>Ga0335070_10000859_pt1 | contig 34702 bp, 30 predicted proteins | sample Lox_Sample_13_FD_206722 | JGI IMG/M metagenome (GOLD analysis project Ga0335070, IMG submission 206722) | Soil microbial communities from Loxahatchee National Wildlife Refuge, Florida, United States - Lox_Sample_1.3 | ecosystem: Environmental > Terrestrial > Soil > Wetlands | place: USA... | reverse complement strand
AGTCTCGGCGACATGACGCTCAACTGTCCCCTTTTCGACAACTTCACAGCTTCCTGCTCATCTTTTCTTCCCCACATCCGGCCGCGTATCCGGCACGAAGCCATCGTGATTTGGCATGCGGATTTTCGACATCGCTTTTGCGTCGAGCACCTCATTCTCACCGATAATTCCGTTCATGGAGAGAATGAAGGCCACCACCGAGTAGACCTGGTTGTGCGTGAGCGTTCCCGGCCGGTCGAGCGGCATGGCGCGGTTCACGTAATCCCAAACCGTAGGCGCGTACGGCCAATAGCTCCCCACGGTCTTTAGGGGCTTCGGCGTTTTGAGACTGCCGCGCCCGCCCACCAGCGGCGACTGTTTTGGTTCATCTCCGCCTTCGCCTTTGGGACCGTGACACCGCGCGCATCTCCGCGCGTAAACTTCGCGTCCCTCCACCGCGGTTCCACGCCCCCCGGGCAAGCCCGTGCCGTCCGGAAGGATCGAGATATCCATCGCAGCGATTTCTTCCGGCGTCGGCGCACGCCCCACGCCGTACTTCAGCGATTGCCCGAACAGAGCCGTGCACATTGCCGACACGGCCGCCAGCCTAACCAGCCACATCGGTCACGCTCCCGTCCGCCAGCACTCTCCAGGGCCGGATGCAGTTGTTGTGATATTCGTAGTGCGGCCCCCGCGCAGCAACCAGGGCCTCGTGCGTGGGTTGCACGTAGCCGGTCTCATCCGTTGCGCGAGATTGCACGACGGCTTCGCGCCCGTCCCAGCGCCACGGCAGCCGGAAACGCGTGAGCGCCATGGGCAGCCGCGGTTCGCTGAGCCCGGCATCCTGCCATGTGCCGCCACCGTCGGTTGAAATCTCCACGCGCTCGATGCGGCCGCGCCCCGACCACGCCAAGCCGGTAATTTCGTAAAATCCCGGCGCGCGAAGCTTCTGCCCGCCCGAGGGAAACGTCACCACGGATTTTGCCTCCATCACGAACGTGAATTGCCGCGCGGTGCCATCCGGCATGAGGTCGGTGTACTTCGCGGTTTCGTCGCGCGTCATGTACGGCTGGTCGGTCACTTTGAGCCGCCGCAACCATTTCACGTTGACATTTCCCTCCCAGCCCGGAATCACCAGTCGCAGCGGGTATCCCTGCTCGGGCCGCAGCGCTTCGCCGTTCTGCCCATAGGCCACGATGATGTCGTTCATCGCTTTCTCCAGCGGAATGCTTCGCTGCATCTTGGCGGCGTCAGCGCCCTCGGCGAGAATCCATTTCGCGCCCGGCTGCACGCCGGCTTCCGAAAGTAACAGCGAAAGGCTTACGCCCGTCCATTCGCTGCAGCTCACTAGGCCATGGCTCAGTTGCACCGTCGGTGCGTCTCTCGCGCCATAGCCCAGATGGGTGTTGCCCGCGCACTCGATGAAACAAACGCGGGAAACCGAGGGCAGCCGCCGCAGATCGTCCATAGTGAAGATCAGCGGCCGCTCGACCATCCCGTGAATCAGCAGCCGGTGCGTCGCCGGATCGATGGTTGGCACGCCGGAATGGTGACGCTCATAGTGCAGAGCCGAAGGTGTGATGATGCCGTAAATCTCAGCGAGCGGTGTGTAGCTCTGGCCGACCTCGAGGATCTTCGTGGTAGGAAGCGCGCGCACGGATTTTTCGAATTCGGATCGCTCCCCATAAGCGCGCAGCGGTTTTCCGATCCTGCGCGGGCCCTCCTCCTCAGGACCTTCCGCGCGTTGACAGCTTGTGAGAGCGCCGCTGAGCGCGGCTGTAGCTTCGAGGAAACGCCTGCGACTGGACTTGCCCGCCATCTCCGATTTTTCTCCGCCTTCGATGTTACTGCATCAGCGGGGATGAGCCGCGACCGGAGGGAGCGGTTGTCAGGAAGGTCTACGACAGTTCGCCCGCCGTCAGTGCCTTGTGCTCGAGAGTGAGGAACGGCACGGCGGCCTGTATCAGCTCGGCTTCCGCGGCGATGGCGTGATTCCTGGCGCCGTCCTGTCCCGCGAGATTCCACAGTTTGAAGACGGCGTGCTCCGGCACATTTTCGGCTTCCCTGAAGAATGCGAGCGTTCCTCGCTCCGGCGCGAAATCGACGCTGATCAGATCGCCGCCGCGCACCTGCCCGCTGGAAATCAGATTGGACAGCGGATTCACCAGGTCGCGCTCGATGGCCCGCTTCAGGTGCCGCGCCCCGTACTTCAGGTCGGTACCTTCGCGCAGAAGAAGATCCTTTGCAGCGGCTGTGAGCGCGAAGAAGAACGGGTTGGGCGTGGACGAGTTGAAAATCCGCTGCTGCACAAGATTCAGCTCGAGGTTCAGGATCTGGCGGAGTTCGGTATCCGCCAGCGGCCGGAACACCAGCACTTTGTCCAAGCGGTTCATGAACTCGGGCGTGAAGCGCTTGCGCGCGGCTTCTGTTCCAGCCCTCGAGAGCTTCTCGGTTGTACTTTCGTCCAGCCGGCCCGCCTGATGTTCCCGCTCCACGTCGCCTGCGCTGAAACCCAGGTTAGGCCGCAGGATGGTGTTCATCTCCGCGGCCCCCAGGTTGCTGGTCATGAAAATCATGGTCTGGGAAAAATCCACGCGCCGGGTGTCGCCCAGGGTCAGGCTGGCCTTGTCCAGGACCCCCAGCAGCAGGTTCCATAGCGAGTCGCTGGCTTTTTCGATCTCGTCGAAAAGCACAAAGCTGAGCTTCACCGTTTCGGTGTGATACTGATTCAGCGTTTCCTGGCAAAGCAGCGGATGCGTCTCGCGGTGGCCCAGGTAACCGGGAGGCGACCCCACCAGCTTGGCGATCTCGTGGCTGTGCTGGAACTCCGCGCAGTCGACTTTCACCATGGCGCGCGCATCCCCCACCAGGCTCTCCGCCATGGCTTCGACCAGCCGGGTTTTTCCCGTGCCCGTAGGTCCCAGAAACAGGAAGCTCCCGATCGGGCGCCCCGGGCTGTTCATTCCGGCGACGTACGTTTGATAGACGCTGACGATCTGTTGGATCGCGTGGTCCTGGCCGACGATGCGCTTGTGAAGGCTGGCTTGAAGCTCGGAAGCCTCTTTCCCGGTCTGCTGGATATCCAGTGGCTGTCTCAAACGTGTCACACGTTTCCCGCTCCGATGGAAGACGCTTCTCTGGCCGATCATAATCCGGGCGAAAACCCGTTGGGAATGTTGAAAAAGGTTAGCAGCATTCCGCTTCCACTTAGTAAGGTTACGGCTTCACTTCGCTGGTTTTCGGTCGCATCATGTCGAAGCGGTCCGTGGTGCGCGTGTAGGTGGGGCCGCCCATGCGGCCGATAGGATGAAGTCTGTCGGGATCGATCTTGAAATCGTCAAACAGCGCATCATCAATATGGAAGCGCAGCACCTCGCCCAGCACCAGGCTGCCGCCCAGCGGTTTGGCGCTCACGTCGACAACCTGGACGAGGCGGCACTCCATATTGATGTGAGACTCCTTCACGCGCGGCGGCTTCACCAGGTCGCTCGGGACGGGCGTGAGGCCGGACATGGCGAACTCGTCCACCTCCGGCGGAAATTCGGCCGAACAGAAGTTCATGTTCTCGGCGAACTCCTCCGACACCACGTTCACCACGAATTCTTTGACGGCTTCAATGTTGCGGAGCGTGTCCTTGCGCGAGCCGTCAGAGGCGCGAATCATCGGAGAGAAACAAATCACCGGGGGGTTTGCACTGATGCCTGTGAAGAAACTGAACGGCGCGAGATTGCGAATGCCGTCTGCGCTTACCGTGGAGACGAACGCAATGGGCCGCGGCACAATCACGCCGACCATCAGTTTGTAGATATTGCGGTAATCGTGTTCCGCAGGGTTGATGATCACGGATCAGCGCGCCGCCGGAGCCGGTTCCATCCAGCTCATCCAGTATTCCCTCCACTCGACCGATTCCCCCGCAGGCAGCACGTGGATCGGGTTGAGCCCGTCGAGCATCACGGCGTACTCGTCAGTATGCGTTTTCTTCTTCTGGTTGGCGAGCGCCTTGGGGTGCGGCCCGTGATGGATGCCGCGCGGATGCAGTGTCGCCCAGCCGGGCTTGATGTTGTCCTTACTGAAAAAGTCACCGTCGTGGTAGAAGATGAACTCGTCGTAATCCGTGTTGCGATGGAAGAAGGGCACGCGCAGGGCGTCTTCGTCCTGTTCGAGCGGGCGCGGCAGGAAGCTGCACACCACGGCGCCTTCCGTGACGAAGGTGGTGTGCGCGCTCGGTGGCAAGTGCGCCCGATGGCTCATGATCGGCCGGATGTCGCGCATATTGATCTTCCAAACCGTCAGATCGCCTTTCCAGCCCACGACGTCCATCGGATTAAAAGGGTAGACCACCTTCGAGATCTCGTCGTCTACTTTGATCCGCACTTCCCATTCCCGGTTGTCGTCGAGCTTGGGCGCGGGCTCCGGCGTCACGATGACGGCGGGATCGTACAGCGCGTGCTGCCCGATCAGCCCCTTTTCCGGCTGATTGAATTCCGTCTTCGATTGCACGATCAGAAAGAAATTGTCCTGCGTGCGCGGAATCAGCCGGTAGGTGACTGCGCGCGGGATGTTGATGTAGTCGCCCTTCTCGAATTCGAGCGGACCAAAATCCGTTTCGATCGCTCCCTCGCCGCGATGCACGAAGAGCAGTTCGTCGCCATCCGCATTGCGATAGTAGAACGGCATCGGCTCGGAACGGCGCGAGACATAAAGCGTCACATCGTGGTTCCCGAGGAACGCCACCGGCATGCCTTCGGGATTCTGCTCGTCGGACGGCGCCAGCCGGTTCAGATCGAAACAATGCGGCCGCAGCTTGCCTTCAAAGCGAATCCAGCCGGTCGGCGGGTGCGCATGATAGAGGTGCGCTGACTTGCCGTAGAAGCCCTTGCGCCCGTGCTCCTCCTCGAACGTGCCATGGGGAAGCCCGACGTGTGCCTGCGCCGCGGTCTTGCCCTTTCTTAGGGGGTACATACAGCCTCCTGTGCTATTCACCACAATTAGGTGGTGGTACCATGAAAGTGGCTGATTTGAGTATGCCTCGCGAGAACTCAGTTGTCGAGTCCGCCGGTCTGACCACGAATCACGCGCCTTTCATCGAACACGCACGCCACGACGGCCAAATCTACATCCAGCAGCCTTACGAACTATACACCGAAGAGAATCATGAGGCGTGGCGGCGTCTGTTTTCTCGCATGACGCCTCGCTGGGGGCAGTACGCCAACGAACATTTCCTCAAAGGGGTTCACTCGCTTCGCCTTGACCCGATGCGCGTCCCTGAGCTGGAGAGTGTCAACCGATTTCTGCGGCCGCTGACCGGGTTTCAAGCGAAGGCCGTGAGCGGCTACGTTCCCGCTTTTCTGTTTTTTGACTGCCTGCGCAATCGTTCATTCCCGACCACGATCACGATCCGACCGTCCGACCAGCTCGACTATCTGCCCGAGCCTGACATTTTCCACGATGTCGCCGGCCACGTACCCATGCACACCGACCCGGCGTTTGCGGAAACGCTGGTGCGTTTCGGCGAATGCGCGCACACGGCGGCGGAATTGGCGGCCGGAATTCGCGACGAAGCCGAGCAGGTGCGGCGGCTCACCAGCATCATCAAAGCCATGGCCCGCTTTTTCTGGTTCACCGTCGAATTCGGGTTGATGCGCTCCAAAGACGGGCTGCGCGTTTACGGCAGCGGCTTGCTGAGCTCATTCGGCGAGATCGAGCATTCGCTCGTTTCCCCGGAAGTCCAGCGCTATCCCATCCAGCTCGAGTGGGCCATCAACCAGGCCTTTGAGATCAACCACTACCAGCCGCTTCTTTTCATCGTGGATTCCTTCGACCACCTGTTCAGCCTGGTGGCCCGGTTAGACCAATGGATGCGCAACGGCAAACTGAACAACGTCGCGCCCGGCGAGCCGGAAGTAAACGAGCGGGATCTGAAGAGCTTCTTGCAGCGGGGATAATCAAATTGGCTTTGTTTTGTAATTTTTGTTTTTGCCGCGTGGGTGTGATCCCGGCTGACTGAGGCCATCCTTCCTAGATAGCAGCGCGTGTAGCGTGTGGACGTGTGCGGTTGTGGCTTTCACTTGATAACAAGGCAAATGCATTTGTTCGGGCGGCGTGACCGGGCGTAGCGCAGGGCCACGCCGCCTTTGCGGGGACCTGCGGCTTTTTGCTCAAATCTTATCCTCCGGGTTCAGCGGCAGGTGGACATCGTCGATTTCGAGGGGACCGGTCTGGTTTGCGTACCATGCCGCGCTGGACCACATCCAATCGGCCTGGATTTTCACGAGCCCTTTTTCAACGGGATTCTGATGAATGTACTCGACCGTTTGATCGAACTCGGTGCGAGTTCTGATGATGTGGTCGTAGAACCGGTTTTGCCAGATTGGCTGAGGGCATTCACGCGCCTTGCTGATTCGTCGATAGGCTGCGATCTTGATGCGCATCGCGATGTCTGAGATAGAGGCTCGCTCTTCCGGCAGCAGAATGGCGTGCCAGTGATCGGGCAGGAAACAGTAAGCGCAGAGAGAAAACTGGGTACGTTTGCGGACGGTAATAAACGCTTGAGTTAGCAGTCCGAACTCTTGATCGCCGAATGGCTGTACTCCTTTTCGCAAATTGCACGTTATGAAGAAGAGACGTGAATGAAGCTCGATGCGGCGTAACCTGGACATCGGCGAAAAGCCGCAGGTCCCCGCAAAGGCGGCATGGCCCTGCGCTACCGATTTTGTTGATCACGCGACAGAAAATCTCACAGATTCCCCCGCAGCGCCTGCTCGCGCTCAATCGCCTCAAACAACGCCTTGAAATTGCCTTTGCCGAAACTGCGGCTGCCTTTGCGCTGGATCACCTCATAAAACAACGTCGGCCGGTCCTCTACCGGGCGAGTGAAGATCTGCAGCATGTATCCTTCGTCATCGCGGTCCACCAGGATGCCCAGGCGTTCGAGATTCTCTACCGGCTCGTCGATCTTGCCCACGCGTTTCTCGAGATCCTGGTAATAAGTGCCCGGCACGCGCAGGAACTCCACGCCCTGATTGCGCAGCTTTGAGACCGTATCCACAATGTCGTCCGAGGCCATGGCGATATGCTGCACGCCCGGCCCATTGTAGAATTCCAGATACTCTTCGATCTGCGATTTTTTCCGGCCCGCCGCCGGTTCATTGATCGGAAACTTCACGCGATCGTTTCCGTTAGCCATCACCTTGGACATGAGCGCGGAGTATTCCGTGCTGATGTCTTTGTCATCGAAATGCTGATAGAGCCGAAACCCCATCACGTTCTGATAAAACTCCACCCAGCGGTTCATCTCGCCCCAGCCGACATTGCCCACCATATGATCGATGTGTTTCAATCCCACGGGACGCGCGACAACGTCCGGTGAGCTCACCGCGGCATAGCCCGGCAGAAAAACACCGCGGTAATTGCGCCGCTCGACGAAGGAGTGGATGGTATCGCCATAGGCCGCTATGGCGGAGATCCGAATCTCGCCATGCTCGTCACGCAGCACTTCGGGTTGCCGTACGCCTTTGGCTCCGCGCGCAGTGGTTTCGCGGTAAGCGGATTCCGCGTCGTCCACCCACAGCGCGATGTCCCGCACGCCATCGCCGTGCCGCTGAATGTGCTGCGAGACGGCATCGCCCGGCTGGAGCGGTGTCGTCAGCACAAAACGAATTTTGTTCTGCTGGAGCACGTAAGACGCGCGCTCGCGGTGGCCCGTTTCCGGGCCGGCGTAAGCCACGAGTTTCATGCCGAACGCCGAGCGATAGTAGTACGCTGCCTGCCGCGCATTACCTACGTAGAATTCCACGTAATCGGTTCCGTTCAGCGGCAGGAAATCGACGCCTGGCGCCGAAGATTTCTCCGCGAGTTGCGGCATAGCGATCTCCTAAACTCTTGCCGCCAGAACCGCCTTCTGCAGGGCGGCCAGGCATCGTTCGTTATCCTCACCGGTTCCAGTCGAGATGCGAATGCACTGCGGGAGCCCGAATGCTCCGAGCGGCCGCACGATGATGCCTTGCGCCAAGAGGTCCTCGACCACGCGGCCGGCCTGCGCGCCGCCCGCAAACTCGACCATCACGAAGTTGGCCTCCGACGGCACCACGGCCAGGCCCATTTCCCGCAAAGAAGCCGAGAGCAGCCGCAACCCGCGCGCGTTCAATTCCAGCGAATGGTGCAGAAATTCTTTGTCGGCCAGCGCGGCAATCCCGGCGGCCTGCGCCAGCGTGCTGGGCTCAAACGGCAGCTTGACCTTCAGCAGGTTGGCGATCAATTCCTCGTGTGCGAAGCCATAACCGATGCGCACGCCCGCCAGCCCGTAGATTTTGGAAAATGTCCGCAAGGTAATCACGTTGTCGTAGCGGTAGTGCATCGAATCGGGATAGCGCTGGTTATCCTTTGCGTATTCGAAATAAGCTTCATCCAGGATGATCAGCACGCGCTCGGGGACGTGGCGGTAGAACTCGTCGAACTCATGCCGCGTAAAAATGGTTCCCGTCGGATTGTTGGGATTCGCCAGGTAGATGATCTTGGTGTGCTCGTTGATTTGGGACGCGAGGGCGGCGAGATCGTAGTGCCAGTCCTTGTACGGCACGGTTCGGTATTTAACGCCGCGAGACTTCGCGAGCACCTGGAACCCAATGAACGCCGCGTCGGTAGTGAGCACCTCGTCCTCATCGCACAGGAACGCGCGAATGATGTTGGACATGATGCCCTCCGACCCGCTGCCGGCGATGACGTTTTCCACTTTCACGTCGAACTCGCGCGCCAGCACCTTGCGCAGATCGAGGCCGCCGTTCGGATAGAGATGGAGTCCTGCCGAGCACTGCGCCAGGGCTTCGAGCGCGCGTGGCGACGGACCCAGCGGATTCTCGTTCGAAGCTAATTTGACGGCGTGCGCCACGCCGTATGCGCGTTGGATCTCCTCCGCGCTTCGGCCCGGTTCGTAAGGCCGCAGGGACGCGATATACGGCGGGACCAGGGGCACCCTCAACCTCCTGTTTCCATGGTAAACCGCGACACGAAGTGACGGCGGTGCCGTCACATACATGGATTCGGCGGAGTTTTTACTCTTTGCCAGCTAACTCCGTAGCCGGTTTCCGCGTCTTATTGGTAGACATGCAGCGTTTGTTCCACAACCGGATCCGGGCGGCGACGATAGTTGCCGTGATCGTTCTGGGTGGCTTTCTCCAGACCCAGGCGGGACACGCCTACTGCCGTTCAGAATTTCACAGGTATTTCGAGGGATTCGAAGCTGCGGGCGCCCGCGTCAACCCGGTGGAGAAGTTCATTTTCAGCGTGCTTCTTATAGAAACCGGACCTGGGGACCGGACCGTGCGTCCCCCGCGCGCTCAGTCGAAACAGCTCTAAAAACTATTCCTTGGTTTTCTTGGCAGCAGTGTGGTGCCGAACCGGCGGCGCTTCCTTGCCGGGCCAGCCGCTGATCTTCTTCTTCTCCACATCGAAGGTCACGTTGTACGGCTCTTTCGTAAAGGCGCTTGGCACGCCCGAGAACTCGATCATAACGCCAGGGTCCGCTTTGCCGGGCAATGGGGCATCCAGAACCAGTGTGGCGTCCGGCGTGGTGCCGTCGCCCACGGAGAGCACGAGTTCCTTGGGGCGCAGCGCGGGCTTGCTGGAAATCAGCTTGCCCTTGAAACTCTGCACACCACCCGCTCCGCCCGGAACTTCCGCGCCTTTCATATTGTTTGTGAAGTACTGCTCGCCGTCAGCAGCGGTGAGCGCCTGCTTCAAGGTGTTCCACAGTGCCAGCGAGGGATTCTCCTTGCGGGCCTTTTCTTCCTTTTCAGCGTTTGCCGTATTCACGTCCTGGATGGTAAAACCGTCCGGCGGGAAGGCTGTCGTTTTGGCCAGCTCCTGGACTTTCTGCAGTTCCTGCGGATCCTGGCCGTGATAGCGGTTAAAAGCGTTCACGAAGTAGGTATTGATCTGCTGGCGAGCCGCCGCGGGGAAGCCGCCTTGTGCCTGGTCGAGCGAAGCCGCGCGCGCAAAGTGGAAAAGGGCCGCAGGCTGCTTTTCCGGTTTCTTCTGCTGGACAATGGCGGTACCCAGCCAGTACGAAACCTGGGCGTTATTGGGAGTCAACTGTAACGATTTGGTGAATTCCTTTTCCGCGGTCTCGTTGTCCTTCTTCTGGAGCGCGATCCAGCCGAGAGCCGTGTGCGCCAGGGTCTCCGTTTGATTCTTGGCTTTGGTCCAGTCGGCATCGCTGGTGGTCGCCGGTTTTTTGCTGGCGTCGAAGAAACTATCCAGATTGGAGAGCAGACCGTTGGCGGCTTTCTCGCCGGCGTCGAGGTCATCGGGGGTTGGCTTGGTAAGCCCCAAAACGTTCTGCGCCATCAGGAAGAGAACGGTCAGATCCTTGGGGTCGATTTGCAGCGCCTCTTTACCGGCCTCGATGACCTTGGCGGGTTGATTCATCGCGGCGTAGGTCTGGCAATAGATGTCCTGCCGCTGGAGGGCATAGTCACTGGTGGGATATTTCTCTTTCCAGGTGTTGAGCAATGCCACACGTTTGCTCGGATCCGACTCCTTGGCGATCGCGTTATAAAGGTCGTACTCGGCGCGATCCTTCCAGTTCTTCTGCGCCCCCTGCGCCGGTTGACCGGCTTGGCCCTGCTGACTCTGGCCAGGCAGGGACACGACACCAAATCCCGCCACAATGGCCACGGTCAATAACGCTTTTGAAACTCGATCGAGCACTGGGTGCCTCCTGATGATTTCCGCCTGATTTGATACTGATGGGCCGTAATAGCCGTCCCAAAAGGTTTGCTGCTGCCTATGGGTACTTGCGGAGTATAGCCGAACCTAGAAGGTGGCGCAACATGTTGGACGCCGCCGAAAGCGATTTAGTTCCCCCAGGCGTTGCGCCAGCCGGAACGGCCTGCCGTCCGGATTCCGGGGCTGGCAATTCATTCCAAGGCGCGTGCTAGAATTCCCCATCCGAATGCGTTTCCTCGACCTCGGGGTCATCCTGATCTATCTCGTCGCCATCACCTGGTTTGGAGCGCAATTCCGCACGGCCCAGAAGAGCCTCAAAGACTACTTCCTGGGAGGGCGATCCGCCCCCTGGTGGGCCATCAGCCTCTCCATCATCTCCGCCGAAACCAGCACCCTGACCATCGTGGGCACGCCCGCCCTTTCTTTCAGCGGCAACCTGGGGTTCCTCCAGCTTATTTTCGGCTATCTGCTGGCGCGCATTGTCATTTCAGTGCTGCTGTTGCCGCACTATTTCCGCGGCGACATGTACACCGCGTACGAGCTGATGCGGCGCCGCTTTGGTGAGCGCACGCGAAGAATGGCGGCGCTCATATTCCTGGTCACGCGCTCGCTGGCCGAAGGGGTGCGCGTATTCGCCATCGCGATCGTGGTTTCGATCGTGCTTGATGTGCCGGAGGTTCCATCCATCCTTCTTATTGTCGCCCTGACCTTGTTTTACACCTTCGAGGGTGGAATGGCGGCCGTAATCTGGACGGATGTAATCCAGATGGCGCTGTACGTCGCCGGCGCCATCGTCAGTTTCTTCGTCATCCTGCATAATATCCCCGGAGGCTGGCCGCACGTGGTGGCGGTCGCGGCTCCCGCCGGCAAATTCCACGTGTTTGATTTCGATTTCCGCTTCTCGATGCAATATTTCGCCCGGACTTACACCTTTTGGGCAGGCCTGCTCGGCGGATGCTTCCTCACCACCGCCAGCCATGGCACGGACCAGTTGATCGTGCAGCGCCTGCTGAGCGCTCGCGACGAAAGTCAAAGCCGGGCCGCGCTCCTGGCAAGCTGGTTGGTGATTTTCTTTCAGTTCAGCCTGTTTCTGCTGATCGGCATCGCGCTCTCCGTCTATTACAGCGAGGCGCACCTGCCGGCGCCGGCTAAGACCGATCGCATTTACCCCCAATTCGTCTGGCAACACCTGCCGCCCGGCGTTGCGGGCCTGGTGATCGCGGCGATTGTAGCGGCGGCCATGGCAAACCTGAGCGCCGCTTTGAACTCCCTTGCCTCCACTACGGTCATGGACTTTTTGCGGCCGCTGGCGCGTTCGACTGCGGCGGGCGATGACGCACGTTTTCTCCGCGAGGCCAGATGGGCAACCGTGGCCTGGGCGGTGGTGCTGGTGGCGATCGGTATCACGGCGCGACACTGGGGATCCGTGCTCGAGTCGGGGCTTTCGATTGCCTCCGTCACATTGGGTCTGCTGCTGGGCATCTTTCTGCTTGGCGTCCTGACAAGCCGGGTCGGGCAGAATGCGGCTTCGTTCGGCGTCGCCGTGGGTCTCGCCGCGATTCTCTACGTGCGCTGGTTGACGCCCATTGCGTGGACCTGGTGGGTATTGATCGGAAGCATCACTACCTTCGCCGCCGGATATTTTGCATCATGGTGGGAGCGCGGCAGCGGGAGCGCGCCGGGTACATGAAGCTCTCAACGGAACAGGGACGAGATTCAACAGCGCCGGCGACGCTCGAACTAAAGCGCGACCTCGGACTCTGGAGCGCCGTCGCCATTGTGGTAGGGACGGTTATCGGCAGCGGCATCTTCATCGTTCCCCAGACCATGGTGAAACTGGTCGGATCGCCGTCCATGGTGTTTGTGGTCTGGATCGTGGGCGGGTTCCTGTCGCTGGCTGGTGCGCTCAGTTACGCCGAACTGGCGGCCGCCATGCCGCAAGCCGGCGGCGAGTACGTGTATTTGACCGAAGGGTATAGCCCGCTCTGGGGATTCATCTATGGTTGGACCCAGATGTGGGTGGCGAAGAGCGGTTCGATCGCCATCCTGGCGACCGGCTTTTTTTATTACCTTGCGAATTTCGCGCCCGTGCTGGAGCGGGTCTTTTTTACCGTGCCGCTTCCGTTGGGCGCCCACGGCGCGCCGCTCGATATCCGCTACGGCCAATTGTTCGCGATGGCGCTGATTTTTTGCCTGGCCGTGCTGAATTATTTCGGCGTGAAAATCGGCGGTGATGTTCAAGTGGCTGTAACCGTCCTGAAAGTCGGGCTCATCCTGCTGATTGTGATTGCCGGCCTCGGCTGGGGGCACCCGGCCGCCGCGCATCGATCCGTGCTGGCGCCTCTGACCGTATTGGGATTTTTTGCCGCGCTGGTCAAGTCATTGTGGGCCTATGACGGGTGGAACAACGTCAGTATGGTGGCGTCTGAGATCCGAAAGCCGCAACGGAATTTGCCGCTCGCGCTGGTGTGGGGGACGGCTGCGGTGATCGCGATTTATTTACTTGCCAACATGGCGTATTTTTACGTGCTCTCGCCCCAGCAGGTGGCGGAGAGCAACCGCGTGGCGGCGACCATGATGAGGCAGGTGCTGGGGCAGGGTGGCGCGAACCTGGTTTCCGTTGCGGCTATGATCTCCATCTTCGCCGCTCTGAATGGTTCCATTCTCTCCGGCGCGCGCGTTCCGTTTGCCATGGCGCGAGGCGGTTACTTTTTCTCTCCCGTGGCGCGAGTCAACGCCGCGCATCACACACCCGGTGTCGCCATCATGGGCTTGAGCCTGTGGGGCATGATCGTTGTACTTTCGGGAACCTACGATCAATTGCTCGATTACGTAATCTTCGCCAGTTGGATTCTGTACGGGATGACCACCGCCACGGTTCTGGTTTTGCGTCGCAAGCGGCCGGACCTCGTGCGACCATACAAAACGATCGGTTACCCAGTAATACCAGTACTGTTTGTCATCATGGCCACAGCGATCGTGATCTCTTCGCTCTACAACTCCCCGCGCGAGTCTCTATTGGGCCTGTTGTTGATTCTTGCCGGTTTACCCTTTTATTTTCATTGGAGAAAACAGCGCGCACGGATCTAATCCACAACGTCCTGGCCATACCAGGATTCCCCGTACCGGCTAATTGTGTTCTGAATTCAGAACAAAACGCTTGAATTGTTAACACGCCTGCGATAAAAACAAGGTACACACATATGGTGAAGCGCCATTCTTGTTCTGCTATCAGAACAGTATCGCCTGCCAGCATGTCGAAATCCTCTTACCGGGGGGCAAAATGGATGTAACGAAGATCCTGACGGAACTACGCCAGGAACGTGAACAGATTGAAGAAGCGATCTTGAGTTTGGAACGCCTGGCCAGAGGTCGTGGCCGCCGGCGCGGACGGCCGCCGGCCTGGATGGCGGAGTTGGACAAGAAACGCGGCCGCCCGCCAGGCAGCAAGAACAAGGCTCCGACCGTGCAAAAGGCGATGGGCACGGTCTGAAATCTAGCGATAAAGCAGGTACTTTTCGCGCAACCGCAGGAATCCCTGTAGCGCGTCTTGCTGCTGTTGTCGAATGGATTCGGGATCTTCACCCGCCGCCAGCGCCCGCATCACTTGTTCGTTGCCGATGAGCTTCCCATTGGGCTCCAACGAGATTTTGCCGGCGTAGAGCGTGAGCAGCGCGGAGGCGATTTCGAATCCGAGCCGCGAAGAGTCGAAGGATTCCCGGTTCGTCACCACAAAACGGATGCCCTCAACCTCGCGTGCAGCCAGGTTGGAGGATGAGGGCTGGAATCGCACCGGATAGAAGCGCACGCCCGGAATCCATCTCCCGTTCAAATAATTGGCGAGTTCTGCGCCACGAATAAATGCTGCGCCGATCATTTCGAACGGCGCATCCGTCCCGCGCCCCACCGAATAATCCGGCGAATACTCCAGCATCGCCACCCCCGGATACAACAGCGCTGCGGTCAAGCTTCGTATGTTTGGCGACGGATTGACCCAAGGCAGGCCGGTGGAGTCAAACCAGTCGCCGCGTTCCCAGCCCTTCATGCGCGCGACGGAGAGATCGGCGCCGATATGATTTTCGGCGTTGAACAACCCAGCCAGCTCGCCAATCGTCAGCCCGTGCCGCAGAGGCAGCGGAAAATAGGCGACAAAAGACAGCTTGTCGCGATCCAGCAGCGGCGGCTCCACATGCACGCCGGTAATCGGATTAGGCCGGTCCAGCACGTAAAACGGAATGTGCGCTTTGGCGCATTCTTCCATGGCATAAGCCATGGTTGAAACGTACGTGTAAAAGCGTGCGCCGATATCCTGAATATCGAACACCATCACGTCAATGCCGCGGAGCATTTCGGCGCTGGGCCGGCGGCTTTGGTCGGCAAACAAGCTCCAAACTTTTATGCCGGTCTTGGCATCGGTTGTGTGGCCGATGCCTTCGCGGTCCTCTTTACCCACAAAACCATGCTCCGGGGAAAACAGTGCCGCCACGTGGACACCGGCTGCAAGCATGAGGTCTACATTCCTGCGTCCCTGGCGATCGATGCCGGTTTGATTGGTGATCAGCCCCACGCGTTTCCCTTTCAGGGCACGAAAGCCTTCCGCCTCCCAGACGTCGAGGCCCGTTTCCACCTGGGCGTTTCGCGCCACTTCGCGATGCAGGCCTGCGCCGTTCAATGTCTCGTTGTATCCCGTGAGACTCACTCCCGGCGCTTCGATGCCCAGCGAGGCGGCCACAATAGTCGCCACCCTGCCGCGGAGCGACGTAATAGCCGGTCGCAGATGCGGGTGGACGGCGTTAGTCAGCAGGATCACATAAGTGCCCGACGTCTGGTCGAGCCACAGCGACGTTCCAGTGAATCCGGTGTGCCCGAATGAGCCGATGGGGAACAGATCACCGCGCTCGCCCGAGTAGGGCGAATCAATGTCCCACCCCAGGCCGCGCAAGATGGGCTGATCGGGCGGGCTCTGCGGCGTCGTGAATTTCTCGATCGTCAGCGGACTGAAGATCTGCTTGCCTTGCCATGCTCCCTTGTCGAGCAGCATTTGGCAGAAGCGCCCGAGATCGCCGGCCGTCGAAAACAGGCCGGCATGCCCGGCCACGCCACCCATGGATCGGGCCGTGGGATCGTGTACCACTCCCCGCAGGAGCAGGTGGTTCTTCTCCAGCAATTCAGTGGGAGCAATGCGGGGCCGCAACGCCTCCGGCGGCAAAAACATCGTGTCATGCATCCCCAGAGGCTGGAACACCACTTTGGCCGCAAAATCGGGCAGCGTCTCACCGCTCAGCCGGCGAACGATCTCGCCTAAAAGGATGAAATTGATATCGCTGTACACAAAATGGATACCGGGAGGTCCTGCCGGCTTGTCGATGAGCGCGCGGTGGATGCCGGTTTCGTAGCCGCTCCACTCGGGTTCGAGGTCTAGATCCGGGCGCAGACCGGAGAAGTGCGTCATCAGATTCCGGATCGTGATTTCGCTTTTTCCGTCTTGAAATTCGGGGAGATATTGCGTCACCCGGTCATTGAGCCGGATCTTGCCGTCTTCGAAGAGCTTCATCAGCGCGGAGGTGGTGGCCACCACCTTGGTGAGCGAGGCGCAATCGAAGATCGTGTCGGTGGTCATGGGCTCGGGCGATGGAACCACGGCACGCTTCCCGTACGCCTTCTCGTAGACCACCTGTCCGTTGTGTCCCACCAGTAGCACGGCTCCTGGCATCCGATTTTCCCGAATGGCCTGTTCGATGGCGTCATCCAGCGACGCCGAGCCCGAAAAAGTCGCGGCACACGCACTTGCAGCCAGCAGGACACCGCACAAGATGTGCTTCATACGCCCCATCATAGCGGCTTTGTATTACGCGTTTTCGGCGAGCGCCCTTCACACCGATCCCTGATAGAATGACGGATCTACATTCGCAATCTGGAGGCTTGAGTGGGCGTTATCAAGGCCCTGCTGCGCATTTTTGGCTACATTTTCGGAGGACTGCTGGCTCTTTTTGTGACGGCAGTGTGTGCCGTGGCGCTGGCAAACGGCAGCCCGCTGAATTTTGCCTTCCTGCCGTGGAGTGGCCCCTCCCTCACTTACTGGCTGCTCGGATTGGCTTTGTTTGGACTGCTGGCGTTACTGCTCGCCATGGGCAGTAAAGTGCGCATCCTGTTTTTCCTCTGGAACACGGCGGTATTGGTGTTGCTGCTGAAGGGTTTTTTTGTGAGCTTCTATGTTTTTTCCGGCCCGGTTTCGTTCAGGACGGCGGTCTGGCTCACCGTTGGATCGCTGCTGGCCGCGCTGGGGTCCTTTCCGTGGCCGCGAAAACCGGGTCCAGTCAGGAGACCGCAGTTTTATTGAGGAGTTGCGGCGAATTGTTACAATCCGATGACGAACTGCATACGAATGGCGCACGTGCGTTCATAAACCCAGTCGGCTAGCCCCAACGGACCGGTATGTGCTTCGGATGTTATTGATCGGGCGGGAGTTGTGCCTACCGGATTTTTGGTCCTCAATCTGCCACTTCAAGTCTTTCCGGAGTTCCCCGTCATGCCCCGTTTCACCCTGCCGGTCTTGTTCCGGTTGGTGCGCGTGCTCACAGAGGTTCGGGATCAATGCCTGTTGATGGAGCGTAAATATGCTCGGGAGATCGAGCGGGTTGACCCCGAGTACCGCATCAGCGCGCGGAATCTGCTCCACTACCTGGCGCTCCGCCAGCACGAACTCGGTGAAATCCAGACGGATCTTGCTTCTCGCGGGTTGTCTTCGCTTGGGCGCATGGAAGCTCACACGCTGGCCGGGCTGGATGCCGTTCTGGCCGCCTTGCACAAGCTGACGGGCAAGAGAATAGAGCGCTCGCCGGAAGCGGTTCCGCAGGTGGATTTCGCCACCGGGCCGGCCATTCTGAACAGTCACACCGAAGAGTTGCTGGGGCGCGCGCCGCATGGCCGCACGGTGCGCATCATGGTCACCATGCCGCCGGAGGCGGCCGCAAATTACGGACTGGTGCGCGACCTGTTGAAAGCGGGCATGGACGTGATGCGCATCAACTGCGTGCGCGATGATCCATCAGCCTGGCGAGGCATGATTGAAAACCTTCGCCGCGCGAAACAGGAGACCGGGCGCCGTTGCCGGGTTCTGATGGACCTCGCTGGTCCGCAGTTGCGCACAGGGCCGATCGGCGAAGTATGTCACAGGATGCGCTGGAAGCCTGCCCGCGACGTGCGGGGGCACGTGCTCGCTCCGGCGAAGATCTGGGTAACGGGAGATCGAAAACGCACAAATCCGGCGCGCCGCGGAGCCTGCGCAATCCTGCCGTTAGGAGACCAGACGATCGCGCGCCTGCAAAGCGGGATGATGCTGCGGTTCAGAGACTGCCGCAACAAACCGCGCAGCCTCAAGGTGGTCCGCAAAGGCAAAGGCGGCTTCTGGGCCGAGTCTGCACAAAGCACCTACCTGGAGGAAGGGACGGGGATTGAACTCGTCGTGCGAGGCCGAAAACGGGGAGAGAGCCACGTCGGGAAACTGCCCGCAGTCGAAGAAGCGATCCACCTCCACGAGGGCGACACTCTGATCCTCACTCGCGAGGACGTGGCCGGCGCGCCCGCGCTCCGGACGGCGAAAGGAGAACTGCTGCGGCCCGCGCACATTGGCTGCACGCTGCGCGAAATATTTTGCGACGCGCGCGCGGGGGAACGGATCTTTTTCGACGGCGGCAAAATCGAGGGAGTGATTCGGCGGGTGGGCGGCACGCGGCTTCGCGTGGAGATCACCAGAACGGGAGCGGGCGGCGCCAAGCTCAGCTCGGACAAGGCAATCAATTTGCCGGACACGAAACTGAATTTGTCGGCCTTCACCCAGAAGGATCTGGCCGATCTGGAGTTCGCCGTGCGTCAAGCCGATATGGTGGGTCTTTCGTTCCTTCGCAAACCGGAGCATGTGCGGCGTCTGGTCAGGCAACTTCAGCAGAACGGGGCGGCGCACCTGGGTGTTCTACTGAAGATTGAGAATCGCATGGCATTCGAGCACCTGCCGCGCATGCTGCTGGCTGGCCTCGAATCGCCGCCGCTGGGCGTGGTGGTGGCCCGGGGAGACCTCGCGGTTGAAATGGGGTTTGAGCGCCTGGCCGAAGTGCAGGAGGAGATTCTGTGGTTCTGCGAAGCGGCTCATGTGCCCGTGGTGTGGGCCACCCAGGTGCTGGAAACGCTCGCGCGGACCGGAAGACCCTCACGCGCTGAAGTCACCGATGCAGCCATGAGCGGCCGCGCGGAGTGCGTCATGCTGAACAAAGGCCCGCATGTAGTGGAAGCGGTCCGGTTCCTTGACGACGTGCTGCGCCGCATGCAGCGCCATCAAAAGAAGAAGCGCGCTATGCTGCGGAGGCTCGCAGTCTCAGAGCTTGCCGAACCGGTTGAGCAAACGGCGCACGCCTTGGGCGCTGCGGGAGGAGTGTGAGAGGGGCACCGCGACGTGGCTTTTATCGGTGGGCGCGGCAAATCTCACACACGCAAGAGGCCGCGGCATAGTGACGCACACCTACGACTTTGTTCTGGACCCGGTGCGCTCGTGAAAAGATCCGGCTAAACAGATCCGTCTCTTGGTTCTCTAAATATCTCCGAAGAGCATATGCGCAAAGGTCTGCAACTTGCACCATACGGGTGAGTCCACTGTCCACGAATAGCGGTGTTTCGATCAAGCGTTCCACTTTCGTCCATAGCGTCCCCTGCTTGTGAAAACGTCGCATTAATTCGGTGTGTTTCTTTGCGACGGTCTGGTTGTTGTCATGGACCAGAAGCCCAAACTTCTTGTCCTGGCCCACCTCATCAGTACTCTTTATGAACTGCTCAAACCGTGAAACGATTTGCTCGAAAGCCTGCTCATCAACGGTACAGCCCGTACGGTTTAGGATCAAAGTACAGTTTGTCGATGCATTCTGCAAAAATTCTTGCAGATCCCTGTGCTGCAATGCAGTCCGCAATTTCACCTGCTACGGCTTTTCTCTCAGTGAGCGTCAAGTGTATGTAGGCATTCTCGTGTGCATACGTCTTCTTGACTTGGCGGTACATCTTGCTCTGGTTGCTGGCCTGGAGCTTGAGAAGATGGGCATTCCTTTCGCGCTCCATAGCAGTTCGCCGCTGTGCGTAGCCGAGAGAATCGAAGCCCGGAATCCTAGACTGTTCAAGGTACTTCCGCAAAACCCAAGCCGTATGGAATTCTTGATCCGCAAGATCGTAACGCGAGAGAATTGCAGAAACGCTTCGGTCAATATTGCGCCAATGCCAGATTGGCACCGAAAGCCCCGCCAATACGAAGTGAGAAGTGTTCCCTGGAATTTCAGCAGTTCCAGATTCGTCAACGTAACAGAGGTACATAAATTGGGTACTTTGGGATTGGCAGGGAAATAAAAAAAGCGACTGAGCTTTTGGGGCCTAAACCCCAAATCGAGACGCTTGGCGACTCATCTCAGACGCAACTTCATATTAGCTGCAGCGGCTGATTCTTGTCAACACGTCTAAAGCCATTAGATTGTGTGAGATGTGCTTTGATTTCGGTCTCCGGTGTCCCAGGCACATCCCATGCTTGGTCCACAAGATGGAAGCCGCTGTCTATTCGTGATGCAGCGCGAGGGTGGGATCGACTCGCGTGGCGCGGCGCGCGGGAATGTAGCCGGCGAGAAGAGCGGATAAGCCCAGCACGCCGGAGAACGCTGCGAAGGTGAAGGCATCGAGCGCTACGGTGTTGTACAGCGCGCTCGACATGAGGCGGGCGAGCATGTAGGCTAACGGCACGCCGATGGCGAGGCCCAATGCTGCCAGCCGCACGGCCTGCCCCACCACCATCCTGACGATGTTGCTCTGCCCGGCGCCCAAGGCAAGGCGGACGCCGATTTCGTGCGTGCGCTGCACCACGGAATAGGAAATGACGGCGTAGATTCCGGTGGCGGCCAGCAGCAGAGCGATGATTGCATACATGCTCATGGTTCGCGCGGAGGCGCGCACTCCCGAAGTTTCGTCCGAGATCTCTTGCTCCATGCTTTTGACCTCGTAAACGGCTTGATTCGCGTCGGCATTGCGAACTTCGGCGCGAGCCGCTTTGACGGCTTGCAAGGGATCGCCGGTGGTCCGGATGTATAGAATCATGGAGCGCTGCGGCGCCTGGCGGTAGGGAATCGCTGCTCTCGGTATGGGCTCCCCGGAAAACCAGTCTTTGACGTCGCCACTAACGCCGACCACCGTAAACCAGGGCGACTGCGCATTGCCCAACTTGATGCGATGGCCGATCGGGTCGGCGTCGGGCCAGTAATGGCGGGCCACGGATTCGCTGATCACCGCGACACGCGGGGAGTCAGGTCCGTCGGCGGCGGAGATCGAGCGCCCGCGCAGGATGGGAATTCCCATGGCTTCGGTGTAATGCTCGCTGACCGCGCGGATATTCGGGCGCGGTTCGCCGGGCCGGGGCTCGGGCTTGCCCTCGATATAGAGACCTTCCGCGATTCCCAAGAGGCCTGCCGCGCCCGCCGCCTTTACTTGCGGTGTGTTTTCGAGGCCGCGCAACACGCGATCATAGAATGCGGCGGCCTGCGTGTCTTCGCGATAATTCACCGGGGGAAGAGCGATCTGCATGGTCAACAGGTTATTGGGATTGAATCCGGCCTTGATGGTGAGCATGCGATGGAAAGTCTTGACCATCAAGCCGGCACCTACGAGGAGGACGAGAGCCAGCGCTACCTCGGCAACCACCAGCGCGCCGCGCAACCGGCTGCGGGCGGGACCGGAACTCGATGTACGGCCGCCTTCCTTGAGAGCTTCGCCGAACGACGCACGCAGCCGGAGGGTCTGGATGGTGGCTGGAAGGCCGCACAAAATGCCGGCGACCAAAGATGCAACCAGCGTGAAGATGTAGTCGGCGGTGTCGAAATGTATGGTTCTCATGCCGGCGACCCAACGATATACCTCGGCCGGAATGGTCGACCTCGACCAGTCCTGGTTCCAGTCAGCCAGCACAAGCCCCAGGCTCCCGCCTGTCAGCGCGAGCAGGATGTTTTCGATGAGCAGTTGGCGTGTGATGCGGAATCCGCTGGCGCCCAGCGCCGCCCGGACCGCCATCTCTTTCTGCCGGCCGGCAGCGCGAGCCAATTGCAGGTTGGCGACATTGGCGCAGGCGAGCAGCAGCACGAATAATGCGGAACCTACGAGGGTCATCACGAACCGGTCGGTCCCGATATTGGTGAGCTCACGTATCGGCACGACCTTGATTTCCCGGGCTTCGTTGGTCTGCGGGTATTGCTGCTCGAGCCGCCTGGCAATGGTTTCCATTTCGGCGCGAGTCTGCGCCACGGGTATCTCTGGTTTGAGGCGGCCTAGCACCAGCAAGGAATGAGCGGCTCGCTGGGTTCGCTCCTCGGGGGTCAGGGCTAAGGGCGCCCACAGTTCGGTGGCCAGCGGAAAATCGAAATCGTCCGGCATTACGCCGACCACGGTGTAGGTTCGACCCGCGAGGGAGATTTTCCGCCCAATCGCGTCGGGAGCTGCGGCCAGACGCTGCTTCCAGAAACTGTGACTCACTACGACGACCGCGTCATGGCCCGGCTCGGCTTCGTCGCTCGAAAAAGTCCGACCTAACACTGGTTTCATTCCCAGGAGAGGGAAGAAGGCAGGTGTCACCTGGAAAGCCTGGACGCGCTCGGGGTCGTCAACGCCGGTAAGAGTGGCGTCCCAGCCACGATATGCCGCGATCCGCTCGAAGGAATGGCTCTGGCTCAGCCAGTCCAGGAAGTTTGCTGGAGCCACGGCGTCGCGCTCTGCTCGGAGCTTGGGAATCGTTTCCCAGAGTGTCATGACGCGCTCGATTTGAGGGAACGGCAGAGGGTGCAGAACCAGGGCATTCAGCCACAGGAAACAGGAGGCGTTGACGCCGATGCCCAATGCCAGGGCGAGCACCGCTACGGCGGTAACACCAGGCGTTTTCGCGAGCATTCGTGCGGCATACCGAAAGTCTTGGAGCAGGCTTTTCACAGCATCACCCGCCGGAGTGGACGCAATTCCAGTTCCGCCTTAACCCGATTGTAATCTTCAGCGGATAAACGAGTTCCGTGAAGGGGGCAGGGACGCAATGTCCGATTTTGGGAGAAGACTGTCTGAATCCGCGACATGGGTCAACACACCCTATTGGGTATTAGCGCACAGCCGCACGCCGAAGTTTTGGGGCTGGAACAATCTGATTCGCTTGTGACTTGCGTGCGGAACGACAGGTGCAGCGTCCGGAATCAAAATGCTCCGTTATTGGCCGCTGGTGGTGAAGAATGCCTTGCGAAACCGGCGCCGCAGCATGCTGACGGTGTTCAGTGTGGCCGCGTCGTTTTGTCTGCTTGGCGTGCTGATGTCGATGTACCACATTTTTTTTGTGAATCAGCCCAGCCCGGATCAGGCGCTGCGATTGATCGTCCGAAACCGCATTTCCATTACAAATGTGATGCCGGCCTCTTACGAGGGGCGAATACGGCAAGTGAAGGGGGTCGAAGACGTCACGGTCTTCCAGTACTTCGGTGGAATCTATAAAGATTCCCGCGATATGAAAAATTACTTCGCGCGCTTCGCGGTTGAGCCCGCGAAGTTTTTTGCCGTATCCCCGCACTACCGTATTCCGAAGGATCAGTTGAAAGCTTTCATAACGGAGCGGGCAGCATGCGTGGTCGGGCTGGGAGTTGCCCAGCGGTTGAATGTCCACGTGGGTGACCGGATCACGCTGGTTGGCGATATCTTTCCGGTGACGCTGGAATTCACGGTTCGCGGGATCTACGAGAATCCGAATGACGATGGCGGGCTGCTCTTCAATTATGAGTATCTGCGCGAGAGCATGGCGCAGAAGTTCAGCCGTCAACTGGACCAGGTGGGGATGTTCATATTGCGGGCCGAAAGCCCGGAAGCGGTGCCGCGCGTCATCGAAGCGATTGATGAGATGTTCGCGAACTCGCCGTCGGAGACGAAGACCGAGACGGAAAAAGCATTCTCGCTGGGCTTCTTATCGTATCTGGGCGACGTAAAGATGATGCTCCTCAGCGTTTGCGGGGCCCTGACCTTCACCATTCTGCTGGTCTCGGCCAACACCATGGCAATGTCAGTTCGCGAGCGGGTCCGAGAAGTCGGGATTCTCAAGACGCTCGGATATACGCCGCAAGCGGTTCTGGGCATCATGCTGAGTGAATCGGTGCTGATCGCCCTTACTGGCGGCATTCTAGGCTTGGGAATTGCCGCGTCGATTGTTTCCGCGATGCGGCACGTCCCGGTCATGTTTGTCAGCTTGAAAAATCTGGCGGTTCCCTCCTGGGTGCTCGGCGGCTGCCTTGTGTTAGCGATGGCGGTAGGAGTGGCGAGCTCGTTCTTCCCGGCCTGGAACGCATCGCGGCGGGCGATCACGACCTGCTTGCGTTTCACGGATTAAATACAATGGCGATTCCCCTCAGTTACAACCTGCGCAATCTACTGGTGCGCAAGACGACCACGGTTTTGACGGTGGGCGGGATCGCATTGACCGTCGCCGTGCTGGTAGCCGTGCTGGCGCTGGTGGAGGGGCTGCGCTCCGCGTTTGAGGCCAGCGGACGCCCGCTTAACGTGCTGGTGATGCGTAAAGGTTCGACGGCGGAATTGATGAGCGTGGTGACGCGCTCCGATTTTCAGGTCATGAAATTCAAGCCGGGGATCGCATGTAACCGGAACGGCGAGCCGATGGCTTCGCTTGAGATGGTGACCATGATCAACAATCTGGGGAACGGTAAAGCCGCCCAAGGCATGAATATCAACGTGCGCGGCCTCACGCCGGTGGGTATCGAGATGCGCGATCAGGTGCATCTGATTGCCGGACGATTCTTCACGCCAGGGAAACGGGAACTGGTTGTGGGCAAGAACATTGTGGCGCGTTACCCCAAGGCCAGCCTGGGATCGCGCGTGCGGTTCGGCCGCGGGTACTGGGACGTAGTGGGCGTGATGGATGGCGGCCGTTCCAGCGCCAGCAGCGAAATTTACGCCGATCTCAACCAGATCAGCGCGGACTATAGCCGGACCGAGTATCTGAGCGCCGCCCTGATCCGGGCTGTGGATCCGGTGGCGATGCAAGCGTTGCGCAACAGCCTGGAAGGCGACCCGCGATTCAATATTGCCACGCAGAGCGAGCGGGAATATTACGAATCGCAGATGGTCTCGGCAACGCCGGTACGGTTCATGGGGCTGCTGGTGTGCACGATCATGGCGGTGGGCAGCAGCTTCGCAGCGATGAATACGATGTATGCGGCCGTGGCGCGGCGCAGCGCCGATATCGGGATGCTGCGCGTGCTCGGTTTTTCGCGCGTTGGAATTCTAACGAGCTTCCTGGTGGAATCGCTGATTCTTTCCGTGATGGGCGGCGCGGCCGGATGCCTGCTTGCGCTGCCACTTAACAATTTTCAGACGCGTATCGGCAGCTTTGTGACGTTCAGCGAAATTTCCTTCAGTCTCCGCATGACTCCGGAAGTGATGGCGGCCGGGGTGGGATTCGGCATGCTGATGGGCATTCTGGGCGGGTTTTTTCCGGCGCGCTCGGCGGCTGAGAAAGAGATCCTGGCGGCCTTCCGAGCGGTCTAACGGTTTTCAGGCGGGACTTCGCTCACTTTTTCAGCATTTATATCGAGTGCCCAGAGGCCGCGATGGCCGAGGCAGCGAGTGGCGGGAACGGGCGTGTCGTCCCCTATCTCGTAATAGTCATCGGCTTCAAATAGAACACGGTCACGTTCGTCGAAACCGAGTGCCCGTGCGAAGGTAAATTCGCATTCCTTCCCGAACCTGCGGGAAAACATCGCGCGGAGATCCGGCTCCCAGGTACGTTTCTTTTCGGCGTCGTGCAGAAGCAGGGAGAACCCGCCGGCATCCGAGGCGTATTGAAAGCAAAACAGTTGCGCCGCGAGCACGTGGCCCTCGTGCGACCACGCGACGAGCTTTAATCCGTTGCCTTGCAGATAGGGCTCAGGCTTTTTTACATACACGGGCTGGAACGAGGAATTGCCCGGGCCTTTGAGGAGCAGGGAGGTCGTATTGAAGCAATCGCCGTGAGGAAAGTGGGGATCATACGTATCGGCCTGGACACGCGCGTGGGCCTGCCAGGCACCGTCGGGTGATGCCAGCACCGGCCCGTCGATGGATCGGGGCCCGCGCTGTTGTTCCGTGCACGGGAAGTAAGCGGTATCCTGCGCCAGTGCGCAAGTGCACAGCATTAAGGTTGGCAGCCATTTGTGAATGGACATGTCCCTTTGGACTCCTTACTAGGCAAGTCTGATTCCATGAGACGAGTCGGAGGGCCGCCCACCCCCGGTCCGTTTTGACAAGTGGTCTTGGCAGGCTGACAATCAGGGAAAACATGCGATGCCTGTGCGCGGGCCTGGTAGGGATGAGTTGCGTCTTGCTGGCGGGAGACGCCGGCGCAGCGTTGAATCTGAAACTGCAAACGCGCGATGGGGCGACGGGGCGGATTCTTTCGGCCGATGAACGAATTGATCCGGCGAAGACCGGTGTCGTTGTCATTGATATGTGGAATACCAATGACTGTATGACCAACGCGCGGCGCGCTGCCGCCCTGGTGCCGAGGATGAATAAAGTCCTCGACGGGGCGCGGCGTCTCGGGATGCAGGTGATCTGGGCGCCGACGGATGTGGCCAGCCAGTATGCCGGCACCCCGCAGCGCGAGCGGGCCATCGCGCTGCCGCGAGAACCGCTGCCGCACATCCGGAATTTCTCCTGCCCGTTCAGCGTGCCCACTGTAAGGCCGGAGAAATGTATGTGCGGGCCGGGAATCGCGTGCCGCGAACACCAAGGCTGGGACGCGATGGATCCGAATCTGGTGATCGCCGATGGGGACTGGATTGTGGGCGACCCTGAAGAGTTGTACGCGATCTACAAGCAGCGGGGCCTCACGCGGCTGATTTACATGGGAATCAATACGAATCTCTGCGTGATGAACAAGCCGGAAGGAATCGCGCCCATGACCTCAGCCGGATTGCGGTGCATCCTGGCGCGCGACCTGACCGATGCCGAAACCTCTTACGATCCGGATGCGGGTTTTACTCCTGATCTCGGCACGGAGAAGGATGTTGCCGATGTCGAGCGGTCCGGGATCCCCACGATCAACGTGGCCGAGGAGATGCGAAAGGCCGGAGTGTGGAACGATGAGTGGGTTGTCGAAATGGTCCGGGTGACGCCTTGGGGAACCAAAGGGTGGCCGTACTTTTTTGGCGATTCTGTGAAAGTCACGTTGAGCGCGCCGAATCAAAAAGGAGCCGCGATTCACTACACGCTGGACGGCCGTGAGCCGGGCCCGGGGTCGCCGCTCTATTCCAAACCGCTGGTGGTAGCGAAAACGACGCGGTTGCGAGCCGCAGCCTTCGACAACGGGCGTCGCGTGAGCCTGATCAGCGAGGGCTATTTCGTCCGGCTCGGTCCGGCGCCGCCAAAACCGGATGTTTACCTGGATCAGATCAAACCGGTCACACCTGCGAGACCGGAGTGGAGATGGGAAGCGAAGGTCAACGTTGCATTCACCGGGGGGCCGCTGAAGATCCGCGACGGCACTTACGACAAAGGAGCAGGCATGCGCGCTCCCACAAACCTGCTGTACGAGATCCAATCGAATTACGCCCGGTTCGTAGCGCAAGCCGGCGTGGATGACGATCCGTTCGAACAGCGTCCGAGTGCGCGTTTTCTCGCGACATATCCGAGCGTGGTGTTTCAGGTGTACATCGACGGGAACCTGGCATCGGAAAGCCCGATTATGCGGCTTGGGCAAGTACCGTGGCGTTTTGACGTGAGAATCCCAGAGCACAGCCGGCTCATTAACCTGGTGGCGACGGACGCCGGGAGCCGCAGCCCGCTGGATCTGGCCGATTGGGTGGATGCGGGCTTCGTACTGAAGTGATTCACGTCCATTCGCTGCGGCGCTGCCAGATACCGTCGGCGCAGCGCAGAGCCAGCGCGCCAATGGTGGAGGTCGGGTTGACGCCGGCGCTGGTGGTGAAGCAACTGCCGTCAACGATGAAGAGATTCGGCACGTCGTGGGCCTGGTTCCAGGCATTCACGACGGATCGTTTTCGGTCGGTGCCCATGCGGGCGGTGCCGAGCAGGTGAAAGGCGGGCTGAATGACGCCGCTATCGAGGGTCTCAGTTGCGCCCGCAGCTTCGAGCACGGCGACCGCGGACTGCCGGGCGTGCTCCAGCATCTTGAGACTGTTCTCGCTGTAGCCGTAAATGACGCGCGGCGCGGGGATGCCGTTCGAATCCTTCGCTACGGGATCGAGCTCCACATGATTCTGTTCTTCGGGCAGGTCCTCGCCGAGCACGGTGACGCGGATCACATGCGGAAAGCGGCGTCGCATGGCCTGGTGGTGCGCGGCGCCCCAAGGAACGGGCTTGCCCACGAAGCTTCCCCACGCGTGATGCAGCGGTCCGAACGATCGCTCAAGCTGGAACATGTAGCCGCGAATGAATCCGCGCTTCAGGTCGGTCTCGTAGAACTGCTGGCTGAAGGCCGGGATGCCGAAGGGACCGTCCTGGCTGTCCGTGCGCGCTTCGAACAGGCCTTCAATGAAGCGGAACGGATGCACCATGAAGTTCCTGCCAACCAGGCCGGATGAGTTGGCGAGGCCGTCCGGGAACAGGCTCGATTTGGAATGCAGCAGCAGACGGGGCGTGCCGATGCCGTTGGCGCTCACTACGACGACTTTCGCGGACTGCTGGTGCGGCTTGCCATCGCGATCGTAGTACACGGCGCCCGAAGCCCGGCCGGATTTGTCCACTGTAATTTCGCGAACGCGCGCCCAGGTTTTGAGCACGGCGCCTTTTCGCAGAGCTTTAGGCCAGTACGTGACGTCGGTTGAAGCTTTCGCGCCGATGGGACAGCCGAACATGCACTTGCCGTGCAGGTCGCAGGCCGGACGGCCCTGATATTCGCGCGAGATGATCGCATTGTCGGACACCCACCAATGCCAGCCGAGCTTGTCGAAACCGCGGCCAATGGTTTCGCCCAGCACGCCCAGCGGCAATGGCGGAGTGGGGCGCGGGGCACGGGGCGGATTTGCAGGATCGCCTGCCATGCCCGAGACCCCCATCTCGCGATCGTTTTCGTCGTAGTAAGGTTCCAGATCGTGGTAGGTGATGGGCCAGTCCTCGGCGACGCCGTCGAGAGTTTTGACGCGGAAGTCGGAGGGATGGAGGCGCGGGAAGTGGCCGGTCCAATGGATGGTGCTACCGCCCACGGCGTTGAACATCAGCACGTCGGGCGGATGCGTGCCTTTGGAAATGACCGGGTAATCTTCCGGCCGCCTCCGCACATTGGGGCTGAAGTTGAAGGCACCGCGGCGTAACTGAATCTCCCAATCGGGGCGGGTGGAGGGATATTCGGCGGGCTTCATCCAGCCGCCCTGCTCGAGGCATACAACTTTCGCGCCTCTGTCGGCGAGACGTTTGGTGACCGCAGCGCCGGCCGCGCCCGAACCGATTACCAGGACATCCGCGCGCTCTTCCGCCATCAGCTCACCTCCCGGTACAGTTTGCCGCGTTTGCGGACTTCGGACAGCACGGATTCGTCGAACGGCTTCATGTGCGGGCCCGGATGGTCGGTCAGGTGCGGCTCATAGCCGAGACGCCGCCAGACTTCGGGGCGGGTGTAATAGGCCTCATAAGTGAAATCGCGGAGCAGCGCGAAGAAACCGGAGCTGTTGTCGCGCTCAAGGGCGTTCAGAACTTGGACGCGACCGGCTTGTGGCAGCTTAGTAAAGGGCTGGCCGGATGACTCGCGGCTTCGTGCGTCGAGCGCCGCGAGGCCCTGGCGGAACTGATCGAGAAGCCGGGGCAGGGAAGGGATGGTCCGCTCGAGATAATCGAGGCCACCGGCCTCGGTTGCGGAGGGCATGGCTTCCGCGGCAGGAATGATCTCATCCATCGCGGCGGACAGCGTGGCGCGCTCGTCCTCGGTGAAGACGAGTGCTCGGGCCGGTTGGATGGACGCGACGACCGCCACGGTACCCGCGCTGGTCGCCAGGAATTCACGGCGCGTGCGTTTCGGTTTGGACATGGTGACTGGCTCTCCGCTTGCGAGATTCTATCGCGTGAGCGTACCGGCAGGATAGTTGCGGTACTCGACCGCGCCGGCACCGTTCTATGATATTCGGGTGTTCGCACGACGCCGGGTCATCTTCGGCGGCATGGCGTCTTTCCTCGCCGGCTGCCGGGGTTCGAACCAAAAGCTGATCGGCGTGGTTCCGAAAGCAACTTCGCACCTCTTCTTTGTGTCTATCCACGCGGGCGTTGACCGGGCTGCGCGGGATTTTCATGTGAACGTGCTGTGGAACGGGCCGAACGAGGAAACCGACCACGCGCGGCAAATTCAGATTGTGGATGCGATGGTGACACGTCATGTGGACGCGCTGGCCATCTCCGCCACCGACGAGCGGGCGCTGGCCGCGCCGGTGGAGCGGGCCATTCGCGCCGGGATTCCGGTGACTGTGTTTGATTCGGGCGTGAACGTGGAAGGCTACACGAGCTTCATTGCCACCGATAATTACGGAGCGGGATGCACGGCGGCGCGAACGCTGGCCCGGCTGATCGGCGGCAAGGGTGAAGTCGGGATGGTGATGCACAAGCCGGGTGGGACCTCGACGGTGCTGCGGGAGCGCGGCTTTGAAGACACGGTGGCGAAGGAGTTGCCCGGCGTTGTGATTGCCGCGCGGCAGTACGGGATGTCGGATCGCGCGCGGTCTCGCACTGCGGCCGAGGACATTCTGACGGTGCATCCGGAACTGGCGGGGATCTTTGCGTCGAGCGAAGCCAGTTCGCTGGGGGCGATACAGGCGATTCGCAGCCGCGGCCTTTCCGGCAAGATCAAACTGGTCACGTTCGATTTCAGCGACGAGCATGTGGAGGCTCTCAAGGACGGAACCATCGACGTCATGCTGGTGCAGGATCCGTTTCGGATCGGCTACGAGGCCGTGAAGTCGCTGGCGGAGAAGCTCAGCGGACGAAACCCGGCGCGGCGGATGGAGTTGCCCGCGCGGTCGATCGTCAAGGCCGATCTGGATAAACCAGAGGTGCGGGCGCTGCTGCAGCCGGAGTGGATGAAGGGGGAGTGAAGGGCGCTCACGGTTCGAATACTGGTAGCGCAGGACTGCGGCGCTTTTCCCCCGGGACCTGGGGCTCGTTATTTTGTGCGTGGCAAAAAGCCGCAGGTTCCCGCCAAAACCGGGCGTGAGCCTGCGCTACAACAGTTTCCGGGTATGAGACCTCCGCGAGACAAAAACTTGACAATGTTTTCATATTTCTATTATTATCGAAATAAGTGGAATGCCGATGAAAAGCAAAAAAACCGCTGAGCAGATTGCGCGATACGCCGATATGCTATCGGCGATGGGGACCGAGGCGCGGTTGCGCATCATGCAACTGCTGCTGTACGCGCATCCTGAGGGCCTGGTGGTGGGCGATATTCAGAGTGAGCTGGAGATTCCGAATTCCACGCTTTCCCATCACCTGGAAAAGCTCAAGAACGAAGATCTGGTCAAAGTGCGGCGCGAGGGAACGTTTCTGTGGTACACGGCGAATTGCGAAGCCTTGCAGGAGCTGCTCGGATTTCTGTTCGCGGAGTGCTGCAAGCGGAATCGCGCCCTGGATCCGGAAGCCATTGTCAGTTGCTGCAAATAGGAGAGGTGACATGGACATCAAGGAAGTTGTGAAAGAGAAGTACGGGCAGGCGGCGTTGCGGGTGCACACAGGCGGCAGTTCCTGCTGCGGATCGGCGCCGTCGGGCCGGCGTGCCGCGGACCCGATCACCTCCAGCCTTTACGACGCCGGGGAGGCGAGCGCGCTACCCGAAGAGGCCGTGCTGGCTTCTCTCGGATGCGGCAACCCGACGGCTCTGGCCAAGCTCAATCCGGGCGAGACGGTGCTCGATCTGGGCTCGGGCGGCGGCATCGATGTCCTGCTGTCGGCGAGACGCGTCGGACCTACAGGGAAAGCCTACGGGCTCGACATGACGGACGAAATGCTCGCTCTGGCGCGGGGGAACCAGAAGAAGTCGGGCATCGAGAACGTGGAGTTCCTGAAGGGCGAGATCGAAAACATCCCGCTGCCGGATGACTCGATCGATGTAATCGTCTCGAATTGCGTAATCAACCTCTCGGCCGACAAAGACCGCGTGCTCTGTGAGGCATTCCGGGTGCTGAAGCCGGGCGGCCGGTTTGCGGTTTCCGACGTCGTGGTGCGCGGGGAGGTGCCTGCGGAAGTGCGGCGCAGCATGGAACTGTGGGCGGGCTGCATTGCCGGCGCAATGCAGGATTCCGAGTACGTGGATAAGCTGGCCAAGGCCGGGTTTGTGAATGTCACCATCGAACCTACGCGCGTCTACAACATCGAAGATGCCCGGGCCTTTCTCGCCGACCAGGGCCTCGATGTGGACTCTTTGGCGCTGAAGGTCGCCGGCAAGTTCATGAGCGCGTTCGTGCGCGCAGACAAACCACACGGCAGGTGAACGCATGGCGGCAACCGTTTCCACTGCCGGGACTGTGCCTGGGGAAAAGAAGAGGCTGGCATTTTTCGAGCGCTACCTCTCGGCCTGGGTGGCGCTCTGCATGTTGGCGGGCATTGCCCTTGGAAAGGCGCTGCCTTCGCTCATTCAGTTCCTGCGCACGCTCGAATTCGGAAGGGGCAGCCAGATTAACATACCCATCGCCGTGCTCATCTGGTTGATGATCACGCCGATGATGATGAAGGTGGACTTCCTGGCGGTGCGCAATGTCGGACGCCGGCCCGCCGGGCTGCTGGTGACCCTGCTCGTCAACTGGGTGGTGAAACCATTCTCCATGGCGGCGCTGGCCTGGTTTTTCTTCCGGCTGGTCTTTTCCGCGTTCATCGGCCGTCCGGAAGCCGATCAGTACATTGCCGGGTGCATCATCCTTGCGGCCGCACCCTGCACGGCCATGGTTTTCGTCTGGAGCCATTTAACCGATGGGGATCCGGCGTACACCCTGGTGCAGGTCTCAGTGAACGATCTGATCATGCTGGTACTTTTCGTTCCCATTGTGCAATTTCTGGTTAGCGGCGCCTCGTCGTTACGGGTGCCGTTTCAGGTGTTGCTTTACTCGGTCGTGATCTTCATCGTAATTCCGCTGGCCGCAGGCACGCTGCTGCGGACCTGGTTTATCCGGACGCGCGGTAAGCCATGGTTTGAGAAAACGCTTTTGCCTCGATTCGCTCCCATAACCATTGCGGCGCTTCTGGCCACGCTTGTTTTTATCTTTGCCTTCCAGGCCGACAACATCACACGCCGTTTCTTTCACGTGCTGTTGATTGCGATACCCATCACGCTTCAGGTCTATTTCAACTCCTCGCTGGCCTACGGGCTGATGAGACTGTTCAAGGTGGGCCACTCGGTCGCGGCGCCTGGAGCGCTCATTGGAGCATCCAACTTTTTTGAGCTCGCGGTGGCGACGGCGATAGCGCTCTTCGGTCCGGAATCCGGAGCCGCGCTGGCAACCGTGGTCGGCGTGCTGGTTGAAGTACCGGTCATGTTGTCTGTCTGCGGAGCCTGTAACCGAACGCGCCATTGGTTCCCCGACGCAGCCGCGTCGATCGCTCCTTGACCGGATAACCGGATGCCGAAAAAGCGTGTCCTGATCCTCTGCACCGGCAATTCAGCTCGCAGTCAGATGGCGGAGGGCCTGCTGCGGCACGATGCCGGCAACCGCTTTGAGGTGTTCAGCGCAGGTACGAAACCAACCCATGTCAGGCCGGAGGCGATCGCGGTGATGCAAGAGCTGGGCATCGATATTTCGGGCCACCGCTCCAAATCCGTGGACGAATTTGCCGGCCAGCACTTCGATTACGTGGTGACGGTTTGTGATCACGCCAGGGACAGCTGTCCGGTATTTCCTGCGGCGACGACGCGAATTCACTGGAGCTTTGAGGACCCGGCCGCGGTCGAAGGCTCGGAAGAACGGCGCCTGGCCGCATTTCGCCGGGTCCGGGACGAGTTGCGCGGCCGTCTCCAGAAATTACACAAGTAATCTGGCGCTGTTCATCGTGCGTTCAGGTTTGAAAATGTAGGATTTAGAGGTAACCCGGAGCCGAGTTTCATCGCCATCTCTTTGACTCACCATAACACGGGCGCTTTACCGCCCTGTGGAAATCATCCGATGAAGCTGATTTACATACTTTTAACCCTTCTTTTGGCCGCCAGCCCGGTAGTAGCGCAAACGGCCGTCCTGCATGGTCAGGTTACCGACGAAAGCGGCGCCATTATTCCGGGGGCGAAAGTCACCTTGAACGGGCCGCTGGGTCTGGTGAGGACCGTCACTTCCGGGAGTGACGGCTCCTATTCGTTTGCCGGCCTGCCGGCGGGCAATTACACCGTGCAGGCGTCGGCGCCGGACCTGGCGATGGCGCATCCGATCAAAGTCGCATTGAGCGGCGGCACGCAGAGCCTGAACCTTCAATTGAAGGTCGCATCGACCGTCCAACAAGTCACGGTTCAGGAGAACGCGGGGCCGAGCGTGACTCCCGAAGCCGCAAACAATGCCAGCGCGCTGGTGCTGCGCGGCGAAGACCTGGATGCGCTGTCGGACGATCCCGAAGACTTGCAGGCGGACCTTCAGGCACTGGCTGGGCCGTCGGCCGGTCCCAACGGCGGGTCCATCTTTATTGATGGTTTCAGCGGGGGCGAGTTGCCGCCGAAGGAGACTATACGCGAGATCCGCATCAACCAGAATCCCTTTTCGCCGGAGTACGACAAGCTCGGGTATGGGCGCATCGACATCTTCACCAAGCCGGGAACAGACAAGTTCCACGGTTCTGCGTACTACAATTTCGGCGACGATGTCTGGAACTCGCGGAATCCGTACGCCGAGAAGAAAGCGCCCTTTCGGCTGAAGGAGTACGGCGGGAACCTGAGCGGGCCGATCAACAAACGGGCCTCGTTCTTTCTGGATGTGCGCCGCGACTCGGTAGACAACGGTTC
>Ga0335070_10000858_pt1 | contig 34703 bp, 29 predicted proteins | sample Lox_Sample_13_FD_206722 | JGI IMG/M metagenome (GOLD analysis project Ga0335070, IMG submission 206722) | Soil microbial communities from Loxahatchee National Wildlife Refuge, Florida, United States - Lox_Sample_1.3 | ecosystem: Environmental > Terrestrial > Soil > Wetlands | place: USA... | reverse complement strand
GTCCTCCGCCCTCTTTCAGTGCGGACAGCCGTTCCCTGGCCCTCTTTGCCTCTTCACTTTCAGGATATTTCTTGAGGATTTCTTCGTACAGTTCTCGGGCATGCTCCCGGTTCTTCTGCACTTCTTCAAATTGTGCTGTCTCTAACAGTTCGGCAGACTTGTTGCGGGTGCACGCTGAAACGCAAAAGAGACAGAGGGCCATGAAGACAAGAACCGCCTTTTTCATACATCCTCCTCTCTCCTCTCGCTGCAGAAAGACTCATCACCTGCACGTTCAGGCAATGATCACAAGTTCTATGGGTAGTTACTATTTAACCACATTCACAGCGGATTTTTCATGGAGTTTTGCGGACCGCAAACGCCTCTTCAGGACAGGCTGTTATTAGAGGATTATGTGGTCGGAACAATCACAGACGGCTATTCTCTTGCCAAGAAGGGGATGCCGTCCCCGAAGAGATGACCTGCCTTAGCTTTCATCGGTTGACAAATCATCGGGATATCGGATACCTTTTATCTACATTATGAATATCACCCGTGAAACAGACTATGCCGTCAGATGCGTCCTTTACCTCTCAATGAATCCCCAGACCGTCACCGTAGTGGAGGACATAGCGCGGGAGATGGAAATTCCGAAGAGTTTTCTTGCAAAGATCCTCCAGAAGCTCGTAAAAGCTGGCATCGTGAAATCAAGCCGTGGTGTGAAGGGGGGGTTCCGGCTCGGAGGAGAGCCTTCAGAGGTGAATCTGCTCACGGTGATCGAGGCTATTCAGGGTCCCCTGTGCCTGAATATCTGTGTGCTCGACAGCGACAGTTGCTCAAGAAGCAGTTTCTGCTCCGTCCACCCGGTCTGGGTCGAGATCCAGAGGGGCATCGAAAACAAACTCAGGCATTACACCTTCGGCAGATTCTCGAAAGAAGAGACGACAACACGCAACAGAAGAAGCGAAACATCATAGAGAAGATACCAGCGGATCGGTCTGTTTATTGCGACCGCAACGTGTCCATAAACCTCCCTTCCCTGCCTTAACAACGGTGAAACCTATTTTATCCTTTTTGATATCACTTTGAATTCGTCTGTTCCGGCTTTTTCCAATACCTGAAACAAGACGGTTTCCGTGCAGGTCACCACGGCCCCTGCGTCCCCCATGAATCCTACGCCTGTCTCGAAGTTTGCCTGCGTGCGAGAGCAGACTGCGTCCTTGACGACATGGACGGCATATCCCCTTTTTAATAAACCAATACATGTCTGCAGCACGCAGACATGGGTCTCCATCCCTGCGAGGACAACTTTTCTTCTCCCTGAAGCATCAAGGGAGTTCAGGAAGGCAGGTTCCCCGCAGCAACCGAACATCATCTTCTCAATGGGTTCATACGAAGGAACCGAATCTCTGATCTCGCTGACTGTGATGCCGAGACCCTTTGGATACTGCTCCGTGAGAATGATCGGGATGTTGAGGAGTTTTGCTGCCTCGATGAGATGGAGAGTATTTGAAACAACCTTCCGGCGCTCGTCCATAACAGCAGCGAGGCGCTCCTGAATATCGACCATGACGAGGACTGCTTCATTCTTACGTAGGAAAAACCTGTCCATCCTGCTCCTCAAAGGCAGGGGCGATTCATGAATCGCCCCTGCAGAACCACGCGCCTAGAGCTTGCCGTCTGTTCTCACTGTCTTCCCTTTACCAGGTTGTCAACAACTGATGGATCGGCAAGGGTCGAGGTATCACCCAGTTCATCAATCTGTCCGTGGGCGATCTTCCTCAGAATCCTTCTCATGATCTTGCCGCTCCTCGTCTTCGGCAAACCCGGTGCAAACTGGAGTTTGTCGGGTGTTGCGATGGGCCCGATGACCGTCCTCACATGGCCCACAAGAATCTTCTTCAGTTCATCTGTCGGCTGCTTACCTTCCTTAAGGGTCACATAGACATAAATGCCCTCTCCCTTAATGTCGTGGGGATAACCGACCACCGCTGCCTCTGCAACGGCCTCGTGGCTCACGAGGGCCGATTCGACCTCAGCCGTCCCGAGCCGGTGGCCGGAGATGTTGATGACATCGTCGATTCTCCCCATGAGCCAGTAATCACCGTCTCCGTCAACTCTTGCGCCGTCTCCGGTAAAGTACCTGCCGGGGAACCTCGTGAAGTAAACCTCCTTTACCCTCTTGTTTTCCGGGTCCCCAAAAGTACCCCTCAGCATGCCCGGCCAGGGTTTCTCGATAACAAGGTAACCGCCTTCGTCTACCCCTGCAGGAGAACCGTCTTCTTTCAAGACCCTAGGGACAACACCGGGAAAGGCCCTTGTGGCTGATCCCGGCTTCAAGGTCATGGCTCCGGGAAGGGGCGTTATGAGGATCCCTCCTGTCTCTGTCTGCCACCACGTATCCACAATAGGTAATTTTCCCTTTCCGACGTGGGTGTGATACCACATCCAGGCTTCGGGATTGATCGGCTCGCCAACGGTGCCCAGCAATCTCAGGGATGAAAGGTCATGTTTCGTAACCCAGCCTTCGCCTTCCCTCATCAAGGCCCTTATGGCAGTCGGAGCTGTATAAAAGATATTAACCCGGTGCTTGTCGCAGATGTCCCAGAATCTGCCGGCGTTCGGATAGGTCGGTACACCCTCGAACATCAGGCTCGTGGCGCCCGCAGAAAGAGGCCCGTACACAATGTAACTATGTCCCGTTACCCAGCCTATGTCTGCTGTGCAGAAATGGATGTCTTCCTCCTGGTAGTCGAAGATCCATTTGAAGGTGAGGTTCACAAAGAGGAGGTAGCCTCCTGTCGTGTGGAGCACTCCCTTTGGCTTTCCTGTCGAACCCGAGGTATAGAGGATAAACAACGGATCTTCAGCGTCCATCTGGACCGGTTCACAGTAGCCCTGAACGTCCGCAGCCGACATCTCCGTATTCCACCACAGGTCCCTGCCGTTAACCATATTGATCTCGCCGCTCTTTGTCCTCTGAACGACGATCACCTTCCCGACCGTCGGACACTCGTTGAGCGCCTCATCTGCATTGGCCTTGAGGGGCACGAATTTCCCTGCCCTCGCGCCCTCATCGCAGGTGATGAGAAGACTCGCCTTGCAGTCCTGGATCCTGTCCCTCAAGGACTGTGCGCTGAATCCTCCGAACACGATGCTATGAATGGCCCCGATCCTGGAACAGGCGAGCATGGAGATGGCCAACTCCGGGATCATGGGGAGATATATGGTGACCCTGTCGCCCTTCTTCACTCCGTGCTTCTTGAGGACATTCGCAAACTTGTTCACCTCATAGTACATCTGCTGGTAGGTGTAGGTCTTGTAACTCCCGTCATCGGCTTCCCAGATAATGGCAGCCTTGTTCCGTGTGGGTGTCGTTATGTGCCTGTCAAGACAGTTGTAGGAGACATTGATCCTCCCGCCCTGGAACCACTTGATCTCGGGTCTCTCAAAATTATATTCCAGCACCTTATCCCACTTCTTGTACCAGGTGAGATGCTTTTCTGCCATCTCACCCCAGAAGCCTTCGGGGTCATCTACAGACTTCTTATAGATCTTTTCATAGTCCTGAATGCTCTTGATGTGGGCCTTTCCGCTAAACTCCTTTGATGGTGGAAATGTCCTGTTTTCAGCCATCAAGACGCTAATGCTCTCTTTTGACATTCCGGTCCTCCGTCATAGTTATTTTTTCATGAAACACCAGGAGTCAGAATAGAGACGGAGAGGTCTTCTCCCTCATTCTGACCCCCGGATAGAGCCTTTCCTAACGCCGACCGACGATGGTTAAGAACTGCTAACTAATCTTCAGCCCCTATGCCGATATACTCCCTCAGTTTCTCACCATCAAACTTCGCTTCGGCGACCTTGTCAGGCGCCATGAGGGACACGAGAATGCCGATGATAAAGGCTGCTGCCATAGAGTATATACCGGGGTTCTTAAGAGGGAAAATCGCCTTCGGCATATTGGACTTTGCCGCTTTAATCTGTGGTTCTGCCGCCTTCTTCTCTGCTGCAATCGAGGCATCTATCTGCGCTGCCATTACAGGATCGACTCCCGGGACTTTCTGTTTCTCGAGTTCGGCGACCTTTGCCTTTACGCCGTCTTCGATTGTCTTGACCTGCTTGCTCACCGCAGCCACATCGTCCTTGTGGACGATATCGACCCATACCGTCGGGCTGAGGATCAGGAGCGCTGTAGCGACGATAAGGCCGGTGTAAATACTCGTCACCGCCCCGTATGTGGTGAACTTCTTCCAGAGGATCGACATGAGGAGCGCAGGGAAGTTGGCGCTCGCAGCGATAGCAAAGGTGAGGCCGACGAGGAAGGCGACGTTCTGGCCCTTAAAGAGGATCCCGAGGAGCATTGCCGTGATGCCAAGGCCGACGGTCGCGATCTTTGCGACCTTCACCTCATCCTTTTCTGATGCCTGGCCGCGCCTGATGACGCCGACAAAGAGGTCATGGGAGAAGGCGGATGCGCCTGCAAGGGTCAAGCCTGAGACAACGGCAAGGATGGTGGCAAAGGCAACGGCCGAAAGGAACCCGAGGAAGAGGTTCCCGCCGAGGGCCTCTGCAAGGAGAGGTCCTGCCATGTTGCCGCCCTTGTCTATACCCATGATGACCTTCTGGGTTACGAGAACTGCCGCGCCGAAACCGATGGTAACGGTGAGGATGTAAAAGTATCCGATGAACCCTGTTGCGTAGAAGACCGACTTCCTTGCAGCCTTTGCATCAGGGACCGTATAGAACCTCATGAGGATGTGGGGAAGTCCTGCCGTACCGAACATAAGCGCGAGTCCGAGGGAGAAGGCATCGACGGGGTCCGTAACGAGTATTCCCGGCTCGAGGAACTTGTTCGTGTACATCTTCTCTGCCTGGCCGAAGAGCTCGGCGTAGCTGAAACCGAACTGGGCGAGGGTCAGGATAACGAGAAGTGTCGCTCCGCCGAGGAGCAGGCATGCCTTTATGATCTGGACCCATGTGGTCGCGATCATACCACCGAAGATCACATAGGATATCATCAGTGTTCCCGTCACTATGATAGCAACCTCAAAGGGGATACCGAACATCAGCTTTATGAGCGTTCCTGCTCCAACCATCTGGGCAATAAGGTAGGTGAGAACGACCACGAGAGAGCCCGCAGCAGCAGCGGCCCTTATCGGTCTCTGGTTCAGCCGGTACGCGACAACATCGGCGAAGGTGTATTTGCCCAGGTTTCTCAGGGGTTCTGATATGAGGAACATGATGATCGGCCATCCCACCAGCCATCCCACTGAATAGATGAGGCCGTCATACCCCTTTGTCGAGACTATTCCCGCGATCCCGAGAAAGGACGCTGCACTCATGTAATCACCGGCAAGGGCGAGGCCGTTCTGGAAACCGGTGATGCTCCTGCCCGCGGCGTAGAAGTCCTTTGTGGTCCGCGTTCTCTTTGCAGCCCAATACGTAATGCCCAGGGTACTAGCAACGAAAAAAACGAAGAACATTATCGCCGTCGGGTTCGCCTGACCTATCATAGTTTGTGTTGCTTGTGGCATCGTTATCCTCCTATCACTTTCTCTTTGACTTTCTTGACCAGCACGTCATACTTGCTGTTCGCCCAAAAGATGTAAATACCCGTAAAGACCCAGGAGAAAAGGATCGTGCCGACAGCAATGGGAATTCCGATCGTCGTGGCCGACCCTTCACTCAGCTTCTGGGCCAGGAACGGTTTGTTAAAGGCGATCAGGGCGATAAACCCGAAATAGAGAACCAGTTCCAGAACCGTCAGAATTACGGAGATCGTATTCTTCTGACTCGTCAATGATTTGAAATCCTCGTCCTCAAGGATTTCATGCACGGTCTTCTTACTGCTCATTACTCTTACCTCCTCCATCAGGTTATAGCTTGCAATGCAAGCGCGAATTTCCTAAAAAGTGTACATCCCAATCGCATGTCCTGTCCTATCACCTCCCTTTGATGGATTACCGATACCTAACAGGTCGCCTATGCTGTTTATCCCTCCTCCGGTCAGCATAGGGATGAACCGCTGAAAGACCTGCGCCGTGATGAATGCGTCCATTGCCGCATTATGCGCGCCGGTAACAGAGACTCCAAAATGCTCTGCGATGTCAAACAATCCTGAGTCCGTGAACCGAGAAGGGAAAGTCCTCTGGGAAGAATACCTTTTCCGTATCCATTCATAGATGGCAGACGTGTCAAGGACCTCGTTCTTCAAGGCGTATCCGAGAATTCTTTTCATCTCCCTGTTGATAAAGGCGAGGTCCACCGATATGCAATGCCCCACAACGACATCGTTGCCGCAGAACTGGACAAATTCCGAGAGGACCGTGGCAATCTCAGGCTTCTCGACAACATCCGAGGGTGTAATTCCATGGATAATGATGCTTTTCGCGGTCAGTTCCGTCTCAGGGTTTACAAGCTTATAAAAGACATCTCCAAAGTCTATCCTTCCGCCTACCATCCGTATGGCAGCCATGGAGACGATGGAGTCTCGTTTTTCATCAAGACCGGTGAGTTCGGTATCGATTATGACATACCTGACCTTACCGACCGGCAGCGTTTCGTCGATCACTGTTCCCTTCCTCTTCCTGAAATTCAACAAGCCCAGCATTCTTACAAGATTGACTGTTTGTATCGTTCGATGATAAGGTCTTGTATCCTTGAAATAAGAGAGAAACTGTCCTTCAGGATTTTTTTGTCAAGACTGCTTAATTTGTACGGATTGATGAAATTGTCAGGCTGCCTGCCCACCTCGATCTGATCAAATTGATGCTGGACCCTCAGGAGCATGATGAACTCAAAGGCATATTCAAGCTCTTCGGCGCTCTCCTTGACGATCGTATGCCGGTCTCTCAGCGTCTCAATCCTTTCAAGGGTTGAGGTCTCCCGTATCCCTTTCTCGAGAGCAAAGAGTCTGACGGCATCAACAAGGGGGGCAATCCCTTTTACTTTGAGATCGAATTCATCCTTGTGCTCACCGCTCTTTTCGACCACAAAGGACCTGAGGAAGCCCATGGGAGGGGTGTTCTTAATCACGGCATTTGCCATAAAGCCGAAAAAGGCCGGTTGGCTCTTCAGCAAGGAAGAGAGGGCATCTCTGAGCGCCTCAGAAAGGCTTATATTGCCATAAAGCGGTCTGAAATCGAAGAATATGAGGGACTTCAAAAGGGCTTCAGCCGTCGGTTCGTTGACCCACAGAGAGAAGTACCTTTTCCACACCCTCAGCGGCTGACACCACTGGGGGTTGCTCGCCATATAATCGGCAGGACAGGGCGGAAACCCGCATTTCAGAAGACCGTCGCGGACAAGGAGCGTGAGGGCCGAAAAATAGGTCCTCGCCTCTTCCTCCCTCTCAGGCGACGTTGTGTCTTCATAGACGATCGCGTTGTCCTGATCGGTCCTGAAGGTCTGTTCCTTACGGCCTTCGCTGCCGAAAATGATCCAGCAATAATCAAGAGGAGGGCTTCCGAGCTTCTTTTCCGTAATCTCGACGATCTTCCTAAAGAGCCGGTCATTGATCTCGCTAATGATCCTTGTGATATTGCTCGCCTTGGCCCCTTCCTTGAGGAGGAGCTCTATGATCTTGTTTATCTTCTTCGACGCAGGGACCAGTCCTTCTACGGACTGCTGACTTTCTATCTCCCGTGCTATAGAGATGGGAGAAGTGCCCTGGAGCATCATAAGGTCATGGTTGGTGATCACCCCCTTGAGTTTGCCGTTGTCGATCACCAAAAGGTGGTGTATGTTGTACCGTATCATGTTGAGAATCGCTTCGAAGCAATAATCACGGGCGTCGGCCTTGATAAGGGAGACGCTCATAATCGTCTTCGCGCTTTCCGAGACATTTCTTTCCTTTGAGACAACCTTATCCCTCAGGTCCCGGTCCGTGACGATACCTGTCGGAACCCCTTCGGAATCGACAAGGACAAGAGAGCTTATCCTGTTTTCCGACATGATCTCGGCAGCCTGCCGTATCGAGATCTCCTGGGACGCGGTTATGATCGCCTTTGTAACAAGCTCGCCGATGGGGGTGGTGAAGAGGAGTCTGTCTCCTCCACTGTAAAGGACGCTCTTCTTCCTCATCTCCTTATAAGTCTTGTCGATATATTTGTTCAGGACGGAAACGAGAAAGTATTCGGTAAAAGCCGGATAGGTTTCGAGAAGCTCAAGGACCTTCTCCCGACCTATAAGATAGCAGGTGGTGTCATCCAGAGCAACTACATTGGCCCTGGATTTGTCGCCGCTCACAAGGGAGAGAAAGCCGAAGGAATCGCCTTCGCCCCTTACGTCGATCATGACCTCGTCGTCCCTGCCAGACCTTATGAATACCTTCACCGAACCCTGTCTGATGATCCTCAGGTACTCACTTGCAGGCCCTTCCTGGCGGAGTATCATGGAACCCTTCGGATAGAATTCAATGGAGATACTACTCGCGATACTGCTCAGAGTAGCTTCGTCAAGCTCGTGAAACGGTGTGACCTCTTTAAGGAACTCGATGACGTCTTCGATAGGCATGGTGACATTCATAACTCTTTTATGAACACGCAAGTAATGTGCCCAAGATTATTTGGTAGGTCAAGATAGCATAACTTACTGTATAACAAGGATTATTGCAAATAACCGGTCACTGACCTTAAAGTCTCAATTTTAGAGCTCAGACAAATTAGTTACTAGAGGTAACATGGAACGAAATGATAAATGAAATATCCTTAATTTTAAGATATTACCTTATGTAACTTATTGTAACAAGAATGAGGCCTTACCGTGAACAATAGTAACTATTTCCTCTTGAGCCCCCATTTTCTTCTCTTTTCCCACAAAGACTTTCTCGTGATGCCGAGCATATCTGCAAGCTTCTGTTCGGTATAGGCTGACTGGAACCTCAGGATGAATTCCTTTGTATAGTCTTCGATTGAAAGGACGGTATTAAAGGCAGCAGCTACGAAAGAATCGCGGACCTTCATGCCTTCGGGAAGATGTTCCCGAAAGATCGTGTTGCTTTCGGTTATGAGCACCGCGCGTTCAATGATGTTCTGCAGTTCCCTGACATTTCCAGGCCAGGGGTAGTCCACGAGAATTTTCAGGGCAGAATCATCGATAAACTTTACTGACTTTCCAATCTCGTTCGCATATTTCTCGACAAAGTGCTTCGCGAGGATAACAATGTCCTCTCTCCTTTCCCTCAAAGGCGGCAACGTGATCGTGACGACATTGATCCTGTAGTAGAGGTCTTCCCTGAAGGTACCTTCATTTACCGCCCTCAGGATGTCCTTGTTTGTGGCCGCAATAAACCTCACGTCGACTTTTCGGGACTGAGTACTGCCGAGGGGTCTTATCTCATGGTCATCTATTACCCGGAGGAGCTTTGCCTGTAAGTGCTGGCTCAGTTCTCCGATTTCATCGAGAAAGATAGTCCCGCCGTCTGCCTCCTCGAAGAGACCCCTCTTCGAACCCGTTGCGCCCGTAAAAGCCCCCTTTATATACCCGAAGAGTTCTGATTCAAGGAGATTCTCTGGAATCGCGCTGCAGTTTATTGGGACAAAGGGCTTGTCCTGACGGAAGCTGTTATAGTGAATAGCCCTCGCCACAAGCTCCTTACCCGTACCGGTCTCGCCGAGAAGGAGTATACTGCTCCTTGAATCGGCAATCTTCTTGACTTCACCGATCACTGCGGAGATCTCACTGCTCTGGCCCACGATCTTTTCGAAATCGTATCTCTCCTCTATCTGCCTCCTGAGCAATACATTTTCTGCCCTCAGGGACCGTTCTTTCAGGGCATTTCTGACGATTCTCTTTATCTCCTCATGCATGATCGGCTTTATGACATAATCATACGCTCCGGCCCTGAGGGCACCGACTGCGGTCTCTATCGAGGCATAGGCAGTGATGATGATGACGATCTGTTCCGGCAATTTTTCTTTTATCCTGCGCAAGAGCTCTATCCCGTCGATCCCGGGAAGGGTAATGTCCGAGATGATCAGGTCATAGGCCATCTCTTCAATCTTTCCGAGAACGGATTCGGCACTGGTAAAGGCGTCAACCACATATCCTTCTCTCTCAAGTACCCTCTTCAGAGACTCGCAGAGGGTCTCTTCGTCTTCAACGATCAGCAGTCTCTCGTTCACTACGCCACGCCTTCCTTTTTTACACGATGAAGGCCTTACACCTCTCGAAGATCAGCTCCTGCAGGCTCGACACGAGATGAAAGGCCTCCCGGATCGTCTTCTTCTCGAGGTTGCTCAGCTTGTTGGGATTGATAAAGTTGTCAGGTTTCACGCCTTCACTGATCTGCTCGAACTGATGCTGGATCCTGAGAAGCATGATGAACTCAAAGGCATGCCTCAGCTCTTCAACATGTTCCTTTACAATCGCGTGTCGTTCTCTCAGAGCCTCGATTCTTCCGAGGGTCGACGTTTCCCGAACACCCTTTTCGAGGGCAAAGAGCCTCACGGCATCAACGAGCGGGGTAATACCCTTCACCTTAAGGTTGAACTCGTCCTTATGTTCACCGCCCTTCTCGACAACGAAGGACTTGAGAAAACCGATGGGCGGGGTATTTTTTATGATCAGGTTCGCCATATGACAGAGGAAGACATTCTGTCCCTCCGAGAGGAGCCGGAAAGACCCTCGCAGCTCATCGTGGAGGCTGAATTTACCATAGAGGGGCCTGGCGTCGAAAAAGATGAGGGATTTCAACACCGCCTCCTGAGTCGGTTCGTTCATCCAGTCCGCCGCGTACTTTTTCCAGACCTTGAGCGGCTGGCACCACTGGGGATTGCTCGCCATATAGTCGGCGGGACAAAGGGGGAAACCGATCTTCAGAAGGCTGTCTCTGACAAAAACTGCAAAGCAGGGAAAATAAGCCTTAGCAGCCTCCTCCATTTCCTTCGTTACGGGGTCAACAAAGATGATAGCATTATCCTGGTCTGTTTTGAAGGTCTGTTCCTTGCGACCCTCGCTGCCGAAAACGATCCAGCAATAGGGAAGCGGCGGTTGTCCACATTCCTTCTCTGCAATTTCGATGACTTTCTTTACCAGTCTGTCATTGATCTCGGTTAAGATCTTCGTGATCCCGCTCGCCTTCACACCCTCCTTGAGGAGGAGACCGATGAGATTGTTTATTTTTGAGGATACCGGCAAGAGACCGTCGACAGTCTGCTGGTTTTCTATGTCACTGGCAAAGGAGAGGGGGGACGTTCCCTGGAGGAGCATGAGGTCATGATTGGTCATGATGCCTTTCAACGCCCCGTCTTCTATCACCAGCATGTGATGGATATTGTATTTCAGCATTTTCAATACGGCCTCAAAGCAGGAATCCTGAGCGTCAACCCTTATGAGGGATATGGACATGATGTTTTTTATCGGTTCCCGTACGTTGCGTCCCCGTGCAACAACCTTGTCCCTGAGGTCCCTGTCTGTAACGATACCCGAGGGGAGGCTCTTCTTGTCACGGACGATGAGAGAACTGATCTTGTTCTTTGTCATAGTCTGGGCGGCCTCCTGAATGGTCATGTCATCGCTGACCATGACAGCTTCCGTCGCTATCCTCCCCACGGGTGTCGTAAACAGAAAACGGTCGCTGCCGACAGAGGACCGACTCTTGGTCTGCATTTCGCTGTAAGCCCTGTCGATATACCTCGAAAGGTATGACATGAAATACTCTGTGAAGGCCGGACTCGATTCTATAAGCTTCAGGACTCTTTCCTGTCTCAGGGTATAACAGATGGTATCGTCAATGGCGATGACCGTCGTCTTGCCCCGTTCTTTACCGATCATCGAGAGGAACCCGAAGTTATCGCCCTCCCCCCGGTAGTCCATCACGACGTCCTCTCCATTCTCCGACCTCATGACAATCTTCACCCCGCCTTTTTTTATGATCCGCAGGGAATCGCTTGGCGGGCCTCCCTGCGCCAGAATGACCGTCTCTTTCGGATAGAACTCCATGGACAGACTGCCGGCAACGGTCTTCAAGGTCTTTTCATCGAGAGACTGGAAGGGGGGGATTTTCTTGAGAAAACTTATGACATCTTCAAGGATCATCTCGTTATGGCGACATCTCGTACGGTTAAGGTTGATGGGATGTCCGGGTCAATATGTGCGTTGACCTCTCGTGACTGTTTCGTCTCCAAGACTCACGCCGGCGGGAAGAATTGGGGGAGATGATTCACCCTTATTATGTCAGTATCCGATATGAGGACCGCCCTTTCAATAATATTCTGGAGTTCCCTCACGTTGCCCGGCCAATCGTACCGAAGGAAGAGATCCAGGGCCTCCCCTTCGAGTTCCTTGACGGGCTTGCACAAATCCTGGGAATACTTTCTGATAAAGTGTCTTGCCAGGGGCTCTATATCTTCTTTTCGTTCCCGCAGAGGAGGAAGCCTTAATGAGATACCGTTCAACAGGCCATAGAGGTCCTTCCTGAATTCCTCTTTCGCCACCGCAGAGGCGATATCATGGCTTGTGGCAGAAACGATCCGCATGTCAACCTTAATGCCCTGTTTGCCGCCAACGGGAACGGTCTCATGGTCTTCAAGGGCCCTGAACAGTTTTGCCTGGAGAGAGCCGCTCAGGAAGCCGATGTCACGAAGATAGAGCGTCCCGCCATCGGCTTCCTCAAAAAGCCCCTTCCTGGAAGTCAGGGCATCCTTGAAGGCCCCTTTTACATAACCAAAGAGCCTTGCCTCAAGAAGCTCTTCGGGAATCGTAAAGAGATTTACCGGGATGAAGGGCTTACCGTCCCTTCCGCTGTTCAGATGTATGGCCCTGGCGATAAGCTCCCTGCCTGTTCCTATCTCTCCGTTCAGGAGAACGTTCTTCCCACTACCCGAGATATTCCTCACTTCGCCGATGACGGTCCTCATGACAGCACTCTCACCGATAATCATACTGAGGTCATAGTGCCTCTCGATATGCCTGCGAAGCCTGAGGTTTTCTTCCTGGAGTGCAGCCTGAGTGAGAGCATTCTTCACAATCTGCTTAATCTCTTCGTGCATGACGGGCTTCACCACATAATCATAGGCGCCTGCCCGAAGGGCTTCAACAGCCGTCTCCAGCGATGCATAGGCCGTGGTTATGATCACGATCTGTTCAGGGACTTTCTCCTTGACCGACTTCAGCAGCTCTATCCCCGTATTCCCGGGCAGGATGATATCAGTTATGATCAGGTCGTAAAACCTCTGTTCAAAAAGATCGAGGGCTGACTCGGCGCTGTAAGAGATATCGACAATATAGCCTTCTCGTGAGAGTACCCTTTTCAGCGACTCACAGAGAGTCTCCTCGTCTTCGACGATCAGCAGCCTTTCATTCATTCTTGTCGGCGGGCAGGGTTATGACGAATGTAGTCCCCTCTCCTTTTTTGCTTTTAGCCGTTATCGTCCCGTTATGTTCCCTGATTATACCATAGCAGATGCTCAAACCTAAGCCCGTGCCCTGCCCCGGGGCCTTCGTCGAAAAGAAGGGATCAAAGATCCTGCCAACAAGGCCTTCCTCGATCCCCGGGCCCGAATCGCTGAAAACTACCTGAACGGATGAATCGGTCTTTTTCATCGAGATGCTCAGTCTGCCGCCGTCGGGCATGACATCGAGGGCGTTGATAATGAGGTTCAAAAAGACCTGCTGGATCTTATCGGGATTGACCCTCAGGGACGGAATCCCGTCTATATCAGTGATGAGCTGAATATTCTTAAACCTCTTGTCATACCTGACAAGGTTTATCGTTCTGTCAAGGATCTCAGAAATATTGGAAGGCGTCTTTTCCGGGGAGGATATCCTCGCGAAATCGCCCAGGCTCCGGACGATCTTCACGATCCGATCGATATGGCTGTTGATCGTCTTCAGCGAGCCGTCTACAAATTCGACATCGTCCCGTGATTCGATGCTCAATGACCTGAGTTCCTGGACGAGGGAGGATATCGATGCAAGGGGGTTGCCGATCTCATGGGATATCCCGGCTGTCAATTTACCGATACTGGCGAGCTTTGACGTCTGCAAGAGTTGCTCCTCCATCTTCTTCTTCTCCGTGATCTCTTCGAAGATGACAACATGCCCGCCCGAAGGGTCTTTGAACGGGCTCACATTGATCTTGAAGGACTGGAGGGAAGGAGTCTCGACGGTCATCTCCTTTTCCTCTGTCCGTATGAGTACCTCCCTTGTCAACCATGGCAGCAGATGGAGCAGAGACCTGTTAAAGGCAACTGATCTCCCGATGCCGCTTATGGACTCCATCTCCCTGTTCCAGTATTTGACATTGAAAAGAGCATCAACGGTCACGATGCCGACGGGGGCGCTTTCAATAATATTCTCACTGAATTCCTTGAGATACGAGAGTTCCCGGTTCGCTTCCGCCAGTTCCTGACGGGAGAGTCTCAGATGTTCGGTGATATGCTTGATCGATTCAGAAAGTTCCCCTCTCTCCCTCTCCGTCAGCACGAGCTTATCCTCGAAGATAATCGCGGCCATGGAAGAGCCGATCGCGCCTGAGAGGATCTTTTCCGCCTCGTCGCGCAACTCAAAAAGTTCCCTTGGCGTAAGTTCCTCATGGCTCTTCCCTTTTTTCGACAGATAGTGCGCGGTGACGTCTCCTGCCTCGGCCCTGCCGATATACTGGGCAAGGATATTTTCGATATCATGGGCCGTATAAGAACTTCCGTGGGCGAGTTCCTTCACCCTTTCATAGGAATCTACGAAGATGAGGGACTGGATCTCCTCCTCCTTTGACTGTCTGGTGAAGATCGAGACGCCGACGTAGAAGATGAGGTTTATGAGCATGCTCCAGAAGAGCGAGTTTCCCCATTTGCCAAGGTCAACGATTCCGAAGAGATTATGCGGATTGAGCATTTCAGAACCCGTCATGAGCTCGATAACACCGACATTCTTCACGATCCCCGCCTTTATGAGGGCGGGAACGATGAGGGTGTAGAACCAGACAGCAAAGCCTGCAAGGAGTCCTGCTGTGGCCCCGGCCCTCGTCCCCCTCTTCCAGTAGAGTCCGAGAAAGAAGGCCGGCGCAAAGAGACTCACCGCAGCAAATGACTTGAGTCCGATCTCGACAAGGCTGTAGAATTCTCCGATTGAAGTCGCAAAGACATAGCCCATATAGACGACAGAGAGGATTACGAGTCTCTTAATGTTAAGGACGACGGAGGAGAATTTCGGGGCATCATGGAAGTTGATCAGCGCCGGCATGATGATACTGTTCATTACCATGGTGCTCAGAGCCAGGCTTTCGACGATTACCATGCCCGTAGCCGCTGAAAAGCCGCCGATAAACGCCAAAAGCGACAGGTACCTGTTGCCGTGCTCCCAGGGCAGGGTGAGCACAAAGTAATCGGCATTCTTCCCCGAACCCCCGAGGAGAAGCCCGCCAAAGGCGATAGGCAGCACGAAGATGTTCATGAGAAAGAGATAGAGAGGAAAGAGCCATGCAGCCTTTGTCACATGGTTTTCGTCATAGTTCTCGACAACAGCCATCTGGAACTGGCGGGGCAGGAACATGATGGCCATCATCGAGAGGAAAAGAAGCGACAGCCATTCAGGATAATCCGTCCCCGTCCCTGTCCCGAGAAAGAGGAGCACAGAGTGCTCAGAATCCTTAATCTTGGCAAAGATATCGCCGAAGCCATTAAAGAGCCCGTAGGTTACATAGGTACCGACGAGGAGAAAGGCAGCCAACTTCACGATGGACTCGAAGGCGATGGCGAAGACGAGGCCACCGTGACGCTCTGACGAATCAAGGCGGCGAGCGCCGAAGATGATTGCGAAGATTCCAAGGGTCAAGGTGATAAAGAGTCCAATGGCAGCGCTTCCCGATGATTCACCGGATATGATGTCAAAGGTGCTGATGATCGCCTTGATCTGAAGTCCCAGGTATGGCGTGATACCGACTACGGCAACAATCGTCACCAGGGAAGAAAGGAAGAGCGATTTACCGTATCGTGATCCGATGAAGTCAGACAGGGTCGTGATCCTGTTTGCCTTGGCAATCCTCACGACCTTCCTGAGCATGACAATCCAGAGGGTCGCCATGAGCGTCGGCCCCAGATAGATGGTGAGGAAGGAGAGTCCTGACGTGGCCGCTTTCCCTACGCTCCCGTAAAAGGTCCATGACGTGCAGTAGACCGCTAGTGATAGGGAATAGATGTAAGGGTTATTGGCGATGCTCCTTCCCGACTTTTCCTTTCTCTCCGCATAGTAGGCTAAGGCAAAGAGAAGAAAGAGATAGCACAGGACAATACTGAAAAGATTATAGGCCTCGAACATTCCTACACATCATGGTTATTGGCGCCTCTCGTCTTGCGAACTGCAAAAGCCACGAGGAGAATGAAAAGAAACCAGAAAATGAAGAGATAGGAGACTACGGTGACATTGAATATTTCAAGGAAGGGCCAGTTAAGCCCCAAGAGGCCAAGAATAAAAATGAATATCCATATCTCCGGATTCCTCATTCTCCACCCCCTGGTATCATGATCATCTATCGTATGGGACCTTATTCATTATAGCTGAAATCTCAACAATTTGGTCCATGTTGTGTCACGATTCCGTGACAGCTCACCTCTGTGACATGATCAATTGCCGAGGTTTCCGTAAAAGGGAAGGCCACCGCGTGCCGTCAGGTACCGTCTTCTATAACCCTTCGCTTTGTCATAATTTTTTTGCCCCACTACGGAGAGGTGTCCTGGTGAAATGCGTTTTATCATCAATACAAGAGACTGGCACAACCCTTGAACTATGAGGCCCGGCGGCCATACTGCAGGCGCACCAGACGCCGACAGAAGAACTGGAAGGAGGAATATCCATGGAGACGAACAAAGGGCTAACACTCATCGAGATCCTTGTCGCCATGTCGGTGATAGGGATACTATCCGCTGCCATCGGGTTCTTTTTTGAGGGATGGGCGAGCACGTACAGAATCGAGAGCCAGATAAAGGAGATGTACGCAAATCTTATGAAGGCCCGTGTACAGGCAATGCAGGTAAACAGGGTCCATTTCGTCACCCTTTCACCTACGCATTATGCGGTCTTCGATGATACCAATCCGGCCTCCGAAGGCAATAATATCCTCGAAACGTCGGCTGACAGGCAAATTCTCCTGCAGGAGTTCGATGCGCACTATCCCATAGCCTGGAGCGGTGCTGCAGACACGAGGATCACCCTTACGGCAAGAGGTTTTTCGAACGACAAGAAGACGATCTGTATGTTCTCGAGCAAGGACCCCGATTACGACTGCATCGAGATCTCGGCCACGAGGATAAATATAGGAAAGATCCTGAAACAGCCTGCGGAAGGGGGGAGATGCATAAGCGAAAACTGTGAGTCCCGGTAAGAGTGAGGTGCTCATTGGGTCTATATCTGGATGAAAAGGAAAAGCGACAGTTAACAGGTCAGATACGCGAATGTTATGCTCAGCTCTCCGCCCTTTTGCACTCCAGCCGCTTTATGTAACGAATTACCCAAAATATGGAGTCCCTTACATAATTCTTGCCGGCTGATTTCTGTAATACCTTGATAGTACAGGTTTCTTAACCTTATGAGTCCGGGTATCGAAATTGCTTCTTTTTTCCTGTGGATTTTCAAGACATGGTCTAGCTTTGACTTTGCTTTCTCTCCGCCATGGGGAGAAAGGCCGATTGGAGGATTAGGATGGAATGGAAGAAGAAAGTCGTCGATGCGTCATGTCTCTCTCGGAGATGGGGTATGTTGTTATCGGTCTTGGTAGCCTCTCTTTTTGCATTCCCCTCATCCGACTACGCAGGCATAGTGAAGACACCTCCTAAGGTCGTCGCGGGTGTGGTGCAGGAAGTTACGACAGGCCATATTGAGGTTGAGGGAGTCTATTATGATATCTCTCAGGCCAAGATTGTGACGACCGATGGAGGGAAAGCCACATCGAGTTCCATACGAAAAGGCTCCCATGTCGTGATTGTTCTTGAAGAGGGAACAGTGACAAAGGTCCGAATCAACAACAATGAAAAGAGTGTCGTAAAATGAGGATGACCATGAAGAGAATATTGCCCTTCGCCCTTCTCATGTTCATGCTTTTTTGCTGCTTATCTTCTGAAGACTCCTATGCTGACATGTCCGGTTACTGCCTCGTCCCTCCCTATGTGATTCAGGACGTTCCTGCCAATATCATGTTCCTCGTCGACAATTCGGGAAGCATGTGGAACCTGGCCAACGCCTGCATAAGCACTTACGTGGCGACATCGGGGACAAATACCAATGCGATACCCGTTAAATCGGTCTCCGGCTTCAAGGCAGGCCAGGCAATAGAGTTGATACACTCCGGTGCCGCTACACAGGTATGGATCACGTCTATTGACAGCACCAACAATATCCTTACCGTTGGCGCAAATGTGGCGGCCTTTTCGCCGGGTGACACGGTTATGGACAAAGGCTGCTCAGACACCAACGGCTATTACTTTGACCAGCCATCCTCCGCGTGTCCAACATCGACGACTGCCACATGCAACAATCCCGGGAGCTACCCCTCTACGACGACATCACAAACAAAGAGCAGTTCCACAACCTACGTTTGCGTAAACGATGTCACCGGTTTTACAAATGGAGAGAGCATTCTTATCGGAACAACTGCAAGGACTATTGCATCTTCAAACGGCGTCAGTACAAGTTGCAGCAGCAATTGCACCTCTGGTAAGTGCCTTATCGTAACTTCCTCGCTCACCTATAATTCCGGCGTGACGGTAAAGGATTCCTGCTATGACTACAGCACGTCGGGCGGAAATATCGCCTTCTCCGACGTTTCCGATTTCTCCGTGGGCGAGGTTATCGTCGTTGTGCACGGAGGAACACCGTATACGACTACGATCACCGCAAAAAATACCTCGACGACGCCGGACTCGCTCCAGGTCACGCCTGCCGTGACGATCGCAGCGAATGATCCTATCTACGATTATACCTGCTACAACTATCAGACGCCCTATCCCGAACACAGCTTCGATCCAACCCAGACATACTACGGCTACTTTAATGGAAGCTACTGGTACACCTACTCATCGAGCAGATTCCTGACGAGCCGTCTGAAAAGCGCGGGCGCGAAGGCGTCAACAGAATGGGACGGCAACTTCCTCAACTGGCTGACGATGAGGAGAAGAGACATCATCCGAAAGGCATTGACAGGCGGAAACGACTGCACTGTTACAGGGGGGTCATGCGCAGGCAGTGAAAGCGCGGGATATGGAAGGCTCCGCGGGGTAAAGCCCGATGGCAGCAGCCGGGGAATATACAAGGCAGTTCAGAATGCGGAACAGTACATGGACTGTTCCAGCTGGAGTTGCACGGCAAATACCAACGCGAGTTTCACCTTCGCCACAGGCGGGTCTGACCCCTCCTCCTTCACAGCATATACCGGCGCCGCTACATCATGGACGAGCAGGGGGTCTTTCAATGTCGATGTCAGGGCCCGTAATTCCACCTCTTCTCCTATCGCAGGGGTCATACAGAATGTCGTCGGCGCCAAGGCAAGGATAGGGCTCGCAGTCTATAACCTCATCGACGGGGGCAACGTTCCCGTTAATGTTTCGGGAACGAGCATGAGTTCCGTAATCTCAAACATTAATACTCAGCCGCCGAGCGCCAATACCCCCCTTGCTGAGTCATTGTGGACCGTCGTGGGATATTTCGCCCAGCAGTCGTCGATGTTAAGCGGGCCGGGGCCGAGATGGAACAGCTCCGATTTCACCATCGGCAATGCCGCCGACCCTCTGAATTACGGAACGAGCACTTCACCGAGATGGCCGTCCTGTTCAAAAAGCTACGTTCTCCTCATTACTGACGGAGAACCCTGCCAGGACGGAAGTCTCCCTTCAACCCTGAAAGATTACGCTGCAGGCAGGTCGATATTCAATTGCCAAAACTCCAGCTGTCCCGCCCTTGCCGGCTCTTCTCCCGATACCTATTCCTTTCCTGCGGCTGCGATCTCAGGCTGCAGCTCCGGCAGTGTTGCCGGCCTTGAAGACGTTGCCCTCTACATGCACACGAATGACCTGAGGAGCGACATCAGCAAAACGCAGAACCTGACCCTCTATACGGTCTATGCCTTCGGCAAAGGTTCGATGCTCCTGAGGTTTGCTGCGATAAACGGAGGCTTCAACGACTTCGACGGATCGGGAAAGCCCGATCAACAGGCCAAGTGGAATTCTTTGGGGAAGGTCGATGAGAACGGTTACAGCATCCCCGACAATTATTACGAGGCTGCTGACGGCTACTCCCTGGAGGCTTCGCTGCAGATGGCCCTTTCGACCATGCTCTCAAGGGCTTCGTCCGGCACTGCGGCGTCAGTTCTGGCCTCTGGCCAGGGCAGCGGGGCTAACCTCATTCAGGCGGTCTTTTATCCACGGCGGAAGTTCGGAAACGATGTGATCTCCTGGACAGGTGAGAACCAGAACCTCTGGTACTATATCGACCCCTTCTTCAACACGAACAGCATAAGGGAAGATACGCTCGTCGAAACACCTGACAGGATACAAGACCTGGTCAACGATTACGTCGTCCAGCTCTACTTCGACACCACCGCGCAACAGGCGATGGCAAAACGCTTCCAGGATGTGAACGGCGACGGATCTTCCCTCGTCGCCAAATCAACGGTCACCCTGGAGAACCTGTCAAGCATCTGGAAAGCGGGGAGCGTGTTATGGAGAAGAGACCCCGTAGCGAGTCCGAGGACGATCTATACTCCTTGCCTGAGCGGCGGTTCGTGCATCTCGAGCAAGAACCTCATGACCTTCACGGAGAGCCCCACAGACAACAGCTCTTCACTCGCACCCTACCTCCAGATGACCACGGACGCTGCTGGTATTCAGACAGCCAAAGACATCATACGCTTTGTCCACGGGTACAGAACTACCTCGGATGGATTCAGCTTCGATTACAATCCAAGTCCTCCGCTCCAGATTGTCGACAGAAACGCAGACGGTGAGCCCGATTACCGGATGCGGACCGTCACGGTCGGCAAGACAACCAACATTTGGAAATTAGGCGACATCATCAATTCGACACCGAAGATCTCCTCCTGGCTCTCGCTGAACTCCTACGACACAAGGTACAACGATACGTCCTATAAGAACTTCACCAGCTCCTCCACTTACACAAACCGGGGGCTGGTCTTTACCGGCGCGAACGACGGCTTGCTCCATGCCTTCAAGCTCGGCCAGCTCGTCCTGAGCTGGTCAGGACAAGGCGTGTACCAGAAGGCCAAACTCGTGAACCCCGACACGAGCACGCCCATCGGCTATGAACAGTGGGCATTTATTCCGAAGAACGCTCTCCCCTATCTCCCGTATACCGCCGATCCTAATTACTGCCATTCTTATTCTGTCGACCTCACCCCTGTTATCCTCGACGCGAGTATCGGCGCTCCAGGATCAGGGGATGTATCGGCGAGTCTCAAAACCACCGGCAACCGCGACTGCTCAACACCCGGCACTTGCGACTGGAGGACGATCCTCATCGGCGGGATGAGGTGGGGCGGGGCATGCAGGAAAACCGGCACCGCATGCAATTCAGGACAATGCTCCGTAACGACGGGGACATCCTGCACGACAAATTCCAACTGCCCCAGCGGCGAGACCTGTGTCCCCAACTGCGTGAATACACCGATCACCGACCCTTCGGACTCAACAAAGGGCCTCGGCTATTCATCCTACTTTGCCCTCGATGTCACCGACCAGAGCAACCCGAGTCTCCTCTGGGAGTATTCGAGTGACAATCTCGGTTTTGCTACGACAGGCCCTGCGATCGTAAGAGTCGGGGACAAGGCTACCAACGGCAAGTGGTTTGCCGTCTTCGGCTCAGGTCCTACGGGCCCAATGGATACCACAAACTTCCAATTCCTTGGCCGCTCGGACCAGCCCCTGAAGTTCTTCGTCGTTGATCTGAAGACCGGCGCCCTTGCTGCGACTATCGATCCCGGCATTCCGACCGCCTTTTCGGGCTCCCTCTATAACGCCTCAGTCGACACGGATTATGACTACCAGGATGATGCGGTATATGCAGGGTATGTGAAGAAGTCAGGCTCGACATGGACAGACGGCGGGATAGGAACAATTGTTACAAAACACGATCCTAACCCTGCACACTGGACATGGAGAACCGTCATGGACGGCATCGGACCCGTGACTTCAGCCGTCGCGAACATATACGACACAAGAAAAGGGATCCTCTGGTTATACTTCGGCACAGGCAGGTACTTCTATGAACAGAGCACCACCATTGACGACCAGGATAGCCAGAGATATCTCATCGGCATGAAGGACCCCTGTTTCAACACCACATCCGATGTAACGGGCCTTACCAATAGCTGCACCTCCACGGTGGGCCTCTCGAGCCTGACCGATGTCAGCTCGATCGGGAACGTGCCTACAGAAACGGTTGCAAACAGTTCGGGCTTTAAGGGCTGGTACATCAAGCTCGACGGCACCGGCTCATATACGTACTCTCCTGATCCGGCAGCGAATTTCCGGGCTGAAAGGGTTGTCACCGATACCGTCACATCAACGACCGGAAATGTGATCTTCACCTCTTACAAACCTTACAGCGATGAATGTTCGATCGGGGGCAAGAGCTTCGTCTGGGCCACAAGATACAATACCGGAGGCGCCCCTGGCAGCCTGCTCAAGGGCACGGCATTGCTCCAGACGTCAACGGGAGCTATTACGTCGATGAACCTCTCGAACGCCTTCACCCTTGCGGGGGGGAGAAAATCCGGCTCGGTGGAAGGCTACTCTTCTGAACGTCCGCCGTCTACAATCGAATTGCCTCAACCCGTAAAAAAGGCGATACACGTGAGAGAGAGATGAAAGACTGCCGGGGAGTGACCCTTGTGGAGCTGATCGTCGTGGTAAGCATAGTTGCCATACTCGCGACAGCCTTGGGCTTTCAGTTCACGGGCTGGATGAAGAGTTACAGGATAGAGAGCGAAGTAAAACAGATGTACACCGATCTCACGAACGCGAGGTTACAGGCGATGCAGCAGAACACCTGCCAGTTTCTCGTCTTCACTGCCACCACCTACCAGCTCTTTCAGGACAAGAATGGAAACTGCCTCTATGACGCTGGTACCGATACGTCGTGGAAGGCCTTTGCCAGCGCCGTAAAGCTGACTGATTCGCTCACCTCTACAGGGACCGTCATCACGGACACGAAAGGGCTCGTCTCTCTCAGCCCCGCCGGAACCACAATTCAGGTCAATGACGGCACGAACGCCTCTCCCGATTATGACTGCTTGTTGCTGGAGCAGACGCGCATCAAGATCGGGAAATGGTCTGGAGGCTCATGCAATGCGAACTGAAAAGGGACTGACGCTTATCGAAGTGATGATCGCCCTTGTGGTCTTTCTCTTCGTCTCCCTCGCCCTGATGCAGACTGCATTGTTGAGCATCGACTCCAACATGATCAGCGCCCTGAGGGACGAAGGGGTGAAGGTAGCTGAGCAGAGGATGAACGACGCAAGGAGTTTGCCTTTCCACGCGAGCAATGACATGCTGACAGGAGCTTCGGATGTCTCGTCACTCTCTGCAGCAAATTGTCCCTCGTCGGCCTTTCGTGCTTCCTTTCCGACAGGCGTGGCTGTGCAAAGAAATGTGAGGAGCATCTCGAACTTCAGCTTCTGCACGAATATGACAGTAACGCCCATCCCGAGCGCCATCAATCCGACGAGCGCGAGAGTCACTGTCACGGCGGGATGGCAGTGGCGGGGTCAGGATTACAGCCACAGCATATCAACGATCATTATGAGAGAACTATGATGAAACGCGAAGATGGGTTTACCTTGGTAGAGCTCATGATTACCATGGCTGTACTCGCCTTTTCCCTGGCAGCCGCTTCAACAGTCTTCACCGCTCTCTTGAGCCAGTTCAAGCAGCAGACCAAGATCGCCGAGACCTCAATAGAAGGGATCGTCGGCCTCGAGATCATGAGGCAGGACATCGAGGGTGCGGGATATGGGCTGCCCTGGAACCTCGGAGGATCGATCTACAGGGAAGCGGTTGACGACGGGAATACCCCATGGGCCGATACCACCATGAATGACGGCCCTTCCGGCAATCCCGGGCGGGTTCCCCCTCCGCCCTCGTCAAACCCGCAAGACATCGCCGGCGCATCCAACCCCCCGGCTGCCTTCAGGAGTATGAAACAGGTCTCAATGAACGGTTACTCCGATGTTCTTTCGGTTAAATCCGTAGTTGTGGCCCAGAACAGCGCGTCGCAGAAGTGGACCCAGCTGGCTTTGGGGAACCTGAAAAAAAACGGTCTGTCCGGAGATTCCTTTTCGAACCCCGATCTCGTGACCATCATCTATACCGGCGGAACAACCCATCTCCTCGTCCATAACGGCGCGTCGAATTGGTCGACGACATACGCAAACACTGCGTCCTTCGCGCCCGGCCCTTCCCCGGCGGTAGGCGCGGCAGCAGACCTCGTGATGAATTACCCTGAAATTTCAGCCTCCAACACGCTGATTGTATTTATTGTCTATGGTGTCGACCCTGGTACGGGTGTGGCATCCCTCAGAATGCCCTTTAACCGGGCCGATTTCTATGTCAGGGTACCGGCAGCCAACCTCCCGAAACAGTGTGCCGCCGGCACAGGTGTCCTTTACAAAGGGACGTTCAGTCAGAGCAACGGGACGATTGTGAACGAACTCCCCATTCTTGACTGCGTTGTCGCCATGCGCGTAATTTTCACACTCGACCTTTACGGTAACGGAGCCTACACCTATACGGACGATATTTCCGGCTTGACCGCAGCTGATATACGGGCATGGTTGAAAGAGGTCAGGGTCTACATATTGGCGCAGGAAGGACAGAAAGACCCAAATTATACGTACCCGAACAGCACCGTAACCCTTGGTGAAACCGGGATGCTTCCGGTAAATATCGACATGACGACGATAACGAACTACCAGAACTACCGGTGGAAGCCATATACCCTGATCGTGAGACCGACAAATCTGAGGTGAGCATGAAGTTTTTGAAGAACGAGAGAGGGATCGCACTGGCAACGGTCTTGGTGCTTTCTGCGGTCTGTCTCGGCATTATGGCGGCACTGATATACATGGTGACGGCAAAGACACAGTTTTCAGGGATGCAAAAGAGATACTATACAGCACTCGAAGCGGGCAAAGGTGGTACCGACACGATCTATCAGGTGATCGGAGCTGCAGCGGGCGGTGATAATACGACCGTAAATTCATCAATAAGTACCTTTCTTTCTGACCCGTCGCTGGCAGGTCTCAGCCCGGTCATTACAACCCCTGGTTCATGCACGAGCACGTCCTCTCCTGGAAACGGCAGTGTCCCGTATACTGGATTGGCCGCAAAGCTGAAGACGGGCACGAAAAAGGCTGACGGCACACAAAATTGGAGCAGCGGTTGTGACACCTCTGTGACGATAACACCGGGCAGTACGGGTACCTATGACCTTCAGTTCGATTTTGTCGGGACCAACCCCTTCTTGGGGGCAAACAATCCGACATACAGGGTTTATGCAAAGATCGTGGACACCGTCGAAGGCAGTCCTATCGGCTCTGACTCAGGTCTGAGAAACCAAGGAACCACGAGTTCTGGAGGGACAGGAGGAGTTGGTATGCACTTTCTCTACACCATAGAAATCGATGCTGAGAACCTCGCCAATCCGGCTGAAAGGGCGAAGTTGTCGGTCCTCTATCAATACTGATCATGCGGGGACTCGCCTCTCTCATGACATTCTTGCTTCTCCTCTCCCTCTCCTGCTCCTCGGAAAAGAGCGGGGAGATGGGCCGACAGAAAGATTCCGAGTCGGTAAAAGAGGCGGTACAAGGAGCCTCACAGTCAGTTAACGAGAGTTCTGCACTCTATGGCATAAGAATTTCTCCGGAAAAAGCCACAACAGATTCGACGATTGTCCTCAGCCCGCAAGGCTTCGATCTAGCTGCCGCAAAGATCGAGTGGCTGGTGAATGGTAAAACCGTAGCCAGCCCGATACCGAATCAGTTCAAACCATCAGGCGTCAGAAAAGGCGATAAGGTCCAGGTCAGGGCGATGATAGGGGGAAGAGAAGTCCTGTCCGACATCGTGCAGATAAGAAACGCACCACCGCAGATTACCGACGCAAAGATCGTCCCTGAGTCCGGTCAGGGCGGTTCTCTGAGTGTCGAAACAGCGGTGCGGGATGCGGACGGCGATAATATTACCCTCCAATATGAATGGACAAAGAATGGAGAGCCTGCCGGAAACGGCAAACGGATAATCGGTCCACTCAAGAGAGGTGATAAGATATCCGTCAGGATAACCGCCTTCGATGGAGAGGAGTACGGCAATACTGTCGTGTTAAACAGAGAGATCGCGAACATGCCTCCGGTAGTCATGGATGATAAGAAGGTCAGCTTCGATGGGAAGGTCTACATCTATCAGATCAAGGCTGCCGACCCTGATGGAGATGCCCTGACGTATTCCCTCAAGTCGGGGCCTCCAGGGATGACCGTTGACGGATCGCGGGGAATTGTACGATGGGAGGTGCCGAAGGAATTCGTCGGCGCAGCGCCCGCTTCTGTTATCGTCTCTGACGGTCATGGCGGAGATATCACACACATCTTTACCGCAATCATCTCGCGGGATAAGTGATCGGAACCTATAGTCGCTTCACCCTTTCACTACTCCCAAGGGCCTGAGCCTGGCGACCTTCCTTGATATTCCAGCATGGTGAACAACGTCGACTACGTTTGCTATGTCCTTGTAAGCCTCTGACATCTCCTCGGCAAGCGTCTCACGGCCTGCCGACCTCACGATTATCCCCTTATCCTCCATCTCCCTCCAAATAGAACGCCCCTTTGCCTGACGTATCGCCTGGTGGCGCGACATGACTCGACCCGCACCGTGGCATGTCGAACCAAAGGTCTCCTCCATCGCCTTTTCCGTCCCGATCAACACAAATGATGCCCTTCCCATATCTCCGGGTATCAGCACAGGCTGGCCAAAAGGCCGGTAGGCCTGCGGCAGATCAGGATGCCCCGGTGCAAAGGCCCTCGTCGCGCCCTTCCTGTGGACAACGAGCTTTCTCTTCTTCCCATCAACGATATGGTCCTCAACCTTCGCAATATTATGGGCCACATCATAGATGAGACTCATACCGAGTTGCCCCGGAGTTGACTGAAAGACCTTCATAAAGGCCTCACGCGCCCAGTGCATAATACACTGTCTGTTTGCCCAGGCATAATTTGCCGCAGCCCTCATCGCGGCAAGATAATCCTTTGCCTCGGAGCTTGCGAAAGGCGCACAGGCGAGTTCCCTGTCAGGAAGCTCGATGTGATATTTGCTCACCGCCCTCTCCATGACCTCAAGGAAATCTGTGCAGACCTGATGACCGAAGCCCCGGGAACCGGTATGGATCATCACCGTGGCCTGTCCGCTGAAGAGCCCCAAGGCGTTCGCAACCCCCTGATCATAGATTTCGTCAACATACTGCACTTCGATAAAATGGTTGCCCGAGCCGAGGGTCCCCTGCTGCGCCCTTCCCCTTTCATAGGCCTTCTGACTTATGAGATCAGGATCTGCACCGTCAATGCAGCCTCCGGATTCGGTCTTCTCCAGATCGGCCGGCTCACCGAGTCCCTGCTCGACAGCCCAGCGGGCGCCCTTTATGAGGAGATGTCTGTGACTTTCTGATGTGAGACGGATCTTTCCCTTCGAACCGACGCCCGAAGGCACTTCGCTAGAGAGGACCCCCACGAGATCCTTGAGCCTCGAAACAACCTCGTCTTTTCTGAGGTTGCTCCTGAGGAGCCTGACTCCTCAATTGATGTCATAGCCCACGCCGCCCGGCGAGATTATCCCGTCCTTCACATCAAAAGCAGCCACCCCGCCGATGCTGAACCCATACCCCGTGTGAATATCGGGCATCGCAAGAGAGGCGCCGACGATACCCGGGAGCATCGCCACATTCGCAACCTGATCAATGCACTGGCTCTCCAGGGCCTTCTCGAGGACCTCGTCCACATAAATGATTCCTCTAACCTTCATGCCGGCCTTGTAATCGACAGGTACTTCAACCTTTGTACCATCAATCCTCCGCAGTTTATCGAGACTCATAGAATCACCTCCTCTCAGCCTTTGCCTGTTTTTGTTCCCATTCCTTCGGCAGTCAAACACATGAAACGTATTGCTGTTTGTCATTCCGGCTTGTCCGGAATCTTTTCTGGTTTCTCAGAAGGATTCCCGACGCGCTCCGCTTGCGGGAATGACAGCCTCCAAAGTATTTGGCTGCAGGAGTAATAGTTCTCAAGTTTACCTTCCAGTTGCATAAAACTATCTTGTTCGGGAAGGCAGGTATGGTGAGAAGCCTTGTATCCCGATACCTTTGATGGTTGCCGACTGCGCCGCTGTATGCTCAATGCGGGAGGTCACTTACGATGAAGTCATCGAAGTACCTCGTTACCGGAATCTCATCGCATGTACAGGGCTTCGATCCATGCCTGCCTTGCCATCGTTTGCAACGTCAGGGTTTATATATCGAAAATAACGTCAACCTCCCAGTGATCATCAATCCTTTCGACCCTCAACCTGTGATAGGTCGCAGCCTTTATGAGCAATTTCCTCTCATGCCTTACGGGATCAAAGTCCTCGCCTGATACTTCTGCCTCAATCCTATTATTATTCAGGCTCTTGACCGATATCTTCTTCCCGATGAACCCATAGGCATCAAGGGAAAAGATCAGCTCGTTCAACCACGATACGAGGAGCCCTTCGAGCGAATGGCTATCGCAGGAAACGGTGATACGCTTTGCCTCTTCGATGCCTTCGAGGTTTGTAATGAGACTGTACATTCCGACTGCCGAGTTGACAAAGGCCTCCTCGATGTTTTTCCCATATGCCTTTATTCCCGCATCACCGGAGATATCGAGAGTCTCAAAGGCCTCCATGTCTAAAGGGTAGCACGGAAGAAGGCGACAGTCAACGTGAGGAGAGTATGAACTTCCTGAGGGCGTCTTTATAGGGGATTGGTCTGAACTTGAAAGACTTTTCCACGGCGTCAGGGGCGCAGATGTTATCTTGTTCCAGGAGTGAGAGCTGTTCAGCCGTTACCGTCGGCACCTCTTTCCCAAAGAATTTCCCTATGCTCTGCGCAAGTCCAACAAAAGGGATGCCTGCCTTTGCCAAAACGATTGGCAGGTGCACCAAGGGTTTCTTTACTCCCATCACATCCATCAGCTGGGCCACAAGCTCATTGTATGTCAGGTGGTCAGGGCCTCCGAGTTCGTACGTCCTGCCAAAGGCATCCTTATTGTCGATTATAGCCAGGAGACACTTTACCAGGTCATCCACGTCTATAGGCTGGAACCTGGCATTTCCGCTCCCGGGGATTGCCACAACAGGCGCCAGTCTTACGAGGTCCTTCAACTTTTCAGTGAAACCATCCTTCTCGCCGATAACGAGGGACGGTCTGAAGATGGTGAAAGGCAGCCCGCTTCCCTTGACAATCTCCTCAGCCTCAGCCTTTGTCCGGTGGTATTTCGCCGGAGATTCGGGTGATGCCCCCAGGGCAGACTGATAGAAGAAATGTTTCACGCCGGCAGCCTTGGCCTCATCCACGAGATTCGCAGTTCCCTCAACATGGACCTTCTCGAAGGTCACGCCATTTCTCTCTTCAATGATGCCGACAAGGTGTACAACCATCTCAGCACCGTCGAGACGCCTTCTGAGACTCTCCCTGTCCGTTATATCACCGACAGCGACTTCAAACCCCGTCTCTTCACAGAGGGCTGCCCTCTCCCGTTTCCTCGCGAGACACCGTGATGCATATCCCTTCTCCTTCAGCGCCCTGATGAGATGCTTACCGATAAACCCTGTGCCGCCGGCGATAAAGATCATCTTCTTGAGACCCTCTGATTGTTTGCGACTTACTGAGGAACCCTTTTTACGCATTCCCATGGTCACCAGATGAGCCTTGCGCGCCTGATAGACCAGCAGGAGACGAAGACATAGACACAATAAGAAGCGGTATGGCGGTGGCTTATTCCAACCTTCACACCCATCACCGTTGTCCTGCCGATACCGATCCCCAGACCGTTTATCTCATCGACCAGCCTCTTCTCCAGACCGGCTACGGCCTCATATTCACTGGAATCGCTCATCCTCCTGAAGAGCTGTCTCTTGGCGAGGACCGCGACCTGGTCATCGGTGGCGCCGACGCCTACACCGATGATATAGGGTGGGCACCCTTTTCCCTCGTTCCTCCTCAATGCATCAATCACGCATTTTCCAACGCCTTCGAGATCCATATGGGCCTGCAGTTCTTTTACAGGCAGTCTGTAGAGATGACCCACATTCTCGCAGCCCGCATCTTTCAGCATGAGGTCGATCTTCAGGGTATCATCAGCGGTCTCTTCAATATAGATGATGGGGAATCCGATCCCTGTATTGTTGCCGGAGTTCTTTTCGCTCAGTACGTCGATGGCATTGGGCACCAGGGGAATATTCTCGGTCGCTATGGCCGTCGCCTCACGCACGGTATTCCTGAGTTCCGTGTGACTCAAGCCGTGGGGCGCTGTCATATAGAAAACGGGTACACCGATATCCTGGCAGACAGGACCTTCCGTCTTTCGTGAAATACGGATATCCCCGAGGATTTTGGAAAGGGCTTCCTTCACGTCGGGGTCTTCTTCAGCGGCAAAGGCGGCTTTCAGCGCGTCCTCAACATCGGGGGGGATGGAGGTAGCCGCCTTTCGGTAGAGTTCCACGATTCCGTCACGAAGTTTCAGCATCCTAGAAGATTATATCACATAATATTCAGATCTCTCTGTCCTGCCTTTGCCTATTCTTCTCCCCATTATGTAGAATAAGCAGTGCTGCCCAACCGGACACTGTACGTCTATTGAGCAGCCGGCACGAAGAAGGAGTTGAATCATGCTTATCGTCATGCACCACTCGGCAACTGACAAGGATATCGAGCGCGTAAAAAAGACCATCGAGATGATTGAGGCAGGCTGAAAATCATGGAAATAATAATTCCATTGGAAAATCAACTTGTTTTTGATATTCTTGTTCTTATGAAAACCTCTTTAGAGGAGGGATAGGATGATAAGGAAGATAGAAGTTAAGAATTACAAAAGTTTGAAAAATGTAGACCTGGAAATGAGGAGGCGCAACATACTTGTTGGGCCTAATATGGCCGGCAAGAGCACTCTCTTAGATTGTTTCAGGTTTCTAACGCAAATGTGTATTTCTGGTGTAAATACGGCCTTCTTGAATCGAGGCGGATTTTCGGAAGTTGTGTGGAAAGGCGAAGACAATGGGCCAATTTCATTTCGACTGGTTATTGAACATGATGCCGATCAAAAGGAGTCCGAAAAAAGCTACGACTATGAAATTGCGATTAACGGTTCTCCCACCGGTCTAATCTCAGTCGAGAAGGAACATTTATCTGTTGAAAAGGACGGACAGACGTCGACATTGCTGGACTTACGGCATGGCCAAGGTAAAGTTATGCATGCAAGTGGAGCAATCGCATTCGTCACTGAAGACCCTACTCGATCTGCTCTAGAATTTAGTGTCCCGGGTTGGGAAGGGATGGAAATTAAGAACGAGCTCGCTACATGGCGCTTCTATCGCTTGCTGCCTGCGCTGATGAAGCAGCCCAATGCAGTTGTGGCTCAAAAGTTTCTAACAGAAAATGGGGAAAATTTCTCAAGCTGGTTTATGACGCTTCAAACGAATTACCCGGACGAATTCCGTTTAGTCAAGCAGACTGCTTGTGATGTGTTTCCCGCGCTGAAGGAAATTTTGACACCTCCCACACAGTTTGCGACGACTTTTGTGATTACTATGGAAAAATACTTCAAGAGACCCATCACCCTGGGACATATGTCTGACGGAGAGATTGCCTTTTTGGCATGGCTTTCTTTGATTTTTTCGCCATCGGCGTTAGGAGCACCTTTGTTTTGCATTGAAGAATTAGAAAATCACCTGCATCCAAAATTATTGGAAACCCTGGTTGAGGTTCTAAACCAAAAACAAAAGGAATTGGGGTCGCAAGCAGCACAAATCATCGTGACGACTCATTCGCCGTATCTGGTTGACAAGGTGGAACTTGATGATCTTATTGTTGTTGAGAAAAGCGATGGCGCCACAAGATGCACACGACCTTCTTCAAAAAGCCATCTAAAGGAACTGTTAGAGCGTGAAGAACTTGGCCTTGGAGAATTATGGTATTCAGGCGCGCTTAGCGGCAATTGATGGCAACATGACGGAGTACTAATCGAAGGGACTTATGATGAGGCGGCTCTTACGGAGCTTATTAAGAAATGCCTTTCGAGCGATATTCGAATGATCTCCCGTACAAGCGGCGGGACAGATCGTTTGATGAACAAGTTTCCGAGCTTTCTTGAATTATTCCGGTTTGCGAACCAAGGGGGCCACGTCGATAAGGTATTCGTGATTCGAGATGCTGATAACAAGAACGTTGCCGAACTCTTAGAGAGGATGAAAAACAAAATTGAGGGCCGGACATATCCTTTCGAAGTGAAGTTTGTAGTTATAGTCCAGGCCCTTGAAACGTGGCTTCTTGCTGATGACGAAGCAATATCGAGAGTAACACAAGCGCGCTCAGGAAGAACCGTATCCAAGGTAAATGAAAACCTTGGGTCGATTGCTCGACCTAAGAATCATCTTACACAAATGCTTTCTGAAGCTGAAGTGCCCTATACAGATAAAGTGGCAAAGGAGATAGCGAGAGCATCGGATATTTCAAAGATAGAATATCGCTGCCCAAAGTTTCGCGAGTTTCGTGAAGCCGTTGTTCAGGAGTTTCGGAGATCTCTCCTGATTTAGTCGACAACCCGTTGAAAACTATGATAAATTCTGCATCAAAGATGTAAGACCCACCTAAGCACCGGGAAATTCCTTTAGAAATAGTTGTCGTTATTGACTGCGTGCATTTTGTGCTTGACATTGTAAGACCCTTATGATATGCTTCTATCATGGCTCACTTGCATAAGAAGATGAAATCGGGAAGACCCTATTATTACATCCGCGAGATTCAGCGCGTTAACGGCAAGCCTACTGTCGTGAACCAGGTGTACCTCGGCTCACCCGAAAGGATCCTCGAGCTGTTTACAACGGATCAGAAGGGGACATTGACATCGCTTTCGTCCCGAGAGTTTGGCGCTCTGTTTATCTTCAACGAAATCGACAAGGAGGTCGGGTTTACCGAGATCGTGGACTCGGTCGTTCCTGCCAAGGGCAATGAGGAAAGGCCCACGGTAGGGGAATACTGTTACTACGCTGTACTGAACAGGATCATTGAACCGTTAAGCAAACTGAGGCTTCCTGAATGGTACAAGAAGACCGACATTCAGCATATTCGCCCTGTCGCGATAGAGCGACTGAACTCCAAAGCCTTCTGGGACAAATGGGATAAGGTAGATGAGGGGTCGGTAAAAGAAATCTCGCAGAGGTTCTTTCGCAAAGTGAGGGAAATTGTTCCGGTGTCTGCGGATTGTTTTTTGTTTGATACGACGAATTATTACACCTATCTTTCAAGCAAAACAGAATCCGATCTAGCGGTCAGGGGAAAGAATAAGGACGGCAAACATCATCTGAGGCAATTGGGGCTAGCTCTTCTCGTAGAACGCTCTTGGAACATTCCGGTTTACTACCGTCTGTATCCGGGAAACAGGCACGACAGCAAGGTGTTGCATGAAAGTATCGAGGAGCTTTTTAGGGAGATCTGTTCTTGGGGAAAGACCAAGGAACGGTTGACCGTTGTCTTTGACAAGGGCATGAACTCAGAGGACAACGTTGAATATATCGATGAGAACCAGCGGGTCCATTTTATTACGAGCTACTCTCCCTTTTTCGCTGAGGATCTTGCAGGGAAAGATCTGAAACACTTCTCACCGTTATCGATACCGAAGAATCAGGACCTCAGGGAACGGGGAGAGGAAGGAGAACAAATCCTGGCATACAGAAACACCGGACAGTACTGGGGAAAAGATCGGGCGGTCGTGGTCACCTATAATCCGAGGACGCATCGGAAAAAGAAGATGGACTTCGAGCAGAAACTTAACAGCGTGAGGGAGGAACTTCTCCTGTACCGGAGAAACTATCGGGAACAGAGACCTCACTGGAAGGATGAGGAGTCCATACGGGAGAGGTACTATCGTCTTTGTGAGGATCTCCATATCGGTTCACAGTACTACGAGATTTCCTTTGCCAGCGGGGAGATGAGTTTCAGACAGCACCAGTATCAGATAAAGATCGCCATGGACCGCTTTGGAAAGAACATCATCATCACCGACAATATCGACTGGAGCACAGAAGAGATTTATCTGGCCTATAATGAGCGCAGTAAAATCGAAAGACAGTTCAGAAAGAGCAAATCACCCTTCAGCATAGCAGTGACCCCTCAATACCACTGGACAGATTCCAAGATACGGCTTCATATCCTGACCTGCGTGGTGGCTATGGTTTACTTCAGCATCTTCAGAAACAAGCTCAAGACAGCAGGGATAAACCTTTCCGCTGAGGACGTACTGAAGGAATTGAGGGAGCTGAGGACAGCTCTCTATATGGCCAAGGGCAGCAAAAAACTTAACAGGCGTCTTGAAGACCTAACGAAGACCCAATCCGAAGTCCTAAAGATCTTTGGATATGCAGTAAAGGACGGTTGGATCTTACAAAATTCAAAGCTGTAAACCAGCCATTATCAACCATTTGTGCCCTGTTGTCAGCTTAGAT
>Ga0335070_10000857_pt1 | contig 34749 bp, 31 predicted proteins | sample Lox_Sample_13_FD_206722 | JGI IMG/M metagenome (GOLD analysis project Ga0335070, IMG submission 206722) | Soil microbial communities from Loxahatchee National Wildlife Refuge, Florida, United States - Lox_Sample_1.3 | ecosystem: Environmental > Terrestrial > Soil > Wetlands | place: USA... | reverse complement strand
ACCGTCGTCTACGCCCTCGGGATCTGCGGCCTGTTCGGCGTCAGCGCCCTCTACCACCGCCACGAATGGGGGCCACGCGCGCGCACCTGGATGCGCCGCCTGGACCATTCGATGATCTTCATCTTCATCGCGGCGACCTTCACGCCGTTCGCGATGCTCGTGCTGCGGGGAACGCTGGCGACGGCGATCCTCGCCGTCGTCTGGGGCGGCGCGCTGGCCGGCGTCGTGCTGAGCCTCGCCTGGGTCAGCGCGCCCAAGTGGGTCTCGGCGATCGTCTACGTCACGCTCGGGATGGTCGCGCTCGTCGCCGCACCGCAGCTCATCGAGACGCTGGGGTGGCTGCCCGTGCTCGGGCTGGCGCTCGGCGGCGCGCTCTACACGACCGGGGCGGTGATCTACGCCACCGGGCGCCCCGACCCGCGCCCGCAGACCTTCGGCTACCACGAGGTCTTCCACACGCTCGTCACCGGCGCGGCCGGGGCCCACTACGCGGTGATCGCGTTCGCCGTGCTGCCGTTCGCGAAGTAGGGGGCGAGGTCTTCCCCGGAACGGCGACGGGGCGCCCCAAGGCGCCCCGCGACCGTCCGTCGAGTACGACGAGAAGCGCTCAGTTGGCGCCCATCGAGGGCGTCCAGTGCTCCATCATCGTGTAGCCCGGGATCGGGGCCTGGGCGGGCTTGACCCACGCCGCCTCGGCCGAGGCCGGGTTCTTCTTGTCGATGCTCAGCGCCCAACCAGCGATCGTCCCGAACTCCGGGTTGCCGGTCAGCAGCGCGTTCAGGTCGGACTTGCCGCCCGCGAAGCCGACGCCGCTGTAGAAGTTCGGGCCGGTGTAGCCCTGCTCCCCGCACGCCACCAGCGTGCGGTTGTCCTGCGGCTCGTTGTTCTGCGTGCCGGTCGGGTCGAAGCAGTTGTTCTTCCCGTCGCCGTCGTAGAACAGGTCGCGCCCGTTGGGGTTCTTGCCGCCATTGGAGTAGTCGTTGCCCCGGACGATGTTGCCCTGGAGCTCCTGCGCGTCGACCTGCTTGAGCAGCGCCTGCTGCAGGCCGCCGACGCCCCCAAGGTAGTTGCCCCAGACGCGGTTGTTCTCCACGCGGTTGTCACGGCCGCCGAACAGCAACACGCCGATGCCGACGGGGAAGTTGGTCCCGGTCGACGTCGCCGCGAGCTTCCACGGGGTGCCGGCGTAGTAGTTGAAGTTGTTCCAGAAGATGTCGTTGTCGCTGATGACGTTCTTCTCCGGCGGCGCGTACTTCTCGGAGTCCAGCGCGTTCGGGACGAGCCCGATGCCGTTGTTGAACCACTTCGACTTCGTGATCGTCACGTACCGCATGTTCGTGCCCGAGTAGCCGAGCTGGTTGCCGTAGGAGACGACGTTCGTGATGTACGAGCGCTTGGGCTTGGTCTGCACCGGCGTCTGGCCGATGTAGAAGCCCGAGTCGTTGTTCCACGCCGCGGTCGAGTTCGAGATCGTCCCGCCGACCGAGTTGAACGCGTAGATCCCGTACACGCCGTCGCGCTTGGCGACGAGGTTCGTGAACAGGTAGTCGTTGACGTTCACGGCGAAGAAGCCGTACCCGTTGTAGTCGAAGGCCGACAGGCCGTTGACAGTGACGTTGTCGGCGCCGTTGACGCTGATCCCGTTGTTGGGGACCGTGCGCGGCGTCGACTTCTTCCCGCTGAGGACCACCTTGCCCGGGTTCTTCGGGTCACCGATGATCTTCAGGTAGCGCTTGCTCGGGCCCTTGACGATCACGCGCTCCCGGTAGGTGCCGGGTGCGACCTTGATCGTGTCACCCGCCTTGGCGGCGTTGACGGCCTGCTGGATGCTCTTGTAGGCGCAGCCCTTGGCGCACACCTTGAGCGTGTGGAACGGTCCCTTCGGCGCGGCCGACTGGACGAGCGGGTTCTTCGGCGGCGGGTAGCCGGTCGCGGCGCCCGCGACGCCGGTGCTGGACAGGGCGACGACAACCGTCGTCGCCGCGATGATGGAGACGCGCATCACTTGCGCACCGTGATTGTCATTTTCATGCCATCCGATACGTGGAAGGTGCAGATGAACTTGTAGACGCCCGGCTTGGTGAGCGCCTTGCTGTACTCGTAGCCGGCCGCCGCGGCGCCCGACTGGAACTGCTTGACCCCCTTGGGGGCCGACACGAGCTTCACGTCGTGGATGTCCGTCGTGTCGTACGTCCAGTCCCACGTGACCTTCGTGCCCGACTTGACCGTCAGCTTCGACGGCCCGTAGTAGTTGTCGTTGACCGTGACGGTCTTCTTCGGCTGCTTGGCGGTCCCCGCCTGGGCGGGCACCGCGGCCATCGCCGCGACGCCCGTCAGCGCGAGGAGCGCTACCAGCGACTTGCGTGATCTCACTTCACTCCGATCGACGAGTCCCAGTGCTCCATCGGCGTGATGCCGGGAATCGGAGCCTGGGGATGCTTGATCCAGAAGGCCTCGTGCGTGGGGTCGGTGATCGTCCAGTTGACGGCCTCCCCCTGCGCCGAGGAGCTGAAGGTGTTGGCGCCGGTGAAGGGGCACGGCTGGAACGTCGAGCCATCCGCCGGCACGGTCAGCTGGACGCCGGTGTTCGGACCGACGCAGTTCCCCGAGCCGTCCCCGTCGTAGAACAGGTCGCGCCCGTTGAGGTTGTTGCCGGCGTTCCCGAAGACGTTGTTCAGGATGCGGTTGCCGATGAGGTCGCGCGCGTCCTGCTGCTTGAGCAGCAGCTGCTGGATCGCGCCGATGCCCATCAGGTAGTTGCCGTACACGCGGTTCTTCGAGACCTCGGTGTTGCGCCCGCCGAACAGCAGGATGCCCGTGCCGACCGGGTAGGCGACCTCGCCGGTCGCGCCCGGGCGCAGCTTGAACGGCGCGCCGGCGTAGTAGTTCCAGTTGTTGAAGAACACGTCGTTGTCGGTGATGACGTTGTTCTCCGGCGGCGCGTACTTCTCGGAGTCCAGCGCGTTTGGGGCGATCCCCACGCCGTTGTTGAACCAGCGCGACTGGGTGATCGTGACGTACTTGCTGTTCGTCCCGGAGAAGCCGAGCACGTTGCCGTAGGCGGTGACGTTGCGGATGTAGGAGCGCACGGGCTTGGTCTGCGGCGGGGTCTGCCCGATGTAGAAGCCCGAGTCGTTGTTCCACGCCGCGATCGAGTTCGACATCGTGCCGCCGACCGAGTTGAAGGCGTAGATCCCGTAGACGCCGACGAACTTCGCGACGAGGTTCGTCAGCAGGTAGCCGTTGTTGTTGACCACGAAGAAGCCGTAGCCGCTGTAGTCGCGCGCGCTGAAGCCGTTGACCGTCACCTGGTCGGCGCCGTTGATGGTGATGCCGTTGTTCGGCAGCGAGCGCGGCGTCGAGCCCTTGCCCTCGAGCACGACCTTCCCCGGGCTCTTCGGATCGCCGATGAGCGTCAGGTAGCGCTTGCTCGGGCCCTTGATGACGACCCGCTCCTTGTACACGCCCGGCTTCACCTCCACGGTGTCGCCGGCCTTGGAGGCGTTCACCGCGGCCTGGATGGTGCGGTAGGCGCAGCCCTTCGCGCAGACCGTGCGCGTCGTGAACGGGCCCTTGGGCGCCTTCGACGGGGTCGTCGGGTTCTTCGGCGGCGGGTAGGACGCGCTGATGCGCGCCGCCCCGGCGCTGCCGGCGACCGACAGCAGCGCGATCGCCGCGAGCGACAGCGCGCTCGCGCCGGCGTGGATGCGTGACACGGGTGCTCCTCTCCTGTGGGGACTACGGCTCGACGATGTACCAGCCGGCCATGCCGGCATCCATGTGCGAGAAGACGTGGCAGTGGTAGAGCCAGCGGCCCGGGTTGTCTTCGATGAAGCGGGCCGTGATCGTCTCGTTGGGACCGAGCGACGGGGTGTCGGTGAAGATCCCCGTCCCATCCTTGCGCCAGCGGTGGCCGTGCATGTGGAAGTCGTGGAAGTCGTTGTCCATCCCGATCACGTGGATCGCGACGTCCTGGCCGACCTTCGAGCGGATCGTCGGCGTGTTCCCCGCGTACGCGCGACCGTTGACGGCCTCGTAGTTGCGCGACAGGCCCGTGATCGGCGGGGCCATCTGGTGGAAGAACAGGACCTGCTCGACGTCGGGGGCCTTCTCGTCGCGGTCGCGGATGATGAGCGCACCGAACATCCCGCGGAAGGTGTTCAGGACGTGGTTGGGGCCGTGGTCGTGGTAGGGCCACACGCCGACCGACTCGGGCAGGCACTCCCACGTGTAGGTGAACTCCTCGCCGGGGGCGATGTAGCCGCCGGCGCGCGTGAAGTCGCCCAGGTAGGAGGCGTCGTACTCCGGGTTGTATCTGACCCCGTGCGGGTGCATCGTGACGGCCTGGTTCGACGCCTCCGGCAGGCCGTTGCGGAAGTGGACCTTGATGACGTCGCCGACGCGCGCCTGCAGGATCGGGCCGGGCATCGCGGCCGGGCCGACCGGCTCGGCGAACCCGTCCGACATCTGCTGGTAGACGCAGGCGCGGAAGACGCTCGGTCCGGGCAGGTTGGTTCCCATCCACTGGTCGCGCCGCGGGCGCGAGGGGATGATGTCCCAGAGCGTCTGCGTGGCCTGGATCCAGTACTCCTGCACGTCGCAGCCGGGCTGCGGGTCGGGCGTGCCGAACGTGAGCTTGTCGACCGGGTCGGCGCCGGGGACGCCCGTGGCGGGCTTCTTCGCCGGGACGCTGCTGGGGCGCATGACCATCGCCGCCGCGGCGTCGGCCTTCGCCGCATCGCCCGGCTTGGTCAGCGCGATCTTCTTGCCACCGATCGTGCACAGCATCGCGCCGGCGCCGACCGCGAGGAAGCCGCGACGTCCGATGCCGCGCGGGACGTCCAGCTCGCCGTACGGGAAGTCCGTCTCGTCGTGCGGGGTGTCCTGGGGATCGCGTGAGTCAGCCATGTCGAGAGGTCCGTGGGTTGTAGAAGCCGCGGCTCATGACCCTGCCGCGGGCGTTGGACGCGCCCGCCCCGGATGCGGTACAAACGTACCAGGACAGGCTTCTACGGTACAAACGTACCTCCCGAAGGTTTCACATGCGCCAGTTGCCCTCAGCCCCGCCCTCCCGAACCTCGCGGCGCCCCGCGCGCCGGCTTCCGCCGGACGAGATCCGCGCGGCGATCGTCGAGGCGACGATCCGCATCATCGGGCGCGGCGGCACCGCCGCGGTGACCCACCGCGCGGTGGCCGAGGAGGCCGGTGTCTCGCTGTCCTCGACCACCTACCACTTCGCCTCCAAGGCGGAGATCGTCGACGCGGCGCTGCGCCAGGTCGCGGCCAACGAGATCGCCCGCGTCGAGGCCACGACGACCGCGGCCCTCGAGCACGTCCACGACATCGACTCGCTCGTCGACCTGCTGACCGCCTGGCTCGACGACCAGCTGGCCGACGAGTGGCTCGTCGTGCGCGCCGGCTACGAGCTGCAGCTCGAAGCCGAGCGCAGCCCCGAGCTCGAGGCCGCGCACGCCGAGTGGGGCACGAAGGTGCAGGAACTGAGCGCGCACGCCCTCGAGCGGGCCGGCTCGCCGCGCCCGCGCGAGGATGCGCACATCCTCGCGGCGCTCATCGACGGGCTGCGCCTGGAGGAGATCACGCACCCGCGCCCGGGCGTGGCCGAGCGCAACCGCCCGCTGCTCGACCGGCTGCTGCGCGCGCTGGTCGCGCAGAGCTGAGCTCGCCGAGCGCCGCCTACGAGACGACGCTGCGCGCGGCCAGGTGGGCCCCGACCTTGCGCTTGACGCGCTGCAGGGCGTTGTCGACGGTCTTCGTGTCGCAGCCGATGAACTCGCCGATCGCATCGTAGGAGCGTCCGTCGAGGTACAGCGAGAGCACCCGCGACTCGAGCTCGGACAGCGTCGTCGACAGGCAGGCGACCATCGAGCGAAGCTCCTCGGAGGAGATCACCTGGTTGACCGGGTCGTGCACCGTCGAGCCGGGAAGCACCTCGTCGAGCGTCGGCTCGCCCTCGGTGGCGCCGGCCGGCGAGGAGGCGAACGACACGTACTGGTTGAGGGGGACGTGCTTGTTGCGCGTGGCCGTCTTCACGGCCGTGATGATCTGACGCGTGATGCACAGCTCCGCGAAGTTGCGGAAGCTCGACTCGCGGTCGGTGCGGTAGTCGCGGATCGCCTTGTAGAGGCCGACGAGCCCCTCCTGGATGAGGTCGTCGGCGTCGCCCCCCGCGAGGAAGTACGACGAGGCCTTGAGGCGCACGAAGCCGTAGTAGCGGCGGATCAGCCGGTCGTACGCGGTCGGGTCACCGGCCTTGGCGAGCGCGATCAGGTAGCCGTCATCGACCTGAACCTGACCTTGAGAAGAAGTGGAAAGACGGGCCACGAGCGATCCTTTCGGTCCCTTTGCAGGGACAACATGGACGAGCTCAGTGGCGCACTCCTCCCCTGGCGCCATCTGCGAACGATCAAACCTTCATGTTTCTCGACCTGAGGTTGACCCTCAAGTCGCGGGCTTTATCCCACAGTTATGAAGCGCTGTCAACCCGTCGCTGCAAGATCCCGTACAGGAGCGCCGCCGCGGCCGCGCTGACGTTCAGCGACTCGATGCGCCCGCGCAGCGGCAGCGCCACGAGCGCGTCGCACGCGCCGGCGACGCGCGGGCGCAGGCCCTTCCCCTCCGCGCCCAGCACGAGCACGACGCCGCCGGTCCAGTCCGGCTCGAGGTAGTGGACCGACGTCGGCCCGGTCGCCGCGCCGTAGCACCAGCAGCCGGCGTGCTTGGCCTCACCCAGGAAGTCGGCGAGGTTGCGCACGCGCGCGACGGGAAGCCACTCGACGGCGCCCGCGGAGGCCTTGCAGGCCGCCGGGGTGATCTCGGCGGCGCGCCGCTCGGGAATCACGACCCCGGTCGCGCCGACGCCCTCGGCCGTGCGGCAGATCGCCCCGAGGTTCTGCGGATCCTGCACCTCGTCGAGCGCGACGATCAGCGGATCGGGGGCGCGCAGCAACTCGGCCGCGCCGGCGTAGTGGTAGCCGTCGGTCCGCGCGCAGAGACCCTGGTGGCCGTCGCTGCCCGCGCGCCGCGCGACCTCGTCGGCCGGCACGACGTGGACCGGCGGCGCGCCGTCCTCGCGCAGCCACGGCTCGCGCGCGGCGCCCGCCGTCGCCCACACCTCGTGGACGCGCCGCCGCCCCGCGCGCAGCGCCTCGTGCACCGCGTTGCGCCCGTAGAGGATCACCGCCGCACGAGCTCGGGCCCGGCGGCGGAGTCGCGCACCTCCCAGCCCAGCGCGACGAGCGCATCGCGCAGCCGGTCGGCCTCGGCCCAGTCGCGTGCGGCGCGTGCGGCTTCACGCGCGTCGAGCAGCGCGCGGGCCTGCTCGTCGGGCTGCTCGCCCGCGCCCGCATCGAGCAGGTTCTCGAGCCCCAGGACGGCGAGCATCTCGCGCGCGTGCGCGTCACCGACGCCCTCGCGCTTGTTGGCCTCGCCGATCCACTCGTAGAGCGCGGCCAGCGCGCGCGGGGTGTTGAAGTCGTCGGCCAACGCGTCGAAGAACCGCTCGCGCAGCGGCTCGAGATCCGCCGGCGAGTCGCCGGAGCGGAGTCGGCGACCGGCATCACGGATGCGGCGCACGCTCGCCTGCGCCTGCGCGAGCGTCTCGTCGGAGAACTGCAGCGGCTGGTGGTAGTGCCCGGTGGAGAAGAACAGCACGAGCGCATCGCGGCCCCAGGTGTCGAGCGCCTCGCCGAGCGGCGTGATGTTCCCGACGCTCTTGGCCATCTTCTCGCCGGAGAGCTGCAGCATGCCGTTGTGCATCCAGATCCGCGCGAGCTCGGCGCCGCGTCCCATGCGCGTCTGCGCGGCCTCGTTCTCGTGATGGGGGAAGACGAGGTCGTTGCCGCCGCCGTGGATGTCGAACCCGACGCCGAGCAGCTCCTCGGCCATCGCGGAGCACTCGATGTGCCAGCCGGGGCGCCCGCGACCCCACGAGGCGTCCCACGCGGTGTCCTCGCCGGGCTTCTGCGCCTTCCACAGCGCGAAGTCCAGCGGATCCTCCTTGCGCGCGGCGCCCTCCAGCCCCTCCCCCTGGTCCATGTCGTCCACGGCGCGGTGTGACAGCTCGCCGTAGCGGGGGTCGGTGCGCACCCTGAAGTAGACGTCGCCCTCGGCGGCGTAGGCGCTGCCGCGCTCGATCAGGGCGTCGATCAGGTCGATGATCGGGCCGATCGTCTCGCCGGCAAGCGGCTCGTGATCGGGGCGGCCGAGCCCGAGCCGGTCGGTGTCGGCGACGTAGGCGGCCGCCATCTCGCGGGCCAGCTGCGCGCTGGGGACCGGCGGCCGGGCCCGCGCCGCGGCGTCGTAGATCTTGTCGTTGACGTCGGTGATGTTGGAGACGAAGGTGACCTGCAGACCCTCGTGCTCGAGGAAGCGCTTGAGCAGCGAGTAGACGACGAACGGCCGCGCGTTGCCGATGTGGATCCGCGCGTACACCGTCGGCCCGCAGGCGTAGATGCCGACCTCGCCCGGTGTGCGGGGCTCGAGCGCGACGACCTCGCCGCGGCGCGTGTCGTGGAGACGGATCTCGCGCACGCCGCCAATCTACCCGCCGCCCCGACGGCCCCGGCGGCCCTCCAAGCACCGAGCGTCCCTGGGTGCCGCCTATACGAGGCAGCGCGGGACGCTCGGCGTGCGTCAGATCTCCAGGCGCGCGTCCTCGAGGTCGAGGTCGCGCTCGACGCGGCGCATCGCCTCCTCGGAGATCTCGTCGGCCCGGCGCAGGCGCAGGAGCTCGCCGCGCTCGGCCTCCAGCGCCTCACGGCGCAGGCGCTGGTAGGCGAGCGAGCCCTCCTCGAGGCTGCCGTCGTCGTCGAGGTCCAGGCGAGCCGCGAAACGCCGCAGGCGGAACTCGTACAGGCCGCGCATGCGCTCGACGGTCTCGGGGCGCACCCAGTCCTCGCCGGCGAGCTCGTCCAGGCGCGCGATCGCCGCCTGCGCCGCGAGGATCCGGGCGCGCAGCTCGCGATCCTCGTCGCTCTCCCCGCCGAGCCCGAACCGCTCGATGATCGCCGGCAGCGACAGGCCCTCGATCAGCAGCGTGCCGAGGATCACGGCATAGACGAGGAAGAGCACGAGGTCGCGGTCCGGGAACGGCGCGCCCGAGTCGAGCGTGTGCGGGATCGCGAGCGCCGCGGCGAGCGACACGGCGCCGCGCATCCCGGTGAACGCCACGAGGAAGACCGAGCCGCGTGTCGGCGCCGGGTCGCGGGCCCGGATCCGCGCCGAGAGCCGGCGGGGAAGGTAGGTCGCCGGGTAGACCCAGGCGAAGCGCACCGCGATCACCGCCACGATGACGACGAGCGCGTCGCCGAGCAGCTCCCCGGGGGATGCGGCGCCCAGCCCGTCGAGGATTCCGCGCAGCTCGAGCCCGATGATCACGAAGAGCGCGGAGTTCAGGACGAACACGACGATCTCCCAGAACGCGTAGGCCTGGATGCGCGTCTCCGGCGAGATCAGCTCGGGTGCGCGCCAGCCGAGCCAGATCCCCGCGGTGACCGCCGCGGTGACCGCCGAGACGCCGAGCGCCTCCGCCGGCAGGTAGGCGAAGTAGGGCGTCAGCAGCGAGATCGTGATCTCCGTCGGCGCATCGTCGATGCGCCGGCGAAGCTCGGCGACGACCACGCCGACGAGCGCTCCGATCGCGATGCCCACGCCGGCGCCCACGACGAAGTCGACCACACCGCCCGCGAGCGAGAACGTCCCGCTGAGGACGGCCAAAATCGCGATGCGGTAGACGACGAGCCCGCTCGCGTCGTTCAGCAGGCTCTCCCCCTCCACGATCGCCACGTACCGCTGGGGCGCGCCGAGCCGCCCGGCGATCGCCGTCGCGGCGACCGGGTCGGTCGGCGAGACGACGGCGCCGAGCACGAACGCGACGCCCCACGACAGCCCGATCACGAAATGGGCGACGGCGCCGACGGCGAGCGTCGTCACGATCACCAGGCCGATCGCCAGCAGCCCGATCGGGCGCAGGTTGCGCCGAAGGTCGTGCAGCGACGTGAAGAACGCCGCCGAGTACAGCAGCGGGGGCAGCGCGACGACCAGGATCACGTTCGGGTCGACCTCGACCTTCGGGACCCCCGGGATCAGCGCGATCACGGCGCTGCCGACGACGAGCAGGATCGGGTAGGGGATGCGCGTGCGGTACGCGCCCACCAGCATGGCTGTGACGGCGATCAGCAGCGCGAGGGCGACGAGCTCGTCGCCGTGCACGTCAGCCCCGCTCGCTGACCGTCGCCACCGCGAGTGCGGCCACGCCCTCCTGGCGTCCGACGAAGCCGATGCCCTCTCCGGTCGAGGCCTTCACGTTCACCCGCCCGGGATCCAGGCCGATCGCCGCCGCCAGCCGCTCGCGCATCTGCGCGCGCAGCGGCCCGAGCTTCGGCCGCTCCATCATGAGCGTCGTGTCGACGTTCACGACCTCCAGGCCGCGCCCGCGCACCAGCTCGACGACGACGGCGAGCAGCGCGACGGAGTCGGCGCCGCTGTAGCGCGGGTCCGAGTCCGGGAAGTGCACGCCGATGTCGTCGAGCCCCGCAGCGCCCAGCAGGGCGTCCATCACCGCGTGCGTCAGCACATCGGCGTCCGAGTACCCCTCCAGCCCGAGCTCATGCTCGACCCGCACGCCGCCGAGGATCAGCGGGCGCCCCGGCACGAGGCGATGGGAGTCCCAGCCGATGCCCGTGCGCACGCTCACGCCGCGGCCCCGATCGGCTCGCTGCGCCGCTCGCGGCGCTCGAAGACGGCGAGCTCGCGCACGCCCAGGTCGGCGAGCCACTCGAGCGCCTCGTCGTAGCCGTAGCCGAGCTGCTCGGGCGTGTGGGCATCGCTCGAGAGCGCCACCGCGCAGCCGGCCTCCAGGCACATCTCCAAGAACGCGCGCGCGGGGTAGATCTCGCCGACGGGCTTGCGCAGCCCGGCGGTCGACACCTCGATCGCGATGCCGGACTCAGCGATGCCGTCCATCGCCAGCTCGTAGAAGCGCCGCAGGTCGCCCTCCGGGAACGGCCGCCTGCGCCCCCAGTGCTTGACGAGGTCCGGGTGGGCGAGGATGTCGTAGATCCCGGTGCGGGCCAGCTCGCCGAGCCACGTGAAGTACGTGGCCCAGACCTTCTCGGGCCCCTGGCCCATCCCCCAGATGTCGTAGTCCTCGTGATCGAGCGCGCCCTGCCCGACGAAGTGGATCGAGCCGACGACGTAGTCCCACTCGCGGCGCTCGAGGAAGCTCGCCACGCGGTCCTCGCGGCCCGGCACGAAGTCGGCCTCGATCCCCAGGCGCAGGTCGGTCTCCTCGCGCACGAAGGCGCAGTATGCGTCCACGTCGTCGCGGGCGAATTCGCGCCACAGCCCGTTGTCCCAGATCGTCAGCGCCTCGCTGAAGCGGTAGATGTGCTCGCTGACGCCCAGCTCCTGGATCCCGCGCTCGGCGGCCGCCTCGCGGTAGCGCTCGGCGTTGGCGGCGGTGAAGTAGCGCTCCGGCGTGGCGTCGGGATCGTCGGGCCGCAGATGGACGTGGTAGTCGGTCAGCACGGCGCCTGATTCAAGCAGCGCGCGCTGCGAGCAGCAGCTCGGCGAGCTCGAGGTCGACCGGGGTCGTGACCTTGATGTTCTCGCGGGGGGCGGCCACGACGCGCACCCGCCCGCCGTCGCGCTCGACGAGCACGGCGTCGTCGGTCGCGGCGGCCAGCTCGGCCGCGGGCCGCGCGAGCGCGCGCTCGAGCGCCGCGCGACGGAAGACCTGCGGGGTCTGCACCGCCCAGAGCTCGGCGCGGTCGAGCGTCTCGCGGACTCCCAGCCCGCCTGGCGCCCGCTTGATCGTGTCGGTCACCGGCGCGGCGGCCACCGCCGCGTCCCAGCCGCCGTCAGCGTCGAGCGCGGCCAGGCAGCGCTCGGCGAGCTCGGCGGTCAGCAGCGGGCGCGCGGCGTCGTGCACGAGGATCACGTCGGCCTTCGGGCCCGCGGCGGCGAGCGCGTTGCGCACCGAATGCGAGCGCTGCGGCCCGCCCTCGGCCCCGCTGCAGCCGGCGGGAGCGGCGACGCCGGGCGGGAGCGCGACGACGATCGCATCGATCCCCGCCGTCCGCTGCAGCGCCGCGACGCTCCATTCGAGCATCGGGCGCCCGGCCAGCGCGACGAGCGCCTTGGGCCCCGCGGAGCCCAAGCGCTCGCCGCGCCCGGCGGCCACGACCAACGCGACCGCCGGCACGGGCCGGCCTACGAGGCGACCTTCGCGCCGGCGGACTCGGCGAGCAGCGTGTCGAGGTGCTCCTCGGCCTCCACGTCGTCCATGTCCAGCGCGTACATCAGCTCGGACGCGAGGATCTTCTTCGCGCGCGTGAACATCTGCTTCTCGCCGGTCGAGAGGCCCTTCTGGTGCTCGCGCACGGCGAGGTTGCGCACGACCTCGGCGAGCTCGTAGATGTCGCCGGTCTTGATCTTGTCGCGATTGTGCTTGAAGCGCCGGTTCCAGTTCTTCGGCATCTCCGAGACGTCGTCGGAGAGCACGCCCAGCACCTTCTGCACGGTCTCTTCGTCGATCACGCGCCGCAGCCCCGCCTTCGCGGCGTTCTCCGACGGCACCATCACGGTCATGTCGTTGTGCAGGATCTTGATCGTCAGATAGACGCGCTCCTGCCCGAACATCGTCCTGGCTTCCTTCTTGAGGACCTTGCCGGCGCCGTGATGCGGGTACACGACGTTGTCACCGCACTCGAACTCGATGTGCTCGAGCACTGGCAGTTCGAGGTCCTCGATGTTGAGGTCTTCCTGCTCCTCGGAAATGGTGTCCTCCCTTGTCATCGGCCGGGCGTGCATGCCCGGGCCGTTCCTTCAGCACGGTTCTGGTTCATGTCTGCAGGTAGCGATCGACGAGGTTGATCTCCTGCAGGCGCCGCAGCCCCTCGCGGATGTCCTTGGCGCGGATCTCGCCGACGCCCTCGATGCCCTCGAGGTCGACGTCGCTCGCGGCGAGCAGCTCGTCCAGCCCACCGCTCGCCGCCACGATGTTCGCAACGACGAGCTTCGGCAGGCGCGGGATGCGCCCGAGGATCCGGTACCCGCGCGGCGAGACGGGGAAGTCGAGCGTGTTGAGCTTGCGGTCGTAGCCGAGCAGCTCGGCGAGGCGACCGAAATCGAGGAGGTCCTGGTGGGGGAGCCGCCCGAGCTGGTCGAGTGCCTGCGCGAACCCCTCGTCGCCGTCCTCGGCGAGGTAGTCGTGCACGAGCGCCGCCTTGTCGGCCGCGGTGCCGACCATCGTCTCCTCAAGCTGCATCTCGATCAGGCGACCCTCGGTGCCCAGCTCGACGATGTAGCGCTCGATCTCGACGGCCATGCGCGTCACGAGCTCCGAGCGCTGCAGCACCGTGAGCACGTCGTGGAGCGTCGCGCCGCCCTCGAACTCGAGCGCCGTCAGGCGGGTGGAGACCTGGTCGAGGCGCGCGCGGTACTTGTCGAGCGTCGCCAGCGCCTGGTTGGCCTTCGCCAGGACGGTCGGGATGTCCTCGAGGATGTACTTCGCGCCATCGACGTACAGCGAGACGATCTCGCGCCGCTGGGAGATCGCGATCACGAGCGCGTCGGTCTGCTTGCTGACGCGCTCTCCGGTGCGGTGGCGTGTTCCGGTCTCCAGCGACAGGATCGTCGGGTCCGGGATGAGCTGGACGTTGGCCATCGCGATCTTCGTCGCGTTGACGTTGAGGATGATGGCCCCGTCCATCTTCGCCACCTGGTAGAGGAAGGCGGGCGAGTAGTCGATGTCGAGCTTGATGCCCCCGGAGAAGAGGAAGCTCAGCTCCTCGGGGTCGCCGACGACGATCAGCGCGCCGGTGCGCGCGTGGACGATGTTGTCGACGCCCTCGCGCAGCGCGGTACCGGGCGCGACCATCTCGAGGGACTTCACGAGCCGGGGCTCCTGGCGACTCTCCAGATCGGTCATCTCATCCCCGGTCCGGTGCGCCATCACGCGGAATTCTACCAGGGGTCGAGGGTTTCGCCCCCGGTCGGACGGCGGGCCGGCGCCGGATCTGGAGGGGTGTCAGGCCGCGGCGGGCACGGGCCGCCCGGCGGCCGCCTGGCGCAGCGCGTCGCGCAGCGTCGGGGCGCTCTCCGGCGAGATGACACGCGCCAGCCCGAACTTCTCCGCCTCCTCGCGTCGGCGGTCGTGGTGGGCGACCGAGCGCAGCTCGCCGGTAAGGCCGATCTCGCCGAAGGCGGCGAGCGGGGTGGGCTCGTCCTCGCCGCCCAGCACGACGCCCCGCGCCGCGCCGGCGACCGCGAGCGCGACGGCGAGGTCGGCGCCGGGCTCGTCGACGCGCACCCCGCCGACGACGTTGACGAACACGTCGGCGGTGCCCGTCCCCACGCCGGCATGGCGCGCGAGCACGGCGAGCACGAGCGCCAGCCTGTTGCGGTCGATCCCGCTGACGACGCGGCGCGGCGGGACGAGCTCACTCGGCGAGACGAGCGCCTGAACCTCGACGAGCAGCGGACGCGAGCCCTCCATCGCGGCGAGCACCACGCTGCCGGGAGCGCGTGTGGCCTCGCCCACGAAGCGCGCGCTGGCGTCCAGCACCTCGACGAGCCCGCCCTCGCGCATCTCGAAGACGCCCACGTCGTTGGTCGAGCCGAAACGGTTCTTCAGCGCACGCAGCGTGCGGTAGGTGCGCTCGCGCTCGCCCTCGAACTGCAGCACGCAGTCGACGAGGTGCTCGAGCACCCGCGGGCCGGCGAGCGCGCCGTCCTTCGTCACGTGGCCGACGAGCAGCACGGCGGTTCCGCTGCGCTTGGCGGCCTCCATGATCCGCGCCGCGACCTCGCGCACCTGCCCGACGGTGCCGGGCGCGCCCGAGAGGTCGCCGGCGGCGAGCGTCTGCACCGAGTCGATCACGCAGACCTGCGGCCGCTCGGCCTCGAGCGTGGCGAGGATCGCCTCAAGCCCGGTCTCGGCGAGCACCGGCACGTCGAGCGCGCCCGGCGCGCTGCCGGCCTGCAGGCGCTCCGCGCGCAGGCGGATCTGCGCGGCGGACTCCTCGCCGGAGACGTAGAGCGTGCGATGGCCGGCACCCTGCATCAGGCCGAGGGCCATCGTCGTCAGCGTCGACTTGCCGATGCCCGGCGAGCCGCCGATCAGCACGAGCGAGCCCGGCACCACGCCGCCGCCGAGCAGCCGGTCGAGCTCGCCGATCCCGGTGCGCACGCGCGGCGCCTCGTCGGCACGCACGTCGCGCAGGGCGACCGGCCGCGCCGCGGCGCGCGCTGTGCGCGCCGCCTGGGCGCCGGCGCGGACAGGGGCGCGCTCCTCGTGCAGCGTGTTCCACTCCCCGCACGCCGGGCAGCGCCCGTGCCAGCGTGCCTCGGCGTGGCCGCAGGCGGAGCAGACGTGGACGGTCGACGGGCGGGCCATGCGCCCACCCTAGGCCGCGGGCTGGACGGGTTCCCCCGTGAGTCCCGGCGCGCCAGGATGCGTCCGCCGGGCAACCGCGGGCGAGCGCGTGGGCGTAGCGCCGTGCACAGGCAAACCCCGACCCAACGGAGGGATCCCGGACATGAAGCGCATCGCCCTGCTCCTCGCCGCCGTGCTCGCGGCCGTCGCCGTGGCCGCCCCGGCGAGCGCCGGCGCCAAGTCGAACACGATCGTCGACGTCGCCGCCGGCAACCCGCAGTTCTCGACGCTCGTCAGCCTCGTCAAGAAGGCGGGCCTCGTCGGCGCGCTGTCGGGCAAGACGAAGCTCACGGTCTTCGCCCCGACGAACGCCGCCTTCGCCAAGCTCCCGAAGGCGACGCTCAACAAGGTCGCAAGCGACAAGAAGCTGCTGACCTCGATCCTCACCTACCACGTCGTCAAGGGCGCGGTCCCGGCGAGCAAGGTCGTCAAGCTCAACGGCAAGTCGGTCAAGACGCTCAACGGCCAGTCGGTGCAGATCAAGGTCAAGGGCGGCTCGGTCTACGTCAACTCGGCGAAGGTCGTCAAGACCGACGTGAAGGCCTCCAACGGGATCATCCACGTCATCGACTCGGTGCTCATCCCGAAGAGCTGAGCCCGCACGCGGCGCGCGGGTCGAGCCTCATCACCCGCGCGCCGCGTCGAGCGCCTGGCCGACGTCGGCCAGGAGGTCCGCCTGGTCCTCCACGCCGACGCTCATGCGGATGAGGCCCGCTGAGACCTCGTCGCCCCCCCAACGCGCACGGCGCTCAGCGCTGGAGTGCACGCCGCCGAAGCTCGTCGCCTGCGCGACGAGCTTCGCGGCGTCCAGGAAGGCGTGCGCGCGCTCGGCGGTGGCGAGATCGAAGGAGACGACGCAGCCGAGGCCCGGCCAGCGGCTCCAGGCGACGTCGCCGCGGCGCGCCAGCAGATCCGCGAGCGCGGCCGCCGTGCGCTCCTGGCGCTCGACGCGCACGCCGAGCGTCGCCAGCGAGCGATGCGCGAGCCAGACCTCGAAGGGCCCGGGGATCGAGCCGGTCGTCGTGCGCCAGGCACGCAGCGCCTCGGCTCGTGCCGGCTCCGCGGCCGCGACGTAGCCGAGGATCAAGTCGCTGTGGCCGGTGAGCTGCTTGGCGGCGCTCGCCATCGCGAAGTCCGCGCCGAGCCCCAGCGGGCGCTGGCGCAGCGGCGTGGCGAGCGTGTTGTCGACGGCGACGAGCGCACCGGCGTCGTGGGCCTCGGCGGCCACCTGCTCGATGTCGAGCACGTCGAGCAGCGGGTTGGACGGGGACTCGACCCACACGACGCTCGCGCCCTCGAGCGCGTCGATGACCGCGTCGGTGCGCGTGGGCACGAGCCGCACCTCGATGCCGCGCGGGCGCAGCTGGCGCTCGGCGAGCGTGCGAACGGTGTAGTAGCCGTCGGACGGCGCGACGAGCACATCGCCGGGCGCGAGCAGCGGCAGCAGCACCGCGCTGACCGCCGCCATGCCCGAGGCGAACGCCACGGCGGTGCCGCCCTCGAGCGCGCCGAGCGCGGCCTCCCAGCCTGCCCAGGTCGGGTTCGCGTAGCGCCCGTAGAAGCGCTCGGCGGCGCGCGGCACGCCGTCCTCGGCGCCGGCGTCAGCGTCACCGGCGAAGTGGAACGGCGCGGCGAACACGGGGCCGGCGAGGAACGGCTCTCCCTGCTGCGGCTCGGCGAGGCCGGCGTGCACGACGGCGGTGTCGTCGGTGCGGCAGGCGTGCGAGCGGTCGCAGAACGGCTTGGTGCGCGAGCGCCCGCAGCGGCACAGCACGACGGCGCGCCCGTCGTCGGGCAGCGGGATGTCGGCGTCGTGGGCGTCGGTGAGCCGGAAGTCGCCCGTCACCTTGTAGGGCCCGCCCTCGCGGACCTTGATGACGACCTCGTCGTGCTCGCTGGCCATGACCTCACCCTAGATGAGTCATTTCGCGTCACCGCGGAATGTCGGGCGCCATAAGGCGGCCCTCCGGTCGCCAAGCGCATCGTGTGCGGGGGCGCCGGTGCCGCCGATGCCGTTGCACACGATCCGTCGGGCGCGGCGCGCGGAGCGCCGGTCACGCCTGAGCGCCGCGGAGCCCTTGCAACCACATCGGCTGCGCCGATGTGGTTTGCACACGATCGCGACCCGGGCGAGAGCGCCCGAGTCGCCGCCTGCGCCGTCCGTCGCCCCGCATCGACCGTTCGTCCGCCCCGGCCGCCGCTCGTCAAGCCCCACGCGCCGTTCGCCGACGCTGTAGCCACCGAAGACCGTCCGGTGCCCCGCGGCCGGGGCCTCTCAACTGCCGGGACGGGGAGAGCGAAAGAGGGCCGCCGGACGGGGCGGCCCTCTTCATGCTCGCAGGCGTTCTCGCACGCGGCCGGGACCGCGCGCAGGGGTCAGCCGTCGGTGCCGGGCCCCGGCTCGTGCTCGTCGGCGGGTCCGGGCTCCTCGGCCTTCTCGACGGCCTCGCCGCCGCCGACGGCCGCCGGCACCTTCGTCGGCTCGATCACGGTGAGGATCAGGTCGCGCTCGTCCCCCTCCGGAGCGGCATCGACGAGCACCGTCGCGCCGGGCGGGAGCTCCGCCCGCAGGACGAAGTCGGCGAGCGGGTCCTCGATGTAGCGCTGGATCGCGCGGCGCAGCGGGCGCGCGCCCATCGACGGGTCCCACCCCTTCTCGACGAGGAAGTCCTTCGCCGCCTCGGTGAGCTCGAGCTGCAGCTCGCGCTCGGCCAGCGAGGAGCGGATCCGCCGCAGGAGCAGCTCGACGATCGTCGTGATCTCGCTCTTCTGGAGCTTGTGGAACACGATCACGTCGTCGATGCGGTTGAGGAACTCAGGCCGGAAGACCTTCTTGAGCTCGCCCATGATCCGCGTCTTCATGTCCTCGTAGGTGATACCCGTCTCGTCCTCGCTGACGGCGAAGCCGAGCGGGGTGTTGCGGGCGATCTCCTGCGCGCCGATGTTCGACGTCATGATCACGATCGCGTGGCGGAAGTCGACCGTGCGACCCTGGGAGTCGGTCAGCCGCCCGTCCTCGAGGATCTGCAGCAGGATGTTGAAGACGTCCGGGTGGGCCTTCTCGATCTCGTCGAGCAGCAGGACGCAGTACGGCTTGCGCCGCACGGCCTCGGTCAGCTGGCCGCCCTCGTCGTAGCCGATGTAGCCGGGGGGCGAGCCGACGAGCCGCGAGACCGCGTGCTTCTCCATGTACTCGGACATGTCGATCCGCGTCATCGCGTCCTCGTCGCCGAAGAGGAACTCGGCGAGCGTGCGCGCGAGCTCCGTCTTGCCGACGCCCGAGGGGCCGAGGAAGACGAACGAGCCGGTCGGGCGCTTGGGGTCCTTGAGCCCCGCGCGCGAGCGACGGATCGCCTTCGAGATGACCTCGACGGCGGCGTGCTGCCCGATGACGCGCTTGTGGAGCTCCTCCTCCATGCGCATGAGCTTCGCGGTCTCGGCCTCGGTGAGCTTGAAGACGGGGATGCCGGTCCACATCGAGACGATGTCGGCGATCTCCTCCTCGCCGATCGCCGGGCGCGGGCCCTCGCCCTCGCCGGCGCGCCACTGGTCCTCCAGCTCGCGCTTCTTCGTCGTCAGCTTGCGCTCGTCGTCGCGCAGCGCGGCGGCCTTCTCGAACTCCTGCGCCTCGATCGCCGCCTCCTTCTCGCGGCGGGTGCGCTCGATGTCCTCCTCGAGCTCGCGGTAGATCGGCGGCGAGGTCATCGACTTGATGCGCATGCGCGAGGCGGCCTCGTCGATGAGGTCGATCGCCTTGTCCGGCAGCTGGCGGTCGGAGATGTAGCGGTCGGCCAGCTCGGAGGCCGCGCGCAGCGCCTCGTCGGTGATCTCGACCTTGTGGTGCTGCTCGTAGCGGTCGCGCAGGCCCTCGAGGATCTGGACCGTCTCCTCGATCGTGGGCTGGTCGACGCGGATCTGCTGGAAGCGGCGCTCCAGCGCGCTGTCGCGCTCGAGGTACTTGCGGTACTCGTCGAGCGTCGTGGCGCCGATCGTCTGCAGCTCGCCGCGCGCCAGCGCGGGCTTGAGGATCGAGGCGGCGTCGATCGCGCCCTCGGCGGCGCCCGCGCCGACGAGGTTGTGCAGCTCGTCGATGAACAGGATGATGTCGCCGCGCTGGGTGATCTCCTTCATCACCTTCTTCAGGCGCTCCTCGAACTCGCCGCGGTACTTCGAGCCGGCGACGAGCGCCGCCAGGTCGAGCGTGTAGATCTGCTTGCCCTTCAGCAGCTCGGGCACGTCGGCGTTCGTGATGCGCTGCGCGAGCCCCTCGACGACCGCGGTCTTGCCGACGCCGGGCTCGCCGATGAGCACGGGATTGTTCTTCGTGCGGCGCGAGAGGATCTGCATGATCCGCTCGATCTCGGTCTCACGCCCGACGACCGGGTCGAGCTTGCCCTCGGCGGCGAGCTTCGTGAGGTTGCGCCCGAACTGGTCGAGCAGCTTGGAGGACTTCTTGCCCTCGCCGGAGGCCGCAGCGCCCTGGCCCTGGCCCTGGCCCGCGCCCGCGCCCTGGCGCCGGCCCCCGGGGCCGGAGAGCATGCGGATGACCTCGTTGCGGATCTTCTCGGAGTCCGCGTCGAAGTCGAGCAGGATGCGGGCGGCGACGCCCTCGTTCTCGCGCACGAGGCCGAGCAGGATGTGCTCGGTCCCGATGTAGTTGTGGCCCAGGCTCAGCGCCTCGCGCAGCGCGAGCTCCAGCACCTTCTTGGCGCGCGGGGTGAACGGGATCTGCCCGGAGGTGACCTCCTCGCCCGACCCGACGATGCGCACGACCTGCGCGCGCACGCGCTCGACGGTGATGTCGAGGCTCTCGAGCACGCGGGCGGCCAGGCCCTCCTCCTCGCGCAGCAGCCCGAGCAGGATGTGCTCGGTCCCGATGTAGTTGTGCTTGAGCGTCCGCGCCTCCTCCTGAGCGAGGACGACCACCTGGCGGGCACGCTCTGTGAATCGCTCGAACATTGTGCTGCTACGTCCTTCCTGCGGGCGGTGTGCGGTACGTCGGTCGGATCGGTGGTCTGTGCGGTAGGCGTTTGCGGGGACGAAGACGGCCCGTCCCTCTCACCCTAGTTTTCGGCCCTGACGGCAGATCGGATGAGCGAACGGGGGAATTCGGCGGGCATGGACAAGTTTACCAGCGGGTCATGGCCCCTCCCGGGCCTGTGAACGGCCCGTGAACCGGGGTTCCCGCACGCTCGGCGGTTTCCTGCGCGCGGGCGGGCGCTGTCAGACGGGGATCCCGAGCCCTGCGAGGAACGCGCGCCCGGCGCCGGCGTCCTCGCCCCCGAGGTCGACGCCGGTGCGCGCCTGCTCGTAGCGGGCGCCGATCGCCCCGAAGCCGGCGTGCGCGGCGAGCAGCGCGTCGGCGTCGCCCTCGTGCAGCGCGTGGGCGCGGGCGACCAACTGCTCGGCGAAGCGGTCGCCCTCGGCCAGGGCGCCGGCCTCGACCAGCCGCGCCGCCGCCTCGGCGGCCCCGGCGCGCACGGCGGCCTCGGCGCAGTGGGCGCCGTAGCGCGGGCGCACGTACGCGCTCACCTCGCGCGGCTCCCACGCCAGCTCGCGGCCCGCGTCATCGAGGCGACCCTGCTGGAGCGCGACGCGGGCGCGGCTGACCACCAGCGCCGCGTTCCCGGGCCAGGCGACGCTCTGCCCCTCCCGGCGCCCGCCCTCCTGGAGCTGATCCCACGCGGCCGACCACTCCGCGAGGGTGCGCTCATCGCCGCGCAGCGCCGGCACGGCGATCGCGATCGCCAGCGAGGTGCGCGCGAACCCTGCGGGTGGCCGCTCAGCTGCCTCCCAGCCCGCCCGGAAGCGCGCCACCTCCTCGACGAGCTCATCCCAGCCGCCGAGCTCGAACAGCGGCCCGGCGAGCCGCGTGTAGGCCGAGTGGTCGAGACCGCGTTCGAGCGCCGCCGCGCGCGCATCCCGGGCGGCCGCGAGCGCCTCGCCGAAGTCGCCGACGGACTCCAGCGCCTCGGCGATCATGTTCAGGGCGTCGAACCGCTCGGCGCCCGGTGCGCCCGGCGCCCTGAGCCGTGGGGCGAGCGCCCTGCGCCGGAGCGTCGCCGCTGCGGCTCTCTGCGGCCACCCGGCCGCCTGCTGCGCGGCTGCCAGCGCGTCGAGCGCGCTCGACAGGAGCACGGGGTCGTCCGCCGCCTGCGCCAGCTCGCAGGCGCGCTCCGCGGCCGGAATGGCGACGTCGGCCCCCGGCTCACCGGCATGCCCGCGATCGTACGCGACGTCCGTGGCGACCCATGCCTCTGCGACCGCCACGCGTGCGAGCACCACGGCGTCCGCGCCGCCGGCGAGCTCGGTTGCGCGCGCAAGGAGGGCTGCCGCCTCCTTTGCGTCCGCCGCCGGTCCGACGATGCCCGAGTAGCGGCGGTGCAGTTCGACCATCGCGGCCAGCGCGGTCGCCTCGAGCCGCGGCTCGCCGGCGGCACGCGCGAGCTCCGCTGCCCGGCGCTCGTGGTCGAGTGCCAGGTCGCCGCGCATGCCCGCCCAGAGGGCGACCTCGGCGGCCTCCCGGTGCGCGCGGACCGCCAGCCCCACCTCCGGTGCGATCGCAGCAGAGCGGTCGAACAGGGCGTCCGCCTGACCGACCGCGCCGCGCAGCGCGGCGTTCCATGCCGCGCCGAGCAGCTCCTGTGCGGCCAGCCGGCGGCGTTCCTCGTCGCCGGTCAGCTCAGCTGCGCGCTCGCGGTGGTAGGCGATGATCTCGGAGAGCTCCGGGAGCCGCTCGCCGGCGTGCTCGGTGGTCCACGACGCGGCGCGCTCGTGCAGATCGGCGCGCGCCGGCCGCGGCAGCGTCCCGTAGGCGACGTCGCGCAGGATCTGGTGGCGGAAGGCGTGGAGACCGGCTCCCTCCTGCGGCTCGGCGACGATCACGGCGCTGCGCGCCAGGCCGTCCAGCTCACTGCCAGGGTCGGCGCCGGTCAGCGCGGCGACCGCGTCGGCGGAGAACCGCACGCCGAGCACGGCCGCTGCCTGCAGGGTCCGCCGCTCGCCGGCGGCCAGCTGGTCGAGGCGGGCGATGACCGCACCCTGGACGCTGTCCGGAAGCGCCCCGCCGTCACCGGCGAGCAGCTCCGGGTTGCAGGCGAGCTCCTCGGTGAAGAACGGGTTGCCGGCCGCGAGGGCCGCGATGCGCTCCGCGACGCCCGTGTCGCTCGCGACGCCGGTGTCGCGCAGCAGCACGGCGGCGAGCTCCCGCGCCTGCGGCCCGGCCAGCGGCGCGAGGTGCACGGCGCCCGAGCCGCGCAGCCCGCCGGCCCACGCCGGCCGGCGCTCGAGCAGCTCGGGCCGGGCCGTGCACAGGATTGCGAGCGGCAGGTCGCCGACCCCCACCATCGCGTCCTCGATGAGGTCCAGCGTCCCGTCGTCAGCCCAGTGAACGTCGTCCAAGGCGAGGATGACCGGTCCGCAGGTCGCGAGCAGCCCGAGCATCCGCCGCCAGGCGCGGCGCAGCCGCTCGACGACCGGGCCCGCGGCATCCTCGGCGGCGCCGACGGCCACCACGAGATCGGCGGCCAGGTCGCCCGCGTCGTCGGCGCCGAGCCCCGCGAGACGCGTTCGCAGCGCGCCGAGCACGACGTCCGGGGCGGCGTCGGGGGCGGCGCCCGCGACCTCGCGCAGCACCTCGCCCACGGCCCAGAACGCGACGCCGCGCCCATACGAGGGGCTGCGCCCGCTGAGGACCATCGGCGTCGTCTCGCCCGCACGCAGCCGGGCAAGCGCCTCGCGCAGCAGGCGCGTCTTCCCGAGGCCGGCCTCTCCCACCACGGTGATGAGCGCCGGCACGCGCCCGCTGGACGCGCGCCGCACCAGCAGCTCGACGAGCACGAGGTCATCGTCGCGCCCGATCAGCGGCGTGTCGAGCAGCGCGCGGGCGCCGCGCCGCGCCGCCACGGCCTCATGCACGGCGAGCGGCTCAACGAAGCCCTTGGCGTCGATCGGCGAGGCGGTCCGCAGCTCCGCGACCTGACAGGCGCGCGCGGTGCGCTCGTCGACGAGCACCTGCGAGCGCTGCGCCGCCTGCTCGATCCGCGCCGCCGCGTTGACCGCCTCCCCGGTCAGGTCGAGGTCGCCGCCGGGCGCGGCGACCAGCACCTCCCCGGTCGCGATGCCGACGCGGACCGCGTACTGCGGCCCCAGCGCCGCCACGCGCTCGGCGAGCTCGAGCCCCGCGCGAACGGCCCGGTCCGGGTCGTCGCCGTGGCTGCGCGGCACGCCGAACGCGGCGAGCACCGCGTCGCCGACGAACTTCTCGAGCGTCCCGCCGTGCTCTTCGAGCACCGCGCGCGCCACGTCGTAGTAGCGCTCCAGCAGGGCGCGGGCATCCTCGGGGTCGAGCCCGACGGTGAGCGCCGTCGACCCGACGAGGTCGGCGAAGAGGATCGTGGCCAGGCGCCGCTCCCCGCTCGGCGCCGGGGCCAGCGGCGCGCCGCAGGCCGGGCAGAACCTCGCCCCGTCGGGGGCCTGTTCCCCGCAGCCAGCGCACGTCATGTCGCCCACTCAGGCGACCATAACGCTCAGTCGCGCATCGCCGGGAAGAGCACGACCTCGCGGATCGAGCGGCGCCCGGTCATGATCATCACGAGCCGGTCGATGCCCAGCCCCACCCCACCGGTCGGCGGCATGCCCTGCTCGAGCGCCTCGACGAACAGCTCGTCGTAGGGCTGGGCCTCCTCGTCGCCCAGCCCGGCGAGGCGCACCTGCGCCTCGAAGCGCAGGCGCTGCTCGTCGGGGTCGTTGAGCTCGGTGAACGCGTTCGCGATCTCCATCCCCGCGCAGAACGCCTCGAAGCGCTCCACCAGGCCCGGTCTCGACCGGTGGTCCTTGGCGAAGGGCGAGAGCTCCTTCGGGTAGTCGGTGAGGAACACGGGATCGAGGAGGTGCGGCTCGACCTCCTTGCTCAGCAGGTCGTCGACGAGCTGGGGCCAGGTGCGGTCAGCGAGCTCGTACCCGTCCAGGCGGGCCGCCTCGATCGCCCTTGCCAGCGACTCGCGGTCGCGGTGCTCGATCACGTCGATGCCCGTGCGCTCGGCGATCGCCTCGCCGAGCGTGACGCGCCGCCACGGCGGGCGGAAGTCGATCTCGCCGTCGTAGCCGCAGGCGTCGGCGACCGCGCTCACGAGCGTCTCGACGCGCACCATCTGGTCGATGTAGTCGGAGTAGGCCTCGTACCACTCGACCATCGTGAACTCGGGGTTGTGCTTGAAGGAGATCCCCTCGTTGCGGAAGTCCTTGCCCAGCTCGTAGACGCGCTCCAGGCCCCCGACGATGCAGCGCTTGAGGTAGAGCTCGGTCGCGATCCGCAGGTACAGGTCACGGTGCAGCGCGTTGTGGTGGGTGACGAACGGCCGCGCGAGCGCGCCGCCGTAGAGCGGCTGCAGGACGGGCGTCTCGACTTCGACGAACCCGGCGTCGTCGAGCTCGCGACGGACCGTCGAGATGACGCGCGAGCGGATCTGGAAGACCTCGCGGGTCTCGGCGTTGGCGATCAGGTCGAGCTCGCGCCGGCGGTGGCGCGTCTCGACGTCGTGCAGGCCGTGGTGCTTGTCCGGCGGCGGGCGCAGGCTCTTCGCCAGCAGCTCGAAGCGGTCGACGCGCAGCGTCAGCTCGCCGCGGCGCGAGCGGAAGATCGTGCCGTCGACACCGATGATGTCGCCGAGGTCCAGGTCGACGAGCCGGGCCATGCGCTCGGGGCCGAGCACGTCGGCGCGTGCCTGCAGCTGGATGCGCCCGGAGCGGTCGACGAGGTCCAGGAAGGCCATCTTCCCCTGTCCGCGGCGCGCCGCGATGCGCCCGGCGACGCGGTAGGCGCTGTCCGTCTCCTCGCCGTCGCCCAGGTCATCCCAGGGCGCGACGACCTCGGCGATCGGCACGACGCCCTGGTAGTTGTGCGGGAACGGGTCGACCCCGTGCGCCCGCAGGCGCTCGAGCTTCGCGCGGCGGTCGGCGAGCACCTGCGAGAGGTGCTCGGGGGCGGCCGGCTGGTCGGTGTCGCGCTCGTCGGTCACGGACGCGCCATCATCGCGCACCCGGCGCACCGGCGCGGCGGCGTCAGACGCCGACGTCGATCTTCGTGATCTTCAGCTTGCGCGCCGGGCCGCGCGGGACCTGCACGGAGACGATGTCGTTGCGCTTGTGCCCGAGGAGTGCACGCCCCACCGGCGACTCGTTCGAGAGCTTGGACTCCGCGGGGTTGGCCTCGGCCGACCCGACGATCGTGAACTTCTGCGACTTGCCGGTCTTCTCGTCCTTGACGTGCACGACCGACCCGATCTGCACGGTGTCGGTGGACAGGTCCTTCGCGTCGATCACCTGGGCCGAGCGGATCTTCTCCTCGAGCACGGCGATCCGCGCCTCGACCATCGCCTGCTCGTTCTTGGCGTCGTCGTATTCGGAGTTCTCGGCGATGTCGCCGAACTCACGCGCCTCCTTGATGCGCGTGGCGACCTCGCGGCGGCGCTCGGTGGTCAGCGTCTCGAGCTCCTCCTGGAGCTTCTCGAGGCCTTCGGCGGTGAGGATGACGTCCTTGGGCATGGCGGCTGAGGGGAGCGAAGAGGGCCGAAACGCCGGCGATCCGGCCGGCGCGAGCGGCGCAGTATAGCGCCCGTCAGGCGGCCGCCGGCACGGCCCGCAGACCGTCCATCAGCGCCCGCGCCTCGTCGAGCGACATGGTCTGCTGGAAGGCAGCCTGCACCTGCCTACAGGCGTGCAGGCGCTCCAGGTACCACGGGTAGAACTTGCGCAGGTAGCGGGCCGCGCGCACGGGGCCCAGATGCTCGGCGGCGCGGTCGATCACCCAGTCGAGCTCGTCGAGGATCTCCCACGCCGCCGGGCCGCCCTCGCGCGTGCCGAGGACCTCGTCGAAGAGCCAGGGATTGCCGAGCGTCCCGCGCGCGAGCATTACCGCGGCGGCGCCGGTCTGCGCGTAGGCGGCGCGCACCGCTTGCGGCGTGCGCAGCCCCCCGGAGAGGATCACCGGCACCGGCAGGCGCTCGACCAGGCGTGCCGCGAGCTCGTAGTCCGGCGTGCCCTTGTGGTGGACCTGCGCCGAGCGCGGGTGGAAGCCGATCGCGCTGACCCCCGCCTCGTCGACCAGCCGCTGGGCGAGCGCGCAGCCGTCGTCCTGCCCGGCGCGCCGGCCGGAGCGCAGCTTCACGGTCACGGGCAGGCCGGAGCCTTCGCGCGCTGCACGAGCGATGGCGACCGCGCGATCGGGATCGGCGAGCAGCGCTGCGCCGGCACCGGTCCGGCAGACCTTCGGCACCGGGCAGCCCATGTTGAGGTCGATGAGGTCGGCGCCGAGCTCGGCGACGGTCGCGGCGGCCGAGCGCATGACCTCGGGATCCTGGCCGAACAGCTGCACCGCGACCGGCCCGCCGTCGCGCTCCTCGGGATCGATGCGCAGCAGCTCGCTCATCGTCTTCTCGTTGCGGTGGTGCACCGCGAAGCTCGAGACCATCTCGCTGAACGCGAGTCCGGCCCCATGGCGCTTGGCCTGCAGGCGCACGAACCAGTTGCCGATCCCGGCCAGCGGCGCGAGCGCGACGCGGTTGGGGACGGCGACGGCGCCGATCTCCAGCGGGTCGGTGAGCGCGGGCTGCGGCACGGACCCAGGGTATCCGTGGCCTCAGGTGTTGCGCTCGTAGAGGAGCTTCAGCCCCTTGAGCGTCAGCAAGTCGTCGATCTCGTCGATGCTCTCGGTGTGCGGGACGATGTGCTGCGCCAGCCCGCCGGTCGCGATCGTCGCCGGCTCGGCGCCGAGCTCGTCCGAGATGCGCGCCACGATCCCGTCGACCTGGGCGGCGAAGCCGAAGACGATCCCTGCGCGGATCGCCTCGCTCGTGCCCTTGCCGATGGCCGCGCGCGGCGGCACGAGGTCGACCCGCGGCAGCTTCGCCCCGCGGGCGGTCAGCGCGTCGAGCGAGATCTCGACGCCGGGCGCGATGACGCCGCCGAGATACTCGCCGTCGGCCGAGACGACGTCGTAGTTCAGCGCGGTGCCGAAGTCGACGGAGACGCACGGGCCGCCGAGCTGCTCGTAGGCCGCGACCGCGTTGACGAGGCGGTCGGCGCCGAGCTCGCGCGGGTTGTCGATGCGGATCGCCATGCTCGTGCGCAGCCCCGGGCCGACGGACAGCATGCGGTGCCCCAGGTAGTGCTCGGCCATCGCCAGCCACTCGGGCTCGAGCTGGGGCACGGTCGACGAGACGATCGAGGCGCTGAGGTCGGCGAGCCCGACGCCGCGCAGCTCGAGCAGGTTGCGCAGCGCCGCGCCGAGCTCGTCGGAGGTCGACGTGCGCACCGTGGCGAAGCGCCAGTGCTCAACCAGCCGGTCGCCGCTGAACGTCCCGAAGTGGGTCTGCGTGTTCCCGACGTCGACGACCAGCAGCATGCCGGCCGCAGCCTACGCCGCAGGCGGCTGCGGCGGCTGGCGGGGCAGCTGCTGCGCGGGCGCCACCGGCGTCGGCTGCGGGTACGCCGGCGGCGTGCTGCCCCCGCCGCCCTGCTGCATGAGCGCGAGCTGCTGGCGCTGGAGGAACGCGATCTCGCGGTTCGTCTCGAGGATCCGGAAGATGGCGAGGATGATCTCCAGGAAGACGCGCGCATAGACGACGTACAGGAGCGCGACCAGCGGCCCGAGGATCAGCGCCGCGATGATCCCTGCGGCGCTTCCGCCGGCGATCGCGGCGACGATGAACGCCAGCAGCCCGAGCCCGATCAGGACGAGCAGCAGGACGTAGAGGAACTTGATCACCCGTGTGGCGACCAGCCGGCTGAAGGAGAGGTCGAAGAGGCTGCTGAAGAAGCCGTCGCGCGCAGTCGGGATCGACGCTGGCGTACTCACGGCCAACACGCTACGCGGGGCGTCGGACCTACCGGCGCCGCCGCGCCGTAGGATCCGCCCATGACCGTCAAGCTCTACGTCGTCCACGGCTCGCACCCGTGCGCCACCGTTCAGCGTGCGCTCGAGCTCAAGGGGATCCCGTACAAGCTCGTGGAGCTCCCCCCGCCGATGCACATGGCCGCGATGAAGCTGCGCTTCGGTCAGCGGACCGTCCCGGCGATGAGCATCGACGGCGAGAAGATCTCCGGCTCGCGCGCGATCCTGCGCCGGCTCGACCAGCTGCAGCCCGAGCCCGCGCTGCTGCCGGCCGACCCGGCCGCCCGCGCGCGCGTGGAGGAAGCCGAGGCGTGGGGCGACGAGGTGCTGCAGGCGCTCGTGCGCCGCGTGCTGTGGCCGACCTTCCGCGCCCACCCCGAAGCGATGGCGACCTACTCGGAGGGCTCCAAGCTGCCGGCGATGCCGCTGCCGGTGCTGAAGGCGATGGCGCCGCTCGTGACGGGGATCGAGCTGCGCGCCAACCAGGCCTCGGAGGCGACCTACCCGCAGGACCTGCGGCGGCTGCCCGAGCTGCTGGACCGCGTCGACGCGTGGATCGCGGATGGCACGCTCGGCGGCGAGCAGCCGAACGCCGCCGACCTGCAGATCGCCTCGAGCCTGCGCCTGCTGATGACGCTCGGCGACGTGCGCCCGCTGATCGCTCCCCGGCCGGCCGGGGAGCTGGCGATGCGCCTGTTCCCGACGTTCCCGGGCGACGTCCCGACCGGGATGATCCCGGCCGACCTGCTCCCGGCGGCCCCCGCCGCCTCAGCCGCCGCCTAGCTCGAGCGGCGGGCCCGCTCGCCGCACGCCCTCGTCGAGCGGCAGCGCGGCGAGCACGTCCGACAGCCGCGTGCCGTCGGGCGTGCGCAGGTCGAAGTCGAGCTCCAGCAGCGGGATCATCACGAAGCGCCGCGCCGTCACCTGCGCGTGCGGGAGCGTGAGCCGCGCGCTGCGGTGCTCGGTCGCACCGAGCAGCAGCAGGTCGACGTCGATCGGCCGCGGGCCCTTCGGCACCCCGCCCTCCAGGTCGCGGCCCAGCTCGCGCTCGACCGCCTTGCAGGCGTCGAGCAGGTCCTCCGGGCCGAGCTCGGTGTCGATCCGCACGCACGCGTTGAGGAAGTCCGGCTGGTCGCGCACCGGGCCGACCGGGTCGGTGTCGTACGTCGACGAGGACGCGAGCACGGTCACGCCGTGCGCCGGCAGCGCATCGACCGCAGCCTGCAGGTTCGCCCGCCGCTCGCCGACGTTCGAGCCGAGCCCGAGGTAGCCGATCACGAACGCGCCCCCGCGGGTGAGACGAGCAGCGCGAGCTGGCGGCTGTGGGCCAGCAGCCGCCCGTCGGCGGCCCAGAGCTCACCGTCCTCCTCGAACAGCCCGTCGGCGGCGTACTCCGATCGAAAGACGCCGAGCACCGGCGAGGCGGGGTCGACCGCCGCGGCCGCCGCGGGGGCGCGGAAGTGGATCGTCAGGTCGATCGTCGGCGCTCCGATCGGCGCGTGCAGCCGCGGGAACAGCGAGGGCAGCCACGCATCGGCATACAGAGCCAGCGCGGGCGCGTCCATCGGATGCGGCTCGTGCAGGCGCATCCAGCCGCCGCTGAGCGCCTCCGCGGCGCCGCTGAACGGCTGGGCCCCGATCACGGGCCGCTGCTCGACGCGGTGGGCGATCGGCGGTGCCTGCGGGTGCGGGTCCAGCGGCTCTACCTCCTCCCAGGACGGCACCTCGGGCATCGCGGCGCTGTACTCGGCGAGCGGCTCGTAGCCGCCCGAGAAGGCCCCGATCGCGATCACGCAGAGACGCCCGTCCTGCACAACCCTCGCGCCCAGCGTCGACAGGCGCCGTCCCGTGCGCTCGACGACGACATCGACGCGCAGCTCGCCGGGCCCGGGCGGGCGCAGGTAATGGAGCGTGATCGAGCGCGCCGGACGCTGCGGGTCGGCCAGCTCGGCCTGCATCGCGCGCACCACGATGGCAGCCAGGTATCCCCCGTTCGGGCCGCGCGGCGCCGACCACTCGGGGCTGCTGTGCGCCCGCCAGGCGCCGCCTCCGAGCGCCGCCACCGCGGTCGCGCGGTCGAACGCCGTCTCCGGCATCCTCAGTCGCTCGTCGCGGTCCGCCAGACCTCGACGGACACCGACTCGACGGGCAGCGCGATCGGCGGCTCGGGCTTGGTCGCCTTGACCCAGACCTCACCGGTATCGAAGTCGGCGAGCAGGCGATCGGCGATCGCCGCGCAGAGCGCCTCGAGCGTCTTGTAGGAGCGCCGCTGCGCCTCGAGCGCCACGACGTCGCAGACGCGCCCGTAGTCGACGGTGTCCTCGACGCGGTCGGTCACGGTCGCGTCGCAGGCGCCCGCGTCGAAGCGCAGGTCGAGGATCAGGCGCTGGCCGATCTCGCGCTCTGCCGGCGTGACGCCATGGTGCGTGTACAGCGACAGGCCGGTCACTTCGACGGTGACCGCGGTGCGCTCGAGCTCCTCGTCGTCGAACTCGTCCTCGTCGTCCTCGATCCCGTCGTAGTCCTCGTCGCGGTCGGCCGGCTCGTCAGGCGTCATCGCCGCCCAACGTAGCACTCGCCACCCGCAGCGCATCGACCGTCGGAGCGACGTCGTGGACGCGGAAGACGGCGGCGCCGCGCTCGTAGGCGAGCACGTTGGCGGCGACGGTCGCGGCAACACGCTCGCCGGGATCCTCGCGCCCGGTGAGGTGCCCGAGGAAGGCCTTGCGCGAGACGCCGATGACGACCGGGAAGCCCAGTGCGGCGATCTCGTTCAGGCGGCGCAGCAGCTCGAGGTTGTGCGCGAGCGTCTTGCCGAAGCCGATGCCCGGGTCGACCTGGATGCGCGCGGCGGCGATCCCCTGCGCGATCGCGAAGGCGGCGCGCTCCTCGAGGAACGCGGCGACCTCATCGACGACGTCGTCGTAGCGCGGGTGCTCCTGCATCGTGCGCGGCGTCCCCTGCATGTGCATGAGGCAGCATGGGCAGCCGGCCTGGGCGACGACCCCGGCCAAGTCGGGATCGCCGCGCAGCGCGCTGACGTCGTTGACGTAGCCGGCGCCTGCCTCGAGCGCCGCCCGGGCGACGCCCGCCTTCGTCGTGTCGACGCTGATGAGCGCCCCGCAGCCCGCCAGGCCGGCGACCACAGGCAGGACGCGGCGCCGCTCCTCGGCCTCGCCGACCGGCGCGGCCCCAGGGCGCGTGGACTCGCCGCCGATGTCGAGGATCGCGGCGCCCTGCTCCGCGAGCTCCAGTCCGTGCGCGACGGCGGCGGACGGCTCGATCCAGCGCCCGCCGTCGGAGAACGAGTCGGGCGTCACGTTGACGACGCCCATGACCGTCCAGCCGGGGGCGCCGGCCGGGCTCACCATCAGCCGCTCGCCCCCGGCACGCGGTCCGGCAGGTCCCGTCCGTAGGCCGGGTCGTGCTGGAACGGCAGGCGGCCGAGGGCGCGGTTCGCGAGGTACTCAATTCGCCCGCGGGCGTTCTCCGCGTACCAGATGGCCTGCACGCTGACGGGCATCGGAGCCAGCCAGAACGTGGGCGGGACGGGGTCGAGCGGCGCGGGCTCGCGCCAGGGAACCTCCGCGCAGATCCAGCCCTCGCCGTCCTCGTAGGCCAGGCGCTGCAGGATCGCCCCGTCGGCGCCCGCGATGATCGTCTCGCCGACCATGATCGTCGGCCAGCGCAGCCACGGCGCCCAGGGGGTCTGCATGACGACGTCGCCGACGTGCGACGGGTGCACCGCCGGCGCCCCGACGATGCGCGCGATGCGCCCCGGGGTCTCGCGGGCGAGCTGCAGCATCGTCTGGTGCTCGCGATCCCAGAAGAGCCGGCGGGTCGCCGCCCAGGTCGGGAACGACGGGAAGCACATGCCGCCCGCCACGAGCCGCACGCGGCCGCGCAGCCGCGCAGCCGTCCGCGAGCGCGCCCACTCGAAGCCGTTGGCGCAGCCGATGGGCCCGTCGGTCAGCGCGAGGATCCCGGGATCGCGCCCGGGGCCGTACGTGGCGTTCTCCCACATCGTCGGCTGGTCCTTGTCGTGCAGGTGCACGGTGCCGTCGGGCTCGCAGACGTAATACGTATTGCGCGCGTCACGCCCGCGGATCGTGAGCGCCCCGGCGCCGACGACGCACCCGTGCTCGCGCGCCAGCCGGCGGTACAGCGCCAGGGCAGGCCCGTCGACCGGCAGGACGCAGTCGCGCATCCGGCGGTGGCTGAGGTTCGGCGTCGTCGACACCTCCGGCAGGAAGATCATGTCGGGGGCGTGCTCGCGCGCCGCCTGGCCCACGACGTCCTCGATGTGCGCGAGGTTGCGCTCGATCTCCGCGAGCCGCACCGCGAGCTGCACGGCGACGACCCGGCGTGTCGGCGCGTCGCTCATGGGACGGCCGCGGCCGGTGGCGGCGCCGGTGCCGGCGCCCGGGAGGCGCTCGCCACACTGGCCGCGCCCGGGACCTCGAAGCCCGGGCGCTCCGAACCCCAGACACGCGACGGGCGGAACGGGCGGCCGAGCTCCTCGCGCCAGGTGTCGGCGTCGACGCGCAGCTCCTCGGCGACCTCGCGCAGCAGTGCCCGGCGGTCGGTCCCGCGGCGCAGCGCCGCGCGGGCGGCGTAGCGCGCCCCGCGCAGCGGGCTCATGACGTGGTGCGGCGCCCGCACGCGGTCGAACATGTGCAGCAGGTGCGGGGTCGGCGCGCGGTCGAAGTCGCGCAGCGCCTCCTTGAGCAGCGGCGAGACCGGTGCCACGCGCGATTCCTTGTTGCCCCAGTGGTACGCCGCCGCGCACTCGCGGTCGCGACGTCGCTCGGCGCTCAGCAGCGCCGCGTCGAGCTGGACGGGGTCGTCGATGACGGGCGCCGCGGCCTCGCCGAGCAGGCGGCCGAAGCGCATCGCGTCGCGCATCCCCTGGCCGATCACCGGGTCCTTGAAGTGGCCCGCGTCGCCCGTCAGCGCCCATCCGGGCCCGCTCGAGCGCCGGTAGAAGGCGGCCACGCTGGCCGTGCTGCGCAGCTTCGTGCGGTTCGGCGCGTCGCCGATGCGCTCCGCGGCGAGCGCGTTCTCCGCGAGCTTGCGGTTCCACATGCCCCACGGATCGCGGCGGAAGTCGGAGATCTCCTCCGCCGGGCCCATGAACAGCACGAGCATGCGGTCGTCGGGGCACGGGAAGACGAGCGTGTGCGTGACGCCGGCCCGCAGCTGGATCATGCGCCGCCTCCAGGCGGTGCCGGCATGCGGGTCGTCGGCATAGGCGAACGCGAGCCCGCGACCGTTGCGCGAGCCGCGGTAGGGCACGCCCGCGCCGACCCGCTCCGCGGTCGTCGAGCCGCGCCCGTCCGCGCCGACGACGAGGGCCGCGTCGACGTCGTACTCGTCGCCTGCGCGGGGGCGCAGGCGCACGCCGCACGCGCGTCCGTCGCGCCAGCGCACATCCACCAGGGCGGTGCGCTCGCGCACCTCCGCGCCGGCCTCGCGCGCGGTCTGCACGAGCGCGAGATCGAACGCCGGGCGCGGGTTGCACAGGGCGTAGTCGATCCCGTCGACGGCGGCGAAGCGCTGGATGCAGGCGACGCCCTCGGCGGCCACCATGCCTTCCGGGCACTCGGGCGCGCCGGTGCGCCGGACCCGCTCGAGCGCCCCGAGGCGCTGCATCTCGGCCACCGCCGAGGGGAAGTTCGCGTGCGTGGACAGCGTGTCGGACGGGAAGCCCGCGTGGTCGACGACGAGCACGCGCCGCCCCCCGCGCGCGAGCGCGATCGCGGCGGCGCTGCCGGCGCAGCGCGCGCCGACGATCACCGCGTCGACGCGTTCACGGGCGGCCATGGCGCAACCGTAGGCCATCGAGTGGTCGATTCGCTACCTCCTGGGTACACGATCGACCACTCGACGCTCGGGGGCGTCGGGCCGCCCCGCGGGGACGCGCTACGCCAGCTCGGGCTTCTCGGGAAGGTCGAGGCCGCGGGCCTCGAGCCCTCCCCCGGCAAGGCCGGGGCGCGGCAGCGGCCGCGGGGCGTCGCGCTTGGGCGCGTCGGCGGGCTGGGGAGTGCCGCCCGGCAGCTGCGGCGCGCCCGAGTCGTCCGGTCCGAAGACCTCCTCCTCGGTCTTGCCGTCGAGCAGCGCCAGGAACTCCTCCTTCTCGATCGTCTCGCGCTTGAGCAGCACCTGCGAGGTGACCTCGAGCGCGTCGCGGCGATCGCTGAGGATGTCGCGCGCGCGCTGGTGGGCCGACTCGATGATGCGGCGCACCTCGTCGTCGATCTCACGCGCGATCTCGTCGGAGTAGTCGGGCTCGGCGCTGAACTCGCGCCCGAGGAAGGGCTGGCCGTGATCGTGGCCGAAGACGCGCGGCCCCATGCGCTCGCTCATGCCGAAGCGCATGACCATCTGCTTCGCTGTCGCG
>Ga0335070_10000856_pt1 | contig 34760 bp, 33 predicted proteins | sample Lox_Sample_13_FD_206722 | JGI IMG/M metagenome (GOLD analysis project Ga0335070, IMG submission 206722) | Soil microbial communities from Loxahatchee National Wildlife Refuge, Florida, United States - Lox_Sample_1.3 | ecosystem: Environmental > Terrestrial > Soil > Wetlands | place: USA... | reverse complement strand
CGCGCGTGGCGCTGCAGGTCCTGCTGGAAGCCATCTCCGACTTCGAGGTCGACGAGGCGGGAGTCGTCTACAACCAGCTGGTGCCGACGCGGGGCGTCGCGAACGCGCCCATCAGGTTCTGATCCCGGGGGAGAAGGCGATGGGGAGCCGCTCCGGGCCGCGGATCAGCGAGCCGTGGCGCCATTCGGCCGGGCCGTCGGAGGCGAGGTCGGGGAGCCGGCGGGCGAGGATCGGCAGGGCCTCCTGCAGCTCGGCGCGCGCGAGCGAGGCGCCGAGGCAGTAGTGCACGCCGCCGCCGAAGGCGAGCTGCGGCTCGGCGTGGCGGCGGTCGATGTCGAAGCGGTCGGGCTCGGGGTAGACCTCCGGGTCGCGGTTCGCGGCGGGACTCGAGGGGAGTGCCACGATTCCCGCCTTCACGTCGAGCTCGCGGTAGCGGAAGTCCTCGCCGGCGATGCGGGGCGAGCCCGAGCCCGCGGACTCGTAGCGCAGCACCTCCTCCGTGGCGTCCGCGGCGAGCCCCGGGTCGCGGGCGAGGCGCCGCCAGGCCTCCGGATGCCGGAGGAAGGTCGCGATCGCGCAGGCGATCTGACACTGCGTCGTGTCCTGGCCCCCGAAGATCAGCACGGTGACCATGGCTCGCAGCTCTTCCGGGGACAGGCGGTCGCCCCGCTCCTCGGCCGCGATCAGCGAGCTGATGAGGTCGTCCTCCGGCCGGCGGCGGCGCAGAGCGAGCAGTTCGTCCACGTAGCCCGAGAGGGAGGTCAGCGCGGCCTCGATGCGCGACCGCCAGGCCGTCACCTGCGAGCCGAACGCCAGCGACAGGTCCGACGACCAGGCGTGGAACTGCTCGAAGTCTCCCGCGGGCACGCCGAGCAGCGCGCCGATCACGCGCACGGGGTAGGGAGCGGCGAAGGCGCCGACGAGCTCGCAGCGCCCGGCGTCGACGAAGCGATCGAGCAGCTCGTGCGCGGTGCGGCGCATCACCGGCCGCAGGCGCTCGACGCTGCGCGGCGTGAAGGCCTGCGAGACGAGGCGCCGGAGCCGGGCATGAGCGGCGCCCTCCTGCGTCGACATGATCTGCCCGAACCATTCCCACAGCGGACCGTCCGCGATCCCGGCCAGGCGCAAGGCGTCGCGGCCGAGCTCGCGCCAGCGCGGATCCCGCAGCACCGCCTGGACGTCGCGGTAGCGGAGGACGAGCAGGCCCGTCGGCGTCTCCGCGTACCAGGACTTCTCGCGCGCCGCCGCGTGTGCGGCGTGGATGTCCTCGTCGTAGGCGGGATCGAGCGTGTCGATGAAGGGGATCACGAGCGGCCCGAGGCTACCACGGCCGCGCCGGGCACTGCGCAGCGCGGGGAGGTACGGTCCGCGCCCTGTAGAAGGGATGAAGCGATGGGCGCGCTCGAGGGCAGAGTGGCGATCGTGACCGGAGCGGCGCGCGGCACGGGCGCTGCGATCGCGCGGCGCCTGGTGGCGGAGGGCGCACAGGTCGTGCTCGGCGACGTCCTGCGCGACGAGGGCGGCGCGGTCGCCCGCGAGATCGGCGACGCCGCGCGCTTCGAGCCCCATGACGTCACCTCCCGCGAGGACTGGACGCGCGTGGTCGGGGACACGCTCGCGCGGCGCGGGCGCGTCGACGTGCTGGTGAACAACGCCGCGGTGCTGCACCTCGGCACGATCGCGCACACCGGCGAGGACGTCTTGCGTCGCGTGCTCGAAGTCAACACGGTCGGACCCTACCTCGGGATGCGCGCGGTGCGGGAGCCGATGCGGGAGGGGCTCGATCGTCAACGTGGGCTCGATCGACTCGCTGCTGGGCATGAACGGCGTCAGCGCCTACGCGGCGTCGAAGTGGGCGCTGCGCGGGCTCACCAAGTGCGCGGTGCTCGAGCTCGGGCGCGACGGCATCCGCGTCAACTCCGTGTGTCCGGCCGGCGGAAACCCGGCGATGTACGGTCCGTGGATGAAGCAGCTCGCGGGCTTCCTCGCCGAGACGCGCGCCTATTCGGCCAATCGGGCCATCCCAGGCGAGGCCCCGCTCGACGCGATCGCGCAGGCCGTCCTGTTCTTCGCCTCCGACGTCAGCAGCCACTGCACGGGCGTGGATCTGCCCGTGGACGGCGGCGCCCACGCCGGGCGCTTCATCCCGGGCTTCAACACGCTCTGAGCAGACGGGCGCGGCGGCGCGCGCCGCTCAGGAGAGCGGCCTCGCGCCGGAGAGATCGAAGAAGGCGCGCAGCTGCGTGAGGCGGCCCTCGGCGTCGACGGCGGCCACGTCGATCACGTCGAGTGCGTAGAGCTTTCCGTCGCGCGCGATGTGCGCGCGCATCGGCACGGCCGCCTCGCGGCCCGCCACGCAGGCGCGTCCCGTGATCTCCAGCTTGCGGGCGAGCTCGTTCTGCGTGTAGAAGGCGCGGATCGCGTCGATGCCGCGGTGCACCGGACCGCCGACGGGGATCTCGATGCAGGCGTCCGGCGCGTAGAGAGCCAGGATGCCCTCCACGTCGCCCGCGCTGACGCACGCCGCATAGCGAGCGAGGGTCTCGTCGATGCTGCGCACGGCTACCTCCGTTGCGCGTCGCCGCGCGGCGCGTCGACCACCAGATCGAGGCGCTCGGGCCCGTACTCGAGGAACATCGGGACGAGGGTGCGCCGGTAGCCGGGCGCGAGCCGCAGCGCGCCCTCGGGAAGCAGCTCCATCACGAGCTCGAGCACCACGCGCGCCTCCATGCGCGCGAGCTGGTTGCCGAGGCACAGGTGGGGTCCGGGTCCGAACGTGAGGTGCTCGGGCGCGTCGGGCCAGCCGCGCTCGAGCCAGAACTCGTCGGCGCGCGGGTAGACCCGCTCGTCGCGGTTGCCCGATGCGATGCCGAGGATGATCCGCTCGCCCGCGCGGATCTTCTCGCCGGACAGCTCGGTGTCGCGCTTCGCGGTGCGGAACAGGAACAGGACCGGGGGCTCGAAGCGCAGCGACTCCTCCACCGCGGCGGGCACGAGTGCGGGCTCCGCGCGCAGACGGCGCTCGAAGTCGCGGTCGGACGCGAAGCGGTGGAGCAGGTTGCCGATCAGGTTGGCGGTGGACTGGCTCGCCAGCAGGCAGTTCGCGCAGAGCGTGCGGATCTGTCGATCCGAGAGCAGCCGCCCGGCGTCCGTCGCGCGGATCATGCGGGTGATGAGGTCGTCGGGGGGCCGGGACGCCCGCCGGCGCCAGGCGATCTGCGCGTCGAGGAAGGCTGCGAACTCGGGGAACGCGCCGTGCAAGCCTTCGCCGCGCGCGGTCCGGTTCAGCGCGGGCCAGGTGCTGTGGAGCAGCTCGAAGCCCCAGTATCCGACCCGCTCGATGTCGTCGGTGGGAATGCCGAGCACGTGGGCGGTGACGGCGGGCGGCAGGTGGATGCCGAGCTCGGACACGAGATCGCCGCCGCCCTTTGCGATCAGCGCGCGCAGCTTCGCCTCGGCGTAGCCGCGCGTGAAGGGCTCGGCGTGGCGCTCGAGCCCGGGCCGGAACGCCTGCAGCATGAGCGCGCGCAGGCGGGGATGCGCCGGCGGATCGAGCTCGCCGAGGAAGCACTCCTCCTCGGGTACCACGACGCCCGCGCCGCGGAAGCCTTCGCGGGACGAGAAGGTCGCGGCGTCGCGGAACACGGCGCGCACGTCGTCGTAGCGGGCCACGTAGACGAAGCCCGGCTGCGGTCGCGAGACGGGCGCCTCGCGGCGCATGCGCGCGAGCTGCTGCCACTGGTTCTGCGTCTGCGCCGCGTCGAAGGGATCGAAGGCGTAGGGATTCGCGGCGCTCATCGGCTGTCGCGCGCGAGCAGCGAGAACTCGGCGAAGGAGGGGTGGTGGGCGAGCAGGCCGCCGTCCACGCAGAGCGTCTGACCCGTGATGAAGGCGGCGTCGTCCGACACGAGGAACACGACCGCGGCGGCGATGTCCTCCGGCCGTCCGAGGCGTGGAGTGAGGTGACTGCGCTCGTACACCGCGATCTGCTCGGGCGGGACGTTCGCGGCGAGGGCGGGCGTCGCGATCACACCGGGCGCGATCGAGTTGCAGCGGATGCCGCGCTTTCCGTACTGCGTGGCGACGTAGCGCGTCAGCGAGTCGAGCGCCGCCTTGGACGCGCCGTAGGCCGTGCGCACGGGGTCTCCGACCAGCGCCGCGGCGGACGAGGTGTTGACGATCGCGCCGCCGCCGCGCTCCAGCATGCGCGGGATGGCGTGCTTGCAGCCCAGCATCGGGCCGCGCAGGTTCACGGCCAGGGTGCGGTCGAGCACCGCGACGTCGAGGTCGACGATGTCGAGATCGCGGGAGAGCAGGGCGGGATCCGAGGCCGCGGCGTTGTTGTGGAGCACGTCGAGCCCGCCGAAGGCGCGCACCGCGGCCGCCACCAGCGCGGCCACCGACGCCTCGTCGGCCACGTCGGTCGGTTGCGCGACCGCGCGTCCGCCCGCGGACGCGATCTCTGCCGCGACGCGCGCGGCGCCATCGGCATTGAGGTCGGCCACCACCACGGACGCCGCCTCGGCCGCCAGGGCATGCGCAGTGGCGCGCCCGATGCCCGATGCGGCGCCCGTCACGATCGCGACCTTGCCGTCGAGCTTGCCGCGGCGCATCGGCCCAGCGTAGCCTGGCCGCGTGCCGGCCGGGGATCTCTTCAAGACGGGACTGCTGGTCCTCGACCTCGAGCGCGCGATGGCGGACCTCGGACGCTGGCTCGGGCTCGCCTGGACGCCGATCCAGCAATCGCCGATCTCCCTTGCCACCGCGCGCGGGCGCGAGCAGGTGCAGCTCCGCTTCGCGTACTCGCGCGGCGGGCCGCCCTTCCTCGAGCTGATCGAGGCGCAGCCCGGCGGCTACTACGCGGCTGCGCAGGGCGCCCATCTCCATCACGTCGGGCGCTGGGTCGACGACCTGGCTGCCGCTTCGGAGGCGTTGGCGAAGCAGGGGCTTGCGCTCGAGGCGGCCGGCGTGGACGCCGCGGGGCGCGCTCCGGCGGTGTTCGCCTTCCACCGGGGCGAACACGGCCTGCGCGTCGAGCTGGTGGATCGCGCCATGCGCCCGGGCTTCGAGGGCTGGCTGGCCGGCGGCGCGCTCGATCTTCCGTAGATGTCCGCGCTCTCCCGGTCGCTCGCGCGGGGCTCTCTCCTGGCGCGCTCCGCCGCGCTGCCGCTCGGCGTGACGGCCGGGTTGTGGGTCGCCGGCGCGTGGCTCGAGCTCGTGTCGGTGCTGAACCACGACGTCGGCTGGCTGCTGGTCGGGACGCATCGCCTGCTGGAGGGCGCGCGGCTCTACGTCGAGGGCTTCGTCGACGTGAATCCTCCCGGGATCCTCTACTGGATGGCTCCCGCGAGCCTGCTGGCGCGCGCCTCGGGAATGCCCGAGACGCGCGCGTATCCGCTCTACGTGCTCGCGTGGAGCGCGGCCTCTCTCGCGCTCTGCGACCGCCTGCTGCGCGTGCAGCTCGGCGGGTCGCGCGATCTGGCGCGGCGCTGGGCCGGCGCCGGCCTCGCGTTCCTCTTCCTGATCCTGCCCGTCGCGAGCCGCGAAGCGCTGATGGTGCACAGCCTCGGCCAGCGCGAGCACTGGGTGGCCCTGTTCCTCCTGCCCTTCGCGCTGCTGGGGGCCGTGCGCATGCGAGGACTGCCCGTGTCCGCGTCGCTCGCCGCCGTGACGGGCGCGCTGACGGGCGTCGCGCTGTGCATCAAGCCGCAGTACCTCGTCGCCTTCGTCGCGCTCGAGGGAGCGGTCCTGCTGCGCAGGCGCTCGCTGCGCAGCCTCGCGACGCCCGAGGTCGCGCTCGCGCTGGCTTCCGGCGCCGCGTACCTCGCATCGATCCTCGTGTTCACGCCGGCCTACCTCGAGGTCGCGCTGCCGCTCGCGCTCTCGACCTATTGGGCGTACCAGCGCTCGGCGCTCGAGCTGGTGTCCTACGCCGACTTGGCCTTCCTCGCCTGCGCGGCGCTGTCCGCCTTCGCGGTGCGCGGGCAGGCGGAGCTGCGCGAGCTGGCCCTCTCCCTGCTGATCGCGACGGCCGGTTGCTATGTCGCGTTCCTGCTCGGGGGTACGGACTGGCCGTATCACGCGCTGCCGTTTCGGAGCGCCGCACTCGCGGCGCTGCTCTGCGCGGCACTGCTCCTTCCCTCGCGCAGAGCCGCCGCGTCGCCCGGCCGCCTGGGCGCCGGGCTCGCGGGCCTGGCCGCGGCAGCGCTGACCGTTCTCGTCGCGCAGGCTCTGCCGTGGGGGATCGCTCGCGCCTTCCATGGCGCCCAGGCGTGGAAGGCGCTCTCGGTCGGCGTCTGGGAGGACGAGGTCCGGCGCCACGCCCCGGGCGGAGCCGTCTACGCGCTTTCGAGCGCGCTGCCGCCGGCCTTCCCGCTGGTCAACTACGCGGGCGTCGAGTGGAGCTCGCGCTTCTCGTGTCTCTGGGTGCTGCCCGCCGTGATCCGCGCGAAGGCAGGGGAGGGGCGCGCGGACCTCGACTCGGTCCAGCGAGTCGAGGAGGTCGAGCGCTATCTCGTCGATGCCGTCGTCGCGGACCTCGAGACCAGGCCGCCCGATCTCGTGCTCGTCGACACGCGGCGCGTGAAGGCGGGCTTCCGGGGCCTGCCCTTCGACTTCCTTGCGTACTTCCTGCGCGATGCGCGCTTCCGCTCGATCTGGTCCGCGTATCGCCCGGCGGGTGCGCTGGGAGGGTTCGATCTCTACGTCCGCGCGGCGCGGGGCGCGCCCGGGGGGTGAAGCAGGAGCCCGCGCGAGCGTCTCGCGTGTCCCGGGTCGCTCGGCTTCCGCGCAGGGCGCAGCGTTCGCAATGCCAGCGCAACTGCGTGTCTTCGTGACTCAGGTCACGCGGGCATCGTGCCGATGAGCAGGCACCCTGCGAAGGGGATTCCAGCGCCTGGCGCTCGAATCGGGAGGGGCTCGAGGCCGGCCGTTTGCACGGAGCTGCAAGCGGACGTGATCAGACCCGACTTCGATACGCCCATTTCGCGCGCGCCGCGGAGGTCGCGCGCATGGCCCCTGTCCGTCTCGCCGGCTTCGTCCGGCGACCCCTCGGCCCGTCGACCCTCCGGTCGCGGGCGATCAGGAGAACGACCCATGGCAATGCTTCGTCGCGCTGCCCTGATCCTGTGTACGGCGCTGGCCGCGCCGGCCCTGCAGGCACAGGCCGACCCCAGCACGTTGCTGGCGGGATTCGGCGACTTCACCGCGGCGAGGACCCAGCTCGTCTTCGACGACCTCGGCCTCGCGAGCGGTGACGACGTCACGAGCGTGAGCGGCGCGGTGCTGACGCTGACCGGCGTCGGCCCCGCGAAGTACTACGAGGACTTCTTCCCGCGGGAGATGGATCCGCAGGACCCGGGCTGCATCGCGAACTTCCCGGGTATCGCGCGGCCCTATCCCGCCCTCGACGTCGCCTTCACGAGCCCGATGAACCGCGTCGGGTTCGAGGCGCGTGTGAACACGGCCGACGAGGTCAGCGTGACCCTGCTCTCCGCGGGAGTGCAGGTCGACCAGGTGGTGTTCCCGAGCCGCGGCTCCGACGCGCTCTACTTCTACGGTCTCCAGAACACCACGACGTTCGACGAGGTCCAGATCGAGGTCATCGCGAACGCGAGCGGCGCGTTCACGCTCGACAACCTCACCTTCGAAGGCCCGGCGGCATCGCCTCCGCCGCCGGACCCGACGCCCCCGCCGGATCCCACGCCGCCGCCGGACCCGACGCCTCCTCCGGATCCCACACCTCCGCCCGACCCGGGTCCGGCGCCCGGTCCGCTGGCACTGGCCTGTGTCGGCTTCGAGACCTTCCCGCCGGCCCACGGCCATGGCCTCGCGCACTTCGCTCTGCCGTTGCGCGGGCTGCTGGCGGACGTCACGGACGCGTCCGGCCACGCGATGACCCCGGCCGACCTCGCGGCGCCGCCCGTGCTGCGCGTGATGTTCATGCCCGACTCGGGCGCGAGCGCGGTCGACGTGACGTCCGACGTGGTGTGGAGGAAGACCGGTCCCGAGTTCGGCTTCAGCCGGAGCGGACACTGGTTCGCGTGGCTGCTGCCCTGGCGCATGAAGGACTACGGGACTTACATGGCGACCCTGGAGTCCGGCGACCCGACCGCGTACAAGGTCGATCCGACGTGCGCGGACTGGACGATGATCCAGCGCCCCAAGCCGCCCCGGGTACCGCCTCACAACGACAAGGACCGCCGCGGAGGTCGCGGTCACTGATCCCGGTCCCATCGCTGTCCGCCGGCTTCCGGGTGCCTCTCCGGCACCTGGGGCCGCGCGGCGGCGAGGGGCGACGACCGCCACGCCATGCTCCGACGATCGCCGCCTCGGACCTGGCGAGGCGGACGCGAGCCTGGCTCAGGCTCTGGCTCAGATGTTGTCGAGGATCTGAGCGCGCTTGCGCTCGAATTCCGCGTCGGTGATCAGCCCCTCGGCATGCAGGCTCTTCAGGCGGCGCAGGCGCTCGAGCGGATCACCCGACTGGTCGGCCTGGGAGTCGCCGGGCCCGGGCTTCGCGGCGGCGGGCTTCGCCGCGGACGCCGGCTTCGCAGCCGGGGCAGGCTTCGCGGCGGGAGCGCCGGGCCTCGGGGCGGCGGGCTTCGCCGCCGGCCTGGCTGCGGCGGGCGGCGCGGTCTTCGCGAGGGGGCCGGTATTCGCGGCGGGCGGCATCTCGACGTCGGGATCGTCGATGCTCAGGTCGAAGGCTTCGATGTCCTTCTTCTCCACCGCCTTCTTCTGGATCAGGATGTCGTCGAGCAGCGCCGGCGGGCCGCTCTTGTCGTCCCAGCTGCGCCGCTCGATGACGAAGTCCTCCTCCTCGGCGGGCAGCGTGTCGGCCATGCCGAGGAGGGTGGCGTTGGGATTCGCGTTCTGGGGCAGCATCCCGACCGTCTTCAGGTGCGAGGCGTACTCGAGCTTGAGGCCGCGCTTCGCCGGGTGCTCGTCGCCGTCGTGCAGCTCGAGCTGAAGAGAACCGATCGTGATCACGTCGCCGTTGCGCACCGGCTGAGGCTCCGTGCCCTCGATGCGCTTGCCGTTGATGAAGGTGCCGTTCCCGGTCTGGTAGTCGCCCACCGTGAGGCGCTGCCCCTCCTTCTTGAACAGGGCATGCCGCCGGGAGATCTCGCCGTCTGCGAGGACGATGTCGTTCTCCTTGGCGCGCCCGAACGACAGCGTGCGCGTATCCCAGACCAGCAACCGGTCCGGCTGACCGTCGCGCTTTATCACGAAATACGTGTGGCCCATCGCTTCGGCTCCCCTCGCAGTGCCCCTGCGTATCGGGCGACCGGTCGCTGTGGCTTAGTCGGGACGGGCCCCCTGGCCGAGGGCGTCGCGCAGCCTCTCGAGCTGCGCATCGAGGGCGGGGCCGTCGTCCGCGGCGCCGAGCACGTATCCGTCCGGACGGACGATCAGGGCCGCATGGCGGCCGAGCGCCTCGCCGAGCCAGCCGTCGAGGTCCTCCAGGTCGCGGGACCCGAGCAGGCGCGCGCCCACGCGCTCGAGGAAGGCCCGCGCGGCGGCCCCGAGGAGCCTGCCCGGGTCCTCCCGGGTGAGGAGGGCGAGCTCCCCGCCCAGCACGTCGTCGAGGCGCTGGACCGGTCCGCCGCGCAGGCGCACGCGGGGCTGGACCAGGAGGTTTCCGACCGGGCCCGGGTCGTCGGCGGACACGGGTGGCATGAGGCCGGAGCAGAGCCTCGGCATCCAGCCCATGCGCCGCGTCGCGTTCGCCTCGAGCGAGGCGTCCTCGAAGCCCTCGCCCCGCGCCTCGGCGGCGGCGAGGGCTTCGATCAGCTGACCGACGCGGATCGAGGAGGCGACCATGGCGCGCACGTGCGGCGCGCGCTCGGCCTCGTAGCTGTCGAGCACGGCGTCTCCGGCACGGCCGTCCAGCACCCAGGCGAGCTTCCACGCCAGGTTCGCCACGTCGCGGATGCCCCCGCACAGCCCCTGGCCCTGGAAGGGCGGCATCTGATGCGCCGCGTCGCCCGCGAGCAGCAGGCGGCCAGAGCGCCAGGGAGATGCGACCACGCCGTGGAACTCGTAGACCTTCGCGCGCGCCACGTCGGCGTCCTCGGGGGCGAGCCAGCGCGACAGGAGCCGGGCGACCTGCTCGGGGCGCTCCATCTCCAACGCGCTCTCGCCGGGCCGGAGCTGGAACTCGAAGCGCCGATGCCGGCCCGCAGAGCAGACGAAGGTGGTGGGCCGCGCGGGGTCGCAGATCTGCTGCGACATGGAGGGCAGGGCGACCTCGCGACGCAGAAAGGTGTCGACGACCAGCCATTGGCGGTCGTAACCGAGGCTCTCGAGGCGCGCGCCGATCGCGCGGCGCGTGGTGCTGTGGGCGCCGTCGCAGCCGACCGCGTAGCGCGCGCGCACGCTGCGCCGGGAGGCCCGGTCGAGGTCCCGGACCTCGAGCCGGGCGCAGTCCGCGCCCGCCGTCTGCGCGATCCCCTCGACGCGCTGGCCCAGCTCCACCGTCACGCTCGGGTGTCGCTCGGCGCCCGAGCGCAGCGCGCGCTCGAGATCGGGCTGGTAGAACATGTAGCCCGGGTGCCAGCCGTGCCGGGTGGGCGCGGGCACGACGCCGCGCGGCGTCGTGCCGAAGTAGCGCTCGCCCCGAGAGCTCACGAACTCCATGCCGCGGGTCGGCGCCGTACAGGGCAGCACCGCGTCGATCAGCCCGACCGACTGGATCACGCGGATCGCCTCGGCGTCGAGGTGGACCGCGCGCGGCAGCGCGAAGATCTCCGCGTCGCGCTCGAAGACCGCGACCCGCACGCCGCGCCGGCCGAGCGCGCTCGCGAGCAGCGCGCCGACGGGTCCGTAGCCGACGAGGGCGACGTCGACGATCTCGCCGTCGCTCACGTCAGCGGACGCCACGTACCTCGCGCCACAGGCCGAGCGCCCGCTGGACCCCCTGGTCGGAGGCGCTGAAGAGCACCGCTTCCTCGCTGCACTCGTGCACGTGCGGCTGCCACGCGGGCACGACGAAGTGGTCCCGCGGACCCCAGGAGAGCGTCGCGGCGCCCGGCCCCTCGCCGATCACGCTGCGGCCGCGCCCCTCGACCACCGAGTACACCGACGCGTCGGTGCTCTGGTAGCGCTGCGTGCGAAAGCCGCCGGGCAGGAGCTGGAGGAACGTCGAGATGGTCGGCACCGCGGGCGCTCCGGTGAGCGGGTTGATGTACTCGAGCTTCACCCCGAAGCACGCGTCGAGATCCTTGGCGCGCGACACACGCTCGAGCGCCTCGCGGGCGCGCGCGTACGGGTAGCGGAACACCGGAGAGTGCAGGCGGCTCCAGCCGTCGCCCAGCGGGCGCATGTTGGTGCCGTAGCGGGCTTCGGCGTCGCCGGGCGGCCGCGATTCGGGGAACTGGCTCGCCGGGTAGTCCTCGCTGAAGCGAGGGCCGAGGAAGCGCACCAGCGGCACGTCGAGCACGTCCAGCCAGATCATCGGCCCCGCGCCGGGGTGCGCGTGATCGTGCCAGGTCCACGAAGGCGTGATGACGAAGTCGCCGGGCTCCATGTACGCCTTCTCGCCGTCCACCGCGGTGTAGGCGCCGGAGCCCTCGAGCACGAAGCGGATGGCCGCGGGCGTGTGGCGGTGCGCCGGAGCGACCTCTCCCGGGAGGATGAGCTGGAGGCCCGCGTAGAGCGTGTCGGTGATCGAGCTGCGGCCCCGCAGGCCGGGGTTCTCGAGCACGAGCACGCGGCGCTCGGCCTCCTCGGCGCTGATCAGCGCGCCCGCCTCGAGCAGCAGGGGACGCGCCAGGTCGTAGCGCCAGACGTGGGGTACGGCGTCGGTGGTGGGCTCGCGGCCGAGTAGCTTGCGGATCACCTCCCAGAGCGGGCTCATGTGGTGCTCGGCGATCCGCCCGTAGAACGCTTCCAGGGCGGCGCGATCCGTGCGGGGGGTGTCGGGGGCGGTGCGCATGCGGGGTGGCCTCGAGAACTTCCCTGCGTGGAGACGCGAGCGAGTATATTCGATCGGGCCGCGTGCCCGTCCGCGCGGCCAGCGACCCGAGGGAGTCCCATGCGACTGCTGCGCTTCGATGGGGGACGGGTCGGGGTCGTGCAGGGCGACCGCGTCTTCGACGTCACCGACGCGGCCGGGGTCGATCCGAAGCTCTGGCCGCCCGTCGGTATGGTGCAGCTCGTGGCGGACTTCGCGAGCCGCCGCGGCGCCATCGCGGCGGCCGTCGCTTCGGCCGAGAGCCGACGCATCGCGGACGTCTCGATCGAGACGCCGATTCCCTGGCCCAACAAGCTCGTCGCCTTCCCGGCCAACTACCGCGCTCACGCCGCCGAGATGGCCACCGACTACACCGCCTCGACGCGGGGCTTCTTCCTCAAGAGCGTGAGCTCGCTCTCCGGCGCGGGACAGCCCATCGTGCTGCCCGAGCCGCTCGGCCGCGAGATCCACCACGAAGGGGAGCTCGCCGTCGTGATCGGGCGCCGCGGCCGCCACATCCCTCGCGCGCGGGCGCTCGACCACGTCTTCGGGTACGCGTGCCTGCTCGACATCACCGTGCGCGGCCTCGACGTCGAGCGCACGATGCGCAAGTCCTACGACACGTTCACGCCCGTCGGGCCCTGGATCACGACCGCCGACGAGGTGGGCGACCCCTCCGGCCTGCGCCTGCGCCTCTGGGTCGGCGACGAGCTGCGCCAGGATGCCCACACGCGCGACCTGGTTCTCGACGTGCCGGGCATGATCGAGATGGCCGCCTCGGTGCTGACGCTCGAGCCGGGAGACGTGATTGCGACGGGAACGCCCGAAGGGGTCGGTCCGATCACCGCCGGCGACACCGTGACGGTCGAGATCGAGCGCGTCGGCCGCATGTCGGTCGCCGTGGTGCAGGGCGAGGGCGGCTCGAACCTGGCGCTGCCGCGCGCCTAGCTCGCCGCGCCGCTCGCCTCCGGCTCCCTCCGCGCGCCGCCGGGGCCGTCGCTCGCGCCGGTCTCGCCGATGCGCGGCCAGGGCAGGCGCCGCGGCACGTAGAGGGTGAGCGCCGAAGCGATCGCGAACGAGAGGAGCGCTTCGCCGAGGAACAGGTCCCAGGTCTGCGGGCGGAAGACACCCAGCACGACGATCGAGAAGTAGAGGGGCAGGTCGAGGAAATGCGTGAAGGTCGCGAGGCGGTTGTCCATCTCCCGCCGCAGCTCGGGGGTCACGCGTCCCGCCCGCAGCGCGTCCTCGGAGAGCCGTCGCATGCGCGCGGCGTGGAGGCGCGTGACGGTGTTGCCCTCGACGAACTCGAAGAGGGCGAAGGCCCACATCCCGATCAGCCAGGGCGCCGCCAGGAAGCCGAGGCCGAGGTGGAAGACGAGCAGCACGCCCGAGGCGATGGCGATCAGCGCTCCGCAGAAGGCGCCGACGCGGTACATCACGGAGACGCTGCGACACGCCTCGGCGATGATGGTGAGGTCGTGGGTCTGACGCGAGCGCAGCTCGGCGATCCACACACCGATGAGTCCCGCGCCCAGCAGCAGGAAGCCCACGAGGTGGCATGCCAGCAGCGCCTTGTACGCCATCCGGTCTCCGTCGCGGCCCGCGCCACCTTGTACCCCGCGCGGGCGATCGGATACAACTGAGCGATCGCCGGGGGCGCGCGGCCAGGCGCCGCGCGCGGTCCGCCGGCTCGGAGGTCTCCGGTGTCCGCGACCAGGCCCGCGCGCCCCGCCCCGCGCATCGACCGCTCGCTCACGCTCCACTTCTACGGCGACTGGGGGCAGGCGAACCTGCACCGCGTCTTCTGCTGGCTCTCCCAGGAGATGGTCGACCGCACCGGCCCGCATTCCCGCTATGCGATCTGGAACGGGCGCGGCGTGGCCGACGCCGTGCGCGTCGTCGGGCGCGGCCTGATGGACGTCGCGCTCTCCGTGCCGGTCGCCTTCGTCCCGCCGGCGCTCGAGGGGCGCGACCTCTACGCGGGCGAGCCGTTCCCGCACCTGCGGGGCCTCGCGGTGATCCCCCAGGACGACCGGATGCTATTCGCGGTCGAGCGGAAGTTCGGGATTCGGAGCTTCGAGGACCTGCGCCGGATGAAGCCGCCGCTGCGCATCGCGACCTCGATGGACGACGGCGAGAACACGGTCGGCTACTGCGCGCATCGCATCCTCGAGGCCTCCGGCGTCTCGCGCGGCGAGCTGCTCTCCTGGGGCGGCGCCTGGCTCGAGGCCGAGCGGCCCGATCAGGTGATCGGCTTCGCCTTGCGAGGCGAGGCGGACGCCGTCTTCCACGAGGCGGTGATGGCGCCCTGGTGGCGGGAGTACGCCGAGAAGCGCGACCTGCACTACCTGTCGCTCGAGGAGTCCGTGCTCGGCGCGCTCGAGCGCCGGCACGGCTGGCTGCGCGGATCGCTCCCGGCGGGCTATCTGCGCGGCATGGACGAGCCGCTCGCGACACTCGACTTCTCGGACTTCCTGATGCTGGTGCGCGAGGACATGCCGCGCGACGTCGCCTATCTGCTCACCTGGTGTCTGTGCGAGACGCGCGCGAACCTCGAGCGCGTATACCGCCACATCCCGCCGGAGCGGGCCGGCATCACCTATCCGCTCGATCCGGCGCGCATGGCGCGCACGCTGATTCCCTTGCACCCGGGAGCCGCCGACTATTACCATGAGATCGGCGTGCTCTGACGGAGGTCCCGCGTGGCGACTCCTGGGGAAAGGCAGCCGCACCGCATTCCGCCGCCGCCCGACGACCGGGCTCCGCTCAAGCAGAACGCCTTCGAGTTCCTGCGCGGCGCCAACAGCACGCTGATCCCGCTGTTCCCGTACCTCGACGCCGGCTCGATCGTCCCCGCCGGCACCGTGTACTACGGCTCTTCCGACACGCACTTCGGTCAGTTCGAGCACCACAACGACGTCGACGAGGTGTTCCTCGTCTTTGCCGCGAAGTCGGCTCGCTTCCGCTCCGGAACCGTGCGCGTCGGGCCGCGGCGTCACTTCGTCGGCAGCCCGTTCATGGGCGGGGACGATCCGGACGCGATGGCGCTGATCGTGATCACGCAGCGCCAGTCGTGCGGGAAGCCGCAGGAAGAGCGCGTGATCTTCCGCTGCGCGAAGTGCCGCCACGAGCTGATCGACTACGCGTTCGACGCCACGCCGGCTCCGCGCGGGCGCCAGCGCGAGCAGCTCGGGGAGCACGCGCCGTTCCGCACGCTGACCGAGGGCGTGCTCGCGTACGAAAGCTACAACGAGAAGCGTCGCTGCTCCCGCTGCGGCCACGAGAACGAGCGCTTCCCCATCGAGCTGTGGGGAAACGATCGCTACGCCGCACAGACGCGCCTGGTGCGCTGGGCCCGCGAGGAGCTCGCGCGCGACGCGGCGGGCCGCGAGTAGCCTTGGCCGCGACGCCCGAGCCGTTCATCGACCGGCCGCTCGAGGTGCACTTCCAGGGCGACTGGGGCTGGGCCAACCTGCACCGCATCAGCGGCTGGCTCGCGTCGCAGCTGCTCTCGCACAGCGCGAAGGGCACGCGCATCGCGGTGTGGACGGGCGGCGCCGGCATCGACGCGATGCGCGCGGTGGACTCCGGCGAGGTCGACGTGTCGCTCTTCGTGCCCGCGGGCTTCGCGCCGATGGGCCTCGACGGGCGCGGCTACTTCCGCGGCGAGTCGTTCCCCGCGCTGCGCGCGCTCGGCACGATGCCCCAGATCGACGCGATCGTGTTCGCGATCCCGAAGCGCTTCGGCATCCATTCCTTCGAGGAGCTGCGCGCGAAGCGCCCGCCGCTGCGCATCTCGACGTCGCTGGACGACGGCAACAACACGCTGGGCTACGCCGTGCAGACCATCATGGCGACGGCGGGCGTCCCGCGCGCCCTGCTCGAGTCCTGGGGAGGCGGCTACGTGGAGGGCGGACCGCCCTACGAGTGCGCGGCCTTCGTCGCGCAGGGCAGGGCGGACGCGTTCTTCTACGAGGCGATCATGACCGACTCGTGGCGGAACCTCGCGAACGCGATCGACTTCCACTTCATCCCGGTCGAGGAGGCGGTGCTCGACGAGCTCGAGCGCACGCTCGGCTGGACGCGGCGCACGATCCCCGCCGGCTATCACCGCGGCATGGACAAGCCGCTCACGACCGTCGACTTCTCCGACTTCCTGCTGCTGTGCCGGGACGACATGGAGGACGACGTCGCGTACCTGCTGGCCTGGGCGATGTGCGAGACGCGCGAGATCCTCGAGCGCCAGTACCGGCATCTGCCGCCGGAGCGCAGCGCGGTGACCTATCCGCTCGATCCGGTCAAGATCGCGCGGACCTCCATTCCGCTGCACGCGGGCGCCCGCCGCTACTACGAGGCGGCGGGCTACCTGCGCCGGGCCGCGGACTGACGCCATGGGACAGCGAAGGGGCTTCAAGACGTTCGTCGAGGCGGCGCGCGCGGGGCAGTACGACGAGTACCCGATGTTCCCCCCCGGCACCGACCCGCAGATCTGCCTCTCCCGCAACAGCCGGCCGCAGCCCTTCCACCTGGTCTGCGAGCAGGACACGGTGCTCGTGCAGATGTCCGGAGCCGGGCGCGTGTACTTCGAGGGCGGCCCCGTGCGCTACCACACGCTCGAGCCCGGGGACTTCGTGTACGTGCCGGGTGGGGTGCCGCACCGCATCGTGCCGAGCAGCGAGTCGGTGCAGTACCGCTTCAAAGCCGAGCATCCCGGGCTCGAGGGCGTCGCCTGGTACTGCGAACGCTGCGGCGCGGAGATCCGGCGCGACGAGTTCGACACCGCGCAGGAGCTTCCGCAGGAGGCCTATCTGCGTCTGTGCGAGCAGTTCAACGCGCGCGAGGACCTGCGCCGCTGCCCGCGCTGCGCGGCCGTGCACCCGCCCCTCGACCTGGAAGGCACCCGCTGGGCGGAGATCGCCGCGGAGCTGCGCGATCTGGCGCGCCGGCGCGCGGCGGGCGAGGTCATCGAGGGCGAGGATCAGTAGGCGAGATGGGCGAGCGCTTCGACGTGGGCGGCGTCTGGCTCGAGCGCCCGTTCAAGATCCGGCGCCTCGGACACTTCGGCTTCGACGTGCGCGACATGCAGGCGTCGCTCGCGTTCTACGAAGAGCACCTCGGATTCCAGGTCTCCGACGTCCTGGACTTCGCCAGAGTGCACCCGCGTCCCGAGGAGCTCGCCGGGCTCGGCGATCCCGTCGGGCGCTTCATGCGCCACGGCAGCGACCACCACTCGTTCGTGCTCTTTCCCAGGCGCGTGCGCGACGCGATGCGGCGCGGCAGCGGTGTGCCCGCAGACGTCACGATCAACCAGATCACCTGGCAGGTGGGGAGCCTCTCCGAGGTCACCCTCGGCGCGGAGTGGCTGGCGCGTCGCGGTGTGCGCATCGCGCGCTCGGGCCGCGACAACCCGGGCTCGAACTGGCACACGTACCCCGTCGACCCAGACGGACACACGAACGAGCTCTACTACGGGATCGAGCAGATCGGCTGGGACGGGCTCAGCAAGCCCGGCGCGCTGCACGAGCGCTCCTTCCGGGACGTCCCGCCGCTGCCGCAGACCTCCGAGCAGGACGAGCTGCGCCAGGCGCTCGCGCGGGGCGTCGACCTCGGCGCGGGTCATCGTCACGTCGAGCGGCCGGGCCGGCGCTACGACGTGGGCGGCGTGCTGCTGCCGCGGCCGTTCAAGATCGTGCGCATCGGACCGCTGCGGCTCTTCAGCCGCGATCTCGAGTCGTCGCTCGTCTTCTTCCGGGACTCGCTCGGTCTCTCGGTCACCGAGGAGGTCCGCTTCGAAGGCGCGCGCTGCGTGTTCCTGCGCGCGGGAACCGAGCACCACTCGCTCGCGCTCTACCCGATCGAGCTGCGCGAGCGCCTCGCCGCGTCCCCGCACACCACGTGCCTCTCGTTCGGACTGCAGCTCGCGAGCTACCGGCAGCTCCGCGACGCGGTCGCCTACCTGAAGGAGCGCGGCGTGCGCGTCGACGAGCTGCCCGGCGCGCTGACCCCGGGCATCGAGCACTCGGTCCTGGTCTTCGATCCGGACGGACACGCGCTCCAGCTCTACTTCCAGATGGAACAGGTGGGCTGGGACGGGCGGCCGCGACCCGCGGAGCGGCGCGCCGCCGTGCCGCTGTCGCAGTGGCCCGAGGCGATCGACGCGCGTCCGGATACCTTTGCGGGTGAACCCTTCCTCGGACCCTGGGGCTGAGCCCCGGGCCGCCTTGCGGAGACCGCCATGACCCTCAGCTCCGAGCTGCGAAGTCTGATCGATGCGAACCGACCGCTTTGGGCGGGCGAGGCGGAGGTGGTGCGCACCTACTGGACCTCCCCCGTCCGCACGCGGGAGACGGACCTGCGCTGGCTCCGCTACCAGTGCCGCAAGGAGTTCTGGGACAGCTTCGCCGACGTGAACAAGGGGCTCTACCTCGAGCCCCTCGAGCGTCTGCTCGCCGCGTTCCCGAAGATCGACACCGAGGTCGACCGGCACGAGATCCTGGACGTGGCCGAGATGTTCCTCGCCGAGTTCTCCCACTACGTCGCGTTCGCCGACGTCTACGACGCGATCCGCGGCGAGACGGATCCGAAGATGAATCCGCACGTGCTGCGCGAGATGGGCGATCTGCCCGAGAACGCCGAGCTCGCGCGCCTGCGCGCGGAGCACCGGAAGCAGCACGGGGCGCTCGGCCTGCGGGCGTGCGAGATCACGGAGGGCGGCTACTGCGCCCTCTTCTCCGAAGGCATGCAGCTCGCCGGGCGCGGCGGCGTCGACGAGCAGATCGCGGCCGCGTGCCGTGCCGTCTACGACGACGAGTTCCTGCACATGCTGCGCGGCATCCTGAACCTCGACCAGGAGAGCCTGCGAGCGCCCGACTGGGAGCTGCTGCGCCGGCTGACGCGCGAGCAGATGCAGGCGCGCATCCGCATGCGCAACGCGCAGTTCAGCCACCCCGTCTCCGAAGAGCGGATCCGCGAGATCTTCGCGGGCCGGATCCAGCCCGTGGCGTTCGACTACGAGCGGGCGCAGCTCGGCGCATGACGCGAGCCCGCCGCCGCGCCCCGGTCGCGCCCCCGTGAGTCTTCCCCTCAGCGTTGCCTGCCAGGGCTACGACCGCGTGCGCGCGCTGATGGACGGGCGCGTCGGCATCGAGGGCTGCGAGGTCTGCTTCCTCCGGCTCGGGCCCGAGGAGCTGTTCTTCCGCGCCTTCGGGCACGCCGAGTTCGACGTGTGCGAGCTCTCCCTCAGCTCCTACGTGATGACGCTCGCGCGCGGCGAGGCCGCCTACGTCGCCGTGCCCGTCTTCCCGTCTCGCATGTTCCGGCACTCGGCGATCTACGTGCGCAGCGATCGCGGCATCCGCGCGCCGGAGGACCTCAAAGGGCGGCTCGTGGGCGTCCCCGAGTATCAGGTCACCGCGGCGGTGTGGGTGCGCGGCATGCTGCAGGACGAGTACGGCGTCGCGCCGGGCGACATCCGCTGGCGCACCGGCGGGCTCGAGGAAGCGGGGCGACGGGAGAAGCTGCCGCTCGCGCTACCCGCGCGCATCGAGATCGCGCCCGTGGCGGAGGGGAAGACGCTGGCCGGGATGCTGGCCTCGGGAGAGCTCGACGCCGTCGTGTCGCCTCGCGTGCCGTCGTGCTTCGTGCGCGGCGAGCCCGGGGTCGTGCGGCTCTTCCCCGACTACCGCCGCGCCGAGCAGCTCTACTTCGCGAAGACGCGCCACTTCCCGATCATGCACGTGCTGGGCATCCGCCGCACCCTGCTCGAGCGCAATGCCTGGCTGGCCGCCAGCGTGACCAAGGCATTCTCGCAGGCCAAACAGATCGCCATGGCCGAGCTGGCGGACGGCACCGCACTCGCGGCGACGCTCCCGTGGCTCGCCGCGGAGCTCGAGAGCAGTCGCGCGCTGATGGGCGACGACTACTGGCCGTACGGGCTCGAGGCGAACCGCAGGACCCTCGAGGCGCTGCTCCGCTACGAGTTCGAGCAGGGGCTGACACCGCGGCAGGTCGGCATCGACGAGCTCTTCGCGCCTTCCAGCCGCGAGCGCTTCAAGGTCTAGCCGCGCGTGTCCGGCTACCGCCTCCTCTCCTACGTCGCCGAGGGGAGGCGCCCGCGCGCGGGGCTGCTGCGGGGCGGCGCGGTGCTCGACGTGGCGGAGGCGGTCGCGGCGGATCCCCGGGCGCGCCGGATCGCGTCCGGCGCCGCGTGGGATTCCGTGCTCTCCCTGCTCGAGGACTGGCCGCGCGCGCAGGACGCCCTCGCGGCTCTTGTGGAGTCGTTCGCCGCGCAGGACCCGCTGCCGGCGGCGCGTCCGCTCGCGGGGCTGCGACTGCGGGCGCCGATCCTGTATCCCGGCGCGGTGTTCGGCGCGGGCGCCAACTACAGCGACCACTACCGCGAGATGCGCGGCGAGGACCCGCCGGACAAGCGAGGCAAGCAGCCGTTCTTCTTCCTGAAGACCTCGGCGCACTCGATCATCGGTCCGGAGGAGGCGATCCGCCTGCCGGGCTTCTCGTCCCAGGTCGACTGGGAGGCGGAGATCGGCGCCGTGATCGGCCGCCCGGCGAAGGATCTCCCGGTCGAACGCGCGCTGGGCTGCGTGGCGGGATACCTGATCGTGAACGACCTCTCGGCGCGCGACTTCCTGCGGCGTGACGACACGCCCTTCGTCTTCGACTGGGTGGGCCAGAAGTGCTTCGACACCTCCTGTCCGATGGGACCGTGGCTGACGCCCGCTGGGGAAGTCGCGGACCCGCAGGCGCTCTCGATCCGGCTGTGGGTGAACGACGCGCTGATGCAGGACTCGAGCAGCCGGCACATGATCTTCGGCGTGGCCGAGCAGATCGCCTGGCTCTCGCGCCACGTCACGCTGCGGCCGGGCGACGTGGTCGCAACCGGGACGCCGGCGGGTGTCGGCCGGCCGCGCGGCATCTTCCTGAAGGACGGGGACGTGGTGCGGATCGCGATCGAAGGCCTGGGAGAGCTCCGCAATCCGGTCGTCGCCGCGCGGGCGCGCGGCGCGGAGCCCGCAACATGAACTTCGAGGGACGTTCGATCGTGGTGACCGGCGCGCTGGGCGAGCTCGGCTACGCCATCGCCCTGGCCCTCGCCATCCGCGAGGCTCGGGTCACGCTGCTCGACCGCGCCGACCCGACCGAGGCTGCGGAGCAGCTGCGCGCGGCGGGCTATCGCGCGTTCGGCGCGCAGGCCGACATCTCCCACGAGGAGGCGCTGCGCAAGGCGATCTGGGCGGCCGCCGAGCACTGGGGCGGCATCGACGGCCTCGTGAACAACGCCGCGGCCTTCGCGGGCTTCAAGCCCTTCGAGGCGACGAGCGTCACCGAGTGGGACGAGATGCTCGCGGTGGACGTGCGCGGGACGTTCCTGTGCGTGCGCGAGGCGCTTCCGCACCTCAAGGCCTCGGGGCGCGGGCGCGTCGTCAACATCGGCTCGGGCTCGAGCGAGGCGGGCACGCCGATGCTGCTCTCGCACCTCACGGCCAAGGGCGCCGTGGCGAGCATGACGCGGGGCCTCGCCAGCGAGCTCGGCGCGTACGGGATCACGGTGAACGCGGTGATCCCGGGGCTGTTCGAGACGCGCCGGGCGAAGCAGCAGGCGCCTCCGTTCCTCTGGGAGGCGGAGCGCGCGAAGCAGGCGCTGCGCGACCGGAACACGCAGGTCCAGGACGTCGTGGGCCCCGTGCTGATGCTGCTCTCCGACCACGCGGCGCGTATCACCGGGCAGTGTCTGCACGTGAACTCGGGCAGCCGCTACGCCTGAGCCGGTGGATCGCGATTGTCTCGGGACCGGCTCGTGGCGTAGGCTGGGGCCGCCTGGGGGCAGACGAGGAGCGGCCATGCAGTTCGGCATCCAGTTCTTCCCGGACGTGGGCCCGTCGGATCGAGCCGCGGACGCGTACTGGAGCGACGCGCTCCATCTGACCGGCCTCTGCGACGAGCTCGGCTACACCAGCGTCCGCACCGTCGAGCACTACTTCCACCCCTACGGCGGCTACAGCCCGGATCCGATCGTCTTCCTCTCCGCCGCCTCGCAGCGCACGCGCAAGGCGCGTCTGGTGACGGGCGCCGTGCTGCCGATCTTCAACCACCCGCTCAAGCTCGCCGGTCAGATCGGGATGCTGGACGCGATCTCGGGCGGGCGCCTCGACGTGGGCTTCGCGCGCGCCTTCCTGCCCCACGAGTTCGCCCGCTTCGGGCGCAGCCTCGACGAGAGCCGGGCGCGCTTCGACGAGGGCCTCGAGCAGGTGCGGCGGCTCCTCGAGGAGGAGAACGTCACCCTCGAGGGTCGCTTCCACAGCTTCCACAACGTCACCTCGCTCCCGCGCCCGACGCAGAAGCCGCGGCCTCCCTTCTACGTCGCGGCGCTCGCCACCGAGGAGTCGTTCGTCTCGGCCGGCCGGAACGGACACTCGGTCATGGCGATCCCGATGGCCGGCGGAAAGATGCGCGAGCTGCTCGACGTCTATCGGGACGCCTGGCGTGCGTCGGGGCGCCCCGGGCGGGGCACCGTGATGCTGGCGTTCCACATGTTCTGCCACGAGGATTCGGGTGCGGCGGTGCGCATCGCGCGCGAGCCGCTCGATCGCTACCTGCGCTCGCTCGTCGACGCCGCGTCGGAGTGGACCGGCGGCGCCCGCTCCGAGGACTACCCCGGCTACGACAAGATCATCGCGGGCCTCGCCGAGCAGAACTTCGAGAAGCAGGTCGCGAGCTGCTCGGCCTGGGTGGGCACGCCGGACCAGATCCTCGATCAGATCCGCGAGTACGACGCGCTGGTGGGCGGCTTCGAGCACGCCTCGCTGCAGGTGAACTTCAACACCATCGGCAGGGCCGACGCGGAGGCGTCGATGCGGCTGTTCGCGCAGGAGGTGATGCCCCATTTCGGCGGGCGCCGATAGCGCGGCGGCGCAGCCGCTGTGGGGGCTCGCCGAGGACCCGCGGGCGCCCCTCGCGGAGCGGCTGGAAGCGCTCGCCCGCGCGCATCGCGTGCTCGGCCGGGGCGGCCACACGCACCTGACCCTGGGCCATCTCTCGCTGCGCGATCCCGAGGGCCGCGGCTTCTGGCTCAAGGTCCGCGGGAAGGCGCTGGACGAGGTGCGCGGCGCCGACGACTTCCTGCTGCTCGGCTTCGACGGCCGCACGCTGAAGGGCGATGGCGGGCGCCGGCACAACGAGTGGGCCATCCACGCCGAGATCCTGCGCGCGCGCCCCGACGTGCACGTCGTGGCGCACAGCCACCCGTTCCACGCCGCCGCCTTCTCCGCGACCGACGCGTCGCTCGCGGCGCTCACGGCCGAGGGCAACTTCCTGGAGGGCCGCGTCGCCTACTACCGCAGGATGCCCGGGCTGATCGCGAGCCCGGCGCTCGGCCGCGAGCTGGCCCGTGCGCTCGGTCCTCGCGCGGTGGTGCTGATGAAGAACCACGGCCTCACGAGCTGCGCGCCGAACGTCGCGGGCGCCGCGCTCGCGAGCCTGTTCGCGGAGCAGGCCTGCCGCGTGCAGCTGATGCTGGCCGGCTCCGGGCTCTCGTTCAGCGCGCCGCCCGCGAGCGACCTCGTACCCGGGGGCGCCGCGCGCCTCGAGCCGACGCCGGAGCTGATCGCGGACTGGTGGGCCTGGCTCGAGCGGGACCTGGCGCGCCACGAGCCCTGAGCGTCCCCTAGCAGAGCGGCTCGCCGCCGAAGCGCTCCCGGAACGCGAACTCGGCGACGGGCCGGCGCGTCAGGCGGTGCAGCTGCTTCACGGGCCGGCCGAGCGGCACGACCGCGGCCACCGCGTACTGCGCGGGGATCCCGAGCAGCTTCTGCACGTCGGGCTCGCGAGCGACGGGGAAGGTCGTGAGCGTCCCGCCGTAGCCCAGGTCGCGGGCGGCGAGCAGGATGTTCCAGACGAACGGATAGATGGAAGCGCCGCTGATCACGCCGATGCGCGTCAGGTCCTGGTCCATCGACGCCACGACGGCGAGATCGACGCACACGACGAGCAGCACCGGCGCCCTGCGGTAGCGGTCGAGGATCTCGGACGGCACCTCCGTCTTCTCGATGGCCGCGGCGTCGAGGCGGGTCGGGTGGATCGTGTTCCAGGGGTTCTCTCCGATCGCGAGCTGCGCGCGGTAGCGGCGGATCGCCGGCGCGGCGAGCTCCGCGATGGCGGCGCGCGTGCGCGGCTCGCGCACGACGATCACGCGCCAGCCCTGGCGGTTGCCGCCGCTCGGCGCGAAGCGCGCATCCTCGAGGATCCGCCGGATCACCTCGTCCGGGACGGGCTCGTCCGTGAACTCGCGCGCCGCGAAGGTCGTGCGCATGACGTCGTGCAGCTCCATCTCACTCCCCCGGATCCGGGCCCGCGTAGCGGACCACGCGTTGGTCGATCGCCCCGAAGATGGAACGGCCCGCGGCGTCGAGCATCTCGATCTCGACGCGGTCTCCGAAGCGCAGGAACGGCGTGCGCGCCTCGCCGATCTCGGCCAGCTCCCGCGCGCGCTGCTCGGCGATGCAGCACGATCCGCGGCTGGCGTCGCGATTGGACACCGTCCCCGAGCCGAGGATCGTGCCGGCCGACAGCGCGCGCGTGCGCGCGGCGTGCGCGATCAGCGCGGGGAAGTCGAACGTCATGTCGCGGCCCGCGTCGGGCGAGCCGAAGCAGCGGCCGTTCCAGCGCACGATCAGGGGCCCGTGGAGGCGCGCGCCGTCCCAGGCGGCGCCGAGCTCGTCCGGGGTGACGGCGACGGGCGAGAACGCGGTCGAGGGCTTGCTCTGGAAGAAGCCGAAGCCCTTCGCCAGCTCCGCGGGGATCAGGTTGCGCAGCGACACGTCGTTCACCAGCACGAGGAGCTGGATGTGCGACGCCGCGGCCTGCGGCGACACGCCCATGGGAACGTCGTCCAGCACCACGGCGATCTCCGCCTCGAAGTCGATGCCCCACGCCTCGTCGGCGACGCGGATCTCGTCGCGCGGCCCGAGCAAGGTGTCCGAGCCGCCCTGGTAGAGCAGCGGATCGCTGGCGAAGGAGGGCGGCAGCTCGGCGCCGCGCGCCTGGCGGGCCAGCTCCACGTGGTGGAGGTACGCGCTGCCGTCGGCCCATTGATAGGCGCGCGGCAGCGGCGCGCCGAGCCGCGCCGGGTCGAAGGGGAATGCGTCTGGCGCCTGGCCTGCACACAGGCGCGCGTACACGTCCCGCAGCGCCGGCTCGAGCGACGCCCAGTCGTCGAGCGCGGCCTGGAGCGTGCGCGCCAGCTCCGGGACGCGCACCGCGCGGGCCAGGTCGCGGCTCACGACTGCGAGCGCGCCGTCGCGGCCCTCCCGCAGCGAGGCCAGCTTCATCTCGGGGCCTCCGCGCGGCCGATCATCGGGCGGGCTTCGGCTTCCAGGAGTCGACGTAGCCCGGGCGCTCGATCCGCAGCGCCGCGTCGCCCACGTCGAGGGCGTCGCGCGCGTCGAGCATCACGGCGACCTCCTGCGTCTCCCGGGGCGGATCGCTGCGGCTGCGCTCGAGCGCCTGCGGATGGGGTCCGTGGCTGAAGCCCCGGGGATGCAGCGTGATCATCCCGGGGCTCACGTCGTCGCGGCTGAAGAAGCGCCCGCGATGGTAGAAGAGCACCTCGTCGTAGTCGTCGTTCGAGTGGAAGAAGGGAACCTTCTGCGTGCCCGGGTCGCTCTCCAGCGGTCGCGGGCAGAAGGTGCACACGACGAAGCCGTCGGCGACGAAGGTCGTGTGCGCCGAGGGCGGGAGATGGTGACGCGCGCTGATGACGGGGCGGATGTCGCGCCAGTTGAGCCGCACCGGCACGAGCGTGCCCTTCCAGCCGAGGGCATCGAGCGGGTTGAAGGGGTATTCGATGCTGGAGATGCGGCCGCGCGCCTTCACCTGTACGCGCGTGTGCGTCTCGGAGCGCTGCGCGTCGAAGGCCTCGTCGAGCGCGGGCACGTCGAGCACCCCCGGGTCGAAGAGCGCGTGCTCGCCCAGGAGCCCCCGCTCGGGCAGCCGGTAGCGCGAGCCCGTCGCCTCGATGAGCAGCGCCGCGATCTCCGCGCGGGACTCGATCCGCCACAGGGCGCCGCGCGGCAGCAGCACGTAGTCGCCCTCGCGCAGGCGCAGGTGGCCCCAGTCGCAGAACAGGCTGCCTTCGCCCTCGTGCAGGAAGAGCAGCTCGTCGCCGTCGGCGTTGCGCGCGAGATGCTCCATGCGCCCGGCGAAGCGCCAGAAGCGGTAGCGGAGCCGCGCGTTCTCGAGCAGCGGCGCGGCCTGCCAGGGACTGCTCGCCGTCTCGCGGAGCTCGCGCGTGTCGAAAGCGCGCGGGCGCAGCGGACCCTCGAAGGAGGTCCAGCCCGTCGGGGCGTGGGCGTGGTAGAAGTGCGTCGCGGGCCCGAAGAAGCCCTCGCTGCCCATCTCGCGCTCGTAGCTGCCCTCCGGCAGGTCCGAGTGGGCCTGCCGCGTGACGCGGCCCTCGCTGCGGGGCAGGGGGATGCCGGACTTCACTCGCCGACCTCGCGCGCGCGCGGCCCGCGCGCGCCTCGATTGACGCGCCGCGAAGGCGTCGCATAGCATGCTCCGGGCGCGTGTCGCGCGCGGGGAAGGTGCGCTCTCGTGACCGAGATCTTCCCGTTCCGGCGTCCGCCCGAGCTGGACTCGGGAAGGAGCGAGCTGCACCCCGTCCTGATCGCCGGCGCGGGGCCGGTCGGGCTCGCGCTGGCGCTCGAGCTGGCGCGCTTCGGCGTGCGCAGCGTGGTGCTGGAGCCGCGCGATCGCATCGATCCGGGCAGCCGCGCCATCTGCATCTCGCGTCGCAGCATGGACATCCTCGACGGGATCGGCGTCGGAGAGGAGTTCCGCGCCGCGGGTCTCGGCTGGGTGCGCGGTCGCTCGTACTACCGCCAGCACCTCGTCTTCGAGCTCGAGATGCCCTTCCCGCCGCTCGAGAAGCATTTTCCCATGACGAACCTCCAGCAGTCCACCATGGAGCAGATCCTGGCAGCGGAGGCCGCGCGCCGGCCGGAGGTCGACCTGCGGTGGCAGAGCCGGCTCCGGGACGTGAGCCAGGACGCGGAGCGCGTGCGCGGCGAGGTCGAGACGCCGGCGGGTCGCTACGCGCTGGAGGGCGCCTGGCTCGTCGCGTGCGACGGCGCGCGCAGCGCGGTCCGCGAGCGGCTCGGGCTGCGCCTCGAGGGCTTCGCGTCGCCGGGGCGCTATCTGATCGCAGACATCCGCATGAAATCGGCGCATCCCACCGAGCGGCGCGTCTGGTTCGATCCCCCGTGCAACCCGGGCTCGACCGCCATCATGCACAAGCAGCCGGGGGACGTCTGGCGCGTGGACTTCCAGATCCTCGGGGACCGGCCCGATGCCGAGGAGCTCGACGAGCGCCGCGTGTGCGAGCGCATCGGATCGCTGCTCGAGATGATCGGCGAGCGCGCGCCTTGGGGGCTGCTGTGGACCAGCGTGTACCGGGCCTACGGACTCGCGCTGCCGCGCTATCGACACGGTCGCGTGTTGTTCGCGGGCGACGCCGCGCACCTGGTTCCGATCTTCGGCGTGCGCGGCCTGAACTCGGGCTTCGCCGATGCGAACAACCTCGGCTGGAAGCTGGCGCACTGTCTGCGCGGCCTCGCGTCCGACGCGCTGCTGGACAGCTACGACCTCGAGCGCCGAGCGGCCACGCAGGACATCCTGCGCCAGGCCGCCAAGAGCACGGTCTTCATGACTCCGCCTTCCGAGGGCGAGCGGATCCTGCGCGATGCGGTGCTCTCCCTCGCGATCCGCCACCCCTTCGTGCGGCCGCTGATCGATCCGCGCCAGTCCGTGCCGTACGACTACCGGGAGAGCCCGCTCAACAGCTTCGACGCCGGCGAGCGGGCGGAGGACGCCGCCGTGCCGACGGGAGCTCCGCTGCCGAACGTCCGCGTCGCCGGGTCGAGTCCGGCGAGCTGGCAGCCGCGGCACCTCGGCGACGGGCTCGGCCCCGACTTCTGCCTGCTGCTCTTCGAGGACGACGCGGCAGGGTCGGGGAGGGCGGAGTCACTCGAGCGGGCGCTGGCGTGCGCCGGAGTTGCGTTCCGGCTGGTCGTCGTGGCCCGGTCCGCCGGGCGCGCCGAGGAGCGAGGGGAGCGCCGCTGCATCCTCGATCCGGAGTGCGCGCTCCGCGAGGCACTCGGCGCGAGGGACGGGACGCTGCTGATCGTGCGTCCGGACGGGCATCTCTGCGCGCGCCTGCACGCCCCGTCTCCTGCGCGGGTGGTGCGCGCGCTCGAGCGAGCGCTGCAGCGCGAGGGCGAGGGAGCGCGCGGCACCGCGGCGCGGAGATTCGCGTGACGCACCTGACGCCGCCCGAGCTCGAGGAGATCTTCGCGGCGCTGAGCCGCGCGCTGAACGAGGTCGCCGCGGCCGAGCGGGTCACCTTCCTCGCCAAGCTCGCCATGCTGCTCGCCGACGAGGTGGCCGATGGCGGGCGCGTCCGCGAGCTGATCGCGAGCGCGCAGCAGGACCTCGAGAAGGCGCCGGCCGCGCGCTGAGGGCGGGCCGACCCTAGGCGGGCTCCGTGCGGAGATAGCCGCAGAAGCGCTGCACGGGCTCGTCCGACATGCAGAACAACGTGGCCTCGCTCGCCGCCTCGTGCTGGAGCGGGCGCCAGCAGGGCGCTGCGAGGACGTCGCCGCGGCTCCAGCGGATCCTGCGGCCGCCGATCGTGGAGACGCCGCGTCCGTCCACGACGCAGAAGATCTGGTTCGCGGTGGTGCGCAACGGGCGCGTCGTGAAGCCCGCGGGCAGACGCTGCATCGTGACGGACGTCGTCGGCAGCGCAGGTGAGCCCAGCTCGATCCGCGGGCCGTGCCAGCCCTCGGGATCCGCGGGCGCCGCGGCGAGGCGCGCGCGGGTCTCCCGCCAGTGGAAGAGGCAGGGCGAGGCGGCAGGCCGCGACTCGGTTCGCGCGAAGCCCTCCGGGTGCGGCTCGAAGAAGACCGGCTCGAGCAGGTGCGCGAGGGGGATGTCGAGGCCGTCGAGCCAGTAGCAAGGGCCGGCGCCGTCGTTCCCGTGTCCGTGCCAGCATCCGCCGGGCGTCAGCACCACGTCGCCGGGGCTCATCTCGAGCCGCGCCCCATCCACGACCGTGTAGGCCCCCTCGCCCTCGAGCACGAGCCGCAGGGCGTGGGGCGTGTGGCGGTGGGTCCGCGCCTGCTCGCCGGGCAGGATCATCTGGTAGGCCGTCACCAGGGTGCGCGTCGTCGCGTACTGCTTCGGATCGGCCGGGTTGAACAACACCAGGTTGCGCCGCTCGGCCTCGCGCGTGTCGATCAGCCGGCCCGCGGCGTCGATCGCGGCCTTGCACTCCTCCCAGCGCCAGTGCATCGGCTCGAAGCCCGGCTTCGGCTCCGGATAGAGGCTCGGCTCGAGCTTGTTCCACCCGGCGGTGACGTGGATCTCGGCGAGGCGCGCGTGGAGCGCGTCGAGATCCGGTGCGTCGCGGAATGCGAGGGCGCGGCTCTCCAACCAGGAGCCCTCCGGGCTGGCATTATAATGCGCGCCTTCACGACGTTCGGAGGCGATCGTGGGCGTGGCGACGCGCGAAGTGCCGGTCCTGGTCGCGGGCGGCGGGCCGGCCGGCATGTCGCTCGCCGCGGAGCTCGGCTGGCGCGGCGTTCCCTGCCTGCTCGTCGAGGAGCGCACCGGACCCGTCGACCACCCGCGCGCCACGCTGCTCGGCGCGCGCTCGATGGAGCACTACCGGCGCTGGGGGCTCGCCGCAGACGTCGTCGCCGCGAGCCTTCCCCTCGACTATCCGATCGACATCATCTTCACGACGCGCCTGTGCGGCTTCGAGATCTTCCGCTTCTCGCTCATCACCATGGGCGAGTTCATGTCCTGGGCGCCCGGGCTGCGCGAGCGCTTCCCCGACGCGGGCTGGTCTCCCTACTACAAGACGCAGATCGGGCAGCAGGCGCTCGAGCCGGTGATCGCGGCCTTCGCGCGCTCGTTCGACCACGTCGACGTGCGCTACGGCTGGCGCCTCGAGTCCTTCGAGCAGGATGGGGAGGGCGTGCGCGCGCGGATCCGCGACGTGGCGCGCGATCGCGTCGAGAGCGTGCGCGCGCGCCACCTGGTGGGCTGCGAGGGCGGGCGCAGCGTCGTCCGGCAGAGCCTCGGCATCCGCTACACCGGTCGCGGAGCGCTCCGCGCGAACGTGTCCTTCTTCTTTCGCGCGCCGGGCTTCCTCGACACGCATGCGCTCGGGCGAGGCACGCTCTACTGGACCTTCGCTCCGGGCAGCTTCGGGGTCTTCACGGCCATCGACGGCCGCGAGCTGTGGAACTACCAGCACTACTTCCTCGATCCCGCCGAGTCGCCGGACTCGGTCGAGCCGCGCCGCGCGATCTTCGAAGGCATGGGCCGGGATTTCCCCCTCGAGATCCTGCACGTCACACATTGGAGCCACCACCAGTCCGTGGCGGAGCGCTACCGCGAGGGGAACGCCTTCCTGGCGGGCGACTCCGCACACCTGTTCTGCCCGACCGGCGGATTCGGCATGAACACCGCGATCGGCGACGCCGTCGACCTCGGCTGGAAGCTCGCGGCGCACTACGACGGCTGGGGCGGTTCGGAGCTGCTCGAGAGCTACGAAGCCGAGCGGCGCCCGGTCGCCGTGCGCAATACGCTCGAGGCCGCGGGCAACGCCGATCGCATGGATGCGCTGATGCGCGCCACGACCCCCGAGATCGAGGCGGTGGACGGCGAGGGGCCGCGGCTGCGCCGCGAGCTCGGGCTGCGCCTCGAGCCGTCGCGCAAGCAGTTCTCGGCCACGGGCATCCATCTCGGCTACCGCTACGAGGACTCCCCCATCGTGGTGCGCGACGGCACGCCGCCGCCAAAGGACGATCCGCAGCTCTACGAGCCCGGCACCTGGCCGGGCGCCCGCGCGCCGCACGCCTGGCTCGCTCCGGGCGTGTCGACGCTCGACTGGTTCGGGCGCGGCTTCACGCTGGTCGTCACGGGACGCGATGCGGATGCCGGATCGGCGTTCGTGCGCGAAGCCGAGCGGCTGCGGCTGCCCCTGCGGGTCGTGCGCAGCGAGCTCCCGGAGGTCCGCGCGCTGTATCAGCGGAGCCTCGTGCTGGTGCGTCCCGACGGTCACGTCGCCTGGCGCGGCGACGCGCGGCCCGCCGACGTGCGCGGCGTCCTCGACATCGCGCGCGGCGCCGTCCCGGCGGATTGAATTTCGCGGGCCGCGCCTCGATCATGGCGCCATGGCGGCCGCCGCTCCCTCGACCGGCTCGGCGTGGCTCTACGGACCGGTCTCCGACCTGCTCTTCGGGGCGGGGCTCGTCTACGTGCCGGTCTTCGCGGCGCTCGCGCTCGCCGGCGGCGCCATTCAGGCGTGGCTGCCGGTCACGCTGATGCCGCTGCTCATGGTGACGATCAACGGGCCCCACGTCGGCGCGACGCTGCTGCGCGTCTACGAGCGCGCCGAGGACCGGCAGCGCTACCGCTTCTTCGCCGTCCACGCGACGCTCGCGATTGCGGCGCTCTTCGTCGCGGGTCTGTACGTCCCGCTGCTCGGCTCGATCCTGATCACGCTCTACCTGTCCGTGGTTCCCTGGCACTTCACCGGTCAGAACTACGGCATCGCGTTGATCTTCCTGCGCCGCCGCGGCGTCCCGTTCACGCGGGAGCAGAAGGGGCTGCTCTACTTCTCGTTCGTGTCGACCTACGCGATGACGCTGATCGCGCTGCACGGTGAGGGCGTGCGGACCCTCGCGCCCGTGGATCCCACCGGCACCGTGTACCACCTGCTGCGGATCGGCATCCCGAACCCGTTGATGCTGTCCCTGCTGGTGGTCCTCGGGGCCGCGTATCTGACGGCGCTGCTGCGGCTCGCCATCGGGCTCGCGCGCATCGCGCCGGTCCGGGATCTGCTGCCCGCCGCGGCGGTCGTCGCCTCGCAGGCGCTGTGGTTCGCGGTGCCGCTCTGCGCGCAGCTGCTCGCGCCGGCGTCGGCGCGGCTCGGGCCGCTCGATCCGACGAGCTACACGTACACGGCGCTGTGGGTCGCCCTGGCGCACGCGGTGCAATACCTCTGGATCACGACCTATTACGCTCGGCACCAGCGCGGCGCGACGCGTCCGCTGCCCTTCCTGTGCAAGGCGACTCTGGCGGGCGCGACGCTGCACGGTGTTCCGCTCCTGATCTTCCTGCCGGGGGTGCTCGGCACCGTGCCTTACGACGCGGGTCTGTACGCGATGATCGGCGGCGCGCTCAATCTGCACCACGTGCTGCTCGATGGCGCCATCTGGAAGCTCCGCAGCGGGCCGATCGCGCGGATCCTGATCCAGGGCGCGGACGAGGCGGGGTTGCGTCCTGCTCGCACGAGCCGGAGCCTGCGCTGGGTCGGGCTCGCCGCGCTGGGCTCGGGAGCGCTCGGCGTCGCGCTCACCGTGCTGTCGACCGTCGAGTTCGACGTCGGCTTCGTGCGCGCCGCGAAACGCGGCGATCTGCCTCGCCTCGAGCAGGCCGCTCGGCGCCTGACCTGGCTCGGGCGCGACAACCCCGAGCTGCGCAGCGAGATCGCGCGTCTGCGCCTTGCGCACGGCGACCTCGACGGGAGCCTGAGCGCTCTCGAGCAGAGCGCCGCGCTGCTGCCGACTGCGTCGACCTGGGTGCGGCAGGGCCTGGTGCAGGAGCGGCGCGGCGACCGGGCCGCGGCGCTCGCGGCGTACGAGCGCGCCCTGGAGCTGGCACCCGACTTCGTGCCCGCGCTGCACCACGCGGGCGTCGTCGCACTCGAGTCGGGGCAGCGCGAGCGCGCCCGCGCGTGGCTCGAGCGGGCCGCGGCGCTGGCGCCGGACCAGGCCGAGATCGGCGCGGACTTGCAGCGCGCGCGCCGTGCGGGCGACCGCGAGAGCTGACGCGCGTCCGGGTATGCTGTCGCCGCACGGCGACGGGCAGGGGGAGGGGCTCGGGCTTTGGACATGCCGGTCGCACGAGCGTCCGCTGCGGGCGCGGGCGCGCACATCCTCGGCCCCCTCGCGTCGGCGCCGTGGTACGTGCGCTTCCTGCGCGACCCGATCCGCTGCCTGATGGATCTGCGCGCGCGCCACGGCGAGCTCTGCGCGCTCGACCACGGGGTCCCGCTCGGCTCGCGGGGCCGGCGCTTCGTGTTCGCGCTCGGGCCCGAGTACAACCGCCGCGTGCTCTCCGACATCCAGCACTTCCACGCCACCGGCCAGTCGCTGCCGGGGCCGGCCGGCTCGGCGCAGCGGCGCGTGCGCTTCGGGCTGACGCGCATGCGCGGCGAGCGCCACGCAGAGCAGCGCGCGCTGCTGCTCCCGCTCTTCCAGCGCTCGGCGGTCCGCGAGCAGGCCGGGGCGATGGCGGAGGGAGTGGAAGCGGCGCTCGCCGGCTGGACGCCCGGCCGGACCGTCGACGTGAAGCGCGAGATGCGGCGGCTGATGCTGCACCTGTCGAGCGAGCTGCTCTTCGGGCGCGAGGATCCGGAGCGCTCCTGGCGTCTCGGCGAGGGGATCGGCGACTGGCTCGCGCACAACTTTCTCGGGCGCGTCTGGCTGCTCCTGCTGGATCTTCCCGGGACGCCGTATCGGGGTCTCCTGCGCCGCGCCGAGGCGATCGAGCGCGAGATCCGGGCGATGATCGAGTCGAAGCGCGCGGCGGGTGCGGTCGGTGACGACGTCGTCTCGCGGCTGCTGCGCGCGCAGGCCGAGCGCCCGGGGGCGGTGAAGTTCCGCGACCTCGTCGGTCAGGCGACGATGCTCTTCGCCGCGAGCTACGAGACCACCGCGAACGCGATGACCTGGACGCTGCTGCTGCTGGCGCAGCACCCGGAGATCATGGAGGACCTCGCCGACGAGCTCGCGGTGGCACGGCGCGGCGGCCCCGTCAGCCTCGACGCGCTGGAGCGTCTGCCCCTGCTCGACGCGGTGCTGAAGGAGTCGATGCGCCTGTTCCCGCCCGTGCCCTACGCGATCCGCCTCGCGCGCAGTGTCGAATCGCTGGGCAGCCTGACCCTCGAGGACCGCGATCGCGTGGTGGTGAGCCACTACGTGACACATCACCTGCCGGAGCTGTATCCGGATCCGGGGCGCTTCGATCCGTCCCGCTGGTCCGGGCTGCGCCGCGGGCCCTACGAGTACCTGCCCTTCGGCGCGGGGCCGCGCACCTGCATCGGCTTCAGCTTCGCGAACGCGGAGATGAAGCTCGCGCTCGCGGCCATCCTCGGGCGCTGCCGCGTGTCCGTGCTGCCCGGCACCCGCGTCGAGCGATCCGTCGCGGTGACGCTCTCGCCGCGCGGCCCGCTGCCGATGCGGCTGCACGCGCCCGGCGAGGTGTGCAGGCCTGCGCGGATCGGCGGCAACGTCCGCGAGATGGTGCGCCTTCCCGACTGACGCGGGCGGGGTCCTCGCAAGGGAGGAATGTCGATGGGCGACGTGCTGGCGCAACTCGACGCCTGGGAACAGGCGCTGCGCGTGCAGCGCGGGGAGCTCTCCCCCGCCGAGCTCGTCGAGGCCGCCATCGCGCGCATCGAGCGCAGCGACGCGATCTTGAACACGCTGGTGTCGCGCCTCTTCGACGAGGCGCGCGAGGCCGCGCGCTCGCCGGAGCTCCCCGCCGGGCGTTTCCGCGGGGTGCCGTTCCTGATGAAGGATCTCGGGGCGGCCCAGGCGGGTCAGCCGTACTTCGCCGGCAACCGCGCGCTGCGCGACCTCGGCTACCGCACGCCGACCGACACGTACATCGGCACACGCTTCCGACGCGCCGGGCTGATCACGCTCGGAAAGAC
>Ga0335070_10000855_pt1 | contig 34802 bp, 33 predicted proteins | sample Lox_Sample_13_FD_206722 | JGI IMG/M metagenome (GOLD analysis project Ga0335070, IMG submission 206722) | Soil microbial communities from Loxahatchee National Wildlife Refuge, Florida, United States - Lox_Sample_1.3 | ecosystem: Environmental > Terrestrial > Soil > Wetlands | place: USA... | reverse complement strand
CGACCGAGGGCGGCGTCCACTGGAGCCGAGACGGACGCCGGTTCGAGCGCGTGGACGGCCCACTCGGCGAAGCACCGGCGAGCGGTCTCGCCTGGCAGCAGCCGACCGAGGTCGAATCGAGCGCGACGCTGTGGATCGCCGGCGAGCGCGGACTGCTCCGCGCGCGGCTCTCGCGCGAGGGCGCGCTCGCCCGCGCGACCGGGGAGCAGGTCGAGCTGCCGGTCGACGCGCGGCCGGCCCTCGACGTGCGGTCGGGTCCGCACGGAATCCTGGTGCTCGGCGAGCGTGTGCTCGCGGCAGGTGACGGATCCGGTGCGCACTGGCGCACGCACCCGCTGAAGCTCCCGCCGGCCGCGCTCGCGACGCGTCTGCTCGACGGGCCCGGAGCGATCTGGATCGCCACCGACGGCGGGCTCCTCGAGGCGAGCGGGCCCGCGGGTCCCTGGCGCCGTGCCGCGCCGCCGGCGGGCGCGACGCCCACCGCCGCGCTCGCATTCGACGGCGATCGCCTGCTCGCGGCGAGCGCGCGCGGTCTCCTCGTCGGCCGCCTCGAAGACGCCGTGCCGACTCGAAGCGCGGCGCCCGCCGGCACCGCCGTGCCCGCCGTTCGAGCGGCGCCGCCGGGCGCCTGCGACCCGCCGATCCAAGACGTGCACCGTGTCGTACTCGCCCGCCTCGACCTGGGCGGCGAGCGCGTCGCGCGCATGTGGTGGGGCGTGCGCCGGCGCGCGCTCCTCCCCTTGGTGACGTTCGAGGGCACGCTCGGGACGAGCGACGGCCACAAGCGCAGCTGGAACCAGAGCTTCGTGTCGGGCGGCACGCACGACCTCTTCGATCGCGACCTCGACGCCGAGAACAAGCGCGAGGTCTCGCTGAAGCTGATCTGGGACCTCGGCGCCACGCTCTTCGACGACCAGGAGATCGACGTCTCGACCGAGGCGCGCCGCGTGATCGCGCTGCGCGACGACGTGCTCGACGAGGTGAACCAGCTCTACTTCGATCGCCGCCGCGCACTCGAGGCGGCAGCCGCGGCTCCGCCCGAGTCGCCGGAAGCGGCGCGCGAGCGGCTGCGCGCCGACGAGCTGGCGGCGGGCCTCGACGGCTGGACCCGCGAGTGGTTCGGGGCGCACGCCGGGGCGTGTCCGCCGGGCAGCCGCTGAGATGCGACTCGCCGTTGGCAACGGCGACGTGTCCGCAGCCCAGCGCGCACCAGGAGCCTGGCACGCGCGTTGCTCGTCGAGCGGAGCGTCCCGCACCCCGTCCAGGAGGATGCGCTGATGGATCGAACCGATCGCAGACCGTGGTGCGCGGCACGCATCGCCGCCGCGCTCGCCGCCGGCGCGCTCGTCACGGGGCCGGCGCCGGCGCGCGCCGTGCCGCTGATCTCGGAGGTCTTCTACGACGCGGTGGGCTCCGACGACGGGCTGTCCTTCGTCGAGCTCTACGGAGCGCCCGGCGCGCCGCTCGACGGGCTCATCGTCGAGGGTGTGAACGGCGCGGACGGCAAGGTCTACGCGAGCCTCAAGCTGGCCGGCAGCATCGGACCCGACGGCCTCTTCGTGCTGGCCGACAAGACCGCCGCGGGCTCGAGCTCCGTTGCCGGCGCCGACCAGCTCCTCAACTTCGACCTGCAGAACGGGCCCGATTCGGTGGTGCTGCGCGACGGCGTCACCGACACCGTGCTCGATGCGATGGGCTACGGCGACTTCCAGGCCGGGACGTTCTTCGCCGGCGAGGGCACGCCCGCGCCCGGCGTGGCAGCGGGCTCGAGCCTGGCGCGGCGCTTCGCGAACATCGACAGCGGCGACAACGCTGCCGACTGGATCGAGCTGGCGGTGCCGACACCGCACGCGGCCCCGGTGGCGCCGGTGCCCGAGCCCTCGTCCGCGGCGCTGTCGATGGCGGGGCTCGTGGGTCTCGCCGTCGCTCGCCGCAAGCGGCGGGCGTGCGCGACGCGCTGAGAGTTCCGAGACGCGGATCGCTCGGCGACGGCGAACGCCCCCCAACGAGCGTCGCCGGGGCGCTCCGGCGCAGCGGTAGCGCCGGAGCGCCATTCCGCCCGGATCGCTCAGGGATCGCTGCCGGCGGGCCGATAGCTGCGAAGCGCGCTGGACCTCGGGATCGCCCGCGGGCCGTTGCGATGCGCGCCCTGGTTGCGCACAATCGCGCGGCTGGGTGTTTGGGGGTTTGCACCCGGATGCTCTCCGGCTTCAACACGAACGTGCGCCACCGCGGCGTCCTGTTCCACGTCCAGACCGAGGACAGCGGTCGCGCGCACCCGCACGTGATCACGCACCTGTACCACGCGGGCACCATCCTTGCGTCGGAGAAGCGCGGCTACGCCGATCGCATCGGCCAGTCCGACCTCCCCGGCGCGGTCAAGGCGCTGATGGAGAGCCAGCACGGCGCGATGCTCGAGCGCCTGCGCAGTGGCGGCCTCGACGAGATCATCGCCGAGCGCCTCGGCTCCGAGATCTTCGGCGGTGCGACCAGCGGGACCTCGGGTCATACCCAGCCCGCCGCTGCACCGGCTGCGCGCACGCCCGCAGCCGCGGGTCCGGTGCGGCCCGAGCCCCGCTCGCGCCCGCAGAGCGATCTCGACGCACGAGCCAGGCGCGACCCAGGAGCGACGCCGGACCGCCCGCTCGACGAGCTGATCCTCGACTACCTCGTCGAGGCGACGCGCCAGCGGCGGGTCCGGCCCGAGTGACGCGCCGGCGATGACCGGGCCTGGCCCGGCCGCCCCCACGGCCCGGCCGCCCGCCGGCCGCCGCGCGGGCGATCCGCTGATTCGCCTGTTCCACGTGTCCAAGTCGTACGGCGCGAGCTTCGCCCTGCGCGACGTCTCGCTCGAGGTGCGCAAGGGCGAGATGGTCTTCCTGACCGGCCCGAGCGGCGCGGGCAAGACGACGCTGATGAAGCTGCTGTTCGCCGCCGAGCGGCCGAGCGAAGGCCAGATTCTCGTGCTCGGGCGCAACGTCGGGCGCCTGCGCGAGAGCGGGATCCCGGCGCTGCGCCGACGCGTCGGCGTGGTGTTCCAGGACTTCAAGCTGATCGCGACGCGCACCGTCGAGGACAACGTCGCGCTGGCGCTCGAGGTGCGCGGGCGGCCGCCGCGCGAAGTGCGGGCGAAGTCCTTTGCGATGCTCAAGCGCGTCGGCCTGCAGCACCGGCGCCACCAGCACCCGCCCTCGCTCTCCGGCGGCGAGCAGCAGCGCGTGGCGCTCGCGCGCGCGCTGGTCAACGAGCCCGCGATCCTGGTCGCCGACGAGCCCACCGGCAATCTCGACGCGGCTCTCACGCTCGAGATCATGGACCTCGTCGCCGCCGCGGCCGCGCGCGGCACCACGGTGATGGTGGCGACGCACGACCAGGCGCTGATCCGCCGCTACGCGCGCCGCACGCTGCGCCTGGACGCCGGCCGGCTGGTCGAGGATCTGCCGGCCGGCGGGGCGCGGTGAGCGCCTTCTTCCACCAGCTCGTCTACTTCGCGCGCACCGCGCTGCGCGGGTTGCGCGCCAGCCCCGTCACGAGCGCGGTCTCGATCGCCACGATCGCGGTCGCCGTGATCCCGCTCGGCGGGCTCCTCGTGATCACGGGCAACATGCGCGCCCTGCTCGACGCCTACGGCCGCGAGCGCCACCTGACGGCCTTCCTCGATCCCCAGCTCGCCGACGCGCAGGCGGAGGCCCTCGCCAGGCACGTCGGCGCGCTGGCTGGTGTGGCGCACGTCGAGCTGGTGAGCCGCGAGCAGGCGCTCGAGCGCTTTCGCAAGCGGCTGGGCGGCAGCGCGTTGCTCGAGGCGCTCGAGGAGAACCCGCTGCCTGCCTCGCTCGAGATCGCGCTGCGCCCCGAGGATCGCAGCGCCGAGCGCGTTCGCGCCGTGGCCGCTGCGATCGAGAAGCTCCCCGGCGTCGACGAGGTGGCCGGCGGCGAGACCTGGATCGAGGGCTACGCGCGTGCCCTCGCCCTGGTGCGCGGCGCAGGCGCCGGGCTCGGCGCCGTGCTGGCGTTCGCGACGCTGCTCGTCGTTGCGAACACGATCCGCCTCGCGGTCTACGCGCGGCGGGACGAGCTCGAGATCCTCGCGCTGGTGGGCGCGAGCCGGACCTTCATGCGGACGCCGTTCCTGATCGAGGGCGTCGTGCAAGGGGCGCTCGGCGGGGCGATCGGGCTCGCGCTCCTGTACGGCGCCTTTCGCGTGGTGGTGCCACAGCTCGGTGACGCGCTCGAGCTGTTCCTGGGCTGGTCCGACCCGAGCTTCCTGTCGGCGCGCGGCATGGGGCTGCTGATCGGCGGCGGCGCGGCCTTCGGCCTGGTGGGTGCGGCGATCGCGGTCGCGAGGACGCGCATCTCGTGAGGTGCGGGATTCCGGCGCTGCTCGTGGCGCTGGCGCTCGCGGCCGCGAACGCGTTGGCTCGCGCGGAGGAGGCGCCGGCCGCCGCGCCCGATGCCGCGCTGGCTCCGCGGGTGCGCGAGCTCGAGGGACTGCGCCGCGCCATCGAGGAGCGCCGCCGGCGCGTCGAGGCCTTCGAGCGCGAGCAGAGCGGGCTGCTCGATGCGCTCGAGGCGATCGACCGCGCCGTCGCGGAGCTGGAAGCGGACGCCGCGCGGCGCCGGCACGAGGCGGACGAGGCGGCGGCGCGCGTGCGCGGTCTCGAGTCGCAGCTCCCGGATCTCGAGGCCCGCCTCGCGCGCACGCGCCGCGCGATGTCGGCGCGCGTGGTGGCGCTGTACAAGACCGGCGAGCTCGGTCCGGCGCAGGTTCTCTTCGCGGCCGAGAGCCTGCGCGACCTGCTCGAGCGCGTCGATGCCCTCGGCCGGCTGCTCGCGCACGACCGCGTGCTGGTCGAGCGTTTTCGCGCCGACCAGCGCGCCCTCGACGGCGCGCGCAGTGCGTCGCGCGAGGCGCAGGCGCGCCAGGTCGAGGCGGCGGCGCAGCTCGCCGAGCGCGGCGTCGAGCTGACCCGCGAGCGCGCAGGCAAGCAGGAGTTGCTCGCGTCGGTGGGCAGCGACCGCGCGCGCGAGCGCGCGGCGCTCGGCGAGCTCGAGGGCGCAGCGCGGGCGCTCGAGGAGACAGTCGCCCGGCTCGGCGAGGCGCCGTCCGCGGTCGCCGGACGCGCCCCGGCCGCGTCACCCGCCGCCGTGTCGTTCGCGAGCCTGCGCGGGCGCCTGCCGGCGCCGGTCGACGCGCCGGTGGTGCGCGGCTTCGGCCGCCAGGTCGACGCGCAGTTCCACACCCAGGTGCTGCACAAGGGGATCGATTTCGGCGCGCCGCTCGGCGCCGACGTTCGCGCCGTGGCCTCCGGTCGCGTGCGCTTCGCGGGCTGGTTCCGCGGCTACGGCCGGCTCGTGATCCTCGACCACGGCGACCGCTTCTACACGGTGTGCGGCCACCTCGGCGACGTGCTGGTCCGGGTCGACGACGAGGTGGCGGCCGGGCAGGTGATCGGCACCGTCGGGGACACCGGCTCGCTCTCCGGCCCGGGCCTCTACTTCGAGGTCCGCCAGGGCGGCGATGCCGTCGACCCGGTCGCCTGGCTGCGGCGGGACCAGCTGCGCCCGGCGGGTTAGACTCGCAGCCGCACGGAGCCAGGTCTCGGGCGATCAAGGCGCCGGCTCGGCCGGCCGAATCGCACGCGACGGCGCCGCGTCCTAGACGTCCGACCCGATGGCCGATCCGATGGGACCCGACCGATGGAGGCGGACCCGATGGGAGCACTGGGAGCCCGATGCGCTCTTCCAAGATTCGATCGCTGGTGATCTTCGGCGCCGGCGCCGCCTCGGCGCTGCTGCTGTTCGCGGTGGCCCACGTCGGCCCGGTGGCCGCGGCGCGCTACGAGGACCTGAGCCTCTTCACCTCGGTGCTGCACCTGGTGCGGCAGAACTACGTCGAGCCCGTCGACGAGAGCCAGCTGATCCGCGGCGCGGTGCGCGGCATGCTCGCGGAGCTCGACCCCCACTCCGCCTACATGGACCCCGACGCCCACAAGGAAATGCAGATCGACACGAAGGGCGAATTCCACGGCCTCGGCATCGAGATCAGCAAGCGGCGCGACGGCTACATCGAGGTGGTGGCCCCGATCGACGGCACGCCCGCCGCGCGCGCCGGCGTGCGCGCCAAGGATCAGATCGTCGCGATCTGCCCGACCGAGCCGCCGGCGGAGTGGAAGGGCGAGGAGTGCCACTCCACCAAGAACATGACGCTCTTCGACGCGGTGAAGCTGATGCGCGGCAAGCGCGGCACCACGATCACGATCCGCATCTTCCGCGACGGCTTCGATCGCCCGCAGCCCTACACGATCGCGCGCGACGTGGTGAAGGTCGCATCGGTGGACGGCCGCGCGCTCGAGCCCGGCTATGGCTACGTGCGCATCCGCGCCTTCCAGGAGCGCACCGACAGCGATCTCGAGAAGATGCTCGAGAAGGTGAAGAAGGACGCGGGCGGCAACCTGCACGGGCTGATCCTCGACCTGCGCGACGACCCGGGCGGGCTGCTCGACCAGGCGGTCCGCGTGGCGGACACCTGGCTCTCCGACGGCCTGATCGTCTACACGAAGGGCCGCGTCGAGAGCCAGCAGCAGGAGTTCCGCGCGCACGCGGACGGCGGCGAAGACAGCTACCCGATGGTGGTGCTCGTGAACGCCGGCAGCGCGAGCGCGTCGGAGATCGTGGCGGGTGCGCTCCAGGACCAGGGCCGCGCGCTGGTGCTCGGCACGCACACCTTCGGCAAGGGCTCCGTGCAGACGGTCTACCCGCTCGAGGACGGCTCGGGCCTGCGCCTCACGACGGCGCTCTACTACACGCCCTCCGGGCGCTCGATCCAGGAGGTCGGGATCGCGCCCGACATCGAGGTGGACTCTCCCCTCGACGCGCCGCAGGCGCAGGCGGCTCCCGAGGACGACGAGGCCGTCGGCCACCCGCTCCGCGAGCGCGATCTCGAGAAGCACTTCGAGCATCGCCAGGCGGAGCCCGACGACGCGGGAGCGCCGCCGGCCCCGGCTCCGAGCAAGGACAAGGAGAAGCCGAAGGGCGAGCCGCAGGCGCAGGCGCCCGCCGGCGAGAAGCCCGACGTGCAGCTCGCGCGCGGCCTCGAGGTGCTGAAGAGCTGGACCTACTTCGAGCGCCTGCGCGACGCGAAGGCCATCGCCAAGCCCGGCACGCCCAAGCCCGCCATGGCGAGCGTGCCGCAGCCCAGCAAGACGCCGTAGCGGGCGGCATGGCGTGGGCGCCCCGAACCGGCGAGCCGCGCGTGCTGCGCGTCGGCGAGCTGGTGGCCGAGCTGTCCGCGCTCGTCGCAGACGCGGTCGGCCGCGTGTGGGTGATCGGCGAGATCTCGAACCTGCGCCGCGCCGCCTCGGGGCATCACTACTTCACGCTCAAGGACGACGCCGCACAGCTCCGCGCCGTGCTGTTCCGCGCCGATGCGGAGCGGCTCGCCTTCGCGGTCGAGGACGGTCTCGAGGCGCTGGCCTTCGGCGAGGTCTCGATCTACGGCGCGCGCGGGGAGCTGCAGCTCGTCGTCCGCCAGCTCGAGCCCCGCGGCCAGGGCGCGCTGCGGCTCGCCTTCGAGCAGCTGCGCGTGCGCCTCGAGCACGAGGGGCTCTTCGACGCAGGGCGCAAGCGCGCGCTGCCCCGCTTCCCGCGCGCGATCGGCGTGGTCACCTCCACGCGCGGCGCGGCGGTCCGCGACGTGATCGAGGTGACCGGCGCGCGCTTCCCGAGCGTCCCGCTGCTGGTGGCCGAGGCGCGCGTGCAGGGCGACGGCGCCGACCTCGAGCTGGTCGAGGCGCTGCAGCTGCTCGCCGCACACCGCGAGGTCGAGGTGATCCTGCTGGTGCGCGGCGGCGGCTCGCTCGAGGATCTGTGGCCCTTCAACAGCGAGGTGCTGGCGCGCGCCATCGCCCGCTGCCCGGTGCCGGTGGTCGCCGGCGTCGGACACGAGACGGACGTCACGATCGCCGACTGGGTCGCCGACGCGCGGGCGCCGACGCCGTCGGCTGCAGCGGCGCTGGTCGTGGCCGACCGGCGCGAGCTGCTGGCGCGCCTGGCGCGCGATCGAGGGCGCCTGCGCGCGGCGATCGCCGCGCGTCTGGGGCGGGAGCGGGCGCGCCTCGCGGCCGGACGCGACGCGCTGCGCCACACCTCACCTGCCGCGCGCCTCGCTGCGCGGCGCGCGCGGCTGGGACGCGACGCGCACCGCCTGGTCGGCGCGATGCGGCTCCGCCTCGAGCGCGCGGCGACGCGGCTGCGCGCGCCCGGCGAGAGCATGCGCCGCGCGCCGCTCGCACTGGGTCGCGCCCGCGCGCAGCTCGCGCTCGCGGCCGGGCGGCTCGACTCGCTCTCGCCGCTCGCCGTGCTCGGGCGGGGCTACGCGATCGCGCGCCGCGCGGCCGACGGCCGCATCGTGCGCGACCCGGCCGACGTGGCGCCGGGCGACGCGCTCGCGGTGCGCGTGGCGGGCGGCGAGATCGACGCCGCCGTGACCGCGACGCGCGCCCGGCGCGATGCGTGAAATCCCTTTCGTTTCAACGGGTTCGACGCCAGTTCGCGTTGACGCCGCGGAGCTGCGCCGTTAGCATCCCCGATCATGGCGGAACCGCCGGGCTCCGACGCGCTCCCGTCCGACTCTCTCTCCTTCGAGACGGCGCTCGAGCGACTCGAGGCGATCGTCGATCGACTCGAGGCGGGTGAGCTCGTGCTCGAAGAGGCGCTCGCCAGCTTCGAGGAGGGCGTCCAGCTCTCGCGCCGCCTCGCGGAGCAGCTGGGCTCGGCGGAGCGGCGCGTCGAGCGGCTGCTCAAAGAGGGCGGCGAGGTGCTGGCCAAGCCGTTCGACGACGAGGCCGAGGGATCCTGAGTGGACGTCCAGGCGTATCTCGCCGAGCGATCCCGGCTCGTGGACGCCGCGCTCGAGCGCGCGCTCCCGCGCGCCGATGCGGCGCCGGCTGTGCTGCACGCCGCGATGCGCCACCTCGTCTTCCCGGGCGGCAAGCGGCTGCGCCCCGCGCTCGCCTTCGCGGCGGCCGAAGCGGTCGGCGCGCCGCCCGAGCGCGCGCTGCCCGTCGCCGCCGCGGTGGAGCTGATCCACACCTACTCGCTGATCCACGACGATCTGCCCTGCATGGACGACGACGAGGAGCGGCGCGGCCGCCCGACGGTGCACGTCGCGTACGGCGAGGCGATGGCGGTGCTGGCGGGCGATGCGCTGCTCGCGCTCGCGTTCGAAGTGCTCGCGGAAGCCGGGGCCTCCGAGCCCGCCCGCGTCCTCGGTGCGCTGCGCGCGCTCGCCGAGGCGGCCGGATCGCGCCAGCTGGTGGGGGGGCAGGCCGACGACCTCCACTTCGAGGGCGCGCGCGCCGATCTTGCGAGCGACGTGCGAGCTGGGGCCGAAGCCGTCGAGGCGGTGCACCGCCGCAAGACCGCGGCGCTCTTCGGGGCTGCGCTGGTCGGCGGCGCCTGCCTCGCCGGAGCCGACGCGGCCGCGCTGCGCCGGCTCGCCGCGTTCGGCGCGCGCGTCGGCGTGGCGTTCCAGATCGCGGACGATCTCCTGGACCGGGACCGCGACGAGGGATGCTCGCTGGTCGCGCTGATCGGGGAGGCGGCGGCGCGCGCGCGCGCGGAGCGGCTGCTCGGCGAAGCGCTCGAGGCACTCGAGCCGTTCGGCGCGCCGGCCGAGCCGCTGCGCGAGCTCGCGCGCTTCGCCGTGTGGAGGGACCGGTGACGCTGCTGGATCGGATCGCGAGCCCGGCCGATCTGCGGGCGCTGTCGCGCGACGAGGTGGCGCGCGTCGCCCAGGAGCTCCGCGAGGAGATCGTCGAGCGCGTCGCCCGCACCGGCGGGCACCTGGCGTCGAGCCTCGGCGCCGTCGAGCTGATCACCGCGCTCCACTACGTCTTCGACACGCCGACGGACCGGCTCGTCTTCGACGTCGGCCACCAGGCCTACGCCCACAAGATGCTCACCGGCCGCCGCCTCGACTTCGAGCGCATCGGCAAGCAGGGCGGCATCGGCAAGTTCCTGCGGCGCAGCGAGTCCCCCTACGACCACTTCGGCGCGGGGCACGCCGGCACCTCGATCTCGGCGGCCCTCGGCATCGCGCGCGCCAAGCAGCACCGCGGTGAGCCCGGCCGCGCCATCGCGGTGATCGGCGACGGCGGCATGACCGCCGGCATGGCGTTCGAGGCGCTCAACCACGCCGGCGAGCTCGCGCAGAAGAACCTGCTCGTGGTGCTGAACGACAACGAGATGTCGATCGCGCCGAACGTCGGTGCGCTCTCGTCGTTCCTCTCGCGCAAGATGTCGGCGCCGCTGGTGCGGCGGCTCAAGAGCTACGCCAAGGAATTCCTCGGCTCGCTGCCCGGGGACATGCTGCGCTGGGCGCACAAAGCGGAGGAGTCGTTCAAGGCCTTCATCACGCCGAGCCTGCTCTTCGAGGCGCTCGGCTTCCGCTACCTCGGTCCGATCCCCGGCAATCGCATCGAGGAGGTGCTCGAGACCTTCTCGAACGCGCGCCGCATGATCGAGGGCGGCGAGGGGCCGATCCTGATCCACGCGCTCACCGCCAAGGGCTACGGCTACGCACCGGCCGAGGCCGATCCCTTCAAGTACCACGGCGTGACGCCGTTCGAGGTGGCGTCCGGCGAGATGCGCAAGAGCGCGGGCGGCCCGCCCTCCTACACGCGCGTGTTCTCCGACACGCTGATCCACCTCGCGGACGAGGACCCGCGCATCGTCGGCATCACAGCGGCGATGCCCGACGGCACCGGCCTCGACCGCTTCCAGCAGGCGCACCCGAGCCGCTTCTACGATGTCGGCATCGCCGAGCAGCACGCCGTCACCTTCGCGGCGGGCCTGGCCTGCGAGGGCATGAAGCCGGTCGCGGCGATCTACTCGACCTTCCTGCAGCGCGCCTTCGACCAGGTCGTGCACGACGTCTGCGTGCAGAACCTCGACGTCACCTTCGCGCTCGACCGCGCCGGGCTGGTCGGGGCCGACGGCGCCACGCACCAGGGCTTCTACGACGTCGCCTACCTGCGCGCGCTGCCGAACATGGTGGTGATGTCGCCGAAGGACGAGAACGAGCTGCGCCACATGCTGCGCACCGCGATCGAGCACCCCGGGCCGGCCGCGGTGCGCTATCCGCGCGGCGCGGGCTTCGGCGTGCCGCTCGACCCCGAGCTGAAGGCGATCCCGATCGGCGAATGCGAGCTGCTGCGCGACGGCGACGACGTGCTGGTCGTCGCGCTCGGCACGCTCGCGCATCCTGCCCTCGAGGCAGCGGCGGAGCTGGCCGCGGAGGGCGTCTCGGCGGCGGTCGTGAACGCGCGCTTCGTGAAGCCCCTCGACGCCCGGCGCATCGCGGCGCTCGCCGCGCGCTGCCGGGCGGTGTTGACGCTGGAGGAGTCGGGCCTCCAGGGGGGCTTCGGAGGCGCCGTGCTCGAGGCCCTCGCCGAGGCCCGCATCACGGTCCCCACGCGCTGTCTGGCGATCCCCGACCGCATCGTCGAGCACGGCGACCCCGACGCGATCCGCGCCGAGCTCGGCCTCGACACGGCCGGCATTGCGCGCGCCGCGCGCGAGCTGCTCGGCCGCACCAGCTCCTCCTGAAGGGCGCTCGGCTCGACGAGCGGCTCGTCGCCGACGGGCTCGCCGAGTCCCGCGCCAAGGCCCAGGCCTTGATCCTCGCCGGTCGGGTGCTCGTCGACGACGCCGTCGTCGACAAGCCCGGTACACGGGTGCGCTCCGAGGCGCGCCTGCGCCTCGAGGGCGAGACGCGCCGCTTCGTCTCGCGCGGCGGCGAGAAGCTGGCCGGCGCGCTCGACGACCTCGGCATCGACCCGCGCGGCCGCGCCTGCCTCGACGTGGGCGCCTCGACCGGCGGCTTCACCGACTGCCTGCTGCAGCGCGGCGCGCGCTCGGTGGTCGCCGTCGACGTCGGCTACGGGCAGCTCGAGGCGAAGCTGCGCGGCGACCCGCGCGTCATCGTGGTCGAGCGCACCAACGCGCGCCGCTTGTCGGCAGCCGCCGTCCCGGGCCCCGTCGAGCTCGTGACCGTCGACGTCTCGTTCATCTCGGTGCGGCTGCTGCTGCCGCGGCTCGCGGAGCTGGCGCCGCGCGCGGACTGGCTGATCCTCGTGAAGCCGCAGTTCGAGGTCGGGCGGGGGCAGGTCGGCAAGGGTGGTGTCGTGCGCGACGACGCGCTGCGCGCAGGCGCCGTCGCCTCGGTGCGGGCGGCGGCCGGGGCGCTCGGCTGGCGGGCTGCGGGCGAGGTCGAGAGCCGCCTCGCCGGCCCCAAGGGAAATCGCGAGGTCTTCCTGTGGCTCGTCCCGCCTTCGAGTTGACTGTGAAGCGAAGGCCTTTATCCTTGCCAGACTTGCAGTTAGGGCCCGAATCGAGGAGACCCTTCGCGATGTCGATCGTCGAGATCACCCCCGCTGCCTCCGAGCGCGTCCGCGCGCTGCTGGAGCGCGACGGAAAGCTCGCGACCCATGCGCTGCGCCTCAAGGTGGTCGGGGGCGGCTGCTCGGGCCTGCAGTACCAGCTCGGCTTCGACGACCGGGTCACCGACGACGACAACGAGGTCCGCGCCGGCGAGGTGCGGCTCGTGGTCGACGACAAGAGCGCTGCGTACCTGGCTGGCACCGTCCTCGACTATGTCGACACGCTCCAGGAGTCGGGCTTCAAGATCCAGAACCCGAACGCCAAGACCACCTGCGGCTGCGGCCAGTCGTTCGGGGCCTAGCAGCGCGCGGCGGGCGCTGACGCGTTGCCCTCTCGCGCTCCCATCTACCTCGACCATCACGCCACCACGCCGGCCGACCCGCGCGTGGTCGAGGCGATGCTGCCGTACTTCACGCGCGAGTTCGGGAACGCGGCGAGCCGCACCCACGTCTTCGGCTGGCGCGCGGAGGCGGCCGTCGAGCTGGCGCGGGAGCGCCTGGCGCACGGCATCGGCGCACGCGACGCCCGCGAGGTCGTCTTCACCAGCGGGGCCACCGAGAGCAACAACCTCGCGCTGCTCGGCGCCGCCGCGGCGCAGCGCGGGCGCCGCGATCACCTCGTCTGCGTCGCGACCGAGCACGCGTCGGTGCTCGAGCCGTGCCGCGCGCTGGCGCGCGGCGGCTTCGCGCTGACCGAGCTGCCGGTCGATCGGGCCGGGCTCGTCGACCCTGCGGACGTGGCGCGGGCGATCACCGATCGCACCGTCCTAGTCTCGGTGATGTGGGCCAACAACGAGATCGGCGTGATCCAGCCGATCGAGGCGATCGCGCGCGTGTGTCGCGAGCGCGGCGTGCTCGTGCACTGCGACGCGGCGCAGGCCGTGGGCAAGCTGCCGCTGGATGCCGCCGCGAGCGGCGTCGATCTGCTCTCCTTCACCGCGCACAAGCTCTACGGCCCGAAGGGCGTCGGCGCGCTCTACGTGCGCTCGGGCCGCCCGCGCGTGCGCCTCGAGCCGATCCTGCACGGCGGCGGCCACGAGGCCGGCCTGCGCGCGGGGACGCTGCCCGTGCCGCTGATCGTCGGCTTCGCCACCGCCCTCGAGCTGGCGCTCGCGGAGCGCGAGCCCGAGGCGCTGCGCCTGGCGGCGCTGCGCGACCGGCTGCTGGCGCGGCTGCGCGCCGGGCTCTCGGGGGTCTTCTTGAACGGCGACGCGGAGCGCCGCCTGCCCGGCAATCTCAACGTAGGCTTCGCGGGGGTGGATGCCGACGCCTTGCTGGCCGGCATGCCGGAGCTGGCGCTCTCTTCGGGATCGGCCTGCAGCTCGGCGAAGCCGGGGCCGAGCCACGTGCTCAAGGCGCTGGGACTTCCCGACGATGCAGTGCGGGCCTCGATTCGCATCGGGCTCGGCCGGACGAACACGATCGAGGAGGTCGACGCCGCGGCCGAGCGGATCATCGGCGAGGTGAACGCGCTGCGAGCTGCGAAGGGCGCGGAATCGCGCACGGAGCCGGCCGCCTAGCCCGCCGTGGCCGCTGACTCCGGCCTGTCCCGTCGCTAATCTCGAATGGTCCTGGGCGATCGCAACGCGACACGGCGGAGAGCAGCGGCGACGTGACCGAGCAACGCGCGACCAACATCACCTGGCATCCGCATCAAGTGACGCGCGAGGACCGCGAGCGGCTCCTCGGGCAGCGCGGGGTGACGGTCTGGCTCACCGGGCTCTCGGGCTCGGGGAAGTCCACCATCGCGGTCGCGGCCGAGGAAGCGCTCGTCTCGCAGGGCCACCTGGCCTACGTGCTCGACGGCGACAACATCCGCCATGGCCTCAACAAGAACCTCGGCTTCTCGCCCGCCGACCGCACCGAGAACATCCGGCGCATCGGCGAGGTGGCGAAGCTCTTCACCGAGACGGGCGTGATCGTCTTCACCTCGTTCATCTCGCCGTATCGCGCCGATCGCGACCTGGTGCGCTCGATCCACGGGCCGGGGCGCTTCGTCGAGGTGCACGTCGCGGCTTCGGTCGAGACCTGCGAGTCGCGCGACGTGAAGGGCCTCTACAAAAAGGCGCGCGCCGGCGAGATCCCGGAATTCACGGGCATCTCGGCTCCCTACGAGGCGCCCGAGCGGCCCGAGCTGGTCCTCGACACCAACCGCCAGTCGGTGAAGGAGAGCGTCGACCGGCTGGTCGGCTACCTCGAGGAGAGGGGTTGCTTCGCGCCGTGACCCGCGTCTTTCCCGCCCCCTCCGCGCCGCGCGCTCGCCGCGTCCTCGCCGCACTGCTGGCCGGCGCCGGGGCGTCGCTGCTGCTGGCCTGCGCCGGCGTGCGCGGGCCGGCTGCCGAGGGCGCCGGCGCGGCCGCCGAGCGCCCCGCCGCGCCGCCCGAATACGACTACCTGGTCGGGCGCCAGCTCGAGCTCGACGGCCATCTCGACGAGGCGCTCGCCGCCTACCAGCGCGCGCTCGCCAAGGACCCGGACTCCGCGCTTCTGAACCGCACCGTCGCCGAGCTGCTGGCGCGCCAGGGCAACACCGACGAGGCGTTGACGCTCGCCGAGCGCGCCCACCAGATCGAGCCCGACAACTCCGAGCTGCGCGTGTTCCTGGGGACGCTGTACCGCCTGCGCAAGGACCTGGCCTCCGCCGAGAAGGTGCTGCAAGGGCCCGACGGCAAGCCGCTCGATTCGGACGCCGCGCTGCTGCTCTACGGGCTCTACTCGGACGCGGGACAGCCCGAGCGCGCGCTCGAGATCGCGAAGTGGATGGTGCGCTCCGATCCGACCAACCTGCGCTCCTACTTCGCGCTGTCGCGCGCCTACGAGCGCCTGGAGCGGCCCAAGGACGCGGAGCGCGCGCTGCGCACGGCGCTCGCGCAGAATCCCCAGAGCCTGGCCGTGTACTCCGCGCTGGCGCGCACCCGCCGGCAGCGCGGCGATCGCGAGGGCGAGATCGCGATCTACCGCGAGGTGCTCGCCTTCCAGCCGCACAATCACCCGACGCTCGCGGCGCTCGCCGACGCGCAGATCGCGATGGAGCGCTGGCCCGAGGCGCGCAAGACCCTCGAGGAGATCGAGCGCTACTACCCCGACGACCTGCGCTCGGTCGTGCGCCTCGGCTACCTCGATCTCGAGCAGAAGAACTACGACGCGGCGGCGGCGCGCTTCGAGCGCGCGCTGCAGTCGAACCCCGAGCAGCACGAGGTGGCGTACCTGCTCGGACTGGTCAAGCGCCGCGCCGGCGACCTCGACGGCGCCGTCGCGCTGTTCGAGCGCGTGCCGCCCGAGCACGAGCGCTACCTGGATGCGCGGCTGCAGATCGCCGGGATCTACGAGCACAAGCGCGACTATGCGCGCGCGCTCGCGGAGGCCGAGGCGATGCGCGCGCGCTCGCCGTCGCGGCAGCTCGACCTCTACTCCGCGAGCCTGCGCGCCAAGGCCGGCGACTTCGACGGCGCCGTCTCGTTCCTGCGCGGCTTGCTCGACGCCTCGCCCGGGGACGAGGAGCTGCTCTACAACCTGGGTGTGATCCACGGCGAGGCGGGACACCCGCCCGAGGCGCTGAGCTACATGCAGCAGGTGCTCGAGAAGAACCCGAACCACCCGGGCGCGCTGAACTACGTCGGCTACTCCCTGGCGGAGAACGGCGCCGACCTCGATCGCGCCGAGAAGATGATCAGCAAGGCCCTCGAGCAGCGGCCCGACGACGGCTACATCACCGACAGCCTCGGCTGGGTGTACTACATGCGCGCGCGCCCGTTGGTGCAGGGCGGGCACGTCGACGCGGGCCGCGCCCTGCTCGAGCGCGCGATCCGCGAGCTCGAGAAGGCGGCCGAGCTGACCGGCGGCGATCCGGTGATCTCGGAGCACCTCGGCGACGCCTACCTGCTGCTCGAGGATCGACAGCGCGCGCTGTCCTTCTACGAGGAAGCGGTGAACCTCGAGCCGCGCGAGGGCGAGCAGCCGAAGCTCCGCGAGAAGCTCGAGCGCCTGCGGCGGGAACTCGCACCCCAGTGAGCCGGGCGCGGCGCGCGCTCCCCCTCCGCATCGCCTCCCTGTTTTGTTCGGCCGTGCTCGCGGCGGCCTGCGCGGCGCCGTCGGGTCCGCGGGCGCTGCCGATGCCGCCCGGCGACGCGCGGCCCGCCGCCCTGCTCGGGGGGCTCGCACACCTCGCCGCCGCGCGCCGCGCGCTGCGCGGCGTGGCGCAGCTCGCGCTCGACGGCCCGGCCGGCTCCGGGCGCGCGAAGCAGGTGCTGGTGGTCGAGCGGCCGGCACGGCTCCGCGTCGACGTGCTCGGGCTGCTCGATCAGACGCTCGCGGTGCTCACCACCGACGGCGAGCGCTTTCGGCTGCTGCGCGTTCCCGAGCGTTCGACCGACAGCGGTCTGGTGTATCCCGACCTGCTGCGCGACGTGACCGGCCTCGCCGTCACGCCCGAGCAGGCCGTGGCGCTGCTGCTCGGCGCCCCGCTGCCGCCGCCCGGCGCGCGGGTGGAGAGCGCCGCGCAGCTGCCCGAAGGCGGCGTGCGCGTCGAGCTCCGCGTCCCCGGCGCGCCGGAGCGCGAGCGCCTGGAGTTCGACGCGGACGCGCGGCTGCGCGGCTGGGCGCGCCTCGACCGCGGGGGCGAGGTGCTCTCCGAGGCGCGCTTCGACGACTACCAGGCGCTCGGCGACGACGCCTTCGCGCGCGAGATCGGGCTCTTCGACCGCAGCAGCGGCGCGCGGGCGCGCCTCCGCTTCGCGCAAGTGGAGCTGAACCCCGCGCTGCCGCCCGGCGTCTTCGACCTCGCGGTCGGGGGCGCGCCGTGAGAGCTGCGCTGGTGCTGGCGCTGGGGCTCCTAGCGCTCGGCTGCAGCAACGACCCGTACCCCCCGGCGGACGCCGGCGCGCGCATCCTCTACGTACCGTTCCAGGAGGCGCCGAAGACCCTCGACCCGCAGGTCGCGTATTCCGTCTACGACCACGAAGTGCTCGCGAACGTGTACGAGGCGCTGCTCGAGTACCACTACCTGGCGCGCCCCTACCAGCTGATCCCCGGGCTCGCCGTCGAGGTGCCGCGGGCGCGTCCGCTCGCGGACGGCCGCGTCGCCTATCGCTTCGAGCTGCGCCGCGACGTGCGCTTCGCGAGAGACCCGTGCTTCGCGCTCGGGCAAGCCGGGCGCGACACGCGCGAGCTCTCCGCCTCGGACGTCGCCTTCGCGCTGATGCGCATCGCCGATCCCAAGGTCAACAGCCCGGTGATCGAGACCTTCGCGCGGATCGTCGGACTGCGCGCCTTCGGACAGCGCCTGGCGGAGCTGCGCGAGAGCGAGCCGGGCTTCGCCGCGCTGCGCATCGACCGGCAGTACGCGCGCGCCGGGCCGGTCGAGGGCATCCGCGTCGAGGACGCGGCCGCGCTCGAGGTCGTGCTCGCCGCGCCCTACCCGCAGATCCTCTACTGGTTCGCGATGCCGTTCACCGCGCCGGTGCCGTGGGAGGCGGTGGCGTGGTACGACGGACGGGAGGGGCGCGATCTCTTCGCCGAGGTCGCCGTCGGCACCGGGCCGTTCCGTTTGGCGCGCTACGACAAGCGCAGCCGCATCGTGCTCGAGCGCAACCCGACCTGGTACGGTGTCGAGCATCCCGAGTGGAAGGCGCCCGCTGCGACCTATCCGACGCAGGGTGCCGCCGGCGACGCCGAGCGCGGGCTGCTCGACCCGCGCTACGCCGGCCGCCCGCTGCCGTTCCTCGATCGCGTCGAGCTGCGCCTCGAGAAGGAGCAGATCCCGGCCTTCACGAAGTTCGGGCAGGGCTACTACGACCGCTCGCGCCTCCCCAAGGAGAGCTTCGAGCAGGTGGTGCGCGAGGGCGCGCTCTCGCCCGCGATGGCCGCCCTCGGCATGCGCCTCGAGCGGAGCGTCCAGCCGGCGGTCTACTACCTCGGCTTCAACATGAGCGACCCCGTGGTGGGCGCGGCCGCCGGGGAGCGGGGCCGCAAGCTGCGCCAGGCGATGAGCCTGGCGATCGACGCGGGCGAGTTCCTGCGCGTCTTCCTGAACGGGCGCGGCACGCCCGCGCAGTCGCCGATCCCGCCCGGCATCTTCGGCTACGACGACGCGTACCGGAACCCCTACCGCCAGCCCGACCTGGCGCGCGCGCGCCGTTTGCTCGCGGAGGCCGGCTACCCCGGCGGCGTCGACCCGAAGACCGGCAGCGCGCTGCGGCTCAGCTTCGACACCGGCGACACCAGCGTGCAGGGCCGCCTGCGCTTCCTGTTCTTCATCGAAGCCTGGCGGAGCCTCGGGCTCGACGTCCAGCTGGACGCCACCACCTACAACCAGTTCCAGGCGAAGGTGCGCAACGGCGCCTATCAGCTCTTCATGTGGGGCTGGGTGGCCGACTACCCAGATCCCGAGAACTTCCTGTTCCTGCTCGCGAGCGAGATGAGCCAGACGCGGAGCGGCGGGCCCAACACGGCGAACTTCGCGGACCCCGGCTACGACGCGGCGTTCCGCGAGATCAAGGACCGCGACAACGACGCGCGCCGGCTCGAGGGGATCCGCGCGCTGCGCGCGATCCTCGAGCGTGAACGGCCCTGGATCGAGCTGTTCCACCCCGAGGACTACGCGCTGATCCACGGCTGGCTGCACGGCGTGAAGCCGAGCGGGTTGTCGGTGCCGGTGTGGAAGTACCAGGACGTGGATCCGGCCGAGCGGGCCGCCCGGCGCGCCGCGTGGAACGCGCCGGTGCGCTGGCCCGCCTACGCATTGGCGGGCGCGCTCGTCGCGCTGCTCGCGCCGGGCGTCGCCGCGTGGTGGCGGGAACGCCAGTAGATGGCCGCGTATCTGCTGCGCAGGCTGGCCTGGGGCGGGGCGACGGTGCTCGGCGTGCTGGCCTTCCTGTTCCTGCTCTTCTTCGTGTACGCCAAGCCGGAGGACGTGGCGCGCCGCGCGCTCGGCGAGAAGGCGCCGCCGGAGGCGATCGCGCAGTGGCGCGCCAACCACGGCTACGACAAGCCCGCGGTCTGGAACCCGTCGCACCCGTTCGACACGATGCTCGCCGACCACTACCGGCGCATGCTCGGCTTCGACTTCGGCAACAGCGACGCCGACGACGTGCCGATCGCGAAGCGCCTGCGCCAGGGCGTCGGGCCGAGCCTCTCGCTCACCTTGCCGCTCTTCGCGCTGGGCCTGCCGCTCGCGCTCGCGCTGGCCCTGCTGGTCGCGTTCTTCCGCGAGACCTACATCGACCGCGCCGGCGTCGTCGCGTGCGTGCTCGCGATGAGCGTCTCGATGCTGATCTACATCCTCGGCGGCCAGTACCTGATCGGCAAGCTGCTGCGCTGGTTCCCGATCTCCGGATTCGACGCGAGCCCGGCGCTGATCGCCCGCTTCGTCGCGTTGCCCGTGCTGGTCGGCCTGCTGGCCGGCATCGGCTCCGACGTGCGCTTCTACCGCGCCGTCTTCGTCGAGGAGGCGAGCCGCGACTACGTCCGCACCGCGCGCGCCAAAGGGGCGGGCGACGGCCGCGTGATGGCCCGCCACGTGCTGCCGAACGCGGGTATCCCGATCCTCACCAACGTCGTCGTCGAGATCCCCTTCCTGTTCACGGGCTCGATCCTGCTCGAGTCGTTCTTCGGCATCCCGGGGCTCGGCTCGATCACGGTCGACGCGATCAACGCCAACGACTTCGCGACGCTGCGCGTGATGGTCTTCCTGGGCGCGCTGCTCTTCGTCGCCGGCCAGATCGCGACCGACCTGGCCTATACGCTCGCGGATCCGCGCGTGCGGCTGGAATAGCGCGGCATGGAGGCCCACGTCGCGCAGAACGCCGTGGCCGTCGGGCTCGCCGCCGGCGGCGCGGCGCTCGCGCTCGCGGCGCGCCGCAGCCTGCTCTGGCGCGAGGGCCTGCGGGAGGTCGCGCGCCGCCGGCCGCTCGCGCTCGCCGTGATCGCCTTCTTCGTGGCGATGGCGCTGCTCGCCTCGATCTCGTGGCGCGACGCCGCGGCCGCCCCGGGAACGCTCGCGGTGCCGCGCAGCGCCCTCGACCGGCTGTTCCCGGCCGACTTCCAGGAGCGCAGCTACTCCGCGCCGCTCGCGGCGGTCGAGTTCTACGGGGGCGCGCCGCTGCGCCATCCGGGTCGCCACCTGCTCGGCACCGACATCCTCGGGCGCGACGTGCTGCAGCTCGCGCTCGGCGGCGCGCGCGTCGCGCTGCTGGTCGGCGGCCTCACCAGCTTGATCGCGATCCCGCTGGCGCTGCTGGTCGGCGTGCCGGCCGGCTACTTCGGCGGACGTCTCGACGACGCGGTCTTCTTCGCGATCTCGACGCTCGCGTCGATGCCGTCGATCCTGCTGCTGATCGCGCTGGTCACCGCGATCGGGCGCGGCACCGTGCAGGTCTGCGTGGCGCTGGCCGTGACGAGCTGGGTGCACTTCGCGCGACTGGCGCGCGGCGAGACGCTGAAGCTGCGAGAGCTCGACTACGTGCAGGCGGCGCGCGCGCTCGGCGCCTCGGAGGCGCGCATCGTGCTGCGCCACATCGTGCCCAATCTCGGCCATCTGGTGGCCATCACCTTCGTGCTGACCTTCTCCCAGCTGGTGCTCTCGGAGGCGCTGCTGTCCTGGCTCGGGATCGGCATCGACGGGAGCTGGGGGCAGATGATCGACCAGGCGCGCGACGAGCTGTCGCGCGACCCGGTCATCGCCTGGAACCTGGCCGCGGCGTCGACCGCGCTGTTCGCGCTGATCCTGGCGGTGAACCGCGTCGGCGACGCGGTGCGCGACGTGCTGGACCCGCGCACGCTGCGGGAGCGTTCGTGAGCGACGTCCTGCTGCAGGTCGAGGGCCTCGTCACGACGTTCCCGAACGCGCGCGGGCGGATCGCCGTCGTGGACCGCGTCGATCTCGCCGTGCGCCGCGGCGAAGTGCTCGCGCTGGTCGGCGAGTCGGGCTGCGGGAAGTCGATGACCGCGCTCTCGATCCTGCGGCTGGTGCCGCGCCCCGGTCGCGTCGAGGCGGGTCGCGTGGCGCTCGCGGGCCGCGCGCTCGACGCGCTCGCGGCGGCGCAGTGGCGGTCCGTCCGGGGCGCCGAGATCGCCATGATCTTCCAGGAGCCGATGACGAGCCTGAACCCGGTGCAGACGGCGGGGGCGCAGGTGGTCGAGGCGATCCGCCTGCACGAGCGCGTGTCCCGCGCGGAGGCGCGCCGGCGCGCAATCGGGCTCTTCGAGCGCGTCGGCATCGCGGATCCCGCGGCGCGCTTCGGCGCGTACCCGCACCAGCTCTCGGGCGGCATGAAGCAGCGCGCGATGATCGCCATGGCGCTCGCCGCGCGGCCGAAGCTGCTGATCGCCGACGAGCCGACCACGGCGCTCGATGTGACGATCCAGGCGCAGATCCTGGCGCTGTTGCGCGAGCTCTCGCGCGACCTCGGCATGGCGCTGCTGCTGATCACCCACGACCTCGGCGTCGTGAACGAGCTCGCCGACCGCGTCGCGGTGATGTACGCGGGTCGCGTCGTCGAGGAGGGACCGCGCGCCGCGCTGCTCGGCGCGCCGCGCCATCCCTACCCGCAGGGTCTGCTGCGCTCGATGCCCGCGCGCGCGCGGGCCGGCGCGCGGTTGCCCGAGATCCCGGGTGCGGTTCCCTCGGCGGAGTCGTGGCCGCCGGGGTGTCGCTTCCACCCGCGCTGCGAGCGGGTGCTGGCCGCGTGCCGCGAGTGCGAGCCGGCGCGAACCGTGCTCGCTGCGGAGCACTGGACGCGCTGCCACGCCGTCGAGGCGGAGCTGCGCTCGTGAGCCGGCCGCTGCTCGAGGTCGAGGCGCTGCGCACCTGGTTCCCGGCGCGCCGCAGCTGGGTACGCGCCGTCGACGGCGTCGACCTGGCGATCGAGGCGGGGCGCACGCTCGCGCTGGTGGGCGAGTCGGGCTGCGGCAAGACGACCGTGGGGCGCTCGATCGTGCGCCTCGTCGAGCCGCGCGAAGGCCGCGTGTGGTTCGACGGCGTCGACCTGCTGGCGCTGCCGCGGGCCGCGCTGCGCCCGCATCGACGCAGGCTGCAGATCGTGTTCCAGGACCCGCTCGCCTCGCTCGACCCGCGGCTGCGGGTGGGCGACGCGGTGGCGGAGGGCATGCAGGCCTTCGGCATCGGCGCCAGCGACGCCGAGCGCGCCGAGCGCGCCGCCGCCGAGCTGCAGCGCGTGCGGCTCGATCCGGCCTTGCTGGCTCGCTACCCGCACGAGCTGTCGGGCGGGCAGCGCCAGCGCGTGTGCATCGCGCGCGCCCTCGCGCTCGGGCCCCGGCTGCTGATCTGCGACGAGTCGGTGTCCGCGCTCGACGTCTCGATCCAGGCGCAGATCCTGAACCTGCTGCGCGATCTGCAGCACGAGATCGGGCTCGCCTACCTGTTCATCAGCCACGACCTCGGCGTGGTGCGCCACCTCGCGGACCGCGTCGCCGTCATGTACCTGGGCCAGATCGTCGAGGAAGGGCCCACGCAGCGCGTCTTCGAGGCGCCCGAGCACCCCTACACGCGGGCGCTGCTCGCCGCGGTGCCGTCGGTCGATCCGGCCGTGCGCTCCGGTTCTCGCGCCCTGCACGCGCGCGGCGACCCGCCCTCGGCGATCCGTCCGCCACCGGGCTGCCGCTTCCACACGCGCTGTCCCGAGTGCTTCGAGCGCTGTGCGCGCGACGCGCCGGAGCTCGTGCCGGTCGGCTCGGGCGCGAGTCGCTGCTTCCTCTCGCCGCGCTGACGAGGGCCCTGCTTGACACCTCCAGGTGCTCGGGCCAAGCTGCGACCTGGATGCGCCTCGAATACACCTTCGCGCTCTCGGACGTGCCCGTGCCGCGCTTCGCCGTCGAAGCGGTCGAGGGCATCGGCAAGCTGTTCACGCTCGCGACGCTCGTGATGAACGTGCTCACCATCAAATCGCGGGTGGAGATCGTGTTCCACGGGCTGAATCCGGAGGACCCGGGGCGCAAGATCGACGCCTTCCGCGAGATCGCCAAGACCTCCGAGGCCGGCGGCGAGCTCCGCTTCGTGATCGGCCACGGCGGCCGCATCCCGGGCTCCTCGAGCTACTTCCAGTGGCTCCACGTGGAGCGCGCCTAGTCCGCTCGGCGCCGGACCAGGTCGCAATCCGCGCCCGTCCAGCGGTGCTGACGCGCCAGGCTGGCGTCGACGAGCTCCGCCAGCGCGCGCGCGGGGCCGGCCGCGAACGGCAAGGCACGCGCGTAGCGCTCGAAGGCGGCGCAGCGGGCGTCGGCCGGGAAGGCGTCGGGCAGCGACGCGTTCAGCTCGGCCAGCGCCGCGAGCCGGCGCGCGTCGCCGAGCCGCCGGCGGAAGCGCACCGCCTCGAGGTCGACGAGCGCGGGCTCGAGGCGCTCCCCGGCGCGGCGCAGCAGCACGTTGGTCGCCTTCAGGTCGCCGTGGTCGACGCCCCCGCGGTGTAGGACGACGAGGAGTCGGGCGAGCGCGCCGAGCACCTCCCCGGCGCCCGCCTCGCCGCGCTCGAGAGCGAAGGCCGCCGGGGCCGCGGGCCGCAGGTCCTCGAGCACGATCCAGGACGCGACCGGGATGCCGAGGCGGCGCCGCTCGAGGAAGGCCAGCGGGCGGGCCGCACCGATGCGGCGCGCCGCGAGCCCGTGGGCCGCGAGCCAGGCGCGCCGGCCGGCCGAGCCGCGCAGCGCGTCGGCCAGGGCGCGAGCCAGCCCGCGCCAGGGGCTCTCCTTCACCACGCCGCGCAGCCCCTCGGCGGCGACCGCCGAGATCGACGCGCGCGGACCGGACGCGAGCAGGCGCGCGTCGCGGGCGAGCAGCGCGCCGCGATGCTGCGCGAGCAGTGCGGCCAGCGCGGCGGGCTCGATCTCGCGCAGGCGCATGCCGCGCGCGCCGTCCAGCGCGATGCGCGCGTAGCGGCGGCCCTCGCGCAGGCTGCGGCGGCTGCGGCTCCGCGCGTGCTCGCGGGCGCGGCGCTCGGCGGCGTCGCCGGCGGCGCGCAGCTCGTGGCGGCCGTCGTCGTCGAGGGGAGGGGAGACGCCGAGCCGGGCGTGGCGGATGCGCAGGCGATCCGCGCGGGACGTCAGGCCGGCGAGCGAGTACTCGAGGAAGGCGAGGTCGCGGCGCCGCGCGCTGCGCGCGCCGCTGCGCCGCGCGCGCTGCCAGTCGAGCAGCACGGGGCCGCGCGCCGTGATCAGCACGTTGCCGGCGTGCAGGTCGCCGTGCACCCAGCCGGTGCGGTGCAGCCGCGCCAGCGCCTCGCCGAGCGAGCGGAGGATCGCGCGGCGGGCGGGCGGCGCGTCGCGCAGGGCGGCGGCGAGCGGCGTGCCGTCGACCCATTCCATTGCGAGCACGGCGTCGCCATCGGGAAGCGTGCCGAGCGCGAGCGGCTCCGGAACGCGCAGACCGGCGGCGTGGAGCGCGACGAGTGCACGCCATTCGCGCTGCGCCGGCGCGCGGCCGACGCACGCCTTGCAGCGCTCGCGTAGCGGGTGGCGCCCCGAGCCGACGCGAAATTGTTTCACGAGGATCGGGCCGCGCATCCCGCGCAGCACGCACACGCTGCGGAACGCGTCGTCGCGCAGCCGCTCCGCGGAGCCCGCGAGCGCGGCCTCGATCTCGCGGCCGAGCTGCGGCGTGCCGTGCGTCCAGCGGATCGGGCTCATGCGGATCCGCGGGCGCGATCCGCGCGCCGGCCGGAATGCGATGCGATGCGCGCGTAGAGCGCGCGCAGCGCCGCGACGTGGCGATCCCAGCCGTGCGCTTCGGCCGCGCGGCGCGCCGCGAGCGCGCGCGCCGCGCGCGCCGCCGGCTCGCACAGGGCGGCCAGCGCTGCGGCGAAGCCGGCCGTGTCCTCCGGGTCGGCGACCACCAGCGCCCCCGCGCCGAGCGCGTCCACCGCGCCGTTGGCGCCGCTCGTCACCACCGGCAGGCCCGCGGCCGCCGCCTCCAGGCAGCTGTTGGCGAACGCGTCGTAGCGGGTCGGGAGCAGCAGCGCGTCCGCCGCGGCGTAGAGCCGCTCGGGATCGGACCGCTCGCCGAGGAAGCGGACGCGCGCGGCGACGCCGAGCGCGGCGGCCCGTGCCCGCCACGGTCCGGCGTGGTCGCGGCCGGCGATCCAGAGCTGCGCGTCGCGGGCGACTACGTCCCGCGCGGCGGCGAGCGCGCGCAGCGCCGTGTCGAGGCCCTTGCGCCGCCAGCCCGAGCCCACCAGCAGCCAGACCGGCGCTTCGCCCGCGCCGAGCTCCGCGCGCAGGCGCGCGCCCTCCGACCTGCGCTCGGGGTGGAAGCGCGCGAGGTCGACGCCGTTGTGGATCACGACGGCGCGCTCGCGCGCGATCGCGTGGCGGCTCACCAGCTCGTCGGCGACGCGCCGCGACGGACACAGGATCTGCTGCGACTCGTCGGCCAACACGCGTCGCTCCATCGCGAGCAGCACGGCGTGGCGCGGCGAGAGCCGCCGGAGCGCGGCCCCGAGACGGCCATGCCGGCGCTCGAGGTAGTCGGCGTGGCTGCCGCCCCCGGCGCGGTACAGATCCTGGTGTCGCGTGCGCGAGAACGAGTGGACGACGTCGAAGGCGCCGCGCGGCGCCGCGCGCGCCGCCGCGCGCGAGAAGGCGAGCACGCGCAGCGGCTGCCAGCCCGCCGGTGCGCGAACGCGGTGCGCCGTGGCGAAGTCCGCGGGCTCCGCCGAGCGCGCCACCACGTGCACCTCGTCGCCGGCCGCCGCGAGCCCGCGCGCCACCTCCCAGGCGACGCGCTCCACGCCCCCTGCGCGCGGCTCGAAGTGCTCGATCACGAGTGCGATGCGCACGCGGCCCGGGTCTTGCTGCGCATCGGCGCGGCGACTGCCGGGGCGCGCGGCGCGCTGGCTAGCGCGGGTGCCGGCGCGCCAGCCACGCGGCCCCGAAGGCCGCGGCCGCGAAGCCGGCCGCGTCCGCTGCCGAGCCGGCCGGGCCCGCCCCGCAGCCGAGCGGTGTGCAGTACCGACCGTGCCAGGCGTCGGTGTCGGTAGGCCGGGCATCCGGAGACGCGGCGCGCGCCCCGGATGCGGCGAACAGCAGGATCCCGGCGAGCAGCGCGGCGGCCTTCATGGACGTCCGAGCGTAACCGAGCCGTCATCTGCGAGCCATTGACGCCGGGGGGCGTCTGTCTAGAATCCGCCACCCGCGGCACCGGCCGTGGCGGGGGAATCCGCAGAGATGGCGCGCGCTCCGGTCGCCCAGCTTCCGACGAAGGCCGACCCGGCTCCGCGTGGTCGCAAGCGCGAGCGCATCCTGGACGCCGCGATCCGGGTCTTCGCCCGCCGCGGCTACCACGGCGCGCGGGTCTCGGACATCGCAGCCGAGGCCGGCATCGCGTACGGCCTCGTCTACCACTACTTCAAGAACAAGGACGAGCTGCTCGACACCATCTTCGAGGAGCGCTGGAACGCCTTCCTCGCGGTCGTCGAGCGGATCGTCGCGGGGCCCGAGTCGAGCGCCGAGAAGCTGCGCGCCGTCGCGGCCCTGATCCTGTTCGCCTACCGGCGCCACCCCGACTGGGTCAAGGTGCTGGTGTTCGAGATCGGGCGCTCCTCGCGCTTCTCCGAGCCCGAACAAATCCGGGCCGTCGGGCGTCTGTTCCAGGCCGTGGCGCGCATCGTGCGCGCCGGACAGGAATCCGGAGAGCTGCGCGAGGACCTCGATGCCGAGCTCGCCTGCCTCGCCTTCATCGGAGCGCTCGAGACGATGATCACCAGCCAGGTGCTCGGCGTGATGCAGCTGCCCGGAGCCGGTGAGGACGCCGAGGCGGAGGCGGTGCGCACCGTGGTGGAGCTCTTCCTCGGCGGCCTGGCGCCGCGAGGCCGGCCGTGATCGAAGCGCGCGGGCTCTCGAAGCGCTATGGCGAGCTGGTCGCGGTCGACGGCGTCTCGTTCGCGATCGCGCCCGGCGAGGTGGTGGGGTTCCTCGGCCCCAACGGCGCCGGCAAGACCACGACGATGCGCATCCTCACCGGCTTCCTGCCCGCCACCGACGGCACCGCGGCGATCGCGGGCCACGACATCTTCGAAGATCCGATCGCGGCGCGGCGCGCGGTCGGCTACCTGCCCGAGACGCCGCCGCTGTATCCCGAGATGAGCGTCGAGGGCTACCTCGACTACGTCGCGCGGATCAAGGACGTGCCGCGCCGCGAGCGCGCGGCGGCCGTCGATCGGGCGCTCGCGCGCTGCGGCCTCGCCGACGTGCGGCGGCGCGTGATCGCCGCGCTCTCGAAGGGCTACCGCCAGCGCGTCGGGCTCGCCCAGGCGATCGTGCACGACCCGCCGGTGCTGATCCTCGACGAGCCGACCGTTGGCCTCGACCCGATCCAGATTCGCGAGATCCGCTCGCTGATCGCGGAGCTGGCGAGCGAGCGGAAGGGCGACCGCGCGCGCACCGTGATCCTGTCGACGCACATCCTGCCGGAGGTGGAGGCGATCTGCCGGCGCGTGCTGATCATCCACCGCGGCCGCATCGTGGTCGATCGCCCGCTCGAGGAGCTCAAGCGCGGCGGCGCGAGCCTCGAGGAGATCTTCACGCGCGCCACCTCGCGCGAGCCGGGCGCCGAGCAGGCCGAGGCGGCGCCGGCGAAGCCCGCTGGATCATCGGGCGCGAAGCCCGCTGGATCATCCGACCCGGAGAAGCGGCCGTGAGGCACGTCTTCGCGATCGCCGGCCGCGAGCTGAAGGCGCTGTTCGCCTCGCCCGTCGCGTACGCGGTGCTGACGCTGTTCACGGTGCTGGCCGGCTTCTTCTTCCTCACCGGTGTGCTCCAGTTCCAGGAGTACATCATGCGCATGCAGAGCTTCCAGCTCTCCGAGCAGCTGGCCGAGCTGAACCTCAACGACCACGTGATCGCGCCCTTCCTGCACGTGATGTCGGTGGTGCTGCTGTTCCTGATCCCGGGCGTCACGATGGGCCTGTTCGCCGCCGAGAAGGCCAACGGCACCCAGGAGCTGCTGCTGACCAGCCCGATCACGATCTGGGAGCTGGTGATCGGCAAGTTCCTGGCGGTGGCCGCCTTCGTGGCGCTGTTGGTGCTGCTGCTCGCGCTCTACCCGGGACTGCTGTTCTGGTACGGCAATCCGGAGCTCGGCAAGACGCTGACCGGCCTCGGTGGCCTGCTGCTCGTCGGCCTCGCCTACGCGGCGATCGGCGCCTTCGCGTCGTCGGTCACCGCCAGCCAGCTGATCGCGTTCTTCTTCGCCTTCGTGCTGCTGCTGGTGCTGTGGATGCTCGGCTTCCTGGCCGACCTCGGTGCGGCGGGCGGCGGCGCCGCCGGCTCCGACGTCGTGGGCGACGTGCTCCGCTACCTCTCGTCGGCCGAGCACTTCGAGAGCATCGTGATGGGGCTCGTGGACACCAAGGACCTGGCGTACTTCGCGGCGATCGTGGCCGGCTTCCTGATCCTCGCGAAGGCCTGCGTCGAATCGGTGCGGTGGCGCTGAGCATGACGGGACGCTCCGCGCTGTTCGTCGCCCTCGGCGCCGTTTTCTTCGTGTTCGGGCTGGTGTCGGTGTTCCTGCTGCTCGTCGGCGCGCCGACGGACCTGGGGTGGATCGGCGCCAACTTCGTGATCGGGCTGCTCCTGCTCGTCGCGGGGATCGCGACCAGCGCCGAGGCGATCCGCGAGCGGCTGCGCTCCGGCGAGGGCCGGCGCATCGGGAAGTACGGCACCAGCGCGATCGCGCAGGCGGCGATCGCGATCGCGATCGTCGCGCTGCTGGGCTTCCTCGCCAACCGCTACCACTGGCGCTACGACGCGAGCGAGGCGCACGTGCACTCGCTCTCCGACCAGACGCGCAAGCTGCTCGCGGGACTCGAGCGCGACGTCGAGGTGACCGCTTTCTACCAGAAGCTCGATCAGCCGGCGGTGCGCACGCTGCTCGACCGCTACCGCTACGTGAGCGACCGCTTCAAGGTCGAGTTCGCCGACCCCAACGCGCGCCCCGATCTGGTCGAGCGCATGAAGATCACGCCGGAGAAGATCGGCAAGGGCCTGCTCCACGTGAAGCTCGGCGACGAGACCGTCGACCTCGCGGAGCCCGACGAGGAGAAGCTCACCAACGCGCTGGTGAGGCTCACGCGCACCGCGCACAAGAAGGCCTACTTCCTGACGGGCCACAACGAGCGGCCGATCGAGGGCAAGGGCGCCAACGAGAAGGACGGCTTCGCGCAGGCGGCCGAGGCGCTGCGCGACGAGAACTACCGCTTCGAGACGCTGAACCTCGCCACCAAGGGCGACGTCCCCGACGACGCCGACGTGGTGATCATCGCGGGTCCGACCCAGGCGCTGCGGCCGGAGGAGCACGCCGCGCTGCAGCGCTACCTGGAGCGCGGCGGCGCGCTGTTCGCGATGGTCGACCCGCGCGCGCACACCGACCTGATCGACGACCTCGCGCGCTGGGGCGTCGACGTCGGCGACGACGCCATCGTCGACCGCGTGCAGGGGCTGTTCGGGCAGGCGATGTCGCCGCTCGCGGGCGAGTACGGCAACCACGAGATCACCAAGGACATGCGCGAGGTCACGCTGTTCCCGATGGCGCGCAGCGTGAGGCCGAAGCAGGACGCGGCGCGGCGCTTCGTCGAGATCGTGAAGACCAGCAAGGATTCGTGGGCGGAGCGCGACCTCGAGACGCTGTTCGGGCAGGGCCGCGCCGAGCTCGGCGCCGACGACCTGAAGGGCCCCGTCCCGATCGCGGTCGCCGGGAACCCGCTCGGCGAGGACGCCAAGCCCGCCGCGCAGAAGCCGGACGAGGCGCACAAGCGCGCCGCCCGCCTCGTCGTCTTCGGAGACTCCGACTTCCCGTCGAACCAGGCGATCGACGCCTACCGCAACCGCGACCTGTTCGTGAACTCGGTCAACTGGCTGCTCGGCGACGTCGAGGCGATCGCGATCCGGCCGAACAAGTCGCGCGCTTCGCGCATGGTGCTCTCCGAGGCGCAGTTCAGCAGCATCCGCTACGTCTCGCTGTTCGTGCTCCCCGAGCTGATCGCCGTCGTCGGCGTGCTGGCGTGGTGGAGCCGCCGGCGCGCCCCCGGTCGCTAGCCTGCCGTGAAGCCGCGCACGACCGCCATCCTGCTGCTCGTCGCGCTGGCGCTCGGCGGGATCGTCTGGCTCTCGAATCGCCACGAGGGCGAGAAGAAGCAGGCCGAGGAGCGGGCCAAGCGCCTGTTCGGCGAGCTCGCTCCCGAGCAGATCGAGTGGATCGCGCTCACCACGCCCGACGGAAAGCCCGCCCGCCTCGAGCGCAAGCAGGGCGCCTGGCGCGTCGTCGAGCCGGTCGACTCGCCGGCCGACGCGGCGCAGGTCGACGGGCTGGCGTCGTCGCTCGCCGGCATGACCTCGGAAGCGGTGATCGAGGAGGCGCAAGCGCCCGAGATCTACGGGCTCGGCGATGCGGCGAAGGTCGTGCGCTTCTCTGCCGCCGGAGCGGAGCACGCGCTGCGCATCGGCAAGAAGACCCCGGTCGGCGCCAACAGCTACGCCGCGACGGGCGACGGCAAGGTCTACACGATCCCGACCTTCCGCACCACCGGCTTCGACCGCCCGCTCGACGACCTGCGCGAGCGGCGGCCGGTGCGCTTCGACCGCGAGAACATCGAGCGCATCGAGGTGAGCTGGCAGGGCGGCGGTGCGAGCGTCGAGAAGAAGGACGGCGCCTGGCGGGTCGTGGCGCCGCTCGACGCGGAGGCGGACGACGAGACCGTCGACACGCTGCTCTCCGACCTGGTGTTCCTGCGCGCGAGTGGCTTCGTCGACGCGCCGCCGCCCGACGCGGAGGTGGGGCTCGACGCGCCGCAATACCGCGTCGTGCTGCTCGGCAAGCCCGCGAAGCAGGGCGAGGCGCCGCCGCGCTCGGAGCTGGTGATCGGCGCCGTGCTGGACACGGGCACGCGCGTGGCGCGCGGCGCGGAGCGCGCGCTCTACAAGATCCCCATCGACCGCTTCGACAAGCTGCCGAAGACGGTGGTCGCCTTCCGCCAGAAGCAGCTCGCGAAGTTCGTGGCGACCGATGCCGCGCGCTTCGAGCTGGTGTTCCAGGACGAGGCCGCGGCGTCGCACGGCGAGAGCCGCGCCGTCACCGTGACGGGCGAACGCAAGGACGAGGGCTGGACCACCAGCCCCGACCCGATGGCGGCCGGCAGCGCGGCCCGGCTGGTGGCCGAGCTGGCGCGCCTGAAGGCCGTCGACATCGCGGCCGAGGAGATCGGCGCCAAGGAGGAGGTCGGCCTCGGGCTCGCGCCGCCGCGCGTCGCGATCCGCGTGTTCGGCGCGCCGGCGAAGGCGGACGGCGAGAAGGGCGAGAAGCCGGCGGCGACGGCCGAGGTGGCCGGCCCGCTGCTCGCCGAGCTGCACCTCGGGGCGCAGCAGGGCGATCGCATCTTCGCGAGCGTGCCCGGCCGCAAGACGCTCTACCAGATCGACGGCGCGCTGGCGCAGCACGTGCCGATCAGCCTCGAGGCGTTCCGCAACCGCTTCGTGTCGAAGGAACAGCCCGGCGCGCCGGGAGCGGCCGCGGCTGCGCCCGGCGGCCAGGCCGCGCCCGAGCCGGGCGCTTCCGCCCCGGACGAGTCCGAAGAGCCGCCGGAGCCGGACCAGCCGGATTGACGGCCAGCCACGCGCTGCGCATTGCGCGCGTCGTGCAGGAGACCGCCGACGCGCGCTCCTTCGTGCTCGAGATCCCCGCGGCGCTGCGCGAGACCTTCCGCTACCGCGCCGGCCAGTTCCTGACCTTCGAGGTCCCGTGGGGCGACACCATGCTGGGTCGCTGCTACTCGCTGTCGAGCTCTCCCGAATGCGACGCCGAGCACGTCGTCACGGTGAAGCGGGTCGCCGAGGGTCGCGTGTCGAACTGGTTCCACGACGCGCTGCACGAGGGCGCCCTGGTGCGCGTCGCTCCGCCCGCCGGGCGTTTCCTGCTGCGCCCGGCGAGCGAGCGGCCGCTCGCGCTGTTCAGCGCGGGCAGCGGCATCACGCCCGTGATCTCGATCCTGAAGACGGCGCTCGCGACCACGGCGCGGCGCGCGAAGCTCGTCTACGCCAACCGAGACCGCGACTCGATCATCTTCCGCACGGCGCTCGAGGCGCTCGCGGCGCGTCACCGCGAGCGGCTCTCGCTGTTGCACCACCTCGACGTCGAGCACGGCTTCCTCGACCGCGAGGGCGTGCGTCGCGCGGTCGCAGGCCTGGAGAACGCCGAGTTCTACCTGTGCGGCCCGGCGCCCTTCATGGAGGTGGTGGAGCAGACGCTGCTCGACCTCGGCGTGGAACGCGACCGGATCGCGATCGAGCGCTTCAATCTGGCGACCTCGCACGGACCTGAGGAACAGGTCCGCGCCAACACGGGTCACGGGATTGGGGAGGATGTCGCGCTGACGGTGCACATCGACGGCGGGATCCACCAGGTAGCGTGCGCGGCTGGCGAGACGGTGCTCGAGGCGGTGCGGCGCGCCGGGCTGAGTCCGCCCTCCGCCTGCGAGGACGGCTACTGCGGCTGCTGCATGGCGCGGCTGCTGCGCGGCCGCGTCGAGATGGCGCGCTGCCACGCGCTCGACGAGGACGAGGTCGCCGACGGCTGGATCCTGACCTGCCAGTCGCGCCCGGCCACGCCGGAGTGCGAGGTGCGCTACGACGAGTGAGCGCCGAGCACCGCGAGCAGCTCGGCGTGGATCGCGCCGTTGCTCGCGGCGATCTCGCTTCCCGAGGCGGGCGGTGGGCCGCCCGACAGATCGGTGACGCGGCCGCCCGCTTCCGCCACGATCAAGATGCCAGCCGCAACGTCCCAGGGGTGCAGCTTGAGCTCCCAGAAGCCGTCGAAGCGCCCGCAGGCGACGCAGCAGAGATCGAGCGCCGCGCTGCCGTCGCGACGCACGCCGCCCGCCCGCTTCACGGCGCGCGCCAGCAGGTCGAGGTTGTCGCGCTCGGCGTGGTGGACGTCGTAGGCGAAGCCGGTCGCCAGCAGCGCCCGCCCGAGGTCGGCTTCGCCCGACACGCGAATAGGTCGGCCGTTGCGGCGGGCGCCGCCGCCGCGCGTCGCCTCGAACAGCTCGTCGCGCAGGGGATCATAGACCACGCCGACGCGGCGCATGCCGTCGCGCTCGACACCGATCGAGACGCAGAAGCACGGGTAGCCGTGCGCGTAGTTGACGGTGCCGTCGAGCGGGTCGATCACCCAGCGCCACTCGGCTCCGGCAGCACCGTGCGCGCTGCCCTCCTCGGCGAGGACGGCGTCGGCGGGTCGCTCGCGGCGCAGCGCGTCGACGATGTGGCGCTCGCAGGCGCGATCGACCTCGGTGACGAGGTCGATCGAGGTGCTCTTGGTCGCGATCCCGACGCCGGTCTCGTAGCGCGCGCGCTGGATCGCGCCGGCCTCGCGTGCCAGACGCGTCGCGAGGGCGAGGACCGCGCCCGTCTCGTCAGGCATCGCCGCGGCGCTCGGGCTCCGGCAGCCGGAACAGGCGGCGCGCGTTGGCGGCCGTGGCGCGGGCGATCTCCTCGACGGCGACGCCGCGCAGCGCGGCGAGCCGGGCGCCGACCTCGACGACGTGCGCAGGCTCGTTGCGCCGGCCGCGGTGCGGGACCGGCGCCAGCAGCGGGCAGTCGGTCTCGACGAGCAGGCGCTCGAGCGGCAGCGCGGACGCCACCGCGTGCAGCTCGGCGGCGTTCTTGAACGTGACGATTCCCGAGAAGGAGATCTCCAGGCGCGCGTCGAGCGCGCGGCGGGCGAAGTCGAGCGAGCCGGTGTAGCAGTGCAGCACGCCGGAGACATCGCCGCGGCCCTCGGCGCGCCACACCTCGAGCCCCTCCTCCCACGCCTGCGGGCCGTCGCCGCGCAGGTGGATCGAGACCGGGAGCGCGAGCTCGCGCGCCAGCGCGACGTGCTCGGCGAAGACGGCGCGCTGCACCTCGCGCGGCGAGTGCATGTAGTGGTAGTCGAGCCCGCACTCGCCGACCGCCACGACGCGCGGTCGCGCCAGCCAGGCGCGCAGCCTGGCGCGCCCGGTGTCGTCGAGCAGCCGCGCATCGTGCGGGTGGATGCCGACGGCCGCGAACACCTCGGGATGGCGCGCATCGGCCGCCGACGCCAGCGCGACCGCGGCCTCGTTGGCATCGACGCCCCAGCCGGCGCCGACGGCGATCAGCGTCTCGACACCGAGCGCGCGCGCGCGCGCCAGCACGGCATCGCGGTCGGCCTCGAACTCCGGCGCGGTCACATGGGCGTGCGAGTCGATCCACACTGCGCGGCTAGCTAGCGAGTTCCAGGCGGGAGCGCGAGGGTCCGGAGTTGCCGAGCGCGGGGCATGGTCGGGGGGGGGGGGGGGGTGTGACGCGCCCGACCCACCACCAAAAAAAAAACCGCGCCGGCAA
>Ga0335070_10000854_pt1 | contig 34856 bp, 33 predicted proteins | sample Lox_Sample_13_FD_206722 | JGI IMG/M metagenome (GOLD analysis project Ga0335070, IMG submission 206722) | Soil microbial communities from Loxahatchee National Wildlife Refuge, Florida, United States - Lox_Sample_1.3 | ecosystem: Environmental > Terrestrial > Soil > Wetlands | place: USA... | reverse complement strand
ACCTTCAGCAAAGGAGTTGCCGAAATTCTTCGAAAGACATTATTGACCGTCGAGAAAGAGAGGGCTGCCGGCCTTATTTTGGACTTGAGAAATAATCCGGGTGGTCTCTACGATGAGGCCGTATCCGTAGCCAGCCAGTTTCTGAGCAGCGGGAATGTGCTCTTGGAAAAGAATGCTTTGGGCAAGATCAAACCTATACCCGTCCGGCCAGACGGAGTGGCCACTTCCCTACCCCTGGTAGTGTTGATCAATGCCGGAACGAGCAGTGGAGCGGAGATTGTTGCCGGAGCCTTGCAGGATGCGCATCGCGCCAAGCTCATAGGCGAAAAGACTTTTGGGACAGGGACTGTCCTTGAAACATTTTCCCTCTCCGACGGCTCAGCACTGATGCTGGCCGTCGAAGAATGGCTAACCCCTGCCGGGACAGTGATCTGGCACCACGGCATCTCTCCCGATGTCATCGTCAATCTTCCCCCAGAGGCTACACCGCTTCTTCCTGTGACGGAGAGGGAACTGACAGCAGAGGAATTGCGGCAAAGCCAAGATGTTCAACTATTACGGGCCCTGGATTTGCTCCTCCGGGAGAATAGACATGGCACCTGACACGACCAACCGGAAAACTTCGCCTATGATCTGCCCCTGGATGAAGTGGATTGAGCGACGGCACCTCGCCTGGGCTTTACTTGGAGCAACAGAAGGGATACAATCAGCCTTCGGATCTTCCTTATCCATCATGCGCCGATTTCTTTTCATTATTATTCTCCTCTTGCCAAGTGCCGGATACGCTTTTCCGAATGCGAATGAGCGAGCCATCGACGACACCCTTCAAGTCTCCTCTACGGTAGCTGTAGAGATTTCTGACCTGAAGACCTTTGCTGAGGTGATGGAGCGTGTGCCCGGCAAAAAGATCGTTTACGTCGGTGAAAACCACAACCAGTTCTCGCACCACGTGATGCAGTTAGAAATCATAAAAGACCTGCACAGAAGAGGAAAAAAATTAGCCATCGGAATGGAGATGTTCCAGAAACCCTTCCAGAAACCCTTGGATGATTATATTGAAAACAGAATTGATGAAAGGGAATTTCTGAAAAAGACTCAATATTTCAAGTGGTGGGGGTTCGACTATAACCTGTATAGGCCCATCCTCGAGTTCGCGAGGGCAGAGAGGATCCCTGTGGTGGCACTCAATATGAGGCAGGAGATCGTCGATAAGGTCTTCCGAGGGGGCCTCGATTCCCTGTCTGAGGAAGAGAAGAAATTGGTTCCGTCCCGGATGGACTTTTCTGACGAGGTTTATAGAAAGAGGCTCGAAAAGGTTTTTCGAGAGCATGAGGATTTTGGGGCAGAGAATTTCAATTTCTTTCACCAGGCTCAGGTCTTATGGGATGAAACCATGTCAGAGTCGATCGACGAATTCTTAAAAGCACATCCGAGTGATCACATGGTCGTCCTTGCAGGAAATGGCCATCTGGCCTACGGGTCCGGCATTCCGAAGAGAACAGCAAGGAGAAATGGATACGATCACGCAATTATCCTGAACGATGCTGATCTCGAAAAGGATATTGCTGACTATGTCCTTTTTCCAAAGACCATACCAGGCGTTACTTCTCCAAAGCTGATGGTTTTGCTTAAGGAGAAGGGAGGAAAAGTTGAAATTGCCGATTTTCCCTCCGGAAGCAATTCCGAAAAAGCAGGAATGAAAGCGGGAGATATGATTTTATCCATCGATCATACTCCCGTACGAGATATCGATGATGTTAAGATCGATCTCCTTTTCAGAAACAAAGGGGAGAACGTAAAGGTGAGAATTCTAAGAAAAGGCTTCCTCGGTTCGAAAGAAATTGATTTTGAAGTGCTTCTTCAGTAAAAACTGGAGGGCAAATTTGAATTAGAATGAAACAACCCTCTCATGCCTTTTGGAGTGCGACCGCCGCTGAAATCTTCGAGGAACTTCAAACCACGCCGCAGGGTTTAAGCGTAGAAGAGGCTCAGGAGCGCCTTGCCCGTCATGGCTCCAATCTGCTTAAGCCTAAAAAGAGGACAGATGCCCTCACGCTTCTCCTCTCCCAATTCAAGAATCCTATTATCCTTATTCTCCTCTTCGCAGTAGGACTCTCCTTCTTGCTCCACGACTCAGCGGATGCAGTCATCATTTTGACTATCGTCCTGGTCAGTGGTCTTCTCGGGTTCTGGCAAGAACGGGGGGCGGTCAATGCCGTCGAGAAGTTGCTGGCCATCGTCCAGATCAAAGCGACAGTGATTCGCGACGGAGATTCAAAAGAGGTTCCCGTCGAAGAAATCGTTCCGGGAGACATCGTTGCCCTGAGTGCAGGAGATGTTGTTCCGGGCGACTGTCTCATTTTCGAATCGAAAGATCTCTTTGTTGATGAGGCTACCTTAACAGGGGAAACCTTTCCGGTAGAAAAAACGGCGGGGATTCTGCCAGAAGAAACGCCGCTCGGTCAACGGACGAATGCCCTTTTTATGGGAACCCATGTGGTGAGTGGTCATGCCAAGACTGTTGTGGTTCACACGGGAAAGGATAACGAGTTCGGAAAGGTTTGCGAGCGGCTGAAGTTCAGGCCACCGGAGACGGAGTTTGAACGGGGCGTTAGACGATTTGGATATCTTCTCCTGGAGGTGACACTCGTCCTGGTGATCGCCATCTTTGCCATCAATGTCTATTTCAAGCGTCCGGTCATGGAGTCCTTCCTCTTTGCATTGGCCTTGGCTGTCGGGCTGACGCCCCAACTGCTGCCGGCGATCATCAGTATCAACCTCTCCCATGGTGCGAAACGCATGGCATCAAAGAAAGTCATTATCAAACGCCTCGCCTCCATTGAAAACTTCGGCAGTATGAACGTCCTCTGCTCCGATAAAACGGGAACGCTGACCGAAGGCGTGGTGCAATTCCATTCAGCCATAGATGTGGAGGGCAGCGAAAGCGAGAAGGTCTTTCTCTATGGCTATCTCAATGCCATTTATGAAACAGGTTTTACAAACCCAATCGACCAGGCAATCCGAAACCGCCGCACGTTGGATCTTTCTGGCTACCAGAAGCTTGACGAGGTACCCTACGATTTTATTCGCAAACGTTTGAGCATTTTAGTTTCAAAAGACGGCGCCTATCAGATCATCACAAAGGGTGCGCTGTTGAATGTGCTCGAGGTCTGCTCGTCAGCAGAAATTGCGCATGGTACGCCGGTGGATATCACGACGGTCCAAGATCAGATCCGGCAGCGCTTTGAAGAGCTGAGCCAAAAGGGATTCCGAATATTGGGCATGGCTTATCGGGATCTTGGGTCTGTCAACCTCATCACGAAGGAGCATGAAACCGGCATGACGTTTTTAGGCTTCCTGGTTTTCTTCGATCCTGCAAAAAGCGGAATTGTCGAAACCATCAGCAAGCTGGGACATCTTGGGGTTTCACTGAAGATCATCACAGGAGATAACCAGCTGGTTGCAGCTAATGTCAGCCACCAAGTGGGATTCTCGGATCCGAAAATTCTTACGGGCCGAGATCTCCACCAGATGAGCGACGAGGCACTGCTCAACCGAGTCCGTGACGTCGATGTCTTTGCTGAGGTGGACCCGAATCATAAAGAGGTGATTATCCATGCGCTGAAGAAGGCTGGAAATGTGGTCGGCTATATGGGCGATGGGATCAATGACGCCTCGGCACTCCATTCCGCGGATGTGGGGATTTCGGTGGACAGCGCTGTGGATGTTGCCAAGGAGGCGGCTGATATTGTGCTTCTCGAAAAAGATCTGGATGTCCTCGTTGAAGGTGTCCGTGAGGGACGGACTACCTTTGCCAATACGTTGAAGTACGTCTTTATGGCCACAAGCGCCAATTTTGGAAACATGTTCAGCATGGCCGGGGCATCCCTCTTCCTGCCCTTTCTCCCCATGCTGCCCTCGCAGATTCTCCTCACCAACTTGCTGACTGACTTCCCGGAGATGACGATTGCCACGGACCGTGTGGATCCTGAACTCGTTGAGAAACCCCGACGCTGGGACATCAAATTCATCCGCAACTTCATGATGACCTTTGGTTCGGTGAGCTCGATCTTCGACTTCCTCACCTTCGGCGTATTACTCTTCGTCCTTCACGCTCAACCTGATTCATTCCGAACCGGCTGGTTTCTGGAATCGGTGATCTCCGCCTCGGTGATCGTCCTCGTCATTCGCACCCGCAGACCCTTTTATCAGAGCAGACCCGGGAAATATCTGCTGGCCACCACTCTGCTCATTGCCGCAGTAACACTCATTCTTCCTTTTACTCGTTTGAGAGGCCTTTTCAAATTTCGTCCCCTACCCGCTCCATTCTTTATTGCCCTGGGAGCGATTGTGGTTCTCTATATCGTTGCCGCGGAAATAGCGAAGAGGCTTTTTTACAAGAAGATCAAATCTTAATCAACGCATCGCCTTTTCAGTTTTTGGTCCAGACCACCGGGCTATCTTTCACGGAATGAGCCTGATCTTTCCGTAATCGCTCGATTCGACAGTACCGATCCGTCTAACATAATCACAAATCCAAACGGAATACAACACATGATCACAGCAAATCAGGTAAGCTCCCGGATCGAACCTGGATTCAACCATCGTCCGACTTCAGGCAGCCAGTTTCTTTGACTGCATTTCTTCCGCATGCTTCGTTCTTCCTGTCCAAGCGACCAGGCTTTCGACTAATTCCTTTATCTTTTTTCTCGTCTTCTCGTCTGTCACCCGGCCATTGCCATCTACCTTGTCCTGCGCAAAGGGGACCATCACTTCCGGCTGATTCAGCGGAAGCATGTTCAAAAACACGAAGCTTCGTCTCAAATCATATTGTGCCCTTGCGGTTCCCAAAGTCCCAATGGATGCTCCCATGACGGCAACAGGCTTGCCATCGAAGGCATTATCTCCATAGGGTCTCGATGCCCAGTCAATCGCATTCTTCAGCACACCCGGTATGGAGTAGTTATATTCCGGCGTAGCAATCAGAATCGCATCGGCTGCCCTGATTCTTGCTTTGAACTGTTTGACCTTATCCGGTGGTTGAAATTCTATGTCTTGATTAAAAGGCGGGATCCCTTCGAGGTTAAAAACTTCAAGGGATGCATCATCAGGGACTGTCTCAACCGCTGCGGCTAAGATGGCCTTGTTGTAAGATTGCTTTCTTAAACTGCCCGCGAATCCAAGGATATGTACTTTTTGATTCATTAACCTGTTCCTCCTTTTTCATTAAGTAGATTCTTTAACAAAAACTTAATCATCCGTCGCCAAAATCGCAATGTCGTTCTTTTTTGAACAATATTCTCGGCATACCGCGGGAAAAAAAACTTTCCTTCAGACAGAATACAGCCTTTCCGCGCAAAAAATACGGATTTTACCTTATTTATTCCTTCCCGGATTCTTTAGTATTTATATTAAAAATCATCAAGCACTTCTTATGACCCGTCCCGAAGAAAGGAGAAGATTATGGGTAAATTCGCTCCTCATGCCAAGGAATATATGACCGAGGACAAAGACCAGAAGATTAGAAAGCTCATCATGACCCTCTCTAGCGACAACGATTCAATCCGTAAGGAGGCTCGCCAAACCCTTGTGACTATCGGGAGCCTCGCGGTGCCCGCGTTAATCGACGCCCTGAAACAAAAGGACGATCATGTGAAGCGTGAGGCGGTAAAGGCCCTCTGTGAGATTGAGGATCCAGAGTTGGCTCCTATGTCGACAACATTGATGGCATAGCGAAGATCGTTTAAGGGTAACCCATCCATGCCTTCGAAGATAGTACAATGGATTAATGCCCGCTGGCCCCTTGACGCTGTCATTCGTTGGAGCCTCGAAGAAGAGATGCCAGGGGGGGCCAGTTATGCTTACGTCTTTGGCAGTGCCGTCCTACTCATCTTCCTCCTACAAGTCGTCACAGGTCTATGGCAACTGCTTTACTTCGTTCCTACGATTGACCGTGGTTACGGCAGCCTCAATTATCTGCGTACAGAGATACCCTTCGGATGGCTGATCCACGGGCTGCACTACTGGGGTGCCAGTGCCATGATCATTCTCGTAGGATTACATATCTCACAGGTCTATATCTGGGGGGCCTACAAAAACCCTCGTCAGTTGACGTGGTTGATCGGCGTGGGCAACCTGCTTCTCACCTTAGGTCTGGGATTCACCGGGCCGGTCTTACCCTGGGATGAGAGAGGTTTTTGGGAAGCGGAGGTAGCCGTCAGCTCGGCGGGAACGATACCGATTCTCGGAACTCTGGCAAGAAATCTTTTGCAGGGTGGCTCCATTCTCGGCCAGCTGACTCTTTCCCGTTTCTTCTTCCTTCATGTCGCAATTCTGCCGGGGATACTGATCCTATTCGTCATTTTCCATCTGGTTGCCTTCCGGAAGTCTGGCATTTCTGGCCCCTGGGATGAAGCCAAACGAAAACGGTCGGGGCTCTTCTGGCCTGATCAAGTCTTCAAGGATGCAGCGGTGGTCACGTTCATCTTTGTCATTCTGGTGGGGCTATCTGCTTACCGGCGGCCTCCGTTCCCTGGTCCGTTGGACATCATGCAGACCTTCTATGTTCCGAAGCCTGAGTGGTACTTCCTCTTCTTTTACCAAACCCTGAAGGCCTTTCAAGGGGCACTCGAACCGATCGGCACAATAGGGATCCCGCTTATCGTAACTCTACTCTTCCTATTCCTCCCTTTCTTTGATCCAAGTCCTGAGCGGAATCCAAGCCGTCGTCCGGTCGCAATGACTGGCTTTTTCATTTTTATTGCCTGGGTGATCGTCATGGCGATTATTGGATATTACAGTCATCCCGGGATTGCATCGGGAGGCACATCGAAGGTAAGCACAGCGAGCTTACAACCCTTGAAGGTATCACCGGGAGACCCCACTGCCCAAGTTTCAGCGAGTGCAAAGCAAGGCGAGCAGCTCTTCAACTCGCTCGGGTGCATAGGGTGTCACACGATTAAGGACAGAGGAGGTGTCGTGGGGCCCGCATTAAATCCCCAATTGCTACAAGGCAAAACCCGCCAGTGGCTCATCACCCAGATTCGAAACCCAAGATCCCACAATCCCAGTACGATCATGCCTGCTTTCAGTTCCGCCACGGACCAGCAGGTCAATGACGTCATCGAATTCTTATTAAGTGTAGTTAAAGGAAAACCGGTGATTCGTGGACAAGTAGCCAAAGCACCTTCAACAGGTAAGGTTCTTGTACCACCCGCTGCCTCACCGGCTGCAGAAGTGACCGGCCCTCATGGCCCTCCTGAGGCAGCCTCCTTCATCATTGGAAATGTTGAGCTTGGAGCCACTATCTTTCGTCAGGACTGCCAACCCTGCCATGGTCCCCAGGGCAAGGATAAAGTTCCAAATCCTGGCTCAGCCGACGGAACTGTTCCATCACTCAACCCTATTGATCCATCCTTATTCAACAAAGATGCGCAGGCCTTCATTAATAGCACCGACCCATATATTCAGCATGGTTCAATACCAGACGGGCCAAACCCGGCACTACGCATGCTTCCTTTCGGAGACAGCGAATCACTCACCCAACAGATGATCGCCAATGTGGAAGCCTATGTCTTGCGTTTGAACGGCGTAGAGCGGGCGCAACCCGTTCATCCCGGACTCGAACCGCACTTCTTTTTCTGGCTGGTGGTCATCGTGTTCGGTTTGGTATTGGGTGGCTTCTGGGTCTGGAAGGGCAGAAGATGACAGCCTTGGTAGACAGGTACGCTCGTGCTTCAAGAAGACGAAAAGGTCGTAGACAAGCAGATGACCCGAAGTATGGGGACGGAGGAGTTTGGTCGTGGAAGATAATCTCTTTTTTGCCGAGCCGGTGACCTCGCGACGAGGGTTTTTGAAGCGGATGGTCGGCGTTCTAAGCACTCTCGTAGCGGCCGCCATGACCGTTCCGTTCGTTAGCGCCATCATCGGGCCTTCCTTTCGTTTGAAAAAGGCGCGCTGGGTCAAAGTGGGTGACATCAGTTCACTTCCTCTTGAGCTCCCGACCAATATGAAATTTCCCTACAAGACAGAAGATGCCTATCTTCGAGAAACGGTGATTCACGATATCTGGGTCACTAAGCATTCTTCGTCTGAAGTCACTGTGTTCTCTCCAATCTGTCCTCATCTGGGATGCCATTACGCGTGGCATCCTGAGACTCATGAATTTGCATGCCCCTGTCACGGGAGCATCTATTCGGCCACCGGGAAGGTGCTCGGTGGTCCTGCTCCTCGTCCCCTCGACACTCTGTCCTGGAGGATGGAAAAAGAAGAACTTTCCGTTGAATGGGAGACATTTAAAGTTGGAATCCCCCAGAAGAGCCGAACGTAGTAGACCATTCTTTGTTTCCATTTTTTTCCCTTCAGACCGGCATGGCAGAGGTCTGAATGTAAGAGCGGTTTCGCCGAAAAACAAAGGGTGGGACCCTAATTCATGATCCCTCTAAAAGATACCATTCCACGCATAGGATTTTCGTTCATCACGTGGGTGCTTATCCTTTTGAACGCCATTGTCTTCCTGTTTGAAATATCCATTCCCAAAGATCTCTTACAGCAGTTTTTCTGTCTCTTCGGTCTTGTCCCAGCAAGGTATACGTATCCAAGCTGGGCACTGACCCATGGTCTTTCTCCGGGTAATTATTCGCCCTTCTTAACAAACATGTTCTTGCATGGGGGGTGGCTCCACATCATCGGCAATATGTGGTTTCTCCACCTCTTCGGAAGTACGGTGGAAGATCGCATGGGCCACGTGAGATTTCTATTCTTTTATCTCCTTTCAGGGCTCGCCGCAAATTTAATTTTTTTTATGGTCGACCCGCATTCCACGATTCCCGAGTTCGGGGCATCCGGAGCTATCGCAGGGGTGATGGGCGCTTATATTGTGATGTTTCCGAAGGCGCAAATCCTAACACTCATCCCGGTCCTGTTTATCCCTTTTTTGGTGCACTTGCCGGCTTTCCTCTATTTGGGTCTTTGGTTTCTCATCCAGGTTTTCGCGGGTACGCTTTCCTTTGCCTCCCACGGTACAGCAGGCGGCGTGGCATGGTGGGCACATATTGGCGGGTTTGCCACGGGGATGGTGCTTCTCCCCTTCTTCAGAAATAGAAAGCTTTCCTATCGTAAGCCTTTTGCGGATGAGGCCTATCATTACGTTCGTCGTTAGCCGGCAGGATTTTAAAGGAGGACACAATGAAATTTGACATCTCCACAATATTCTGGCTGTTCTTCATCATTGCAGCACTTCAGCCTCTCTTAAAGAAGAGATTCCTTGTGGCGATGAGACAGAAGCTGATCGCCTCTTTTGAGAAGACGAGGGGTTCAAGGGTGATTGTTCTCATACACAGACAGGAGACCATGAGCCTCTTAGGTTTTCCCTTATTCCGGTACATCGATATCGATGACTCCGAGGAGGTCATCCGTGCGATTCACATGACAGACCCTGATATGCCTCTCGACCTTGTCCTCCACACCCCCGGAGGTCTGGTGCTTGCCGCTTACCAGATCGCCCATGCCATCAGATTGCACGAAGGGAGGGTCACCGTTTTCGTCCCCCATTATGCCATGTCAGGAGGAACTTTGATTGCCCTGGCAGCGGATGAGATCGTCATGGAGGAACATGCTGTCCTGGGTCCGGTCGATCCACAGCTCGGCGAGTATCCTGCGGCATCCCTTGTGAAGCTGGCTGAGAGCAAGCCGATATCGGACATCGATGATAAATCATGGCTTCTCGCAGATGTTGGCAGAAAGGCCATCGAGCAGATCAGGGCTCAGGTCAAATTCCTTCTCGCCGGGAAATATGCGCCCGAGAAGGCGGAAGAGCTGGCTCGGATTCTTACAGAAGGCAGATGGATTCACGATTATCCGATCACCTTTGAGGAGGCCGTCAATCTCGGCCTCCATGTCACAAAGGGCATTCCTCCTGAATTGTATCAACTGATAAGCCTTTATCCCCAACCGATCAAGCACCAGCCGTCGGTTGAATATCTCCCCATCCCAAGATTTAAGGGGCCCGCGCATAAGCCTTAGGAAGGAATGAAATGCCATTTCACGTCCTTTTTTTGGTCTCTATCGTTGCCGGGTTTGTCGGTGCCATGAGCGGAATGGGCGGCGGAGTGATACTGATTCCCGTGCTCACATTCTTTGGAATGGACATCAAACATGCCATCGCTGTGAGCATCGTTTCCGTCATCGCCACATCGAGTGGCTCCGCTTCAGCCTATGTGAGGGACCGGCTTACGAACCTTAAAGTTGGCATGTTTCTCGAAATCTTTACGATCGTGGGGGCACTTGCAGGGGCTGCCATTACACTCGTTTCTGGAAGGAAGTTTCTCTTTATCCTTTTTGGTATCGTCCTCTTGTCTTCATGGATCGTCCTGTTTCGACAGAGAAACGAGGGCTGGCGACCAGCCGCTCACCAAGATGTCTTTTCCCGCTGGCTCGAGTTGGAGGGCAGCTATTATGACCGGTCGGTCCGGCAAGTGATCGTGTATCACGGAGCACGGGCCTACCTCGGTGGTCCCCTGATGTTTGGCGCAGGCCTGATTGCCGGGCTCTTGGGAATTGGGGCGGGAGCCCTTAAGGTATTGATCCACGACCTTGTGATGGGACTCCCACCGAAGGTATCCACCACCACCAGTAATTTAATCATTGGTGTGACGGCCCTGGCCGGCACCAGTGTCTACCTCGCAGCAGGAATGATCGATCCGGGACTGGCCGCGCCGGTCATTCTCGGTGTGGTCTTTGGTGCTTTCATGGGCACACGTCTGCTCGTCCGTCTGACCAATCAGACGGTACGCAACATATTCTTAGGTGTGTTGCTGGTTTTGGGACTCGAGATGATCCTCCGGGGTATCTGGGGAGTGTAAGGATGAAATTGCAGGGATCAACCAGTCCTCCTGAAAAGGGACAGAGTAATGACCATTTCGATATGGAAAGCCTAGTCGGGTATGTCCTCTTGACAGGCGTTCTGTTGAGCGTGGCTCTCCTTACGGTTAGCTTTGTCTGGCGCTGGGTGAGGGTGGGGAATCTTCGATTCGAATATTCGATCGTCGGAATGAACTTCTTCGAGTTCATATCATCTACCCTCCGGCAGACGGCTTCCCGGGCTTTCCGTCCCCGTCTCTTTCTCAACATGGGAATCGCCGTATTGATGTTAACACCTTTTGTCCGTGTGCTGGCTTCTGTTTTCTATTTTGCTCTTGTCGAGCACAACTGGAAGTATACCCTCTTCACCGGCTTTGTCCTGAGCGTGCTCACTTATAGTCTCTTCCTTCGATGAGCCATTCTTATACAGGAAACTCTCGATCGCAAACCGTACCTGCTTGCAGGATTTCCGGCGAAAAGGGAATTGACCTCTAAATACTGGCCTTCAGTTAATAAAATACAACCTTCACCTTATTCACTTCTGAAAACCTATTTGTTTAAATGGAAGTTGTATGACCCGTCTGAAAGGAGGAAGAAGAATGAAAAAATGCTCTCGGTTCCCGTTCAATGCCTCTCTTCTTCTTTTTGGCCTTCTTCCTCTAATTCTTTTCTTGGGCTGTGCGCCAATATCCAGGGAATTGAGAGCCCAAGCAGACCAAAAGCTGAGCTTCCAACAGGTTTCTCAAAATCCGGAGGCTTATAAAGGGAAAATCGTGATCTGGGGCGGAGAGATCGTTGAAACCAGCAATCAGAAAGACGGAACAACCCTTATCGTCATCTTGCAGCGCCGTCTTGACTGGACGGAAGAGCCCACGTTCAAACCCTCCGAAGGAAGATTCATCATTCTTGTTGAGGGGTATGTAGATCCATATGTCTTCAGAAGAGGAGGGAGAATCACCGTCGCAGGTGAAATCCAGGGAAAGAAAGTAATGCGCCTTGGCGAATTGGAATATCCCTACCCTCTTCTTTTGAGCAAGCAGGTTTACCTCTGGGGAGACTATTACTACTCTCCGTACCCGTATCCCTACTATTCATGGGGATATTATGGATACTATGGCCCGTGGTGGCGCTATCCCTACTGGTAGAAACTCCTTTCCTTTTTTCTCAAGGGCACTTTCGTTTACCTAATCTTTTTCGGAGGCAAATAAGTATGCTATCAAAAATACCAATCGATATTAAAAGAATAAAAAAGGAAGGCTTGGACAGAGAGATATTGAGAGCCGCCATCATTGCCGAACTGGATGCCATCAATCTCTATGAGCAAATGGCGGATATGACCCAAAGCAAAAACATCAGGAAATTACTCCTGGATGTGGCAAGAGAAGAAAAAACACACGTGGGAGAGTTTCAAACCCTCTTGGTCAGGGAAGACACGGAGCAAGAAAGGGAATTGAAAGAAGGGAAAAGGGAGATTGAAGAGTTAATAGAACACGAGAAAAGATAATTTCGGAATAAGGACTGATTTCTGGTTCTGGCCTTTTCCCTGAGGCTTTGAACATTGCGACTCCATTTTTCGATGATCCATTTTCATGACTCCGCCATGGCATGGATCGGAGGTGTGGAAGGGTCAGTTCCAAAATGTTTTTACCTGTGAAGCCTTCCAATATTGAAAGACTATGTGTTTGATGGTGACAGAACCCTTATACCTGGTCAAGAGTGTACCATTATGGCACTCACTTTAGCCTCAACGGGGTCTCTTCATTGATGCATTCCAATTCCACCTCTCTCTGGCTAAATAAGGGGAAGAGATAGATTGGAGTCGGTCATCGATCTCAAGCGTGACGCCCATTTTTTCGAAGGTTTCAATAACAGCATTCCTGATCCGCTCTAAGCCTTCAATGTTCCCTTCCATTGGCATATCTGCTCCCACTTCTTTGAGGAAATAAAAAATTTCTCTATTGAAGTCGTCGAACTTAATGATGATTTTCCGATTCATCTTTCCCTCACTTCCGTTTTGAGCTCTTCATGGTTATCACTAAAATAAAAAAAACACCTGATCGTTGTGATTCTTGTTGCTCCGAGGAGGGCAAGAGAACTTGAGTTTCACTTGGGTCTCCGATCGGGTGCTCATCAGCTTACTTCGGTGTCACGGCAGCAAACAGGTTGTTCTGCCCTCTCTGAATTAGAAGAAGGATATTATCCTGTCCCTTCGTCTTCTCAACCTTCTGAACAAAATCCTCCACATTCTTGACTGGTTTCCGATTAACCTCCTGAACCACATCCCCCGTCTGGATTCCCGCATCGGCTGCGGGACTCCCCGGTTCTACCCGAGTCACCACCACCCCCGTGTCCTTCTTTAAGCCAAGACCCTTCGCAATTTCAGGGGTGAGATTCTGCACGGTAATCCCCAAGGATTTATGGGAAGGTGATTTAGCAACTTCGACTTTCTCCTCCATCTCACCTACCTTCACCTGTCGGTCAAGAGCTTTCCCATTCCTTAATAACTTAACGGTTACGGCTTTCCCTACGGGAGTCGATGCAACAATTGGGGGTAGGTCTTTGGAGTCGGTTACTTCTTTACCGTCAAACTCTACGATGACATCTCCCCGCTCGATTCCTGCTTTCTCTGCTGGGCTGCCTGAGACCACCTGGGCAACAAGAGCCCCCTTCTTCTCTTTCAGATCAAATGACTTTGCAAGTGCTGGGGTAACCTCTTGAATGCTAACCCCAAGCCATCCTCGGGTAACATGTCCTTTCTCCTGGAGTTGGGGAGCAATCTCTTTGGCCATGTTGATCGGAATCGCAAATCCTATCCCCTGGCCTGAAGCGATGATGGCCGTGTTAATGCCCACCACCTCCCCTTTCATGTTGATAAGCGGCCCACCGCTGTTTCCTGGGTTGATCGAGGCATCGGTTTGAATGAAATTGTCATAAGGTCCAGAACCAATCACCCTTCCTTTGGCGCTGACAATTCCCGCAGTGACAGTCTGTTCCAATCCAAACGGACTCCCGACTGCTACTACCCAACTACCAACCTTCAGATCATCCGAATTGCCCAGGTTAAGAGGTTGCAAATCTGAAGAGGCTTTAATCTTGATGAGAGCCAAATCAGTCTTGGGATCCCGACCAATGATTTTACCATCATACTCTTTGCCATTCGCGAGTTTTACCTTGATCTGGTCTGCATCTTCGACCACATGGTTATTAGTGAGAATATATCCATCTCGATTCATTACAAACCCTGACCCAACACCCCGTTGTTCGAAACCTCTAGGCGGATTCTCTTCGGAAAAGGGTCCGAAGAAGTCTCCAAAAGGATTCTTCTCGCCAAACGGGGTTCCAGAGAAATGGCGGAATTGAAAATCAATGTTCTTTATTTTCTTAACAACCTGGATATTCACGACCCCAGGCCGAACCTTCTCCGCAAGTTCACTAAAGCTTGCCGGAACCATCGGTGTATCCGAATTCGTTACGGCTGTTGAATTCGGTGCGGTGGAGCTCTTGACTGCTGTTGACGCTCCATACCCAAATCCTACCAAGGCACCCACCATTAAGATTGCGACAATGATTTTTTTGAAATGCTTTTTCTGTTCCATGATTTAACCTCCCTTCTTAGTTTTAGGCTGCGTCCAGCCTTTCTTTTATGTTCAATTCTAAGAAAAGAAATTAACGAGAAGATGACTGGAAGATTACAAATTGGTAATGTTGGGAGGAAGGTTTTATTTCTATTTGAACAGGCAAAGGGGAGGAGCTTGAAACATCTTTAGAGTTAAACTTACGCTACGCCCGTTATCTCTCAAGGTTTGAGGGTTGGAAGGGTGATGGTAAAAATGCTTCCTTGGTTAAGGAGACTCGTAACGGTGATGTCTCCACCGTGGGCTCGGGCGATAGCCTTGGCCAGACTGAGTCCCAAACCGATGCCAGGGTTGGATCGACTCTGATCACATCGGTAGAATCGGTCAAAAATTCGGGGAAGATCATTTGGAGATATGCCAATGCCGGTATCTTTGACAGTGATTACGACATCTCTTTCATCATTCTCTGAAACCCAAACACTCACCGTTCCCCCTGACGGAGTATATTTGATGGCATTGTCAAGAAGATTGGAAAGCATTCGTTGAATCATCCGATTATCTCCAACGAGATAGCTTTTGTTGGGTACGTCACAGCCCAGGGTTACCCTCTTATCTTCAGCGATGGGTTCAAAAAGTTCGCATGCCTTCCGGACAAGACTTGTGAGATCGATCTCCTCAAGCGAAAGTTTATCCACGCCTGACTCCGTTTTTGAAATCATCAGCATCGTGTTAATCATGTCCAGAAGACGATCGCATTCCTCTATGGTGCTCGCCGCCATGCTTTCATATTCACCTATAGATTTCCCGTTAGTGAGGGTAACTTCTGCGATCCCTCGGATTCGGGTAATCGGGCTCTTCAGGTCATGGGCGACATTATCGCTCATCTCTTTGATCTCGGTCACCAGGGTTTGAATGCGATCAAGCATCTGATTGAAGGTCATTGCGAGTTGATCGATTTCATCGCCCCTGTCTTTCACAGGAACCCGCTTTCCCAGAGTACCTCCAGAGATACTTTGAGCGGTTTGGGTGATCTCTTCCACACCAGAAACTGCACGCCGGGCCATAAACCAACCGACTCCCGCTGCCAATACGATTAGGAAAGTCATCGTGGTGATGAAGATTCCCTTAAAGGCATCGAGAAATCGAGAATAACTCTCCATGGCCTGGCCAATCTGCAAGATGATACTGGGGCTGAGCAGGGCATAAAGTATCCGGACTTTATCCTTGTGGTCTTGGATGGTGATGGTTTCAAACACATGGCGGCTACCTTGAAGCAACTCCTTTATGGCCGTCTCATTAATATCGATATCCCTCCAATAAGACACATTGGATGAGGAAAAGACCTGTCCTTTCAGAGAAAGGAGCCGAAAGAACACCTTTTTTATTCCGGCTGCCTGGGCCTCAATCGCGGCATCGTCTTTGACCGCCTCAAACCCTTCTGTTTCGAGGAGCGTTGAGAAGCGATTGACCTGGCTTAAGAGTTCCTGATCGGTGCGTTCCTGGATAAAAGAGGTGATAAGGACGTAAAACAGGAGAAAAGCGACACAAGACGAAACGGTGAAGACCCCGGCATACCAAAGGGTCAATCGAAAGGCGAGAGTGTTTCGAAGGTTAATCCGTTTTCTTAAGGACATATCCTACTCCCCGGACGGTATGAATCAGTTTCCTATCAAAATCCCTGTCAATTTTGTCTCGCAGTCTACAGATTCTCGCCTCCACCACATTGGTCTGGGGATCAAAATTGTAATCCCATACATGTTCCATGATCATGGTTTTTGAAACGACCCGTCCCGCACTTCTAATAAGATATTCCAGCAAGGAAAACTCGATCGGCTTGAGTTCAATCTTTCTGCCCCCTCTTGCCACTTCCCGCGTGAGGAGGTTCATCGATAAATCCCCAACGGTCAGGCGGGTTGGCTCAGCAAGACCGCTTGCCCTCCGGATCAAGGCCTGCACACGGGCCAAAAGTTCGGAAAAGGCAAATGGTTTAGTGAGATAATCATCTCCTCCCGTCTGGAGTCCCTTGACCCGGTCGTCAATCGAATCTTTCGCGCTCAGGATAATGACGGGAATATTGACTTTTTCTTTACGCATTCTTTCAATAAGCGCCAAACCATCCAATTTGGGCAACATAATGTCGATAATGGCTGTGTCATAAGGTTGGGTTAAAGCCAGATGGAGGCCTTCTTCTCCATCTGTGGCATGATCAACTGCATAACCCGCTGCTCTTAACCCTTTTATAATAAAAGAAGCAATTTTTAGATCATCTTCAACCAGTAGAATTCGCATAGAGAACACTTTTAGATTAAGGTTAATAAAAAAGTCGTTTATGATAATCTATCATTGTACAATACGGTTCCTAAGAGTTTAGGAAGTAACCCACGCATTTAAATTAAATAGATAATCCCATTTTGAAGAGATTCAGTCAAGAAAGGGGGGCCAGTCAATAATATGATACCGTTGCAAGCGGTAGGGTATTTCACGTTGCAAGAAGTTCACAATGAGGTACATCCTAAAATATTAATTGGCCAGAGGACTAATTTCTTTTCATATTTAGGCCCAAGACATCACCGGGTGCGATCTCAAGAGGAAAAAACACATGTGGGGGAGTTCCAAACCCTTCTTTTAAAGGAAGACCGTCAGCAACAGGATGAGTTGGAAGAAGGGAAAAGGGAAGTCAAGCAGTTATTGAATAAGCGCTAAGCACCCCGTCTTGCCGCTTGCATCTTAGATTGTGGTTTCCTTTTATCAAAACGACCTTGGGTTAGCAAAAATTACTGGCTTCACCTGGATGATCTCAGTCTGTCATAGAATTCCTGCTGTTTTGGGCTGAGCTTCACCTTCTTTGGTTTTTCTGCTCTGCGCTGGGCCATCGTTATTACCTCCAAATTTCTTGCCATTAGGATAATCCCAGTAGGCCAATATGGCAAGGAAGGGAGAAATCAACTTCCAGGGAATCGTCGGAAAATACGGCATTTCCGCACAAAAAATAAGGGAAATACCTTATTCATTTTTCCGAATCATAAGGAGACAATGATGTATCCATATACAAGAAAAAGGAGAACGGATATGTTTAGCCATATGCGTCTTCGCCGTTTTTCTGTTGGTATTTCCGTGATGCTCATGCTGGGGATGGTCTTGCTCTCAATTCAGCCGGTTGTTGCTGAGGCTGCGGAGAGGACCAAACCAATCGATTTAAGCACTGCCATTATACAGGTGGCAAAGCAGAACCTCCCGGCGGTGGTCTATATCGAAGTGACCGAAAGCCGGGAAGTCGTCAATCGCTTCTTGCCCTTTCAGAATGACCCGTTCTTTAGACGTTTCTTTGGCGCTCCAAGAATGCCCAAGAAGTTCAAACAAGAAATGAAGGGGCTGGGATCGGGAATGATCATCGACCCGCAGGGTCATATCCTCACCAACTACCATGTAGCAGGAGGTGCGACCAAGATTGAAGTCACCTTGGCCGACGGAAGCAAACATCCTGCGAAACTCGTAGGAGGAGATCCAAAAACGGACTTGGCGGTGATAAGCATTTCAACAAGCGAACGCCTCCCCCATGTCACTTTTGGGGATTCGGACAGAGTGGAGGTGGGAGAATGGGTCGTGGCTATCGGAGCTCCTCGTGCCCTGGAGAAATCTGTCACGCAAGGGATTATCAGCGCCAAACATCGTCGGGGAATAACCGACCCGAACAGCTATCAGGATTTTCTTCAGACTGATGCACCCATTAATCCCGGCAATAGCGGCGGTCCCCTCTTGAACCTTTATGGCGAGGTGATCGGGGTCAATGCTGCGATTGCCACTGAATCAGGCGGGTTTGAGGGAATCGGCTTCACTATTCCCAGCAATATGGCCCAACATATTGCTAAGACCCTCATCACCCATGGCAAGGTAGAGCGGGGCTGGCTGGGTGTGACTATCCGGGATCTCACTCCGGAACTGGCTAAGAGTGCTCATACAGAGAGTCTGAAGGGAGCTTTGATTGTCGATGTGGCGAAAGGAGGACCCGCAGAGAAGGCAGGGATAAAGAAAAATGATGTGGTCATTGCTTACCGGGGCAAGGAGATTCCGGATGCCAGCGCATTGCGAAATGATGTAGCGGAGACTGCCATCGGAACCGAGGCAAAAATTACAATTCTTCGTAGCGGCAAAAAGGAGGAAGTGACAGTTAGGATTGGAAGTTTGGAGGCTTCGACAAAGATCCTCGCTGCCGCAGTGAAGGATCGTTTAGGGGTGGATGTGAGGTCCCCCAACTCAGGAGAGGTCAACAAATACGGCATAAGCCCTAACGAGGGAGTGGTGATAGTGTGGGAGGATCCAAAAGGTCCTTTGAAGGAGGCCGGTTTTGAGATAGGAGACATGATCCTCGCCATCAATAACCAGCCCATCGACAGTTTGGAGAGTTTCGTGGATCTGGTGAGCCTCCTAAGGCCAAAAGATAATATCGCTATTCTCGCTCTCGACCATCGAACTGGAAATACCGGCACAGTTCAAGTGGTGGCGCGATAGAGACGCTGGGAAGGCGCAGATGTGAAATGAGAAAATCGCTTTGGCTCTTTGGTCTACCTCTTGTCTCCCAGGCGTGTGCTTCGCTTCCTGCTTCTCCGTCCGGGAGAAAACCCCCTATTCCCAAAAAGGGGTTGAACCCTCAAGAATGAATCTTTTTGGAAGACAATTCTTTCCTAAGACAGGATTAGACGTGATTGCAATGATTGCATTATTTAGGGGTGCCTTCCAGCCACCCGGTTCGGGTGAGATGGGTCCCCGGATGTGGGGTTGGGAATATCACATGGGATGGTTTTCGATCGTCCTGATGGGTCTTTTTTGGATCGCTGTGATCGTGACGATCCTTTTTTTAATCCGATGGCTGATCGTTTCGACAAGTCATAGGAATCGCGAGGCCAGGCCGACGGATTCAGCCTTAGAAATCCTAAAAATAAGGTACGCGAAAGCTGAAATCAACAAGGAGGAGTTTGAAGAAAAAAAGAGAGATTTGGGATATCAGTAATACCTGTCAAGATCGGCGGGTTGATTAAATAGGATTGGGGGCTGTCCGGATCCTATTTTCTTAAACAAGAAGGTGATTACATCTGGTCTCTTAATGCCTCATCCACGATGCGGTCAGGGGAACGTGTCGCTTTAAAGCCAGAGCTTGTGGAAGAGGTTGCAATACCTATGGTTTTCTGTCCAATCGATCACCGCCTCAAGGTGTTGCGCGAAAAAGGTCTTGGTAAGGATCGTGAGGACGAGCTGTTTTAGGACGGGATGCAGTGGACAAGAAGACAGAAAGAGGCCTTTACCGCAACACGGTCAGTTACTTTGGGGGTCTGATCATCCTGGTCAGCCTTGTACTGATCTTTCTTTTCCTTCTGCTGAGTTTTGCGCTGAAGGCGCCCAGTCCCTACATCGGCATTTTCACATATCTCATCTTCCCCACGTTCTTAACGTGGGGGATCTTCATCTTCGCTTACGGGTTACTTCGGGAAAGTCGACGGCGACGACGTCTCGGAGCCATGGAGGCATTGCCCTTTCCAACGCTAGACCTGAACAACCCCCGTCATCGAAAGAGGTTTGCGGTTGTATTAACAGGTGGCTCTCTTCTTGGAATTCTGTTCGCCTTTGTCAACTACAATGCCTATCTTTTTACCGACTCCAACACGTTTTGTGGGAGATTGTGCCATAGGGTGATGAAGCCGGAATATACGGCTTACTTGAACGGTCCTCACGCCCGGGTCCCTTGCGTGGACTGCCATGTGGGAGCGGGGGTCTCTTGGTACGTGAAAGCGAAAATTTCCGGGGTTCCACAAGTCTTCGCTACGATTTTTCGCACCTATTCGAGGCCCATCTCGGTGCCTATTAAGAGCCTGCGTCCCGCAAGAGAAACGTGTGATGAATGTCACTGGCCAGAAAAGTTTTATGGGGCACAGTTGATCCAAAATCCCTATTTCCGCTACAACGAAAAAAATACCCCCGAGCAGATCAGCCTCTTGGTAAAAACTGGAGGCGGGACGCCTAATCTCGGTCAGAATGCCGGAATTCACTGGCACATGATTATTGGCGAAAAAGTCTATTTCAAAGCGACTGACCCCATGCATCAGTACATTCCGTGGGTTAAAGTCGTTTCCGCTGACGGGTCCATGATGGTTTACAGGGACCAAAGAGCAAAACTCACGGATGAGGAACTGGAAAAGCTACCGGCCAACCTCATGGATTGTATGGATTGCCACAACCGACCTTCTCACGTCTTCCTTCCACCCGAAACGGCCGTGGACAAGGCGATGGGAGGCGGGCTCATTTCACACAGATTGCCGTGGATCAAGAAGCTTGCCCTGGATGCATTGGTGAAAAATTACAAGGATGCCGATAAAGTCGAAGACGAGATGCGTCTGTTCATCGAAGGATATTATACCAAGTATTATCCGGATGTAATCAAACGTCAGAAAGCTGAGGTCACCCAGGCAGTCAACACGATTTTTTCCATTCAGAGTCGTAACGTCTTTCCCACGATGAAGGTAAACTGGACAACTTACCCCAACGATATTGGCCACCGCAACTGGCCCGGGTGCTTCAGGTGCCATGACAACCACCATGTGAACCAGTCTGGAAAGGTGCTCACCAGTACGTGCTCGGTGTGCCACACGATGCCGCAGCGCGGACCTCTCCTTCCCCTCGGAGCCACTGCCTCAACGAGTTCAGAGCCCTGGCACCCATGGCCGCTTAAAGGAGCCCACGAAAGGATCCTCTGCAGTCTTTGCCACCGGGCAGGCTACCGGCTGCCACTAGACTGCGTCTCCTGCCACAGAATTGATACCTCGGCTCCGATGATGAAGATGGCCTGCAAAACATGCCATCTTCTGGAGGCGGAAGTTGTGCCTATGGTCAATTGCAGGTCCTGCCACCAGAGTCCCAAGGGGCTGCATAACAATAGTCAACACGCGACACCCTCCTGCACCACTTGCCATCTGCCGCACACATGGAAGGTCATTGCCCGTGACACCTGTCTCACCTGCCACGAGGACAAGAAAGACCATAACGTCCCCACCTTCTGCGGGGAATGTCACCTTTTTGGTATGAAAGGAAAGGCCTCACCGAACCCCAAAGGGATAAGACTAAAGAAGGAAGACAGCTAACGCGTAAACTGAATTTGCTGGATCAGTAAGCTAAGGGATGAGACTCGAAAAAATGCAAAAGAAAAGATATACCAAAGAGTATTTAGAGCCGTTCGTTGTTGCGGTCCTGATTGCCCTTTTTATCAGGGCGTTTGTGGTGCAGGCTTTTCAAATTCCGTCGAGTTCGATGGAACCGACGCTCCTGATAGGAGACTACTTATTGGTTAATAAATTTACTTACGGAATTAGAATTCCTTATACAAACAGCAAGTTCTTTCAATTCAAGAAACCTCAACGAGGGGATGTGATTGTATTCATCTTCCCACTGGACCCTTCGAAGGACTTCATTAAAAGGGTCATCGGAACACAGGGGGAAAAAGTCGAGATCATCCACAACAAAATATATATCAATGACAGGCTGATCGATGATCCATGGGGACACTTTGTGACGAACCAAATTCCGAGAAGTTATCTTCAAAGGATGGAAAATTTCGGTCCGGTCGTTGTTCCGAAGGATTCCCTCTTCGTTTTAGGCGACAACCGTGACAACAGTGAAGACAGCCGTTTCTGGGGATTCCTCAATGTGAATGCTGTGTTGGGAAAGGCTCTGGTCATGTATTTTTCTTGGGATCGGAATGCTGAAAGTCTATTCGACAAGGTCAGGTGGTCCCGGATCGGCAGTTTGATTCATTAGCTAACCTGCTCTTAACCACTCTTTCCTCAGCCCGTAAGTCGTTCATTTTAATGGTCCCACGATGTGCTACGCAGGTGCTTCAAATGGAAACATTTTTCAACACTAATCCGAGGGAAACAAGAGATAAAAAACAAGTCCGGTGGTTACGCTGGCAAATCACTTGAGACCCATTCTTTGTCAATCATGAATTCCGAAATGTAGGAGCCTAACGAGCTTCACATGGATGACTCAAAAGGTTTAAGGCTGATCTTCCGAGCTCTCTACCATAGAAACTATCGCCTCTTCTTCGGTGGCCAGGGCATCTCTTTAATCGGCACATGGATGCAGCAGATTGCAATGAGCTGGCTGGTTTATCGCCTGACCAATTCAGCCTTCCTTCTTGGCGTCATCGGATTTTCAAGCCAAATTTGCAGTTTCTTTTTCTCTCCCTTCGCCGGTGTTATTTCTGACCGATGGAACCGCCACCGGATCCTGGTTGCCACTCAATCGCTGGCAATGGTACAGGCCTTTATTTTAGCCGCTCTGACTCTCACAGGCGTCATCGCTGTCCACCATCTTATCATCCTCTCCTTTTTCCTCGGTTTTGTAAATGCCTTTGATATGCCCACTCGTCAGGCCTTCGTAGTGGAGATGGTGGAAAAAAGAGAGGAGCTAGGGAATGCCATCGCTCTGAACTCATTCCTTTTTAATGGCGCAAGATTGGTAGGACCTTCCGTCGCTGGCATACTCATTTCCATCCTGGGAGAAGGAATGTGTTTTCTTCTCAATGGTGTCAGTTTCTTTGCTGTGATCATCGCTCTCTTGGCTATGAAGATGACCTCCAAGAAGCAAAATTCCGAGAAGATCCAGGTCTTGCAAGGCGTGAAAGAAGGATTCTCCTATGCCTTTGGTTTTCCGCCCACCCGGACAATTATCTTCTTCCTGGGGTGGATTAGTTTAGTGGGAACGGCGAATACAACCCTCATGCCTGTTTTTGCCAAAGACATCCTTCGCGGGGGTCCGCAGACCTACGGCTTTCTTATGGCCGCGATCGGTGTGGGCGCCATCATAGGGGCCATTTTCCTTGCCTCCCGAAGAAACGTGCTTGGACTGGGAAGAATCATCGTGATCGCTTCAGGTTTCTTTGGAATTGGACTTATCTCATTTTCCTTTTCTCATGTCTTATGGCTCTCATTATTTCTCCTGTTGCTCGCTGGTTTCGGCATGATGGTTCACATGGCATCGAGTAACACAATCCTCCAAACTGTGGTGGACGAGGATAAGAGGGGCCGGATGATGAGCCTTTATGTAATGGCATTTATGGGGATGGCCCCTTTCGGAAGCTTAGCCGGAGGCAGCCTGGCCCACGGAATTGGAGCCCCCAACACCTTAATCATCGGGGGAGCCTCATGTCTATTAGCTTCCTTCATGTTCGCTAAGAAACTTCCATCCATAAGGAAAATGGTTCGACCCATTTACATAAGAAACGGTATTCTCTCAGAAAAACCGGAAAGAAAAATCGAAACCAGCAGTTGAAAAAATGTAAAATCACTTTCTTAACAAAATTAAATGATGTGTTCTTGGGAAAGGTTTAGTATAATTAACGTGTCATCCTGGGGCACACTCCTCAACACTGCGGGACTTAAATATAGTGTCTTTCCGGGTGTAAAATACAGCGTTTAACCCATTTATTTCTCTTAATCTCTCAGTGATCTTTGTATTAGAACGGCGGCCTTCGGAAAGGAACGCCGTGGAAAAAACGGAGGCAGAGCGAATGAAAAAAAGAAACCCGTTTCGAAGAACCTATTTCTTCCTCTCTTGGATGATTCTAATTGTCTTGTTGCCAGTATGGGGTCTGAATGCTGCCGAGAGAAGCTCGGGAAAGGACTGGAGAAGCGGCTTTGTGGAGGTGGCCAAGAAAGTGAAGCCCTCTGTGGTTGCCATTCGGTCTGAGCGAACAGTGACCGTCGGACCGGGGTACGGAGAAGACTTCTTCAAAGGGACACCTTTTGAAGACTTTTTCAAACAGCACGGCGGGGGACCTCCTGTGAAACGAAAACAGATGGGAGAAGGCTCAGGCGTGATTGTGGACGGAAAAGGGTATATCCTTACGAACTATCATGTTGTCGCAGGAGCGGAAAAGATTACCATCCACCTTTTTGACGGCCGGGAGTTGAAGGGGACCGTTCGAGGGACAGATCCGAGAACAGACCTTGCGGTCGTCCATGTAGAGACAACCGATCTCCCTGTAGCCGTTATCGGCGATTCGGATAAGATACAGGTAGGGGAGTGGGCGATTGCCATTGGCTCCCCTTTTGGCCTTGAAGAGACTGTCACCGTAGGCGTGATTAGTGCAAAAGGCCGGTCTGGGCTTGGAACAGGGACTTACGAAGATTTCCTTCAAACCGATGCCTCGATCAATCCAGGGAACAGCGGAGGCCCTCTTGTGAACATTGATGGCGATGTGATCGGGATCAACGCGATGATCATCCAACCAGGTCAGGGCATCGGGTTTGCCATTCCCATCAACCTTGCCAAGACGATTATGCTGGAGCTGATTAAGACCGGGAAAGTCATTCGTCCATGGGTGGGAATCGGTCTTCAGGATATCACCCCGGATCTTATGAAGTACTTCAATCTTAAGGAAAAGGAAGGGGCACTGATCAGCCAGGTATACAGCGGAAGCCCTGCAGAACAGGTCGGGCTCAAGGTAGGAGATGTCGTGATCGAAGTCGATGGTGTGAAGATCAAGAATAGCCAGGACGTGGTCCGGGAAGTGCTTAAGAAGACGGTGGGCCAGAAGGTTGATTTTGTGGTCCTACGGGAAGGAAAGCGAACCCAAGTTTCCGTGACCACTGCCCAGATGCCGGAAAAGGTGGGAGAGAGAGGATCCGCTAAGCCGGCAAGAGAATGGTTTGGTCTTCGGGTTTCGAATATCACTCCAGATATTGCCAAACAGCTGGGCCTCGCCAAGACAGAGGGCGTGGTCATTACTGGAGTGGAACCCAATTCCGTTGCCCTGGGTGCGGGCTTAAAGGCGGGAGATATCATCTTGGAAGTGAACCGCCAGAAGATCCTGAACGAAAACGACTATCGCAGTGCCATGGACAAGGCAAAACCGGATCGAGGGGTCCTTTTCCTGATAGATCGGGAAGGCTCAACATTCTTTGTCATGCTGACCGAAGAGAAATAAGAACGGAGGCCAAAATTGAGAGGTTATTTGCGAACCAGGACAATATATCTTTCCCTATTTCTCTCTCTCCTTTTTACGACGATTTCAGAAGCAGGGCTGAAGGAAAATGTCTTTGAAACCCTTCTGCCCAATGGCCTGAAGGTGATCCTTCTTGAAAATCATAAAGCACCCCTCGTCACTTTTCAGGTCTGGTACCGCGTTGGATCTCGCAACGAGGCGTGGGGGAAGACAGGCCTTTCCCATATGCTCGAACATATGATGTTCAAGGGGACCGAGAAGGTCGGCCCTGAGGAGTTCTCGAGAATCATCCAGGAAAACGGGGGAAATGATAACGCCTTTACTTCCCGTGACTATACGGCTTATTTTGAAAATATCAGCGCAGACCGAGTCCAGGTTTCAATTGATCTGGAATCGGATAGGATGCAGAACCTTCTTCTTCGAGAGCAGGACTTCCGGACCGAGCGAATGGTGGTCATGGAAGAACGGCGGCTCCGCACGGAGGATAACCCTCAGGCCAACCTCCAGGAGCATATGGAGGCCACTGCCTTTCTGACCTCGCCCTATCACTGGCCTACGATCGGATGGAAAGAGGATATCGAGCGGTTTACACTGGATGACCTAAAAGCCCACTACAGAACTTATTACAACTCTGTCAATGCGATCCTCATCGTTGTAGGAGATTTCAAGAAAGGAGAACTCCTTCCCAGGATCGAAAAGGCATTCGGTTCCATGCCAAAGGGGGTCGCACCGAGCCAGGAAAGAGATGTCGATCCAAAACAGATCGGCGAACGCAGGGTTTTTGTAAAGAAGGAGGCCCAGCTTCCCTATATCGTGATGGGATACCATGTTCCCAACCTTCGAGAGCCCGACAGCTACGTTCTTGAAGTGATCGCTACCCTTCTCTCGGCAGGTAAGAGCTCCCGGCTCTACCAGAGCCTCGTGCGGGAGAAACGGCTTGTCCTGAGTGTGGACGCGGATCATTCTCTCCTTTCCCGGGACCCGAGCCTCTTCTATCTTTCGGCAGAACTTCTCCCGGGCAAAGAGGTGGCCGACGTGGAGAAGGCCTTAGATCAGGAAGTGGAGCGATTGAAAAAGGAATTAGTGGGAGCGCATGAACTGGAAAAGGCAAAGAATCAGATCGAAGCTTCCTTTATATTTAGCCAGGATTCCCTTTTCTACCAGGCCCTGCTCGTCGCCCAGCACGAGATTGCCGTCACATGGAGGGCGATTGATGACTACCTTCCTTCCATTCGAAAAGTTTCGCCTGAAGAGATCCAGCGGGTTGCAAAAGAATACCTGACGTCAGACAATCGAACGGTGGGCGTTCTTATCCCTCTTCCGCCTAAAGAAGGTAAACCTGTACCAGAGGGACCTCCGACCAAAGAAAGAATGATTAGATAGGAACCTTTAGATTCGATCTCCCTGCTGGCCCCGGTCCCACACGATCAATAGACCGAGGGCCGAGCACGTGGAAATTCAAGGTTTCAGATTAAGGAAAGGGAGAAAATTATGCTTTTCGTCTTTAGATTTTTTATTCCGCAATCCGCATTTGGCATTCCGAAATCTAAACACCTCCTCTTAATTCTCACATTCTCACTGCTGTGGATGGGATTGTTAGGAACAAATCTTTATGCGATGCCTCCGGTTCAAAGGACCCTTCTTGCCAACGGACTCGTTCTTCTGGCCAGCGAGGAACACTCCCTGCCGTTTGTTACACTGCAACTGCTCATTGATTCAGGATCCAGGAAAGACCCGCCAGGAGAAGAGGGCCTGGCATACCTCACGGCCAGAGGGCTTCTTCTGGGAACACCGGGGCGCACTGTCAATCAGATCAACGAGGAACTCGATTTTATGGGGGCTTCTCTCAGCTCTTCCTCTGGAAGGGACTATGCAATACTTAGCCTTCGAATTTTGAAAAGGGATCTGGATAAGGGACTTGATCTCTTCATGGAGGTACTGACCCAGCCCACTTTTCCCGAAGACGAGATCCACAGGGAAGTTGAAAAGACGTCGGCAGCGATTCAATCAGAAGAAGATCGGCCCGAAGCGGTTGCTGAAAAAGCATTTCTGAAGGCCCTTTTCCTCGGTAGCCCTTATGGTCATCCTGTCGAAGGAACAAAGGAATCGGTTCAGAAGCTCAGGCGGGATGGGGTCGTCCGTTTTTATCGTTCCTATTACCGCCCCCATGGCGCCATTCTAACCATTGTAGGGGATATGACGGAAGGTGAAATAAGAACAAGACTTTTCCCCCGACTCGAAAAATGGGCGACGGGGGAGGTCCCCAAACTGCCTTTCGCAACCACGTTTGAAAAAGGGCAAAAGACGGTGAAGATCGACCGGCCGATCACTCAAGCCAACGTCATCCTTGGCCATGCGGGCGTGAGCCGGGAGAATCCTGATTATTATGCCCTCACGGTCATGAACTATATTCTCGGAGGTGGGGGCTTTGCTTCTCGATTGACGGAGGAGATTCGAAACAAGAGAGGGCTTGCCTATTCTGTGGCAAGCTTTTTTGATCCAGGGAAATTTCCGGGTTCTTTCCAGATTGTCCTCCAGACGAAAAACGCCTCTGCGAATGAGGCTATCTCGCTTTCACTCCAAGAAATGGAGCGAATCCAAAAAGAACTCGTCTCAGAGAAAGAACTCGAGGGGGCAAAGAAATATCTCATCGGAAGTTTTCCGATGCGGCTTGATACTCAGGGAAAACTGGCTAATTTTCTCACCCAGGTGGAATACTACGGGTTAGGTCTCGATTATCCTGAAAAGTACCCTTCCCTCATTCAATCCGTCACGCGGGAAGAAGTGCTTCGGGTTGCGAAAAAGTACCTTCAGCCGAAAAAATATGTCCTCGTGATCGTTGCCGACCTGAAAGAAGCAGGCATGGAGTAAAGCGGTTAGAGATTTTCGGTTGACAGATTCCCTCACTCCCGCTAAACTGCAATCATAATTCCAACTTCCAAGCCTTACCCGATGAGCGCCAAAAAAGAGTACTGGCAGATAAACACATCACGGATTGCCGAAGAAATCCGTTCGGCTGCCTCAGAGGCTCGCACTGAGGAAGATCTTAAAATGCGTGTTGAACCGATCCTAAGGAGATCCTTTAAGGACATTGGAATAGACATTGACATTGTTGCCTACGAAAAAGCGACCGCCCTTAGAGCAAAGATGGATGCAGTGTATGGTTATCTGATCATTGAATATAAAGCACCAGGTAAATTGGCAACGGCGCCCGGCCAGAGAGAGGCCAAGAAACAACTTCAAAGATATCTCTTGGAAGAATCTATCAAACACCGTCCACAAGAAGAGGCATTTCTTGAAAAAGCAATCGGAGTATCCATCGACGGCAGAATGGTTATGTTTGTGCGGTATTCCCAGAGGGCCAAAGTCATTTCTACTCCTCTTCCAATAGCACCTGATCAGCGAGAGTTATTCCCGGAAAAAATTGCCAAAGCTGGATTCCATACCTTAGGACCGTATCCGATCACAAAGGATAGTCTTACAAACCTTCTCATTTTTGTCCGGGCTGCTGCGAGAAGACCCCTTACTGCTAAGGATCTTAGCGAAGTTTTCGGCCCAGAACATGAGGTAGCTCGACAGGCTGTTTCAGAAATCTATTCTGCAGTCATGCGAGCTCAGAGGCTCAGTGCTCCATCGAGGGTCAAAGCTTTCTTTACTGAATGGGATAAGATTTTCGGCGTCGTTTATGGCCAAGAGCTTGAGAAGGCTGAAAAAACTGCAGAAGAGACCGCTCATCTTTACCAGATGCCAGGAGGTGTAAGGCTCAAGCAACTGCTCTTTGCCATACATACCTATTACGCCTTCATAATGAAGACCATAGCTGTCGAACTTCTTGCCATGCAGAGAGAAAGCACCATTACATCCTTTGTGAAAGATCTCGGGGCTCTCGACGATGATTCTCTTAAGGAAAGATTATCGCGGCTTGAATCCGGTGCCGATTTTATCGACCAGGGGATTGAGAATTTCTTGGAGGCCGATTTCTTCCAGTGGTATCTTGACGGGTGGAATAAATCTCTCGCCAATGCCTTTCGCACAATTGTTCGTGCTCTTTTAGCTTTCGAACCAGCCACACCTGTATTGGAACCTGATTGGACTCGTGATCTTTTGAAAAAGCTTTATGAAATGATCGTTCCCAGAAAACTCAGACATGACCTTGGTGAATTCTATACCCCCGATTGGCTGGCAGGATACTTGATAGATCGCAGTGGTTACCCGGGAGATCCAAATATCCGATTCTTAGACCCGGCCTGCGGATCTGGCACATTTTTGGTGGATGCTATTCACCGTGTGATCGAGAAGAGCAGATTAAGAAGAAAGACTGATTGGGGAAATATCGGAAGGCTCATTCTCAACAACATTGTAGGATTTGATCTTAATCCCCTGGCAGTCCTTGCTGCCAGGACAAATTATCTGATCGCTTTCGCTCCGTTTATTCCGTTCGTTAGGCCTATTTCCATCCCCGTCTATCTTTGCGATTCGGTTTTAGCGCCTACCAGGGCAAGCAAAGAAGGCGAACTCGATTTCGGACGTGTGGCATTTTCAACAACCAAGGGTGATTTCTTATTCCCATCTGACATGCAAGATAAGGAGAAGATCGATCACTTTACCTATTTGATTGAAATTGGCCTGAAAGGGAAGCAAAGTCCCGAGGATTTTTCAACCCTTTTAAAGAAAAGACTACCGCTATCTGAGGGTGGGGTAAAGCTCCTTCTAAGAGTTTATGCTCGCATTAGAGAATTGGAAGAACAAGGGGAGAACGGAATCTGGGCTCGCTACATCAAGAATGCATTTGCTCCTGTCTATCTGGCGCGCTTTGATTACGTGATTGGAAATCCTCCATGGATCCGATGGGGATACTTGTCTGATGATTACCGAAAAAGAACTCTCGATCTCTGGCAACAATATGGGCTCTTCTCTTTGAAAGGCCATGAAGCGAGACTGGGAGCAGGAGAAAAAGATTTCTCCATGTTATTCACCTCTGCCTCATCCGACAACTACTTAAAGGAAGCCGGAAAACTTGCCTTTCTCATTACTCATGAGGTCTTTAAATCAAAGGGGGCGGGGGAAGGATTTAGGAAATTTGAAATCGGGGATAAAAAAATACCACTCCGGATCACTCTCATGGAGGATATGGTAGACCTCAAGCCTTTTCAGGCAGCAAATAAGACCTCATTGTTCGTTTTGGAGAAAGGGAAGCCTACCACATATCCGATACCTGTAGTCATTTGGAAAAGACTTCCCGGAACTGGGGCCATTTCAGCGGATTGGCCGTTGTCCGAAGTAACGGCTCACACAAGACGTGATGAAGTAAAGGCCGTTCCTGTTGACCCATCCAGAGTCAACTCATCATGGCAAACAGCCTCCGCCTCATCTTTAAAATGGTCTGAAAAGATGAAAGGCGAAAACCCGTATAAGGCCCGTCTTGGGGCGAGAGTAGAACCCTATGGCGTTTTTTGGCTGCGGATAAAAGAAGTTCGTCCAGATGGACTTCTCGTTGTTGAAAATATGATGGAGAGGGGGAAGAGAGAAATTCCTTCCACCTCTGCAGCTATTGAAAAAGATCTGGTTTACCCTGCAGTCAGTGGAGGAGATATCGTTGAGTTTGGGGTGAAAGACAATTTTTATGTTCTAATCTCTCAAGATCCCACAAAACGTCTTCCTTATCCCGACGCATGGATGACTTCTCACTTTCCACTAACATATGGCTACCTAAGACAGTTTAAAGACGCTCTTCTATCAAGGGGATCGAAAGTAGTTCGAGAACTTGCTGAAGCAACTGAATTCTATGCAATGTATGGAATTGGTGAGTATACTTTTGCAAAATATCGAGTTGTTTGGAAAAGGATGGCATCTAAAATGACAGCTGTGGTTCTCTCCAGGCTCCGGACCCCTTTCGGTCTCAAAACAGCCATTTCCACGGATACAACTTCTCTTTTCTCTGTCGAAGATGAGCAACAGGCCCATTACCTATGTGGGGTCCTGAATTCAAAGATTGTTGATGAGTACATCCGGAGTTTCTCTTCTGCTGGAAGGGGTTTTGGAGCTCCATCTGTAATGAATAACCTTGCTATTCCCAAGTTTAGCAGCGATAATAAGATTCATACAAAGATCTCAGACCTTTCGCAAAAAGCTCATAATCTGGTGACTCAAGGAAAAGAGATCGAGAAATTGCAAATAGACTTAAATGGCCTCGTAGAAAGTTTATGGAATATAAAGTCCTAACACCCTCAGATCAAAATTATCCTAAACGCTTGCTCGAACGTCTGGAGAAATCTGCTCCTGACCAGATTTTCTATACAGGCCCATTGGATTTCCTTAAAAGGTTCACGATGGCAGTCATTTCTGCCGATTCTATCAGCGGTTTGGCCCTAATGGCTGCGAATCAGTTGTTGTTCACTATCCGCGAATATGATCTCAACTTCGTTGGTGGATGGCATTCTGTGATGGAGACAGAAATATTCCGCCTTGGGCTGTTTAGAAAAAACCTCACGGTGACCCTGTTCACAGCAAAAGGCTTGGAGCGCGAAACGTTTGAATCATTTCTTGAGACAAGGTTTTACCCACCTCTCCATGAGTTTCCAGAAAGGGAAGAATATTTCCGTCGAGCGAGGGAAGGGAAATTATTAATGCTCTCTGCTTCTCCTCCTAAAGAGGGCAAGATGAAGCGGCCAAATATTATAAACAGAAACTGGCTCGCTTGTGTCCTGTCTGATGTTGTCTTCGTCTCCTTCGCAGAAAAGGGAACCAAGACCCTCTCCTTGGCTAAGCAAGTTCTGGCTGCTCAGATTCCTATTTTTACATCCGATCATGAGGACAATAAGGCACTCCACCAATTGGGGATCCCTGGATTATCGCGAAAGTCGGTTGGTGATTACCTGGAGAATTTGGGGGCACATCGCGCAAGCCCGTTCAAAGAAGACCAGAATCAAATAGTATTACATGAACCAAATCTTGAACCAGAAGACAAATCCCCCAGATTTCTTCAGGGAAAGTTGAATTTCTGATATCCAATCGGAACGCCCCTTCCTCTATCGCTTTGAAGTCACCTATCCCTCTGCTTTCTGACAAGCCCTAAACCTACTATGGTACAGGGGAAGCAGATAGCATTTGCCCGTCGAAGGGGGATCGAAACCCCTGTCTACAGACTTCTTGATAGATGGAAAGAACTGGGATAATATAAAAGTGTCGGGGGAGGTAAAGATGCTGAGAGGATACGTTGAAGTGAAGTTGGGAAGGGAGGAAGGATGATAAAAGAAAAAGACCGTTTGAATGCCTTGGAGGTGGCCCTCAATAACGAGACGAGAGAACGAGAATTCTATCTCAAGAATGCGAGAAGAACAAAAAACGCTCTTGGCAGGAAAATGTTCCAGCAGATCGGGGACGACGAGCTGGAACATTATGAACGGCTAAAACAGCTTCATCAAAAGTGGGCTAAACAGGAAAAGTGGCCTGAGACTGTCCCTCTCAAAGTAAGGGATACCGTAGTGAAAGATATCTTGCTTGAATTCGTCAAAAAGGTCGATGAAACGGCCAAAGGAGATTCGGATGACCTGGAGGCGGTCCGAACGGCTCTCGATTTCGAGGCCAAGGGGGCGAAGTTTTACGCCGAAATACGCGATAGTGTTTCTAATCCTAAAGAGAAGCAATTCTTCGATCTACTGTCAAAGATGGAAAACGAGCATTACGTTTCCCTTAAGGATACGGAAGAATACTTCATTGATCCTGCCTCCTGGTACCTAAAGGTTGAACACCATACGTTGGACGGAGAATAACCCCGAAGAACATCCTCTCCCCCCGCCCTCTTCCTAACGCCTCCCTGCGGGTGGCAGGGGAGAGGATGGGGGCGTCAAAGATTTTGAAAATGGCCTCAGGGCAAAACAGTTCTGTCTTCAAGCAAACATATCAAGATTATCTGAGACAACTGCGCCAAGTCGATCTTCAAAGGATAGCGAAAAGAATAGGAGTCGAAGTAGAAGCAGACTCCATTGTGGTTCCCCTCTTCGGTCACCCTTACAAAATTTCCTCCACAGGGATCATGGATTCTTCCGGACAAGAACCAATTCACTCCATCAAGGTGGTCCTATGCCAATACCTTCTTCATCCGCCGGCCGTTGGACCGGAGGAAAAGGATTGGGTTTCCTATAGAGATTTCAAGGACGCCTCTCCTTTTGTAGGAGGGTTTCAAAACAACACAGAGAAGGCGATTGCAAAAAACTTCGTCGGAAGGCTTGAGACTCTCAGGAGAGCATGCCTCCGGCTGGGCGGCAAGGACCCTGGTTTGGATTGGGGTTACCAGTTATCGATGAAATTCGATCCCCTCCCCCGAGTTGCCATCCTTCTTCTTTTTAATGATACGGATGAAGAATTTTCGGCCCAATGCCTTCTGCTCTTCGAACGTCGGGCAGAAAAATATTTGGACATGGAATCCCTGGCCATTCTCGCCTGGCTGCTCACAGACTATTTGAGTCAATCGGAGGGGGATATGAGGACGACGGTCATGTAGGGCCTGATTGGATCAGGAAGGCAAAAACCTGGACAATATCCAGCTCACGATGCTGATCAGAATAGAGCCCAGGACCGCCCCCCAAAAACCGCTAACATGAAATCCCCTCACCAGCGCTGAAACCAACCAGAGCATCAACCCGTTGACCACCAGCAAGAAAAGTCCCAGGGTTACCACCGTGAGAGGAAGCGTGAGCAAAACCAGGATGGGACGGATGATCGCATTTACAATCCCAAGCAGAAAGGCAGCTACCAGAGCTGCTAAGAAACCATCTACCCGGATCATCCTTGGAAAAAGATAAGAGATGATCAGAATGGCCACCATATTAATGATCAAGCGAACAATGAAGAACATAGCTCCTCCTTCAGAAGTGGATTCGCCCTTATCCCAGTATAGGGTACGCCGAGTACAAGATCAATCCTTTTCTTGTTTATGGAAACCCCGCGTGGTGGGATCATAGGGATTTCTTTAGGACATATGAATTCCAGAAAGAGGGCCGGTGAGGCGGAACTCCGGTGTGGTTCGTTGTCATACGGCCATACAAGACCATCTCGGAAGTAGCCTCGTCGATCTACAGATCGAAACAAGCTTGTTTCGGGGGACCTTGGGCGAAAATACATTATTTTTCTCCGTAAAATACTATCTTTACCCTATTCACTTTTCTTGGGCCTTTTATAAAATCAAAATCATGTACATGTTTTCGGAAGATCTACAAGAGGCTCAAATGAAATGTCCTCGTTGCCACGGTATCATGGTTTTTGAAAAATTTTATGGCACTCAAGAGCATTTCTTCGGTTGGAGATGCATCTACTGCGGAGAGGTTCTTGACCAGGTGATCCTCGAGAATCGAGCCTGGAGAAAATAATCCTCGGGGTATGCGTACTCTCGATTCAAAGGGATGAGAATGATGAGACTCTCATGCGAA
>Ga0335070_10000853_pt1 | contig 34888 bp, 33 predicted proteins | sample Lox_Sample_13_FD_206722 | JGI IMG/M metagenome (GOLD analysis project Ga0335070, IMG submission 206722) | Soil microbial communities from Loxahatchee National Wildlife Refuge, Florida, United States - Lox_Sample_1.3 | ecosystem: Environmental > Terrestrial > Soil > Wetlands | place: USA... | reverse complement strand
TGTGGACCCCGACGATCCTGAAAGGGAATTCCGATTGTTTGCGGCGAATCAGCGCGGCGAGCGCCCGGCCGACGTTGCCGTATCCGATGAGCGCGAGTTTCAAAACTCCATCTTTTCGATCAGGGTATTGAGTTCTGATTGTAGCGCGGCGCTTTTGCGTTCGAGTTCCGCCTGGTGGTCGCGCAGCGAGGCAAGCTGGCCTTCCTGCGTGTCGAGTTGGCGGGCGTACTTTTGTACCTGCTCCTGCTGGCCGCTGACGCGATTGAGGCTGTTGATGTTCTGCCGGATGCGCTCCTGATCGCGGACGATGTTCGCGATCTGCGCTTCCACGCGGTGACGCTCGGCGTCATTGTCGGCGATCAAGCGTTTACGGCTGACGATGTCGCCCAGTTGCTTGCGCGCTGCGTCGCTCAGGTTTTTGTTCTGGATGTAGGTAATGAGCACGTCGGGCGTGAGACTGGTCACGGTGAATGTGCTCGAGTAAATGCGTTCTTCGGTTACCGGAAACTTTTCCGTGGCGTCGGGCGCGAGTTTCACCTCGAAGCGATAGGCAGTCGCGGTTTTCTCCGTAGGTTTGCGCTCAAGGAGAGTGTAATCCGGGCGCGCCGGGTGCTCGATGATGAGCGTTTTGGATTTCTGGTCCACGTTGCGAATGGTGTAGGTCCGGGTCTCAACCGCGGCGGTGCGCGTGGTCAATACGCCTCGGTTCATGTGCGCTTCACGGACGATCTCACCTTTCGAATCAAACTGCGTGGTGATGCGCGTGCCGAGGTCGACTGCGTAGCTCAGCAGGCGTTTGTCGCCGGTTTTGACGGTTTCCATCAGCGCTTCGCCGCCGTAAGCGCCCGCGTCGAAGACCGTGATGGGGCCGCCATCCAGCGTCTTGCCGGTGGAATTGGTAATTTCCGCGGCGTTGAGCGGATGCAACGAGCTTTGGTCCGAGTAGATGAGCAGCTTGCGTGCTGTGATCTTGTCTTGCAGGAACGGCAGCATGGCGGATTCACTTTTGCGGATGGTGACCGGGGTAGAGATGCGGTATTCGAAGAGTTCACCGAGCTCCTGGGCGGCGGCGGGAGCAACGGTGGTGTTAGGGACGGCGCTGATCCTGTCGACGGCAACGCCTCCGATGACTCCCCCGGCGACGCCGGCGGGCGTCCCTTTCGGAGCGTTGAGCCGCTTAAAAGCTGCCTGCGGTGGAGGGGCTGGAAGGCCGGCTACGGCCTCGTCCCTGACTTCCTTGTCGAGCGCCCCGGTGTCCACCATCGGAACCAACGCCTGCTCTTCAGGCAGCTCTGCAACGGGCCGTTGCAGATATCTCGGCTCATAAAGCCGGCTCACAAACGAAATCGGCCGGCCCGAGACCAGCGCCAGCCGCACGTTGGTCCAGTCATCGCCGGTCGTGTTGTCGACTATCGCCCAACCCTCGAGTATCGGCTGGCCGGTTTCGCCGAAGATCAGACGGTAACTCGATTTCCAAACAGGCGAGGGGATCATGTAGCTCGCCTCGATTTCGCGCGCTTTGGAATCGGTGGAATCGATGTAGACGCTCCGTTTTTCCTTCGAGCGTGCCTGCGCTAGCGCCGCCAGGTAATCCTTGAACTGCAAGTGCAATGTCGGATCGCTGAATCGCAGAGATGTTGCCGCCCCGAGATCCAGATTGTGCACCTCGCCGGAATCGAGAAGCAGCGTCACCTGCTCACGCTCGGGTTGGTTCTGCCCGCCTGCTGCGCGTCGCGCGCCTATGATCGCCCCCGCCACCGTTTCCGCGCCGAATTTCAACTCGATGCGCGCGCCCTTCAACTGATCGAGCACCGCGCTCAAAGGCTGCTGGCTGCCGATCGAGAACGGGAACTGCCCGAGCTTCTTGTCGAGCGGCTCGCTCGAATCGTAACGCAGGCCGGAAATCTTGCCGCCACCCTTCTCTTCCACGGTCAGCGACTTCAGCACATCGTTCATCTCCTCGGCTTTGAAGTCGAGCCGGGCGGATTCGCCCGCGCCCAAATGGCCGGAGCGCGCGAAGTAGCCGACGCCGTGCTTGAACAGCACCACCTCGCGAACGGGGAGGTCGGCGGCTGTGGCCGCCAATGCTAACGAAAGTAAACATACGATATGGCGCATCATGCCTCCTTGGACGGTAACAGGGAATGTGAAGTTCCTCACTCGCCCATCACCTTAATGATGACGCGTTTGGCGCGCTGTCCGTCGAATTCGGCGTAGTAAATCTGTTGCCACGGGCCCAGATCGAGCTTTCCAGCGGTGACCGGAACGATCACCTGGTGGTGCACCAGCAGGCTCTTTAAATGGGAATCTCCATTGGTCTCGCCGGTGCGGTGGTGACGGTAATCCTCCCGGAAGGGCGCGAGTGTTTCCAGCCACTCATCAATATCTGCAATTAATCCGTCTTCGGCGTCGTTCACCCACACACCGGCGGTGATGTGCATGGCGGAAACGAGGATCATGCCTTCGCGGATTTCGCTTTTGACCAGCGCGCTCTCCACTTGTGTCGTGATATTTACATATTCGCGGTGTTTTTTCGTGCGGAACGTCAGGTGGTCTGTATGAAACCTCATGTTGGGATGATATGTCTTCGGGGGCCGAATTTCCTGTAATTGTGGAAATATCTCTGCTAAAATCGCGCCAGTGGGGCCAGACCGATGCATATCGTGGTGGTCGATGACGAGCCTGCTTTGCTTGAAAGCCTGCGCGCTTATCTGACGCGGCTAGGACACGTGGTAACGGGATTTCACAACGCTCAATCCGCCTGGGATTACTTTGTAAGCGATCCGACCGCATGCACGGTAACTATTGTGGATCTGTCGCTCGAAGGCATGTCCGGAGAAGAGCTGATTCGCAAGATGCTGCAGCACAAGCCGGATGCGGCAGTGATCGCAACCAGTGGTTACCACCCGGCGCTCTACGATCTGCGCGGGCTGCGTGCCCCGCGCCTGACCACGCTCGAGAAACCTTTCACACCGCAAATGCTGATCGAGGCGTTGGAACGTCTGATCTCGAATCAGAAAGCCGCGCCCGGATAGCGGTCAGCCCGCGAGTTCTTTCACCGCGGCGACGGCGCGGTCGATCTCATCCATCGAGTTGTAAATTTGGGCGGAAAACCGCAGGCCTTCGGAATCTCCGGAGGGCGTCATAGCAATCGCCAGGCGGTGCCTTTGCCAAAGTAAATCGTACGCTTTCTGGGTTGGGACGTTCTTCAAGCGGAACTTTACTACACCGCCCGAAAGTTCCGGCTCGAGATTGGTTTTCAGCTCTGCGGCGGCTATCTCCTTCAACTGCACTTTGGCGCGCGTGGCCAGAGCCTGCATGCGCGCCTCGACCGCCGGCATGCCAATCAGACTGATGAAGTCGACCGCGGCTTCGAGCGCCACGACACGCGGATCGTCGCGCTGGCCAAAAACCTCAAACTTCCGCGCGCCTTTGAGGTGATCGGTCCAGCCGGCGGTTACGATCGACGGCCAGATTTGCGGGATGCGTTCGGCGCGCACGAAGAGAATTCCGGCTTCCAGCGGCCCCATCAACCATTTGTGCGCGCTGGCGGAATAGGAGTCGCAACCGGTCTCGGCGAGATTCACGTCGAGCGCTCCGAAGGTCTGCGCCCCGTCCAGGTGCATGAAGATATTGCGCCTGCGAGCCAGGGCTGCAATTTCCTTAGCCGGATATTGAATGCCTGTGGTGCTTGTAACGTGAGTAATGGCGATGACCCGGGTGCGCGGCGTAATGGCGCGCTCGAAATCGGCAAGCAGCTTTTCCGCACTGGGCGCGGGAATCGGCACCGGCAGTGATTTCACGATGAAGCCGTCGCGCTGCGCGCGCACGCGCCAGGAATCGTTATTTGACGGATGGTTGTGATCGGTGATCAGGACCTCGTCGCCCGGCTTCAAGTCCACGCCCTTTACGATAATGTTGCTGCCTTCACTGGTGTTCCGCGTGACGGCAATTTCGTCGGCGGAGACGCGCAGCATGCGGGCCAGCTTACCGCGCAGGGATTCGCGCATGTCCACGTACTTGTCGCGGTTCTGAAACGACGGGTTGGCGTGAAAGTCACGCAAATATTCCAGGTGCCGGTCGAGCACGAGCCGCGACGCCGGGCAGACGTTAGCCGCGTTGAGATAGAGCAGGCCTTCCTCGAGAGGGTACTGGCGCTTCACCATCTGCCAGTAGCTCTCGTTGCCGGCATCCGGCAACCGCGACGCAGCGGCGGCCTGGAGTTTCAATTCAAATGCGCGCCAGGCGAGGGGCACGGCGGCCAGCTTAAAGAAATCGCGTCGTGTATTGGGCATGAGGGAACTCCTTGGGGTGGATTCATTGTACCGCTGGTGTGGAGGCCGTTTCTGCGGCATAAAAGGCTTTGTTTTCCGCGCTTGTCCTGCTAAGTTGGAGTGCATGAAGCGACTGGAGCCGGTGATCTGGGCCAAAGGCACGTTTCTGACTCCGCAGCATCTGCAGATCCAGGACCGGTTCCTGGAAAACACGCTGCGCTTTCAGCTCGACGCGCTCTCGTTCCGCCCCTGGGGTTGCCGCCAGATCCTGGCCAACCAGGAATTGCTGGCCGCGGGAACCTTCGCGATTTCCAGCGCCTCAGGCATTTTCCCGGACGGCCTTTTGTTCGACATCCCGAACTCCGACCCCGCTCCTCCACCACGGCCTTTGGCCGAGCTGTTCGCGCCGGAGCAAGAAGAAATGGTGGTGTACCTGGCGATTCCGCAATACCGCGAGCGCGGCCTGAACGTTTCGGCCACGCTGCGCAACGCCGACACCCGCTATCGGGCGGAAGTGGAAACCTTCAAAGACGAGAACACCGGCACATCAGAAAGGCCAGTGCAGGTGGCGCGCAAGAACCTCCGTGTGCTGGTGGAAGGCGAGAGCCGCGAGGGCTTCAGCTCGCTGGCGGTAGCCAGCGTCAAGCGCTCGCTTTCGGGCACGTTCCAGCTCAACCCGCGGTTTGTTCCGCCGCTCGTGGACTACACGGCCAGCGATTACCTGGTCTCGATCGCCAGGCGGCTGGTGGAGATCCTTTCCGCGCGCAGCAGCATGCTCTCCGGCACGCGCCGTCAAAAGAATCAGAGCCTGGCGGATTTCACAACAGCCGATATCGCGAATTTCTGGCTGTTGTACACGATTAACACGCACTTCCCCATCCTGCGCCACCTGTTTGAAACGCGCGCTGGGCATCCAGAGGAGTTGTATGCAGCCATGCTCTCGCTGGCGGGCTCGCTGACCACCTTTTCGCTGAAGATTCATCCGCGCGATCTGCCACTGTACGATCACGACAATCTCGGCGCCTGCTTTACTGATCTGGACGAAAAGCTGCGGCTGCTGCTGGAGACGGTGGTGCCGACCAACTTCATTTCATTACCCTTGAAGCTGGTGCAGCCGTCCATTTACGCTACGTCGCTTGATCAGGACAAGTACCTGGCCAATACCAAGATGTACCTGGCAGTCAGTTCTGAGATGAACCAGGGCGACCTGATCAACAAAATCCCGCAGCTCATCAAGGTCTGCTCGGCCAATCACATCGAACACCTGGTGCGGCAGGCGTTGCCGGGAGTACCGTTGACGCATGTGGCCACGCCGCCGAGCCAGATTCCGATGAAGCTGAATTTCCAGTACTTCAGCATGAACCAGTCCGGCCTGGCCTGGGAGGCGGTCACACGCGCGCGCAATCTGGCTGCCTATGTGCCTGGCGATTTCCCGAATCCGCAGCTCGAGTTGATTATTCTGCTGCCGCAAGCGTCGTGACTCATATCGCGGAGACAACCGCTCCCTCTGGTCGCGGCTCATTTCGGTGGGCTTTGCTGAGCCGCGACCGGAGGGAGTGGTACCCACGGTTGCGAGTCGCGATAAAACTGCACGGCATTAACGAAGATCCAGTGACTACGACGTGCGCCGCGCCGCGCGCGGATGTTAAAATAATGAGGTTATGGCAATCCCCAATGTGAAGCGGTTCCGGCCCTTCTGCCCGACCTGCAACGAGAACTTCACCATCATGGCAGTGCTTCCGCGCGAGGCGGACGTCGATAAGTATCTCGCCGACGCCGTGGCCCGGCACGATCATAAGGCGTACCAGGAGTCCAAGCAGGCGCACTTCAAGATTCGCGTCGGCCAGCAAAAGCAGAAGAAAGCCAAGTAGGTTTCTTATTAGAGGCGGGCCCGGAGACTGCGCAGGGCCCGCAGCCCTTCCTGCGCTACCTCGGCATCGCCGTCGCGACTCAACTTTTCCAGAGAAGCGACGCTGTCCTGGCCGCCGCTGACCGCCAGCACCCTCGCCAGGTAGACCTTTTCGTCCTTGGTTCCGATATCCACGGCGTGGTATAGCGGAGGGCGCAGCGCCGGATTGCGCGCCAGTTCGACCAGGTACGCGTAGGCCACGCCGCGATAGGCCACCGAGTTGAGGGTGTTGATGAGCAACTGGAAGGGGCTGAATTCCGAGATCTCGCTTTTCCCGAGCAGCACCAGCGCGAATGCCAGGCCAAGGCGCGGCGGCGTCTTCCCCTCGTCCTGAAACGCTTTTTCGAGCATGGGCAAGTCCGCGGGATTCTTAAGACGCCCAAAGCCCTCGGCAGCCGCGGCGCGCAAGTTTTCGTCCTTGTCATTGAGATAACGCTTGAACACCGGGCGGCTCTTCTCGTCCGGTAGCATGGCGAGCGCGGTCAGGGCCGTGCGTTTCACTTTGCTGTTGCGCGAGTTCTCCAGCACGTCCAAAAGTTGGGGCACGGAGGACTTATTCTGCAGAAGACCCACGGTTTCGATGGCGGCAAGCTGCACTTTCTGGTCTAGGTCGCGCAGCAGAAACGCCACGCCCGGGGCAGCGGATTCGTCGCGGATCTTCTGGAGCGCAATGAGCGACTCGTAAATCACGTCGGTGTCTTTGGAGCGCAGCGCGGCAAGCAGGTCGGGGACCGCGGCTTTCCCGCGCAGGATCCCCAGAGCGCGGGCGGCATTGGCGCGAGCCTCCATGGTGGCGCCGCTGCGCGCCAGCATCCCAAGAGCTTGAATCACATCGGGCCGCGGAATGACGAAAGGAGGAATCACCTGATCGTTGGTGTCAGTAAATTTGCCCTTGATGCTCGTACCCACACGCTTCAACGATGCGCTCAGTCCGGTTTGCACGTAGCCCGGCAAATAAAAGTTCACGAGTCCATCGGTGGCGCGAATCTGCACTTCCGGGTCGTTATCGGCGGTCGCCTGGATGAGCGGGGCCAAGCTGCCCTGCGTGCCCACTTCGGTGATGGCTTTTACCGCTTCGAGGCGAATCTCCAGATCAGGGTTGCGAAGCAAATCCTGGAGCCGGGGCAGCGCGGTCGATCCCTGCTTGGCGAGATTCCGAACATCTTTGGGGCGCAGCGTCTCTTGCGCGGAAGCAATAGTGAGTGCGAATACAATGGCGCTGGTAAGCAAAGGTACTTTTCCGTGGCCCATGCTTCCAATGTAGGACAGGCAGGCGTAGCTGTCCATCCAGACTGCGGTGAGCGCTATCGCACGAATTCGACTTCGACGCGCTGGGGAATCAGTCCGGCCTCGTAACCCATGTCGAGCAGCTTCTGCGCGGCCTTGGGGACTACTTCTCCGCAATCCACGGTGTAGTGATTCACATACATGCCGATGAACTTGTCCGCCATGCGGGCATCCATGTCGCGTGCGAACTGCAGGGCGTAGGCTAGAGCCTCCTCGCGGTGATCCAGGGCGTACTGAATGCTTTCTCTCATCATGCGGCAGCACTCGCTCTGCACTTCAGGAGACAGCGTGCGGAGCAACGCATTGGCGCCCAGCGGCAGCGGCAGATCGTATTTGGTCTTCCACCAGCGGCCGAGATCGAGAATGCGCTGGAAGCCTTCGCGCGCATAGGTCAGTTGCGCCTCATGAATAATCAGGCCGAGATCCGCCGTGCGTTCGGTGACCGCGTCGAGGATCTTGTCGAATGGCGTCACCATGGCCTCGAAATCCGGCTCGAACAGTTTCAGCGCCAGATAGGCGCTAGTGAGTTTGCCGGGAACGGCGATGCGTTTGCCGCGGATTTCCTCGGGTTCCAGGGGCTTGGTCGCCACCAGCATGGGCCCGTATCCGTCGCCAATGCTGGATCCGCAAGCCATCAATACGTACTTGGCAGAAACGTGTGGATAGGCGTGGTAAGAAATCGCCGTAAGGTGGTACTGTCCCTCAACGGCTTTGCGGTTCAGCGACTCGATATCCTCCAGGACGTGGCGGAAGGCCACTACGGACGAGCGGACTTTCTTTGTCGCCAACCCGTAAAACATGAATGCATCGTCGGAGTCCGGACTGTGCGCAGTGACAATTTCCTGTGGTGAGGGGGACATGGTTGGTGGCGAAAAAAACTCTCACCAGTATCACACTGGCTAGGGTTCAGAACAATTTATGCAAGAAAGGTCGACAGAAAGAAACGGAAAAGGGCGACCACATCCCGACCCCGCCGAGACTGGAAGAATGTCGTTGCCGATCATCAGTTCCGCGCAAGAGCGCAATCTGCATGGGGTTCTTCACTCCACCATGCGCATCCGATCGTTCGTCACTCTTCTTGCTGCCCGCTCGCGAGATCAGTTGTGACCGCCCTGATCCTTGCCCGGCTCTATATCGTCACCTCCCGCCGCTCGGTTACTGCCAGCGGCAATGGGTCCGAGAAGCTTACCGGTTGCTTCCCGATTCACATTCTCCGTCTAGCGGTGTGGATTGTCAATAGTGCTAAGGGCCTAAAATGTCTGGTGGGAGCAACAGCGTTTCATTATGAAAAATTAGGGCGAGAACCCCAACTCCATGTTCCGATGGTTCTCTAAAAAGGCCGGGCCACTGAGTGGTGCGCCGGCGGTGCGCCGGCAGAAAACGTACTCCGCGCAAAGCGGCTACGTGTACCAGTATTTCTATGAAGGCCATCGTCCCATGGCTGCGCCGCGCGGCACCGAGTATGTATTCAATGTCTCGCCCGATCGCAAATCGTCCTCTCAGGTTTCGGTGTTCGTCACCGACGACGTCATGCTGAGCTGGCAGCAGGAGAGCGGCCGTACGCTCAGCGCCACCGAGCAATACGCGATCGCCAAGATGGCTTTGTTCCAGGCTTTCGATGAACGCGAAACGCCGGAAGCGATGCGCATGGCCGTGCATGTGGGCCCCGGCGACGTGCGGGCTATCCTCGCGAGCCTCAACATTGACTGAGCTATGATAAAAAACGGCGCATGTCCCTGCCACCCATTTCTTCGCTCGAGCGTCTCGGTAACCGGGCTTTTTCGTTCTATCCCCCGATTCTCAACGTCGAGCATAACGAATGGTTCTTCCGGCGTGGCTCCTGGGCGGAAATCCTGGTGATGAACTCGCGGAGCAAGGAGGAGATCTGGATTCCGCGCCGCTTCCTCGGGGAGATTTCCCAGATCGAAGACCCGGTGGTGATAGTGGGGCTCGTCAAGGAACTCGAATACAAAGCCGGGGCTGTCTGGCCGCACCAGAGGCGCGTGATTGAAATGCCGCTGGCGGTGGGAGAGCGCTCGCGCACCCTGCCTGCGAGCGAAGCGCCCGCCCCCGTGATCGGCATCCGCACGCCGTCGGTCACCGACTCGCGCATGAGCAAGCTCGTGGGATTCACGCTTCTGGTGGGTGTCGTGGCCAGCGTCGCCATAGGCGTGGAAGTGCTGCGTCAGGGCGTACTCAAGCCGCGCCTGGCCTACAACACCGGCGACCAGCGGTATCTGGAACTCACGCCTGACGACGACTACCTCGCCGTCGTGCGAAAGCTAGGCCTGCCCGCCGGCGACCGGTGGCAGTCTGAAACCGGCGCCACGCAGTTTCGCAGCCTGTGGTTCCCGCAATGTGGCTGCTTCGTGATCCTGATGGGGGATGCCAGGAGCGACGCAAGGTACATCGGAACGATGGATGCGAAATGGATCCCCATCCACTGGGTGGAGCTGCGCGCGGGGGGCAGCACGCGGTCCACTCTGAGAAGCCTCCAGAAGTTCTAGATGTTCTCCGCGACTTCGGCGCCGGCCAGTCGTTCCGGGGGTCTTAAGCGGCTGCTGGGATATTTCCTCTGGGTGCTGGTGGCCATCGCAGCGGCGTTCTGCCTGGCCGCGATTGCGCTCAATCGCGGGGAACACATCAACAGCACGTGGCTGGTGCTGGCTTCATCCTGCACCTACCTGATCGGGTTTCGTTTCTATGCCAGGTTCATCGCCGCGCGCGTGATGGCGCTCAATAACCAGCGAGCCACCCCTGCTGAGCGGCTGAAGAACGGCCTGGACTTCGAGCCCACCAACAAGTGGATTTTGTTCGGCCATCATTTTGCCGCGATTGCCGGGCCGGGACCACTGGTGGGACCGGTGCTGGCCGCGCAGTTCGGATACCTGCCCGGCACACTGTGGATCATCATCGGCGGCGTGCTCGGCGGCGCGGTCCAGGACTTTGTGATCCTGTTCGCTTCCATGCGGCGCGACGGCAAATCGCTGGGACAGATGGCGCGCGAAGAGATCGGCAAACTGGGCGGCCTGGTGGCCTTGCTCACCGTGCTGCTGATCATGATTGTTCTGCTGGCAGTGGTGGCTCTGGTGGTGGTCAACGCTCTGGTGGGCAGTCCCTGGGGCACCTTCACGATCGCGGCCACCATGCCCATCGCGCTGTTCATGGGGTTGTACCTGCGCTACTGGCGGCCGGGCAAAGTGCTGGAGTGTTCCATCATCGGCTTTTTGCTGGTGGTGGCGGCTATCTTCGGGGGCCAGTGGGTGGCGGAGTCGTCGTTCTGGGCTCCAGTGTTTACGCTGTCCGCGACGGGCCTGGCCTTGGCCATCATCATTTATGGGTTCCTGGCCAGCGTGCTGCCGATATGGCTGTTTCTTGCGCCGCGCGATTATCTGAGCACGTTCGTTAAGCTCGGCGTGATTTTCCTCCTGGCCGTGGGGATTGTCCTGGTCCGGCCGGAACTCCAGCTCCCGGCCTTCACCCGTTTCACTGATGGCACAGGCCCGATCTTTGCCGGAAAAATCTTCCCCTTCTGCTTCATTACTATCGCGTGCGGCGCGATTTCCGGCTTCCACTCGCTCATCTCCTCGGGCACAACGCCCAGGATGATCGAGAAAGAGTGGCACGCATGGCCGGTGGGCTATGGCGCCATGCTGCTTGAGAGTTTTGTAGCGGTGATGGCGATGATCGCGGCATGCGTCATGCATCCCGGTGTCTATTTCGCGGTGAACTCGCCGGCGGGCATCGTGGGTGCAACGCCGGCCGCAGCAGTCGCAACCATCAACTCCTGGGGATTCCCCGTAAGCGTCGCCGAGATGCAGGAACTGGCGCGAAGCGCGGGCGAACAGACGTTGTTCTATCGCACCGGCGGCGCGCCTTCGCTGGCTCTCGGCATGGCGCATATTTTTGCCGGAGCAGGCGGGCGTGCGGTCATCGGTTTCTGGTATCACTTCGCCATCATGTTCGAGGCGCTGTTCATTCTAACCATCATCGCGGCGGGAACGCGCGTAGGCCGGTTCATGTTGCAGGATCTGCTTCGCCACGCCAGCCCCTCGCTCGGCCGTATGCGGTGGATTTCAGGCATGATGGCTACCTCGAGCGCAATCGTGCTCGCTTGGGGCTATTTTCTCTATCAGGGCGTGCGCGACCCTCTGGGCGGAATCAATGCGCTGTGGCCGCTGTTTGGGATCGCGAATCAGTTGCTGGCCACGATCGCATTGTGCGTAGCCACCACCATCCTGGTCAAAATGCACCGCGCGCGTTATCTCTGGATCACGGGATTGCCGCTCGTCTGGCTCGTGATTGTGACCTTCACGGCGGCATGGCAGAAGATTTTTTCGCCTGTGCCGCGTATCGGATTCCTGGCGCAGGCCAGACAGCTCGAATCCGCCCTGGCGTCGGGCGCACTGACTGGCGCCCAGCTCGCCCAGACCCGGACGCTGATCTTCAACGCCCGCCTGGATGCGGTGCTCTGCGCGGTTTTCCTGGTTCTGGTGGCCGTGATCTTGATTGATTCACTTCGCATCTGGGCCGGCGTGCTGCAGGGCACTCGTGAATCGCGCGTGATGGAGGCGCCGTTCGTCATGTCGCACCTCTCGGCGGAAGAAGCATGATCCGGCTGCGAATGTTCGGAAGCCTGCTGCTGGCTTTGCTGCGTGAACTATCGGACGAAAATGCCTACCAGCGTCACCTCGCCGCTCGCGGTCGCGAGCATTCGCCCGAAGAGTGGCGCAAATTCTCCGACGAGCGGTTGAGAGCGAAATTTCTGCGTGCGAGGTGCTGCTGAGAGTGGCTGCAACCCGGTTCAATACCCGGTGTGCGCTGGTGTTGCTGGCTCTGCTGTATGTCCCGGCGCTATCCCCGCAGAACGCTTCGCCGGCGGCAGGCGGCGGGGCCCAAGCCAAGGGCGCTCTCGGCTATAACGTAGAGTGGCGGTTGATCGACGCGGGCAAAGCGAAGTTAAGCTGGAACGCGAGTACAACAGCCTCCCAGCCGGGGCCCCAGGTCCGGCTGCACCTTGAGTCCACCGGTCTGGTTTCCCGGCTTTTTAAGGTCGACGACGATTACCAGGCCGATCTTAACGGCGAATTCTGTGTACGCGATACGCATCTGGCCGCGCACGAAGGCAGCCGGCAGCGGGAAACCGTGGTCCACTTTGATCCGGAGACGAAGAAGGCGAGCTACCTCGAGCGGGACACACAAACACATGCCGTGGTGCTCGCCAAAGAGACCGAGATCCCGCCGTGCGTGCACGATGTCATCGGGGGGCTGTTTTTCCTCCGGATGCTGAACCTGGAGCCGGGCCGCTCCATGCAGGTCGCGGTCAGCGATGGCAAAAAAACGGTATCGGCGAAGGTGGAGGCGCAGGCGCGCGAGTCGGTCAAGGTACCAGCGGGCACATATAAAACAATTCGCTACGAAGCGTTTCTGTTCAACAACGTGCTATACCGGCAAAACGGCCACCTGTACGTATGGCTTACCGATGATGCGCGGAAACTCCCGGTGCGTCTTCAAGTGCGTCTGCATTTCGCCATCGGCACGATTACATTCGAATTGGAGAAGGAGGAGAAGACATGAAGCTCGTGGCCGTTCTCACGGCGGCTCTCGTGGCCGCACCGGCCTATTATCCCCAGACGCCGCCCGCCGCAGCGTCCAGCCAGAGCACGGCGCCTGCAACCGCGCTGCTCAGCAACAACGATGCACTGGCGCTGCTCCGCCGCATTTCGCAGTTGATGGAATCCACCATGGTGGCGACGCCGGGCATGACCCGCGCCGCGGCGCCGCTGGCTGAGAACGTCAAGCAGGCCCTGGCCAATATCGAATCCACCTCGGCGCAAAATACCGGGCAGATTTATAACCTGCTGGCCAACGTGCGCGCCTACCTGTCGCTTTCCGACGCGCTTCCCAAGCAGTATCCCTTCGCCGAAACGGCGCGCAAGCAGGTGGCGGATCTGCGCGACTCGGTGGACCGCATGGATGCCGATTTCGCGGCGCTGCTTGAATACCGCGAAGAGCAGTCGCGCGGCGCCGACCGCGACAACCTGAAGCGATATGCCGATGAGAATGCGCGCTTGGGGCCGCCATCCGCCAATTCGCCGCGCGTGGTGTTCCTGGGCGATTCCATCACCGACGGCTGGCGTCTTTCCGAATATTTCTCCGGTCGCGACTTCGTCAACCGCGGCATCAGCGGCCAGATCACCGGCGAGATGCTGGGCCGCATGATGGCTGACGTCATCAAACTCAAGCCCGCTGCTATGCTTGTGCTGGCGGGAACCAACGATATTGCGCGCGTCGTGCCGGTCAGCACCATCGAGAACAACCTCACCATGATTGCCGATTTGGCCGACTTCAATCAAATCCGTCCCGTATTCGCCTCCGTGCTTCCGGTGAGCGACTATCACAAAAACGTGAATCCCCGTTTCGAGATGACGCGCCACCGCCCGCCCGCAACCATTCTGACGCTCAACCGCTGGCTGCAGCAGTTCTGTGCGCAGCGCGGCTATATTTACGCGGACTACTTCGCGTCCATGGTCGATTCCGCCGGCTACCTGCAGGCAGATCTCGCCGATGACGGTCTGCATCCCAACGCCAAGGGGTACCGCGCAATGGCGCCGATCGCGCTGAATGCCATCGACAGGGCCGTCAGCACGCAGGCCAAGAAGAAGAAAAAGGGCAGGTTGTTCTAGCGCCGCCGACCGCTTGGTAACCCCGCGCGCTTCACACGCGTCAATGCGAAAATAGAGGTATGCGGTTTCGTCTTGCATGGCGTACGGTTGCGATAAGCGCGCTTCTTGCGTGCGCCCCAGCCGTGGCGCAGCAGAGCTTGACGGTCGACCAGTTGCTCTCGTTCATTCGCTCATCCATCAAGTTGAAACAGCCGGACCGGCAAGTTGCGGCGTACGTTGCCAAGCTCAAGCTCTCGGAACGGTTGGATGAACGTACTGTGGAAGAGTTGCAAGGCGAGGGCGCCGGACCCAAGACGGTGGCCGCGCTGAACGAACTGGCTTCGCAGTCCGGAACGCTGCCCAAGCCGCAGCCCAAGGCTCCAAAACCAGCACCACCACCCATTCCACCGCCGCCGCCCGAAGAGCAGCAGCAGGTCATCAGCGAAGTGCGCGAGTACGCCATGAACTACTCGAAGTCGTTGCCGGACTTCATCTGCACCGAAGTGACGCGCCGCTACGTAGACCCCACTGGGATGGAGTTCTGGCAGACAGCGGACACGATTACCGCGCGCTTGACCTATTTCGATCAAAAGGAGAATTACAAGCTCACGCTGGTGAACAACCACTACGTCGATCTGCCCTATGAGTCGGTCGGCGGCGCCAGCTCGGCCGGGGACTTCGGAAGCCTGCTGCGCCTCACCCTCGCGCGCAAAGCCGATGCGGTCATCGAATTCGAAAGATGGGCCACCCTACGCGGTAAGCGCGCTTACGTGTTTTCGTACAGGGTTTCGAGCGGCAACTCGGAGTGGAGCATTCTCTGGGAGCGCAGCATGCGCATCATCACCGGCTATCAAGGCCTGATCTACGTCGATAAGGACACGCATCAGATTTTGCGGATCACGCTGCAGGCGGTCGACATCCCCTCCTCGTTTCCGGTGCAGGAGGCCGGCACGGTGCTGGACTATGACTATGTGAAGATCGGCGACCGGGAGTTTCTTCTACCCCTGAAGGCCGTGGTTCGCATGAGGCACGACAAATATCTCACCAAGAACGAGAAGGAATTTCGGCTCTATCGCAAGTTCTCAGCCGACGCGGAGATCAAGTTCGATGCCGTGACTCCCGATCCTCTGCCCGAAGACCAGACCAAGGAACAACCCGCTAAGTAACGGGTGGCGCACATCAGGTATCATTGTTCTGCAATGTTCCCCGGAGGCCATTGGAGAGCGCTGTTCCTGGCGGCAGCAATGTGCGCGGTGCTGGTGGTCGGCGCCGCCGCCGCTTCGCCCGCGCATTGGCACGCCGATACTTCTGGCGCTGACTGTGAGCTCTGCTGCGCCGGTCACCTACCTGCCCTCCAATCTCCGCACTCATGCGATACCGGTGCCTGGACCGTTCTTGACTGGCAGACTCCGGCGGAGCAGTGTTCAGCAAACCACGACTCGCACGTCGCACCAGTGCTCGGGCGCGCACCGCCTGTTTAGCCGGCCCTGGGTAATCGTAAACGATCAAAAGCCGGCGCCCGGCGCCCGTTGCTGTGGGCCGGCGCTTGAGAATGTTGTCCGCGGAGGTGAATCGATGCGACACGTATGGGTTGCGATGGCCGCAAGTGGTCTGTTGGCCGTGGGGAGTCCGGCACAGGATACTGCGGAATTGTTGAATCGCATGAAAGCCATGGAGGAGAAAATCAAGGCGCTGGAGGCCCAGGTTGAGGAGTTGAAGGGCCAGCAGTCCGCGCTCACGGCCGCAGTAACCGCGGCGGCTCCGGGTCCGCAACAGCCGCCTCCCGCACCGGCACAGCCGCAAGCTCCCACTGCGGCGACACAGGCTGCGCCTGGCGGATTTGCTGCCCCGGAGACGCCTACGGGCCCCCTGCCGGTTTATGGAGGCGCCTCGGCTGCTGCATCGAAGGTGTTCAACCCGGATATCAGCGCCATCGGCGATTTCCTCGGCGGCATCGGAAATGGGACCCCTCGATCCACGCCCGCCCTCGAAATGCATGAGAGCGAGGTGGGTTTCCAGGCCATCATTGACCCGTACGCCCGCGCCGATTTCTTCCTGAGCTTCGGGGAAGAAGGCGTCACGCTGGAAGAAGGCTACCTCACTTTTCCGGCCCTGCCAGGCGGCTTTCAGATGAAAGTCGGCAAGATGCGCGCGGCCTTCGGGAAGGTCAACACCCTACACAATCACGTGCTGCCCTGGACCGACCGGCCGCTGGTGACACAGAACCTGGTTGGCGGCGAAGATGGCATCGACGACGCCGGGCTTTCTTTCAGCCGGATTCTCCCGGCGCCGAAGAACATTTTCCTGGAAGGTGTGGCGCAAATATTTCGCGGCGACTCGAGCACCGTGTACCATGCCTTTCAGCGCAGTGACGCCAGCGTGGTAGGCCATCTGCACGGGTATAAGGACATCAGCGAATCCACAAATATCGACCTGGGCTTTTCTTATTCGCGCGGCCACTCTCCGGTGGCTGAGCCGCTGATCAACCAGCTCTATGACATCGACGCTACGATACGATGGAGGCCATTGCGCCGCTCCATTTACCATTCGTTTGTCAGTCGATTCGAGTACATCTGGGATCATGCTGATCAGCCCAACAAGATCATTACGACGCCATCCGGCTTCTATGTTTCCGCGGATTACCAGTTCGCGCGGCGCTGGTTCCTGGGCGGCCGCGCCGATCGTTCCGGACGCTTTAATAACGCGGCCTTGCACGACACGGGCGGATCCCTGATCCTGACATACTGGCCGAGTGAGTTCAGCCAGATTCGCGGCCAGTTGCGGCGCACCAGCTACGCCGAAAGGTCGGCTGACGAGTTCCTGTTCCAGTTCCAGTTCTCGATGGGAGCACACGGTGCGCATCCTTTCTAGCATTGAATTTCGTAACCCAAGACGTGGACAGGGACGTCCTCTGATCAAGAACCCTTTTCCTTACGTGAAAACTCTGCGATGCCTTGCGACCCTTGCGGCTCTTTCGACCGGTATCCCCGGAACACGGGCCGCTTCCAAGCTCAACATCGTGACCGCCACTCAGGACTTGGCGGCGATCACTCATGAGATCGGCGGAGATCACATCAACGTCGATTCGATTGCCAAGGGCTATCAAGACCCGCACTTCGTGGAACCCAAACCCAGCTTTCTGCTGAAGCTGATGCACGCCGACTTGCTCGAAGTTGTGGGATTGGAACTCGAAATTGGCTGGCTGCCGCCGCTGATCACCCAGAGCCGGAATCCGCGAATTCAGGTGGGCGCCAACGGCTATATGGATCTGTCGCGCTACTGCCAGATCCTGGAGATTCCGCAAGGCCAGATCACGCGAGCCATGGGCGATGTCCATCCTTTAGGCAATCCGCACTACTGGCTCGACCCGGATAACGGCCGCCGCATGGCCAAGGCCATCCAGCAAAAGCTGTCGGAGATGCGCCCCGACGACGCCGCGTTTTTTGCTCAGCAATATGCTACTTTTGACGCCCGCCTGAGCGAGGCCGAGAAGAGATGGGAAGATAAAATGACTCCCTTCAAGGGCCGCAGGATTGTCACCTATCATCGTTCCTGGCCCAACTTTTGCGAGAGATTCGGTCTGAATGTCATCGACTACGTCGAGCCCCGGCCCGGCATTCCGCCCACACCCAGCCACACGCTCGAACTGATCAACCACATGAAGAGCGAGAACGTGCATTTGATCCTGGTGGAGCCGTATTTCGACCTGCGTACGCCGAATTCGGTGGCGCGGGCGGTTAGCGGCGAGGCGCTGGTGCTGTTGCCGTCGGTCGGGGGCGTCAAAGAAGTGACAAACTATTTTGAGTTGTTCGATTATGACATCAACCTGTTGACTTCCGCGTTCGCGAAGTACAAATAGCGGAACAATCGGATAGGAGAACGATGGAGGTACTGGCTTTTCTCGCGGCGCCCTTCGTGGCGAGCCTCATTCTGACCGGCATTCACGCCTATCTCGGTGTGCATGTCGTCGAGCGCGGCGTCATTTTTGTAGACCTTTCGCTGGCACAGATCGCTGCTCTTGGTACTACGGTGGCGGCTCTGTACGGGCTCGAGCCGCACGGGAACGGCGCCTATTGGATGAGCCTGGCGTTCACGTTCCTTGGTGCTGCCGTCTTCTCCACCATTCGCGGCCAGCACGCCCGCATTCCGCAGGAAGCCGTAATCGGCATCTGCTACGCCGTGGCGTCTGCCGCGGCCATCCTGGCCATGAGCAAAGCCGTGCAAGAAACTGAGCACTTGAAAGAGATGCTCGTCGGCAACATCCTCACGGTCTCCTGGCAGGAGGTTCGGAAGACGGCCATTGTCTACGGTCTGATCGGCCTGTTTCACTACATCTTCCGCAAGAAGTTCCTGGCGATCTCGCTCGATCACAACGGCGCCGAGGCCCACGGGCTGTCTGTGCGCTTCTGGGACTTCCTTTTCTACGCTTCGTTTGGCTTTGTGGTGACCTCGTCGGTGGCCATCGCTGGCGTTCTGCTGGTGTTCTGCTATCTGATCGTCCCGTCGGTGGGTGCGATGTTGTATGCCGAACGGATCGGCCCGCGGCTGGCCATCGGCTGGACCATGGGGACGCTGGTCTCGGCTGTCGGTGTTTATCTTTCTCTCAAGATCGACCTGCCCACCGGCGCGACGATTGTCTGCACCTTCGGCCTGGTTCTGATTGTCATGGCGTTGCTGCGCGGAGTCATCACGCGCCTGCCCAACAACCATGGAGCGGGCCCAGCGGACGTGCGCCAGCAGGAAACGCGTCTCACCACCTAGGCCTGCTTGCGCTCGGCGCGCGCCAGTTGCTCCAGAATGGGCCTGACGGTTGCCTGCGCATCGCCGAAAGCATGCAGGTAATCCTGAAACTTCCGGTTCAGTTCGATGGCCTGGTCCGGTGTGAGCCGCGAGCGCACGATCATGTCGCGCACATGCACCGGGTGCGGCAGCATGGCGTCTTCGGACAGCTCCTCGAGCGCGGTCTCGGGATCATAGTGATACATGGTCTTATGGTAAACCAGGGACGGAGACCTCAAATCCCGATTTTCCTCGCCGTCTCAGCAAATGGGAATTGAGGTCAGTCTGGCCCGACTTCGCGGCCCGTATACTCCACCTGCACCAAAAACAGCCCCTTCGCAGGCGCGGTCGGACCGGCGCGCTTCCCGGAGACCGGCGTCAGAAACTCCCGCACGCCGTCTGCGCCGAGATTGCCCTTACCTGCCTCCAGCAGCGTGCCCACGATGTTGCGGACCATGTGTTTCAGGAAGCCGCTGCCGCACACCCGGTAGAACAGACGATCGCCCGACAATTCGACACGTGAAGAAAAGATCGTCCGAACTGTAGATTCGAGCTCGCGATCGTCCGCGGCGGCAAACGCGGCGAAATCGTGCGAGCCTTCGAGCAGCGGCGCCAGGGTCATCATGCGGTTGAGATCAAGCGGATACGGATAGTGGTGTACGTAGCGCCATTCGACCGGCGGGCAGACTTCGCCGCGGAACATCCGGTATTCGTAGGTCTTCGAAGCCGCATGGTGGCGCGGGTGGAAATCGAGAGCGGTTTCCTCAACTTCCAGGATGCGAATGGCGGGAGGCAGCAGCCGGTTTGCGGCGCGACGCAAATTGGCAAGAGGGATCGGGTTCGAGAGCGAAACCGCCGCCGTCTGGCACAGCGCATGCACGCCTGCGTCTGTGCGGCCCGACCCGGCTACGTGCACCGCCTGCCCTTCAATTTCTGCGAAGACCTTTTCCAACGTGCCTTGAATCGTTTCCAGCCCCGGCTGCACCTGCCAGCCGTGGAAGTCTGTGCCGTCGTAAGCGAGCGTGAGCTTGATGCGCCGCATGGGACCGGCGGCCGGTTCAGGTGGGTCGCGACCCGGGCTTCACCACCGGAATGCCCTGCGCGCACAGTGGGCAACTCTCGGGAGGGTGCGACGTCACGGTCAAAGTTTCGAGCGCTACCCGCGGAACGCCCAGATCCACTGCGCCGCCGCTGCGGTCGATGATAGATCCTGCGGCCAGAACATGTACGCCGCGTGCGCGGAGGGCCTCGATCACTTCGCGCGTGCTTCCGCCGGTGGTGATCACGTCTTCAACCACCACCGCCGTTTCGCCCGGAGCCACCTCGAATCCACGGCGCAGCGTCATCTTACCTGCATCCCGCTCCGCAAAGATGAATCGCGTACCCAATGCGCGAGCGACTTCGTGGCCGATGATCAATCCGCCAATCGCCGGCGAAGCGACCAGGTGGATCGGCTGCGTGCCTGCTGTTGCTTTCAGGGCTGCGGCCAGTTTCTGCCCCAGTTTCTCGGCGTGCCGCGGATGCTGAAGCACCAGCGCGCACTGCAGATACTCGGGACTATGAAGGCCGCTGGTCAGACGAAAGTGACCGCTGAGGTACGCACCCGTGGATCGAAATAGATTCAGAACTCCTTCATCCGGCTCGGGTTGCGGCATCACAAACGCCTACTATAGCATTGAGGACTAGGAACAGGTGGACTTCGCCAACTCCAACCGCCTGGATCCGCTGCTACGCGCGGGAAAGTTATATTCTCTCTTTGCAGGACGCCATTGCGCTGGCGCTGGAGAACAACCTTGATATCGCCGTGCAGCGCTACGGGACGCAGATTGCCGACGCCAGCATTCTGAGATCTAAGGCTGGTGGATTCCTACGCGGTGTGAACACGTCGGTAGCCCCTGGACCAACGAGCGCAACGCAAACCGGCGCGCAAACCGGCATCAACCAGAGCGCGGCGCAACAAGCGGCCACCGTGCAGACTACCGGCAACGTGCTTGTCAGCCATCCCGGAAGCGCTATTCCTCAGCTCGATCCGTCCATTCAAGGACTCATGCGCTTTGAGCATCAAACCACGCCACAGACCAGCGCTTTTCTCACGGGTACCAATTCATACATTCAAAGCCTCAACCTGGGTGCCTTTACGTACAACCAGGCCTGGCTGAGCGGCACGCAGATCGCTGTCGGCTACACCGGCACGGCCATCAACGCGAACAACCGCAGCGCAGATTTCAACCCGTCCGTCCAGGGAAGTATGACGTTCCAGTTGACACAGCACCTGCTGCAGGGATTCGGCTGGGCCGTGAACTCGCGGCAGATTCACGTCGCCAGAAACCAGCGGGAAATCTCTGACCTGGTTTTCAAGCAGCAGGTCATCACCACCGTGACGGCCGTTGCCAATCTCTACTGGGACCTGGTGTCATTCAATGAAGATGTTCGCGTGAAACAGCAAGCTCTGGCAACAAGCCAGCGGTTGTACGAAGGCGCCACCGCCCAACCATAACGTTCGACCTACAACCCCTCAGACGTACGCTTTGTTCCAATACGGTACGCGTCTGACCGCGTTGTACAAAATCTTGACGCGGATGTGCCAATTTTGCATTCGACTTTGTCACAAGGCAGCTGCTCCGCCTTGAAAAAAAACCGATTAGTATTTGGCTACGGGATTGCTCTAAAGGAGGGCGTGGAACAGAAAGCGCAGGCTCAAGGCGAAGGACGATTGAATCCGCGAAGTTTGCCACACCCCGAGCAGTAACCTCTAAAGATCCCTCGAAGTTTCCTCTAAAATCCTCACAATCGTCCCCTTGAGCCTGGATCGCTCCTAAAGCCATCCAGCCGGACCGCCGATTTGGGTACTGTGAACAAACACACCCTCGATCAAGTCAGCTTCAGCATCGACCTGCTGAACCTCAGTAGCAAACTAGGTGGCAACGAATCCTCCGGCGGCGGGATTGCACCAGATGCCATTGAAAAAGTCGAGGACGCTCTGCGAGCCGCCGGCGTGCGTAAGCCTCTCAAGAAAACGAAATAAACTCGGAACCATCTGAGCTACGATGGTTCTATGGCTAAAGGCCTGTTCGACGTCGAATGCCCGTGCTGCCAGGCGGTGCTCAAGATCGATCCCGAGACGCGTGCTGTCATCTCGCACAAAGTTCCGGAAAAGCCCGCGCCCATCGAGGACCTCGCCGCCGCGGTCGCCAAACTTAAGGGCGAAGCTGGCCGGCGCGAAGAGGTTTTTCGCAAGCAGGTTGAGGCTGAGAAATCGCGTGGCAAAGTCCTCAATACCAAGTTCGATGAACTGCTGCGGCAGGCCAAAGAAAATCCCGACCTCACTCCTCCCAAGCGCGACATTGATCTGGATTAAGCCGCTTTCATTCGCTCTGGGATTTCAAGAACTCCTGCGCGACTTCGGCCAGCGGGCGGTGCTTTCCGTCCACCTCGTAATTGAGCTTCTGCATAGTGCGGTTGTTCAATTTTCCAGCCAGCGCGCCCAGCGCCTCGCGCATGCCCTGGCGAGAGGCCAGCGAATCGTCGCGCACCACGGCCGCGGCCTCGTAAGGCGGAAAGTAATGTTTGTCGTCCTGAAGAACCGTGACATCGAGTACCGAAAGCATGCCATCAGTGGCCGACGCTGCAATCATATCGACCTGCCGTTCGTCGAGCGCGCGATATAACAGACCCAGGTCCATGGTCTTGACTTCCCCCTTGATTGCAAGCCCGTACGTCTTCACTAGGCCGTTGAAACCGTCGGGCCGCTGCAGGAATTCGTAACCCACTCCCATCACCCAGCCCGTCTTGTGTTGCGCGGCATCGCTGAGCGTCTGCAAATGGCTGCGCTTGGCGTCGTCACCGCGAATCACCATGGCGAACGAGTTATCGAACCCGAAAGGCGCCATCCATTCGAGCCGCCATTTTTTCTCATACGCCGACCGAACTTCACCTAACACGCGCGTGCGATCCGTCGCGAGCGGCAATTTCAGAACGGCCGTCAGTGCCGTGCCCGTGTATTCCGGGTACAGGTCGATTTCGCCATTCACCAGCGCCTGATGTGCCACGAGTGTGCCGCCCAGGTTCAGCCTGCGCTCCACCTTCTGGCCCAGCCGCCGCTCGAGCTGTTGCGCCAGAATCTCGCCCAGCACCAGCTGCTCCGTGAAATTTTTCGACCCCACGATGATGGGCCGCGATTTCGAACAGCCGCACCCCAGCGCGAGGGCGATCAGACCGGCGACAATCTTCGTTCCAGCCATCCCAAGCCTTCGTCCGCCAGCAAAGCGATCACGGCGGCCGGAATTGCACCGGCCAGAATTTGTGTGGTGTCCACGGTCGAGATCCCGCGGAAAATAAACACGCCCAGCCCCCCGCCTCCAATGGCCGCCGCGATTGTCGCGGTGCCGATGGTGGTTACGGTCGCCACCCGGACGCCGGCAAGAATCGTGCGCATCGCCAGCGGCAGCTCGACTTCCCACAGCACCTGCCGGCCGGTCATGCCCATGGCCACAGCCGATTCGCGAACAGCCGGATCGACGCCCAAAATCCCGGTGAGCGTGTTGCGCATCATAGGTAAGAGCGCGTAGAGCACCAGCGCGACAATGGCGGTGCGCTTGCCGATGCCGCCGATGAGTGGGACCGGGATCAGGAAACCGAACAGCGCCAGGCTGGGAATGGTCTGGAGTATGTTGGCAAAACCAAGCACCCAGCGGCGCATGCCGGCGCGGCGAGTGAGCAGAATGCCGGTTGGGATCGAAATGGCGGCGGCGATCAAGACGGCAATGAGCACCAACTCCAGGTGCTCCACGGTCAGCGATGCTAGTTCACTGCGAAGGTCCATCGCCTTCCATTTTCCAATCGAGGCCGGCAAGAAACGCGCGCGCCTCATCGTTATCCGCACGTAGGAATTCGCCTGGGGTAGCCACGAGTTCGAGCCGGCCGTTGCGCATCAGGCCCACGCGCGTCCCCAGCATCAAGGCCTCGCGAACATCATGGGTAACGAAAACGGCGGTCTTGTGCAAAGCGTTACGCAGCGCCCGAAACTGCTTCTGCAAATCCAGGCGCGTCACCGGATCGAGTGCGCCAAACGGCTCGTCAAACAAAAGCACCGGCGGATCCGCCGCCAGGGCGCGCGCCACTCCCACCCGCTGCCGCTGCCCGCCCGAAAGCTCGCGCGGGTATCGGCCGGCGAATTCGCTTGCGGGCAGCCCCATTTGTTCCAGCAGTTCCTCCACGCGCGAACGAATCCGCTCCTCACTCCATCCTTCCAGGCGCGGCACCAGCCCGATATTTTCAGCAACGGTGAAATGCGGGAACAACCCGGTCTCCTGAATGACGTAGCCAATTCTGCGGCGCAGGCGGATGGGGTCCCACTCGGCGGTAGGCTTGCCTTCCACAAGGACCGCGCCGGATGTCGGGCTAAGCAGCCGGTTCACCATCTTGAGCGCGGTCGTCTTTCCCGAACCGCTGCGTCCCAGCAATACCAGGGTTTCGCCGGCTTCCACCGTGAAGGTGAGTTCTCGCAGGATCTCCGAAGATCCTTGGGGCCGCGTGACCGAATAGCCGGCCTCGCGAAATTCCACGGTGGCGCTCATGAGGCAGGAGTTCCTCAGTGTATCAAGTCGCCGCCGCCTGGCAACGCTGATACAATCGTGTTCCATCCCAAACTAAAATGCCCGGCGTTCCGTTCATTTCATCCCGCAAATATTGGTATGTCGTCCTGCTGTGTGCGGCAATCCTTACCGGCTGCCGCAAGTCCGGCCCGCCCTACAGCGTGGACGACGCTCTCAAAACCTTCAAGGTCGAGTCCGGCTTTCACGTGGAGAAATTTGTCTCGGAGCCCGCGGTCGAATCGCCCGTGGCTATGGATATCGACGAAAATGGCCGCATCTACGTGGTCGAAGACCGTGGTTATCCGCTAAGCACCGACAATCCGCTGGGCCGGGTCAAGCTGCTGGAGGACACCAACGGTGATGGCATCCCGGACCGTGTCACCATTTTCGCCGACAAGCTCGTCATGCCTACCGGCGTGATGCGTTGGAAGAAGGGCATTCTGGTTACCGACGTTCCCAACGTCTGGTATTTCGAGGACACCAACGGCGACGGAAAAGCCGACGTCCGCAAGTTGGTCCTCACCGGTTTCGCGGTCACCAATCCGCAGCACACCGTGAACAATCCCATCTACGGTCTCGATAACTGGATCTACCTGGCGCACGAAGGGCCGGCGACCGCGATCATCTACAAGAAACAGTTCGGTGACCGCGGATCCGACATCCGCTTCCCGGACCGTCCGGACGTGCCGGCTTTGAAAGAGCACAACCGCAACGTGCGTTTTCGCCCCGATTCTTATCAGCTCGAAGCGCGTTCTGGCAGCTCTCAATACGGGCACACATTCGACGACTGGGGACACCATTTCACCACCAACAATTCCGATCACGCGCGTGAAGAGGTGATCGCCGCGCGTTACCTGGAACGGAATCCCGATCTGCCGGTGTCCTCGGCCATGCAGCAAATTCCCGATCACGGCGCGGCCGCCAAGGTCTACCCCATCACCCTGCATCCACGTTTCGAGCTGCTCACCGAAGTCGGGCAATTCACTTCCGCCTGCGGGATCACCTGCTATCGGGGCTCCCTGTTCGTCGCCGAGCCGGTGCACGCCCTGGTGCATCAGGATCTGATCTCCGAATCGGGAGCGACTTTTGTCGCCCGGCGCGCCCATCCCGATGTCGAGTTCCTGGCTTCGACCGACGCCTGGTTCCGGCCTGTCAATTTCTACGTTGGGCCCGACGGCGCGCTCTACGTGATGGATTTCTACCGGCTGGTCATCGAGCATCCCGAGTGGATGTCCACCGAGGCTCAAAAGTCGAAGGATCTGACGAAAGGTATCGACCGAGGCCGCATCTATCGCATCGTGCCGGATGGCGCTCCGGCTCCCAAGCCCGTCAAGCTCGGCGCGGCTTCGAACTCCGAGCTGGTCCAGGAACTGGCGAACCCGGTCATCTGGTGGCGGCGCACGGCGCAGCGCTTGCTGGTCGATCACAAAGCCGTAGATGTAGCTCCCGAGCTGGTGCGCATGTTGCATGAGAGCCCGTCGCCTGTGGGCCGGCTGCACGCACTCTGGACGCTGGACGGCCTGGGCAAGCTCGAGGCGCCCGAAATCGAGATGGCGCTCAAAGATCGCGAACCGGGAGTTCGCGAAAACGCCATAGTGCTCGCTGAGCTGCACATGGCCACCTCGCCCGCGCTCGCACAGAAGCTGCTCGGGATGGTCAAGGATCCGGATTCCAGGGTTCGATGCCAATTGTTGTGCACGCTTGGCTCCCTCAATTCGCCGGCGGCGCGCGCCGCTCGCGACGAACTGCTTTCCCACGACGTGGAGGATCGCTGGTTTCAGATTGCCGCGCTGAGTGCCTCCTCCGGCGAGGCGCCACGCATCTACGAGAAGGCGGTTACGGGCGGGACAACGGAAACGCCTGGTCGTGTGAGCTTCGTACGGCAAGCGGCGTCCGTTGTGGGGGCGCGGCACAAGCCTGCCGAAGTGCAAAGCGTACTCATAAGGGTCGCGCGTAACACGGAGAGCAGTGCCAGTTGGTGGCGCGCCGCGAGCCTCGAAGGACTGGCGCTCGGGCTGAAGGGCAGGGCAACGGGGCCGGAAGTTTTCGGCTCCGGCCAGCCGGCGCTCTTAAAACTCTTCGACAGCCCGGACGCGCCCGTGCGCAGCGCCGCGCTCCGATTAATCGAAATGAGCGGTCTTCCTCCGGGCGCGGCATCCGCGTCCGCATTGCAGCACGCCGCCACGATTGCCGGCGACCATCACTCCGACGCAGGCTTGCGCGCAGACGCCATCGGGCTCCTGGCCATCGCCGGTCCGCAAACCCACGAAGCCTTGCTCAAACCCTTGATCGATCCCCAGGAACCGGATCCCGTCCAGGCCGCGGCCGTCCGCGCCTTCGGCAAAATCAAAGGCGACGACGTCGGAAAGTATCTGCTCACTAAGTGGCGCGCCCTGACACCCGCGGGCCGCACGCAGGCCGCGGATGCCATGTACCTGGAGCCGAGCCGCGTCCGGCTGCTGGTTGCCGCTCTGAAAGCAGGCGATGTTCAGCCCTGGACTCTGAATTTCAGCCAGCGGCGCCGTCTCATCATGAATAACGATCCTTCGATTCGCGACGAGGCGCGTCCCCTGCTCGAGCCGGCGGCTAGCGACCGGGAAAAAGTCGTCAAGCGCTATGAAGTGGCCTTTGACCGAACAGCCGATGCCTCGCGTGGCCGCGAAGTGTTCAAATCCATCTGCGTAAAGTGCCACCGCTTCGCGGGCCTGGGCGTGCAGGTGGGGCCCGATCTTGCCACCGTGCAGAATCAGCCCAAGCAGGCGCTGCTTGAAGACATCCTCATGCCCAACAAGACCATCGCCCAGGGTTACGAAGCCTACGTGGTCGAAACCACTGGTGGCACCTTCGATGGTGTGGTGGGGGCGCAGACTCCGACCACGATCGCGCTGCGGCATGAAGACGGCAAAGAGGACATCATCCAGAGAAAAGATATCAAGCAGATGTATGTCACCAACGTGTCCGCCATGCCCGGTGATCTCGAAAAACAGATCGACATCCAGCAAATGGCGGACCTGCTGGAATTCCTGAAGACCACACACTGAACTGCCGGCAGCCGCGTGCGAAATCACACAGCGGAAAACGCGACGTGTGCCCTAGGATGGAGAGCGAAGGAGACGCAATGGGAACCGCACTCACGCCCGATCCGAAGAAACCGTTCTTGAGCGACATCCAGGAAATCCGCCGCCGCGCCAGGAAGCATATCGAAAAAGGCGCGGTCACCGAAAACTACAAAGCCGACCTCGAAACTTCGCTTCGCGTTCTGAACGAAGCGCTCGCCACCGAAATTGTTTGCGTGCTCCGCTACAAGCGCCATCATTTTATGGCGAGCGGCATTCACGCCCAGGCTGTCGCTGATGAATTTCTCGAGCATGCGAACGAAGAACAGAGCCACGCGGACCAGATTGCCGCGCGCATCATTCAACTCAATGGCGCGCCCAATTTCAACCCTGAGGGTCTGCTCATGCGGAGCCATTCGGAATACGTCGAGGGGCAGACGCTCCGCGACATGATCCAGGAAGATCTGGTTGCCGAGCGCATCGCCATCGAGTCGTACTCCGAGATCATCCGCTACTTCGGGGACAAGGATCCCACCAGCCGCCGCCTCATGGAAGAAATCCTGGCCAAGGAAGAGGAGCATGCCGAGGACATGAAGACGCTGATCGAGCGCGTCGGAAAAGACGCAGACTAGCGACACGGGCGCAAAGCCCGTACGTCGCGAAACCGGGACTGGCTTCTGCGTCCCCAACGCATCGAATCCCAACTTTGCCGACCCGCCCTCCGTGGACGCAGTTGCCTGTCCCGGCTTCGCCCCTTGCAGAATATTCCTAGCTCGTGCCTTCGCCATTTTCATCCTCGCGGGTGTCGCGCCTCGTGACATGACGCTCAACTGTCCCCACGTGAAATGCTCACGGCGGCAAAGACAGACTTTTGTCCCAACCACGGGACAGCCATTCCCATGAGCGAACAAACCCATGCGAGCGCTTCCAAGAAGTGCCAGTGGATCGAGGCGGAAGCCCTGGCAACCGGTTTGCTGGCAGTGTGTGATTACCTTCACTTAGCAGGAGGCGCCATGGCAAGAATCGAACGGGTTCGCGAGGAGATCTCGGCTCAGCCGGAAGCCGACTACTTTAAGCGCAAGAGCGAGGCCGGCTGGAAACTGGCGGCCGTGGAATGGACCAAAGAGGTGGCAGAGGAGCCGGCTTTGTCCGACCCCGCCCAGGAGATTCCGTACGGCCTGAGAATCGCCGAGGACTGCGCCCACCTGGAAGTGCATCCCACCGAGCGGGAAGCGCTGCTGCTGATGCTTGAGCTGATCGTCCAGGATCGGACTTTGTCGCAGGTGGCGGCCGAATTGAATGCGCGCGGCTTTCGCACGCGGCGCGGCCAGGAATGGGGTCCGGCGTCGGTGTTCAACATGCTGCCACGAATGATCGAAGTCGGCCCCAACGTGTTTTCACAGGCGGAGTGGGCCACTCGCCGCAGACGCTTGATTCGAGCGGTGTAGCCGCTACGGTTCGGCTTCCTCCTCGATCTTCTTTTTGTGCTTGGGTTTCTTGCGCGCTGGTTTGGGGACAATCACGCGAGCCGAAGGCACTGTACCTACCCGTTCCCGGGCGAGCTTCCGAATCTCTTTCTTGACGTCAAACTTCGGCTTACGCGCCATTCTGGCGGATCTCAGGACATCAAGGCGTGGGCCACGCGCGTAGCCAGTTGATCGAAAGTAATGATTTCGTAAAGCGAGGGGTCGGACATAATGCGCGCCACGAGCTGGGCATGCATGGCGTGTCCCGCGCGTTCTGCGATCACGTGGCCCAGCAGCGGCTTTCCGATGAGCGCCAGGTCGCCGATCAGGTCCAGCGCCTTGTGGCGGCAGCACTCGTCGTGAAAGCGCAGGCCCTCCGGATTCAGGACGCCGGTGCGGTCAAAACAAACCGCATTCTCGAGCGATGCTCCCCGGATCAGTCCCATGTCCCGCATCTGGTCCAACTCGTAAGCAAAACCGAAGGTGCGGGCCGGCGCAATCTCTGCCGCATACCGCTCCGGCGTCACTTCCATTTCGAGCGCCTGCTTGCCCACCATGGGATGGTCGAACCGGATCTCGCAGGTAAGCCGGAACGCCTCGTCCGGCAGGATACTGATCCGCTTGCCGCGGTCTTCCACTGAAATTGGCCGCCGGATTCGCAGGTATCGGCGCTTGCGCCGGTATTGCCGCACGCCCGCCTGTCGAATCAGCTCGACGAAGGGCTGGCCGCTTCCGTCGAGAATGGGAACTTCGAGGTTATTGATCTCGATGTAGGCGTTGTCGATCCCGCTGCTGTAGAACACGCTCAACAAATGCTCGGTGGTGGAGATCAGCACGCCCTTGCGCATCAAGCTTGTGGCGTAGCTGACCCGCGCGACATGCCTCCAGCTCGCGGAGATGGGAAAATTATCCAGGTCGGTTCGCAGGAAAACCAGGCCGGTCGAAACCGGCGCCGGCAGAACACGAATCGAAACCGGAACTCCGCTGTGCAGGCCGATGCCCGTGGCTTCAACCGGGCGCTGGATGGTCGTCTCAAAACGCAAAGATGTCTCCTGAAAAATGCCGATGTAAACCTTCGTTAATATGCAATCCCGAAGCCGAACCCTAACGTATTGATTCTAAATCTGCTCCAAAAATTGCCCGATGCAAAAAAGCCACATATTGCAGTCCATTTTGTGGCCGCAGTACCTCTATCCGGGCTGTGGGATATGATGAAAGTCACGTGCCTCGTCCTCGTTTGTTTTTGATTGATTCGTACGGATTTATCTTCCGCGCCTATCATGCGCGCGCGCGCTCCGGCGCCCCGCCCATGCGCACGTCGACCGGTCTCTCGACCGAGGCGGTTTTCATTTTCACCAACATGCTCCGGAAGCTGGCGAAGACCTACAAGCCGGAGTACATCGCGGCGGTTTTTGAAAGCATCGGCCCGACGCTGCGCGAACAGGAATTCGCCGAATACAAAGCCAATCGGGCGGAGGCGCCGCCGGATTTGGGGGAGCAGATTGTCTATATCCGGCGGCTGCTCAATGCGATGCGGATTCCGATCCTTGAATTCAAAGGTTTCGAAGCCGACGACGTGATCGGCACCATGGCGCGCCGCGCCGAAAATAGTGGTTTCGAAGTAGTGATCGTTTCAAGTGACAAGGACATGCTGCAGCTGGTGACCGACCGCGTTTCCATGCTGAACCCCGCCAAGGACGATACCTGGTACGACCCCTGTAAGGTCAAGGAATTCATGGGAGTGCAGCCGTCGCAGGTTGCTGATTTACTGGCACTTAAAGGTGATTCGATCGACAACATCCCCGGCGCCCCCGGCATCGGGTACAAAGGGGCCAAGGACCTGATCGAAAAGTTCGGATCGGTCGAAGCGGCGCTCGACCGCGCGGCTGAAGTCGACCGCAAGATGTACCGGGAAAGCCTGCAAAACAACCGCGACCGCATCCTCATGAGCAAGCGCCTGGCAACGATAGAAACCGCAGTGCCGATCGAATTTTCTCCGGAACAGGTGAAGGCGCGCGAGCCTGACCTCGCGGCGCTCAAGGAAATCTACAAACAATTGGAGTTTCACAGCCACCTGAAGGAGCTGGGGCCAAGCGAAGATACCAGGGCGCGGGATTACCAGACGCTCGGGACGCCCGAAGGAGTGAATGCCTGGGTGGCGGCGATCCCGGCTGGCGCGCCTGTCGCGGTTGCGATCGCCAAATCCGGCGAGGGTGAGCTGGCGCTCGATACCGCCGGGCTTGCGTGGAAGCGCGGTGAGGCGCGCGCCGTCCCGCTGCAGCTTCTCGACCGCCTGCGGCCCATGCTCGAAGACGCCGCGCGTCCGAAAGTCGCGTGCGACGTGAAGTCCGTGCTGCTGGCGTTTTCCAAGCTCGGCGTCGAGCCGCGAGGCTTCGACCACGACGTCATGTTGTACGCGTTTCTGTTGGACGCCGATCCGGGAAGCTGCGCGCTCGATGAGCTGGCGCACCGGCGGCTCGACCTGAAGCTCGGCGCCGCTCCCGAGCAGCATGCCGACTACGCGCTCGAAATGTACGAAGACCTTAGCCGCGAGGTTGACACCCGCGGGCTGCGCAGCCTCTACCAGACCGTGGAGCTGCCGTTAGCCGGCGTGCTCGCGCGCATGGAGCAGACCGGAATCCTGATCGATTCGAGCGAGCTGAAGCGGCTCTCCGGCCTGATGGAGACTGAAATCGCACGGCTCACCGCCGACATCCACCAGATGGCTGGAAAGCCGTTCAACATCAGCTCACCGCAGCAGCTTGGGCGGGTGCTGTTCGAGGATTTGAAGCTGCCCGCTCCGGTGAAATACGGCAAGGGGAAGGTGATTTCCACGGCGGCCGATGTGTTGGATGAGCTCGCCGAGGAGCACGAGATTGTGCGCAAGGTGCTCGAATACCGGCAGCTCACCAAGCTGAAGGGGACGTATGTGGACGCGCTGCCGGCGTTGCTCGATCCGCGCACCGGCCGCCTGCACACCAGTTTCAACCAGACGGGCGCGGCCACGGGGCGCCTTTCGTCATCGAATCCGAACTTGCAAAACATTCCCATCCGGACGGAACTGGGCCGCGAGATTCGTGCTGCCTTTATTCCACGGCCCGGCTGGAAGCTGGTGGTAGCGGATTATTCGCAGATCGAACTGCGCCTGCTGGCGCACATGTCGGGCGACGCCGTGCTGGTCGAGGCGTTTCGCAACGGCGAGGATATTCACACGCGCACGGCCGCCGAAGTGATGGGCATTCCGCCGCTGATGGTCGGCCCGGAAGACCGGCGGCGCGCCAAGGCCGTGAATTTCGGCATTGTTTACGGCATCAGCCCGTTCGGGTTGTCGCAGCAGCTTGGCATTTCGCGCGGCGAAGCGGAGAAGTACATTCAAGGCTATTTTGAGCGCTACACCGGCGTGAAGAAATTCATCGAAAAGACCATCGCCGAGGTGCGGCAGACGGGGGTGACCAAAACGCTGCTGGGCCGCGAGCGCCCGATTCCCGATATGAACAGCCGGAATCCCGCTTCCCGCGGATTCGCCGAGCGCACCGCCGTCAACTCGCCGCTCCAGGGTACGGCGGCGGATCTTATCAAACTGGCCATGGTGCACATCGACCGCCGTCTGCGGGAAGAGAAATATCAGTCCGCGATGTTACTACAAGTTCACGATGAGCTAGTGTTCGAGGCCCCGCCGGAGGAGACCCAAAAACTCTCGGCGATGGTGAAGCACGAAATGGAGCAGGTCTACCCGCTCGCAGTGCCGCTGGTGGCGGACATCGGGGTGGGGGAGAACTGGAGAGATGCGAAGTAGGAAATTCTCCGACCGAACCGGACGTTTGAACAAACCGGGGGAGACAGTCAAGGTCTATTTGAATCGGGGAAACCTACCGACATCAGGAAAGAACGTCGCCAAGGGGTGCGCGACAAGGCAGACTCCGAGATCGCCCGGAAAACCGGAGACATGCGAGCTGTGCCCACCTATTTATTCCAGCTCCATTTGCCAACCATGGATGCGTGAGAAAATCGGAAACATGCGGGCTCTCCCCGAGTTCCCCCCCGAGTTCCCCCCTCCCCGAGTTCCCCCCATTGATTACACGTACACCGACCCGATGAACCGATTGAGCCAAGCCACCGAGAGCGGCGGCAGTAACGAGTGGAGCGAGACCTACGGTTACGACAATTACGGGAACCGCTGGGTGAGCGCCTGGGCTCCGGCCTTGCCGCCGTCCGGGGAGACGCCCACGAGTGCGAGCTGGTTCAGTACCAACAACCGTCTAAGTGGGTCGAGCTACGACGGGGCGGGCAACCAGACCAGCCTGGTCAGCTTCGGGATCGGGTACGATGCCGAAAACCGGCAGACGAGAACCACTATCAACAGCGTGACGGCGCAGTATGCGTATGATGGGGATGGCCGGCGGGTGAAGAAGGTGTCGGGGGGAGTAACGACGGTGTACGTGTACGATGGGCAAGGACAACTGGCGGCGGAGTACACGTCGGCAGGAAGCACGACGCCTCCGTGCGTGACCTGCTATCTGACGGTGGATCATTTAGGGAGCACGCGGCTGGTATCGGACGGCCACACGACATGCAGCAAGCGGTACGATTATCGGCCGTTCGGCGAGGACATTCCGGTTGGCATCGGGGACCGGAGCACGAATCTGTGTTACGGCGTGGCCGATCCGACGACGATTCAGTTCACGGGCAAAGAAAGGGATAGCGAGACGGTCAGCTCGGCGACTAAGGGCCTCGATTACTTCGGGGCAAGGTACTTCTCGGGGGCACAAGGCAGGTTTACCAGTCCGGACCCGCTGCTGAACAGCGGACGGCCGTGGGACCCGCAATCTTGGAATCGCTACGCGTATGCCCTGAACAACCCGCTTCGATACACCGACCCGACGGGGCTGTGGGAATGGGCTGCTTCTGGGTGTGCGTCGGGGGATAAGGACTGCCAGAAGGCCTACAAGGCGCATCAGAAGGAGTTCAAAGACGCGCTGAGTTACCTGAAGCAGGCGCGAGATTCTTACGACAAGAAATCCACGGAATATAAGCGTCTCGATGCGGCGCTGGCCGCGTACGGCAAAGAAAACGTCGCGAATGGTGTCACGGTTGGATTCGGAGCACTCGACAAGGGTGCAGCGGGAAGAACAACACCATCCGCGGGGCTCGCCTCTTTTTCAGTTATGTTCGATCCCGCCAAAATGGGCGGGGCAAAAGACTTTGCCGTTGATGTGGGGCACGAGGGAACTCACGTAGACGACTTCACCCAAATCAGAGGAGGTGCGAGCGCGCTGTCCGACTTTTCCGTCGAGTACCGGGGCTATGAAACCTCTGCCTTCGTTTTCCAGGGGCTATACACACCCAGCATTTCCGCTTCGTCGTCGGGTACGGTCATGGGCGGTGTTCAATCCCGAACGCTCGGCTATGGCGGAAATATCATCTGGAACACATCATGGGCGGTGAACGACGCCGCCACGCTACAGTCGAGAGACACCGCGATCACCAAGCAGGTTACAGAACACTACGGTCACCCAGAAACGAAGCCGCATAATCCTTGGGGGAACTGACGGTATGCGCACGCGACTGCTCTACACTTTCGGTGTTGGGAGCCTTTGGGCTGCCGTGGCTTGTGCTCAGCAGACTCCATGCCCCCTTGGCACCGCTAAGAATGGTGATACCGTCACTTTGCAGGGCGAGGTCTTCCCAACCGCGCATGACACGTTCATCCGGCCTGCGGGGTGTGATGAGCGCGTCATTCTGGTTTATGGAGATGATCCAAGTCTTGGGAAATCGAAGATCCCTATCAAGAGAGACGAGGCCTTCCAGCAGTACGAGACGTACCTGAGCGCCGAGCAGAAGCCCAGTGGGATTACAGA
>Ga0335070_10000852_pt1 | contig 34914 bp, 33 predicted proteins | sample Lox_Sample_13_FD_206722 | JGI IMG/M metagenome (GOLD analysis project Ga0335070, IMG submission 206722) | Soil microbial communities from Loxahatchee National Wildlife Refuge, Florida, United States - Lox_Sample_1.3 | ecosystem: Environmental > Terrestrial > Soil > Wetlands | place: USA... | reverse complement strand
AGGTCGTCGGCCAGATTGGTGATGCGGTTGACCTTGACTCCGGAGCCGGGCTCGAACTCGTACATGGTGATGACCGGCCCGGGGTGCACCGTGACCACCCGGCCCAGAACGCCGAAGTCGGCCAGCTTCTTCTCCAGGATCCGCGAGTTCATGATCAGGCTCTCGCGGTCGTAGCTTCGGCCCACCTCGGGCGGGCGCTGGAAGATCGCGACGTCGGGGAACTGGTAGGGCCCCTGCGGCGTATGCTCCGCGAAGACGAAGGCCTCCTGCTCGGGCTGCCGCTGCTTGCGCTCGCCGCGGTGGTCGACGATGTGCGGCTCCTCGCGCCCGCCGCGCCGCGCCCGCGGACTCGCTTCGCCGGCGGAGGCCGTGGGCGCTGCGGGGGCCGGGAGCTCGGCCGCCTCCCCCGCGATCTCGAGCTCCGCTGCGCCCGCGGCGTCGACCCGGGCGGGCGCCGCGAGCTTCGCCCGGCGCTCGCGGCGCGCACGGCGCACCGCCAGCGACTGCCAGCCGCGCGCCAGCGCCGCGCGCGAGCGCGTGGCGGCAGCGAGTGCGAGCGCGGCCGTGCTCGCGAGGCCCCGACCCGATGCGCGCAGCGCGCGCGCGGAGACGCGTGCGGCCGCGTCCGCGATCACGGCGACGCCGCGAGCCAGATGCGTCGAGAGCGCACCGACGACGCGCAGCGCGGTGCCGGTCGGAACGCCGAGGATCGCGAGCACGCCGGCCGTCGCGCACAGCGCGTTCAGCAGCAGCGCGCCCCAGAGGCTCAGCAGCATGCGCTCGACGGATGCGAGCCACACGCCGAGCACGCTGGCCTCGTCGCCGCTCCCACCGTGCACGACCGCGTGCGCGAGCGGCGGCAGCGTCGCCAGCGAGACGAGCAGCAGCGCGGCGCCGGCCCAGAAGCGCGCGCGCGGGAGTCCGCGGCCGATCAGCAGGCGTCCCCCGACGACCACCGCGACGCCGACGAGGACAGCGCCGCCCCAGCCGGTCGAGCGATGCAGCAGGCCGGCGATCGTCGCGCCGACGGCGCCCGCGCCGTTCGCCACGCGCGTCAGCCGGAATAGCGGATCGTTCGGCGTGTAGGTCGCGAGTGCGAGCGCGGCGAGCGCCGACAGCGCGACCAGGGCGAGTCCGAACGACTCCGAGGCCCAGCGGCCGACGTGGGACTCGCCCGAGCGCCGGCGGCGCGCAGCGGCCCTAGCCACGGCGCCCGACGCGATGCACGGCGCCAAGGGCGCGTCGGCTCGCGAGCCTCGCGGAGTACTTCGCTGCTTTGGACACGTCCCTCACCCCCCGGGAGGGAAACGCGACGAGGGTACCGGCGGCCGGCGCGCGGCGTCAAGCTGGGCGAATCGACTCAGCTCGGGCTGCTTGGCGCCTCGTCGTCGGGTGTGGGCTCGATCTGCGGCGGCCCTTGGTAGCCGACGTCGTAGCCCTGGATGATCGCCGCGCGCACGCGCGCCTTCAGCGACTGGCGATCGGCGAGCGAGAGCCCGCGGGTCGGAATCGGCTTGCCGTAGACGATCTTCACGGCGCCCGGGTGCACCACGAGGCTGCCCTTGGGCGTGATGCGCTGGCTGCCCGAGACCGTCACCGGGATGATCGGGACCTGCGCCTCGACCGCCAGGTGGAAGGGGCCGCTCTTGAACGGGCGCAGGCTCCCGGTCGGGCTGCGCGTGCCTTCCGGAAACAAGATCACGCTGGTCCCCGAGCGGATGCGCTCGGCCGCGCGCCGCAGGCTCCGCACCGCCTTCTCGCGCTGGCCGCGATCGATGATGATGTGGCCCGAGGCGTAGAGCGCCCAGCCGAAGATCGGGACGCGCACCAGCTCCTTCTTGGCCACGAAGCGGAACGACAGGCTGCGCGGCAGGCTGTCGACGATCGCCGCGATGTCGATCAGGCTCTGATGGTTCAACATCAGGATCACGGGCGCGTTGGTCGGAACGTTCTCGCGCCCCTCGATGTCGACGCGGATGCGGAACGTCGCGAGGATCCAGCGCACCCAGACCCGTCCCAGCGTGAGCATCAGCCGGCCGCCGTCGACGAAGCTGGCGACGATGATCGGCACGCCGATGACGACGGTATAGACGCCGACGAGGGCGAGGCGTAGCGCGTTGGCCATCGGCTCTCGAACCGCCCGGGTTGCGCCCTGGATGCTAGGGATTGCAGAGAACGCGTGTCAACGCGCTTGACTCGACGCCCGGAGGCGGGAATGATGGGGGCTCACCCCTTCCTCCGACGGAGAGTCCCCCTCATGGCAGGCGTCAACAAGGTCATCCTGATCGGGAACCTGGGTCGCGATCCGGAGCTCCGCTACACCAAGAACGGGCAGGCGGTCGCGAACTTCACGCTGGCAACGACGGAGAACTGGACCAAGGACGGGAATCGCGAAGAGCGCACCGAGTGGCATCGCATCGTCGCCTGGGGCAAGACGGCGGAGCTGTGCACGCAGTACCTGACGAAGGGCCGCACCGTCTACATCGAGGGCCAGATCCGCACGCGCGAGTGGGAAGACAAGGAAGGGCACAAGCGCCAGACCACCGAGGTCCACGCCCAGACGGTGCAGTTCCTCGGCAGCGGCCAGCGCGGCGGCGGTGCGGCGCGCGCCTCGGACGAGCCGGCCGCGGGCAGCGACGCGCCGGCCTCCACTCCGCCTGCGGACGACGAGATCCCGTTCTAGCTAGCGGCTCGAGCGAAGCCGGCGCACGAGCGAGTCGATGTAGCGGCGCGCGTCGGGGCTGAGCTGCTCGAACTCGACGCCCATGCCGGCGGGGCCCTCGTCCGAGGCGCCCTGCACCCAGGCGACGCGGCCGCGCGCGCGGATCGGCTCTTCGCTGCCCGGCAGCTGGAAGTTGAGCACGACCCGCGTGTCGGCCGGCGGGGGGCTTTCGGTCTCGATGAAGAGGCCGCCCTCGTTGATGTTGCGGGTGAACTCCGAGAAGAGCGCGTCGACCGTCGAGTAGCTGATCCGGACCGTGAGCGGAGCGCGCGGCGAGCGCCGGCGCTCGACGTGGGTCTCGATCTCCGCCGTCTGGGGCTCGGCTGCCTCGCCGGCCCGTTCGACCACCTCCGCCATGGGTGGCTCCTCGTGCTGGCCCGGCGGAGCCGCGCGCCCGCGGCGCCCGGGGCATCGGAGGCTTCATCGTCCGGCCGCTCCCGCGCCCTTAGCTGCCCCCGGGAGAGCCGAAGCTGCCGCGGGTCCCGCGCTGCGGGATCGCGCCCTGGTCGCGCAGGCTCGACCAGCCCCGCTCGGCCACCACCACGTGGTCGAGCACGGGGATTCCCAGCAGCTCCCCCGCCTCGACGAGGCGCTCGGTGATCTCGCGATCCTCGCGGCTCGGCGTCGGATCGCCGCTCGGGTGGTTGTGGACCAGGACCACGGCCGCCGCAGCCTCGCGCAGGGCGGGCCGGAACACCTCGCGCGGGTGGACCAGGCTCGCGGTCAGGGTGCCCTGCGAGATCACGACCTCGCGGAGCATGCGATGGCGTCCATCGAGCAGGAGCAGCAGGAAGCGCTCGTGCCGCACGTCGCGCAGGCGCGGATGGAAGTGGCGGAACACGTCGGCCGGCCCGCGGACGGCGTCGCCGATGCGCAGCCGCCGCTGGGCGACGCGGCGCCCGAGCTCGAGCGCCGCAACGAGCGTCGCGCTCTTCGCCGGGCCCACGCCCGGCTCGCGCGCGAGCTCCGCGGCGGCGGCTGCTGCGAGGCCCGCGAGCCCACCGTGCTGGGCCAGCAGCCAGGCCGCGAGCGCCAGGACGTCGCGCCCCCCTCCACCCGTTCGCAGCAGCAGCGCCAGCAGCTCGGCATCGGCGAGCGAGTCGGGGCCGAGCGCGGCGAGACGCTCGCGCGGGCCGTCGCCGGGGGCGATCGCGATCTGCGGGGGCGGGCCGCCCGGCGGCGAGGAGGCGGTGTGCAAGGCAGACCTCGACGGGACCGTCGGGGTGGAGCGGCGAGCTAGCCCTGGTCGCGCGCACCCGCGCTCGCCGCCGTTCCATGGCAGCGGCGCTCGGCGGCGTCCGCGGCCGAGAGCGCCTCGGCGAAGGCGTGGGGATCCATCTCGGGCGCGACGAGGCTGCGCAGCGCCTCCGCGCGGTACGCCTCGGGCTCGATCAGGCGCACCCACTGGCGGAGCAGCGCGAGGTATCCCTTCGCGGACGCCGCCTCGCTCGCGGCGGCCGCCAGCTCGAGCGGGACCGCCGAGTGGTAGCGCGCGCCGCCCTCGATCTCGATCGCCCCGCCGGGCGACACTTCCCCGAGTCGGCGCAACGCGGCGCGCAGATAGGGATCGGTGAACTCGCCGCGCGGCGAGAGGGCGCGCGCGAGCTGCTCGGGGTCGAGGTGCGTGCGCATCGCGTCGTCGAAGGCGACCGCGGCGCAGCTCGAGACGTCGCCGGTGGCGATGCGCCCGAGCGCCTCGCGGGCGCGCTCGACGCTGGCGGCAGCCTCCTCGCGCGGCGTCATGTCGATGGTGTAGCGATGCAGGCCGCGGACCGCGTCCTCGCTCTCGAGCGAGCGCAGCTCGAGCTTGTCCTTGGGGAGGCCCGCTGCGAGACGGACCTGCACCAGCAGGTCCTCGCCGAGCTGGGTCGATTCGATGTGCTCGACGTAGGGGCTCTTGACGCCCTCGAGCACGGACTGCGCCGCGGGCAGCGCGGCCGTCTGGCCGAGGATCACCGTGAAGCCGCGCTCCGCCTGCTGGACGCGAACCGTGGCGGGCTGCTTCAGCAGCAGCGTCAGCCCGGCGCGGCCGGCGAAATAGGTGTGGGAGACCGCGGCCAGCGCGTTGTCGAGCGGCGAGAGCGTGATCTCCACCTTGTCCTGGTCGCCCTTCACCGGGACGTGCACCGTCTCGAGCTTGTAGCCCGGCAGGAAGGCGCGGATCGTCACCGAGTCGCGCTTGCCAGCCTCGTTGCGGGTCGGCAGCTCGACGGTGGCGGGCGCCGTGGTCTGCTCGTAGCGCTTCTGGAAGCTGGCGCGGACGTAGAACAGGTCGAGGGTCGCGCCGGGAGGCTGGGTGACGATCTGCAGCGTCCGCTTCTCGTAGTAGCTGGGACCGTGCAGGAACCCGAAGATCTGCACGGGGCTCCAGCCGGCCTCGTCGGCTGGCTTGAGGTCGATCTGGGCGGCGCGCGCTCCCCGCGGAGCGAGGCCGTTCGCGAAGCCGATGACGAGCGCGAAGCAGACGAGCGCGGGTCGGACCCAACGGAGCCGACCCCGCGCGGCACCCGAGTGCACCGCAGCAATCCCCCAGCCTGTCCCCCAGGACGAGAGTAGCCGGGGGGCGGCCGACTGGACAGCCGACCTCGCTAGGAGCCGCCCGCGCCTTCGCCGGAACGCCGCCACTCGCCGCTCTTCCCACCGCTCTTCCGCACCAGCCGCACCGCCTCGAGCGTCATGCCGCGGTCGATCGCCTTGCACATGTCGTAGACGGTGAGCCCGGCGGCCGTCACAGCCACGAGCGCCTCCATCTCGACGCCGGTGCGCGCGTGCGCGCGCACGCGCGCCTCGATCTCGACGCTCGGGCCGGCGGGGTTCGGGAGCAGCTCGACCTCGACGGCGTCGAGCGGCAGCGGATGGGCGAGCGGGATCCACTCGTGGGTGCGCTTGGCGGCCTGGACGCCGGCGATGCGGGCGACAGCGAGCGTGTCGCCCTTCGCGACGCGGCCCTCGGCGATCTCGGCCAGCGTCGCGGCGCTCATGCGGACGGCGCCGCGCGCGATGCACTCGCGCTGCGTCGGCGCCTTGTCGCCGACGTCGACCATGCGCGCCCGACCGGCCGCGTCGACGTGCGAGAGCCGGTGCGGCACCCGAGTGGTCGACTAGGCGCTGCGCTCGAGCAGCCAGGCGAGGACGTCCTCGAAGACCTGCTCCTGCTCGGGCTCGTTGAAGATCTCGTGGCGGAGCTGCGGATACAGGCGCAGCCGATGGCCGGCGCCGCGCAGCTGTCCGTGGAAGCCGCGGCTGCCGCGCGCGGGGCAGAGCCGGTCGGCCTCGCCGTGCAGCAGCAGCATCGGCACCCGGACCTGCATCGCCGCACCCGCCGTGCGCACGATGGCCTCCATCAGCTCGCTCGCAAATGACACCGTGATGCGTCGATACACGAAGGGATCGTCGAGGTAGGCGCGCACCACCTCCGGGTCCCGCGACAGCGTCCCGGGATCGACGCCGTTCGCCAGCCGCAGGCGCGGCGCGAAGCGGCGCAGCGCGCGCACGACGCGCAGCCGCGTCCCCGAGACGCCCGACGGCAGCTCGAGCGGAGCGGCCGACGCCACGGCGCCGAGCACGTCGGGCTTGCGCTCGCACAGCAGCGCGCCGACCACGAGACCGCCCATGCTGTGCCCGACGATCACGAGCGGCAGCTCGGGATGCTCGCGGCGCACGACGCCGAGGAACGTCTCCAGGTCGTCGAGCAGCTCCGCGAAGCCTCCGACGTGACCGCGGACGCCCTGCGAGCGGCCGTGCCCGCGGTGGTCGTAGGCGTGCACCGCGCAGTCGCGCGCCGAGAACCAGGCCCCGACGTGGTCGTAGCGACCGCTGTGCTCCGCGAGGCCGTGGACCAGGACGAGCACGCGGCGCGGCTGCGCGGGAAGCCAGGCGCGCCGGAACAGGCGCGTCCCGTCGGCGGCCGGGAAATTCGACTGGGTGCGGCGGACGACGCGGCGCTCCACGCGCGAACGCTAACGAGGTCGCGCGCGGCGCGTCAACTGGAGAGCAGCAGGCGGCGCACCGCGGCCCGCGCGGCGCGCACGCGCTCGAGATAGGCGTCGCCGCGGATGTTCGGACCCCAGAAATACGCGAGGATGCCGTCCTCCTCGCCGAAGCGGCGGATGTTCTCCGCCAGGATCCGGCAGCCCGCCTCGATGTTGCTCTCGACGGTGGTCAAGTTGCCCGCCAGGCCGAGTGGCGCCAGCGTGCGCGGCATCACCTGCATCAGCCCGACGGCGCCCCGCGGGCTGCGCGCACCCGGATGCGCCTCGCTCTCGACGACGATCACGGCGGTCACGAGCTCCGGATCGAGCTCGTACTTGGCGCTGTAGCGCGCCACGGCACGGGCGATGCGCCCGAGCTCGGGCTCCGCGAGCTGGGGATTCCAGCGCACCAGGACCCGCGCGATGGACTGCTCGTCGGCGCCCGCAGTGGCTGCTTCGGGCGGCGCCCCGCGGTCGGGCTCGGCCGAGGGCGGCCTCCCCTGCACCAGCAACAGCAGGCCCGCGGCGAGCGCGACCAACCCCACGCGACGCCGCGAGGGCGCCGCGCGCCCGCAGCCGCTCATCGCTGCACTGCCCGCTCGCGTTCTCATCATCACTCCTCGCGCTGCTCCGGATCGCTCCATGGACGGTGTGCCTCCACGCTCCGTGTGGCTCGAAAGGACTTGCGGATCTGGTGATGAAGGGGTTTGCGGTCGGCTCGACCGCGGCCGGAGGATACCTCGGCGCCCGCAAGCCCGGCAAGCCGGGCTGGCAACACCAGGGCCCCCGCGGGATTCATTACGGCTTCGCAAACTCTTGTTTGACCAGCGAATTTCTCCTCTGTTAGGATGCAACCCCGCTGGCTTTTCCCGTCGGCGCGAAAGGTCCCGAAGCTTGTCGCAGCACGGCGCGGGTTCGCATCGAGCCGGGTCGGACGAGACGATCGCATCTCCCTTCGAGGAGGCGTTTCGCGATCGGCTGACGCTGCTCTCCGCAGCGCTCGACGGCTCACCCGAGCCGGTGTTGGTCGTCGATCGCGGCGGCTGCCTGCGATACGCCAACGCTGCCTGCGAGGTGCTGCTGGGCGTCGGCCCAGTCGGGTTGGTCGGACACCAGGCCAGCGAGTTCGCGCTGCGCTACGAGCCGGTCGAGTCCGACACGCGGCCGAACGTCGGGCCGTGCGTGCTGCGCGGCCTCGTCGAGCTGCGCCACGCCGATGGCGACACGCGCTGGGCATCGTACGCGGCGAGCCCGCTCTCGCCCTTGGGCGCCAGGGGCGTCGGCGCCGTCGTGTTCCTGCGCGACGAGACCGAGCGCCGCCGCGACGACCTGCACCGCACTCGCAAGCACGACGAGCTCGAGCAGACCATCCGCGCCGTGTCGCACGACCTGCGCTCGCCGCTGGTCGCCGTGCTCGGCTTCTCGCGGTTGTTGCGCGACGATTTCGGCGTCGCGCTCGGCGAGCGGGGAACCCACTATCTCGACCGCATCACCGAAGCCGGCCGCACGATGGAGAACCTGATCCGCGAGCTGCTCGACTTCGCGCGCATCGGACATCCGGGCGAGAGCCGCACCTGGGTCGACCCGCGCGAGGTGCTGCAGCAGCTGCGCGGCGAGCTCAAGCCGCGGCTGGATCAGCAGGGCGTGGTGCTCTCGGTCCCCGACGACGCACCGCTCCTCTACTGCAACCGCACGCGCCTCTACCAGCTGTTCTCGAACCTGATCGGCAACGCCCTGGACCACATGGGTCCGTGCGAGGAGCCGCGCGTCGAGGTCGAGGTTCGCGAGGAAGGCGCGTGGCACTGGCTCTCGGTGCGCGACAACGGGCGCGGCGTCGACCCGAATCAGCACGAGCGCATCTTCGAGATGTTCCACACCATCCAGCGCGAGGGCGGGCGCCGGGGTACCGGGATCGGGCTCGCGATCGTGAAGAAGATCGCCGAGCTGCACGGCGGGCGCGCCTGGGTGGAGAGCGGCGCCGGCGCCGGCGCCTGCTTCCACGTCGCGTTGCCGCGACACTGACGTCTACCTTGTGACGTGTGGAGGCTTCGCCTAGCTTGGCCGGCCGCGGCGAGGCGCCATGTACCCGGTTCTCTTCCAGATCTTCGGCTTCCCGATCAGCTCGTTCGGGGTGATGCTCGCGTTCGCCTTCCTGGCGGGCACCTGGATCACCGGGCGCCGCATGCGGGAGGTCGGCCTCGATCCCGAGGGCGCCACCACGATGCTCATCTACGCGATGGTCGGCGGCATCGGCGGCTCCAAGCTCTACTTCGCCATCGACGTCTCGCTGCGCGAGGGGATCCCGTTCGGCTCGCTGCTGTTCGCGCGCGAGGGCATCACCTTCTACGGGGGCCTGGCCGGCGCGATCCTCGCGGTGATCGCGGGAACTCGCATCCACCACATCCCGACGGGGCTCTTCTTCAACTGCGTGTGCCTGGCCGGCTCGCTCGGACAGGCGATCGGCCGCATCGGCTGCTTCCTGGTCGGAGACGACTACGGCCGCGTCACCGACCTGCCGTGGGGCATCGCGTTTCCGCAGGGCGCCCCGCCCACCTTGGAGCCGGTGCACCCGACGCAGCTCTACGAGGCGGCGTGGCTCTTCGCCGTGACGGGCTGGCTCTGGGCGCGCCGCCACAAGAGCCCGCTGCTCTGGGGCGAGTACCTCATGCTGAACGGGCTCGGCCGCTTCGCGGTCGAGTTCCTGCGCACCAACCCGCGCGTGGCGTTCGGGCTGTCCGAGGCCCAGCTGATCGCGCTCGCGCTGATCGCGGTGGGCGGCACGAGCTGGCTGTACCGGCAGCGCAGCACTCCGGCCGCCGCGGCGGCCCAGGAGGGAGCGTCGTGACGCGAGCGCTCGACACGCGCACGAAGATCCTCGAGGTGGCGGAGACCGAATTCGCCGCCGAGGGCTTCGCCGGCGCCCACCTCCAGAAGATCGCCGAGCAGGTGGGGGTGCGGAAGACGGCGCTCTACTACTACTTCGACAGCAAGAGCGCGCTCTACACCGCGGTGCTGGCCGCCATGCTCGAGGAGTTCGACCGCACGGTATCCGCCGCAGTCGACACGAACGACCCCCCCGAGCGCCGCCTCACCCGGCTCGTCGCGCAGATCAACGACCTGCTCGCCGAGCGTCCGAACTACGCGCGGATCCTGATCCGCGTCTTCGTCGACCGCCCGCAGATCGAGGGCGCGCAGCTGCTCCCGATCATCGAGCGCGTCGTCGGCCGCGTGCTGCGCTTCTACCGGCAAGGCGTGGACGCAGGCGCGTTCCGCCGCATCTCCTCGCGTCATTTCTTCATGAGCGTGCTCGGCATGACCGTCTTCCACTACGCGGCGCCGGGGTTCAGCGCGCGCATCCTCGGCGTCGAGGACATCTTCACGCGCCCGACCGTGAGCTGGCGGCGCGAAGAGGTGACGTCGCTGCTCGCCGATGGCGTGCTGGCGCGCGGCCGCAGCGAGGACTGAGCTCAGGCCAGGCGCTTGGCGAGCGCGCTGGCGCGCTCGGCCAGCGCAGCCCGGCGCTCGCCTTCGACGAGCTGACCCAGCCGTGACAGCGCGGCGCATGCGAGCTCGCGGAAACGCGCGTCGCCGTCGTCGACCGGATCGCGCGCCCAGCTTTCGAGGTGGCGCAGGGCGTCCTCGTAGCGACCGCGCAGATACGCGCTCATGCCGTCGGCGTAGGCGGAAGCGCGGCGCAGCGCCTTGCGCCCGGGGTCGCGCGCCAGCGCCTCGCCGAGCGTGCGCCGCGCTTCGTCGAAGTAGCCGCTCTCCAGGTAGGAGCGCGCCGCCAGGGCGTAGCCGGCGACGGCGTCGCCGTGGATCGAAGCGAGGAAGCAATCCAACGGCTCGCCGAGCACCTCCTCCGCGAGCGCCCTGTTCTCGAGCAGGTAGCGCGCCACCAGGCCGTTGCCGCGATAGGCGGCGAGCAGCACGCGGAATTGCCGACGCGTCTGCTCGAGCAGCGCCTCGCTCTCGGCCAACGCCTCGGCCAGGCGTTCGCGCGACGCAGCCAGGATGCGGGCGAACTCCTCGAACAGAGCCTCGGCGCCGCCCTCCAGCCGGGAGCGCACCGCCTCGACCCTCGGAGCGTAGACCTCGAGCTGATAGAAGTTCTCGCGCAGCTTCATCGCCTCGTGGAACAGCGAGCCGATCGCGAGGTCGAAGAGCGCCACGCGCGGCATCAGCGGGTCGCTGCCCAGCTCGCCGGCGCGGAAGACCGCGTGGCAGCGCTCCTTCAGGCGGAACAGCACGCTGGCCTCGGTGTCGCCGACCAGGCGCTGGACCTCCTCCCAGCGCAGCTCGCCGCGCCGGTGGCGCTCGAAGAGGCCGCGCAGCTGCTGGTGCGCGAGCAGAAACTCGCGCGTGATGTCGACCAGGCCGGCCTCGAGGGACTGCACGAGTGGATCATAACCGGCGCAACCCCCTCGGGGCCAGATCGTTTCGGGAGGGCTCGTCTCCGTTGACCCGAAGGCGGGTTCCCCTACGCTGACGGCGAGTTCAGCGCCAGCCGGAGGTGGTCTCGATGAGTGCAGGCGAACGCGAGAGCATGGAGGTCGACGTGCTGCTCGTCGGCGCGGGTCCCGCCACCCTGGCGTCCGCCCTGCACCTGATGAACCAGGTCACCGCCCACAACGGGCGCGCCGAGCGCGAGGGCGGTGATCCGATCGAGCCTCCGACGGTGCTCGTGATCGAGAAGGGCGCCGCGGTCGGCGACCACATGCTCTCGGGTGCGGTGATGAACCCGAAAGCGATCGCCGAGCTGGTCCCGGACTTCGCGGCGCAGGGCTTCCCCACCGAGTACGTGTGCGATTCGGACGCCTTCTACCTGTTCACCCGCAAGCGGGCGATCGCGGCCCCGATCACGCCGCCCCAGTTCAAGAAGAAGGGCTACCACGTCATCTCGCTCAGCAACGTGGCCAAGTGGCTGGCCGAGCGCTGCGAGGCGGCCGGCGTCGAGATCTACCCCGGCTTCGCGGGCGACCAGTTGCTGATCCAGGGCAACCGCGTGATGGGCGTGCGGATCGGCGACATGGGCGTCGACAAGAACGGGAAACCCAAGGCCAACTTCCAGGCCGGCATGGACATCTTCGCCAAGGTGACGGTGCTCGGCGAGGGCGTGCAGGGCACGCTCTCGAAGCAGCTCATCAACCGCTTCGAGCTCTCCGGCATGAACCCGCAGACCTTCGAGACCGGCATCAAGGAGATCTGGCGCGTGCGGCCGGAGAAGCACCGGCCGGGGCGCGTGATCCATGGCTTCAAGTTCCCCGACATCATGAGCAAGTTCGGCGGCATGTGGCTCTACGACATGAAGGACAACCTGGTGTCGTACGGCTACGTGACGTCGCTCGACGACGCGAGCCCCTTCAACGACCCGCACCTCGAGGCGCAAAAGTTCAAGACGCACCCGTTCATGCGCGACCTGCTCGAGGGCGCCGAGCTGGTGCGCTACGGCGCCAAGGCGATCCCGATGAGCGGCCTCTACGGCCAGCCGAAGCTCTACGTGGACGGGGCGCTGCTGGTCGGCGACTCGGCGGGCTTCTGCAACGTCGAGAAGCTGGCGGGCGTTCACATGGCAATGAAATCCGGCATGCTCGCCGCCGAGACGATCGTCGACGCGCTGCAACGCAAGGACTTCTCCTCGGTGACGCTCGGCGGCTACGCCGAGCGCTATCGCGCGAGCTGGGCCTACCAGGAGCACTGGAAGTCGCGCAACTTCCACGGCTCCTTCGACGTGAGCCCGCTCTTCGCGCAGGCGCTGAACCTGCCGCTCGCGATGATCACCAACGGCCGCGGGCTGATCGACCCGATCCGCACCAAGCCCGGCTGGGCGCACATGAAGAAGCTGGCGGCGTTGCCGGCGGCGAAGCGCAGCAAGCCGACGTTCGAATTCGACGGCAAGCTGACGTTCTCCAAGGAACACCTGGTCCAGTTCAGCGGGACCCAGCACGAGGTCGACCAGCCCTCCCATCTGGTCGTGGCGGACGTCGACCTGTGCAGCGACGTGTGCAGCGAGGAGTACGGCAACCCGTGCGAGAGCTTCTGCCCGGCGGCGGTCTACGAGATGATCGCGGACACCGAGCAGCCCGGGCGCAAGAAGCTCTTCATCCACCACGAGAACTGCGTGCACTGCAAGACCTGCGACGTCGCCGATCCCTACCAGGTGATCACCTGGACGCCGCCGCAAGGCGGCGAGGGTCCAGATTACACCCAGATGTGACGGGCCAGGGCAGCGCGAATCGCCGCGGCGACTTCGGGGTCGTCCGCCACCACCAGCGAGCGGGCCGGCTCGTCGAGGGAGACCGGGAACGGCTCGCCCGCGCCCGTCTCCACGAGCGCGCCCGCCTCGGCCGCGATCAGTGCCCCGATCCGACCCCGCGTGCTGATCGATGCGTGCTTCGCGACGCGCAGGCCGCCGCGCACGCCGGGCACGAGCGGCGCCACCGCGACGGCGCCGCCGCAGGCGAGGCCGACCTCGAAGCCCTGCGCGCCGAGCTGCGCCGCCACCGCGTCGGCCACGCCGTCGGAGACCAGCACGCGGCGCCCCGCGCGCGACAGCGCGGCCGGCTGGCCGGCGGCGGCACGGGCGCCGCCGCCGCGCAGCGCCGAGAAGCAGAGCCCTTCGCGCGGCAGCGCGATCAGCGCCGCCTGGTAGCGGTCCGCGATGGCGAGGCCCGCCATCACGGCGTAGGGTCCGCGCCCGCCGAGGAAGAAGTGAAAGGTTCCGTCGATGGGGTCGATCACGATGCGCAGCTCGGCCGCCTCGCCCGTGAAGAGCGCGACGCTGCGCGTGTCCTCCTCCGCTTCGAGGCGCGCGGCTCGGAAGCGCGCGAGCAGCGGGACGAGCAGGGCCTCCTGCGCCGCGGTGTCCGCCACCGTGAGGGCGGCCTTCACGGGCGTCACCTCGCCCGACTTCGGCCGGTTCGCGACGCGACCCTCGAGTGCGGTCGCGATCGCGGCGGCCTGCTCCATGGCGGGCGCCAGGATGCGGACGAACTCCTCGGGCGAGGGCTGCATCGACATGGCGACTGGGCGTTGTAGCACGAGGGCGAAGCGATGACGCGGCGCCGGCCCGGGGCGGTCACCTTCGACTGCTGGAACACGCTGATCCGCGACCGCGATCTCGCGGCCTCGGGCGCGCTGCGGGTCGAGGCGCTCGTCGAGGCCGCGCGCGGGCTGGGCCGCGAGGTCTCATCCGACGCCGCAGCCGCCGCGATCCGCGCCGCGCACGAGCGCCACCTCGCGCTCTGGAGTCGGGGCGTCGGCAGCGGCTCGCCGGAGATGGCGGCGTGGGCGCTCGCCGCCCTCGAGGTCGCCGACGCGTCCGCCGCCGCGCGGCTCGGCGCGCGCTTCGAGGAGGCGGGTCTGGCGAGCGAGGTCGAGGCGCTCGCGGGCGCGGGCGACACGCTCGAGCAGCTCGCCGGGCACGGCGTGCGGATCGGGCTGGTGTGCGACACCGGCTTCAGCGGCGGGCGCATCGTGCGCCGGCTGCTCGAGCACGCCGGCCTGCTGCGCTACCTCGAGGTCCAGGTGTTCTCGAACGAGGTCGGCGTGCCGAAGCCGCACCGCCGCATGTTCGAGGCGGCGCTGACGCCGCTCGGCACGGCGGCGTCCGCCGCGGTGCACGTCGGCGATCTGCGCTCCACCGACGTGGCCGGCGGCCGCGCGATGGGCATGGGCACGGTGCGCATCCGCGCCGCCTTCGACGACCGCTCGGCGCTGCCCGACGCCGACGCGGTCGTCGAGGCGCATGCCGACCTGATCGCGCTGCTGCTCGAGCGCCCCTGAGAGCCGGCGGTCACGGGGCCGGCGCGGCCGGCGCGCTGCGGGCGGCGCCTTCCCCCGCGTGCGCCGTCGCCTGCTCCGCCTCGAAGGCGCGACCGGGCGCTGCGCAGCACTCCCCCCACACCTCGAGGACGGGCGCGACGCGCACGCCGCTCTGCGCGATCTCGTCGAGCATCTTGGCGAAGCTCGCCTTCGCATAGCCGGTGGAGTCCACCGGCTTCTCGGGCAGGCGGTGCATCATCAGGATCAACCACTCGCGCTCCTCGCGCGCGCGGCGCGCCCAGCGCCCCACCTCCTCGGGCGGCGTCCCGTTGATGACGTTGATCGCCCGCAGCAGGCTCGGATCGGCGGGCGGGATCGTCTCGGGCCCGGAGCCGGCGAGCCGCGCCGTCTCGAAGACGCGGCGTACCTCGGGGCGGACGCGGCGCGGCTCCTGCTTGCCGTTCGGGTATGCGAAGTGCAGCGCGCCCGGGGCAAAGCCGATGCCGACCAGGTAGCGCTGGATCTTGCGCAGCTCCGCGTCGAGCGCGGCGGGCTCGAAGTCGGTGAGCGGCGTCTCGTGGTGCGAAGCGATCTCCCAGCCCATGCGCGCGAGCGACCGGATGCCGTCGAGCCCCATGTAGTGAACGCGCCCGACCGCGTTCGGAATGATGTAGGCGGTGCCGCGCATGTGATGCTCGGCCATCATGCGCGCGGCCTCCAGGTCGTCCTCCCAGCCGTCGTCGAAGGTGATGCTGACGGCGCCCTGCTTCGGCGCGTCGACGAGCGCCCAGCCGCCGAAGTCGACCGCGGCGGCGCCCTTGCCCGCGTCGCGCACCACGATGCCGATGCTGTCGATCCGGGCGCGATCGGGCTTGCCTTCGATCTGCGCCTCGCCGAAGGAGAGCGTCACCGGCATCCACTCGCCCTCCTGCAGGAAGTTGTAGTCGCGGTCGGCGAAGAGCTGGACCGGGAACGCGAACCAGTCCTGCTTCATGCCCGCGGAGCCGAGCCGCAGCTCGACGTGGCCGAGCCGCTCGAAGTCGCGCACGCGCAGCATCACCTCGAGGAAGCGATTGCGCGCGTCGAGCGGCGGCGCGATCGGGGCCGCGCTCTGCACGAGATTGGGGTTGCCCTGGCCGTCCGTCGTGATCCGCAGGTAGGGGCGCTCGCCCTCGTGCTGCGCCTCGAGACCGCCCTCCTTCCACGCCATGCGCATGCTGCCGGCGGCGGGATTGGCGTCGACCCAGCTTTCGCCGGCGCGCGCGCCGGGAATCGATGCGAGCGCGAGGACGAGGGCTGCGATGACCGAGCGCATTGGGCGTTCTCCCGTCTTCAACCCGCCTCGGCGGGCTGGTAGTCGAGCGTGAAGGCGGTGCTGGCGCGCGCGGCCAGATCCGGCAGCGCGAGGTCGAGCGACTCCGAGCCCGGCTGGAAGCGCAGCGCGGGCCGGCGCTGCAGCAGCTGCGTCGTCTCGACGGAGACCGAGCGCGCCGCCTCGTTCAGGTACACGCGCAGCGCGACGCCGCGCGCCGCCGTGGCGGCGCGGTTCGTCACGGCGACGACGAGGCGCTGCGGGCCCGCCCGGCGCACCGTGGCCTCGATCGACGAGCGCGCTCGCGTCCACGCCGAGAGCTCGCTGCGCGTCGCGAGCCAGGCGCCGCGCTTGCCCAGCGCGCCCACGGCATCCGCCACGACGCGGTGCGCCTCGCTCGCCCCGATTCCGTCGAGCGGCACGCGCAGGCGAGCGAGGCCGGCGCTCGCCTCGGCGGCGGCGATCTCGCGGTCGAGCGCGCGCGCCGTCGCCTCCGGGCTGGCGGGCGCGCCGGGTTCGGCGCGCGCGTCGACGGTCGCGGCGAACCGCGCACCGGCGGGCCACGCCAGCACCTCGACGACGGGCCGGTGCGCCGCCCACGCGACGGCCGCCTGCAGCACGCTGCGCAGCGGCTGCGCGTCGGCTCCGCGCGACACGTGGTCGGGTCCCACTGCGAGCCACGCGAGTCGGCCGCGCCCGACCACGCGCCGCAGCGAGGCGCCCAGCAGCGCGCCGTCCTGCGTGGGCGCCCAGGCCAGCTCGGCCGCGGCGCCGGCGACCGCCGGCAGGCCCGGCTCGAAGGTGATCGGGATGCGCTCGCCCGGCAGCAGCGGCGCCGAGAGCGCGCCGCGGCGGGCTGGCACGAGCACCGCGGCGCGCTCCGCGTCGAGCGCGCTCACCTCGGCGCCGCCCAGCAGCGCGCGCATCGCCTGGTAGCCGCGCCAGCTCCCGTCCGGCTCGCGCACGGCGACCGAGCCGGTCAGCACCACGCCGCCGCCGTCCTCCAGATAGCCCTGCAGCGCGGCGAGCTCCTGCGGCCCGATCGCCCGCGGCTCCGGCAGCACCAGGACGCCGAGCTCGGCGGGGTCCAGCTTCGCCAGTGACGCGATCTCGTGTACGTCGCCCTCGTCGTCGAGCAGCGCACGCCAGCGCTCGCCCCGCGCGCCCAGCGTGAAGGTCGCACCCGCCGCGACCCACAGCCCCACGTGCGCCCGCGGGTCGCGCGATCCGAGCTCGGCGAAGCGGAACGGCCCGATCTCCGCGCCGATCATCTGGATCATCAGCAGCAGGCCGGTGGTCGCGAGCAGCACGGCGAGGCTCCACACCAGCGGGCGATACAGGCTTCCCTCGCGCGCTCTCACGCTCCGCCCTCGCCGCCCCGTTCGGGCTCGCTCGCCGCTTCGGCTTCGGGCCGGTAGCGGTGGAAGAACACGGGCGCCGCGGAGTTCTTCGCGCGGGGGCGCCGCTTGTCGCGCAGCTTGAAGGCGGCGTAGGAGAGCACCGCGAGCGCGATCGTCGCGATCGTCGAGATCAAGATCACGGCCGACAGGTAGGGGACGACGTCCATCTCAGATCCTGCCGATCCGCTCGAGCTTGCCCCAGTCCATCCGCAGCTTGAACAGCTCTTCGAAGGTCGCGAAGAGCTTGGCGACGTCGATGGTGAGCGCGAAGAACGCGCGGTAGAACAGCGCGTACGGCACCAGCGCGATGCTCTCTTCCTCGGTGGCGACGCAATAGAGCGCCGCCGCCAGGTCGAGGATCGTGAGCTGCGCCCACCACAGGATCAGCGGGAGCGCCGTGCCGTAGCGCGTCGCCACCCACACGAAGAGCACGTTGGCGAACACGTTCATGGAGGGCCACATGATGCCCTCGAAGATCATGTACCAGAGCGTGAAGGTGATGCCGAGACCGCCGCGCGGGTCCCACAGCCTGCGCTTGTGCTTCGAGATCGCCTGCAGGATCCCGCGCGTCCAGCGGTAGCGCTGCTTCAGCAGGTCGAGGAGCTTCTCGGGCGCCTCGGTGTAGGCGATCGCGCCCGGCTCGTACTGCACCTGCCAGCCGTCCAGCAGCAGCTTCAGCGTGAGGTCGCAGTCCTCGGCGAAGGTGTCGTGGTCGTAGCCGCCGACGCGCTCGAGAGCGGCGCGGCGGAACACGCCGATCGGGCCCGGGATGATGTTCACGAGCCGGAAGAAGCCCTGCGCCGCGCGCACCATGTTGAGGCCCTCAATGTACTCGAGCGCCTGCAGGCTGGATAGCAGATTGGTGCGGTTCACGACCTTGACGCTGCCCGCCACCGCTCCGATGTGGGGCGACTCGAAGTGGCGGATCGCGCGGCGTAGCGTGGCCGGGTGCAGTGCGGAGTCGCCGTCCATGCACAGGATGAAGTCGCCGGTGGCCTCCGCGATGCCGGTGTTGAGCGCGCGCGCCTTGCCTCCGTTCGGCTTGGTGATGACGCGCACCACGGCGCGGCCGTGGTCGCCCGCGTAGGCGCTCGCCTTCAGGAAGGTGTCGTCCTTCGAGCCGTCGTCGATCACCAGGATCTCGTAGCGCGGGTAGTCGAGGCCGAGCAGCGAGCGGATCGAGCCCTGGATCACCGCGCCCTCGTTGTAGGCGGGCACCAGCACCGACACCAGGGGCAGGCGCCTCGGCTCCTCGTCGTCGCGCTCGAGGTGGTTCAGGTACGAGAACCAGAGCAGCCCGACGTAGCGCAGGATCAGCAGCACCAGGAACGCGAAGAGCGCAAACATCGCGACGCGCACGAACGCGCTCGGCAGGTCGAAGTGCGCCTCGCGGAGCATCTCGAAGACGCCGATCGAGAGCCCGGTGACGCCGGCGAGCAGCAGCACGAGCGGGGCGCCGTAGCGGAGCTTCTGCATGCGCATGACTAGAAGCGCCGCCCGATCGAGAGCGCGACTCCCGTCGTGGTGTAGAGCGTCGCGCGTTGCGACTCGCTGCGCTCGGCGTCGAACGCCACGCTCCAGCCGGCGCGGCTCCAGGCGAGGCCCGCCTTCAGCCGGTAGCTCGGCCCCCAGCTCGCTTCGCCGAGCTCCGCCGAGCGCCCGCCGCCGCCGCCGAGGTCGAAGGTGAGCGCGAGCGGGCCGCGGATCGGCATGCGCCCGGCCAGCGTGAGCATCGCGCCGACGTCGAGGCCGGGCGTGTAGTAGAAGTCCGAGTGGCGCTGGTAGCGCTGCGCCTCCGCGGCCACGCCGATCATCACGTCGCGGCCGGACCACGGCTTGCAGCCCAGGCTGCCCTCGGCCAGCGCGATGGCGTTGCCGTCGCTGATCAGCCCGCCCTCGGCCGCCAGGTAGCCCTCCCAGCGGTCGCCGATCTGGTGCCACAGCGAGCTGCGCAGCGCCGTGTCGCCGTAGCCGCGCAGCGCGCTGGCGAGCGTGTTGCTGCGCTCGAACAAGTCGTCGTGGCGCAGCTCGAGGGTCGCGGAGCTGCGCTCGTCGGGCGTGAACTCGAGCGTGCCGCGCGCCAGCGGCATCGCGCCGCCGCGCTCCCAGGCGCGGGCGCCGAGCGCGAGCGCGCCCTTCCAGCGCGCGCCGAAACTGCGCTCGACGGCGGCGATCGCGTCGAAGGCATGGTCGTCGTCGGCCATGCCCGGGCGCGGCAGCTTGTCGCGCGCCTGCGACGCCCACAGGCTTCCGCTCGTCACGCGCAGCCGCGTGTCGAAATCGAGGTCGAGGTCGAACGCGCCCTGGCTGCGCCAGACCGTGAGGCTGTCGCTGTCGTGGAAGTAGCGCGCCGACGCAACTGCGTGTCGTTCGAGCTCGCCGACCAGCGCCGAGAGCTCGCCGCGCGCCTCGGCGTCGTCCTCGGCGGCGAGCGCGCGCTGGTACCAGCGGCGCGCGAGCGTGCGCTGGCCGGACCAGCGGTAGGTGCGCGCCAGCCCGCGCGCCGCGCGCGCGTCGCCGGGGTGTGCGGTCAGGATCGCCTCGAAGGCGGCGCGCGCCTCGTCGCTGCGCCCGGCCCACGAGAGCACCTCGGCGCGCTCGACGGCGACGTCGGGCGGCGGCTCGGGTGCGGCGAGCAGCGCGTCGAAGAGCGCGAGCGACTCGGCGTAGTCGCCACGCCACGAGAGCACGCGCGCGAGCTGATGGCGCGGCTCGACCGCGCTCGGGTCCTCGGCGACGAGCTGCCGGTACAGCGCGATGGCCTGCGGCCAGTCGGCTTCGCGTTCGAGCAAGGCGCCCGCCTGCTCGAGGCGCGCGTCTTCCCGCGCCTCCGCCGCGACCGCGCGCAGCGGGCAGGCGAGCGCGAGCCACGCGAGCGCGGCGATCAGCGCGAGACGACGAGCGCTCACGCGTCCTCCTCCGGCGGCCAGCTTCCCTCGGAGAGCGCCTCGATGCCCTCGAGCTCGGCGTGGTGCGGCTCGGCCGCGAAGACCTCGACGCTCAGCGCGGTCGCGAAGCCGCGCAGCTCGTCGCACAGGCCGAGCAGGCGGTCCATCACCTTCGGCGCGTCGCTCGGCGGCGTGGCGACCAGCAGCACCAGCGCCCTGCGCTTCGCGGTGCGAAGGATCGCGTCCTCGAAGCGCAGCTCCTGGTTGGCGACGTCGATCCAGGCGTCGAGGCGCTCGGCGTCGGGCGCCGTGACGCGGACCAGCGAGGAGGGCATGCCGTGGCGCTCGCCGAAGCTGCAGGCGCGCTCCAGGCGATCGCGGAACTCCAGCTCCTCGAGCAGTCGCGAGCTGTTCACCTTGCCGAACAGCGCCTCGGCCTCCGCGGGGTCGAAGCGGCGATCGCTCTCGCGGCGCAAGCGCAGCAGGGTGTCGACCTTGTGCTCGAGCTCGAGGCGGTTCACGGGCTTGGCGAGGAAGTCGGTCGCGCCGAGCACGAGCGGCCCGAGCCGGTCGCCGGCGCTCGCCACCTTGCTCGACGACACCAGCACCGGAACGTCGAGCGAGGCGCGGCGCAGCGCGCACAAGAGCTCGTAGCCCGACACGCGCGGCATGATCAGGTCGAGGATCACGAGGTCGGGCCGGCGCGAGAGCAGCGTGGCCATCGCCTCGAAGCCGTCGGCCGCGGTCAGCACCTCGTAGCGCTCGGAGAGCCAGTCGGTCACCAGCTCGCGCTGCAGACGGCTGTCCTCGACGACCAGCACGCACGGGCGCTTCGGCTGCGCGTCAGGCTCGGGCTCCGGCGGGGCCGCGGGCTTTCCGGGGCGCGCGGGCTGCACGGAGGGCGCGGGCTGCGGCGCCGCGGCGAGGGCGGGAGCCGGAGCGGTCGCCACCGGCTCGGCGATCCTCGGCACCAGCGCGGCCACCGGCTCGGCGTCGCCGACCAGATGCGTGCCGCCGGGTCCGATCGCGAACTCGACGGCCTCTGCGGAGCCCCTTCCCGAGCGCGTCTTCTCGACGACGAGCGTGCGCCGGCCACTCGGCTCGCGCGCCAGCACGAGGTAGGCGCCGCACAGCTCGGAGAGCACGCGCTCGAGCCCGCGCTGGTTGGCGAGCCGCTCGGACTCGACGGTCAGCACCAGATGTCGCGCGGGCAGCGCGCGCGCGAAGGCACGCGCCACCTCGCGCAGCCTGGGCTCGTCGACGATCTCGGCGGTGATCGCGGTGAAGGGATCGACGATCACGACCGCGGCCTCGGGCGCCTCGGCGCGCATGGCCTCGGCGAAGGCCTCGACGCCCTGGCTGCGCACCTGCGAGGCGGCGGCCGCGTCGAGCTCGAGCAGCACCAGCTGCTCCTCGCGGAGCGGGGCGTCGAACGCGAAGCCGAGCTCGCCGGCCTGGTGGATCAGCGACACCGCGGGCTCGCTCGACACGAACAGCACCACCTCGTCGCGCTCGAGCGCGCGCTGCGCGAGCTCGAGCGAAAGCACGGTGCGCCCGCAGCCGCTCGCGCCCGCGACGACGAGCGGCAGGCCGGGCGGATATCCGCCCACCACGTGATCGACGATCCTGGCGCCCGTCGGTCGCACCACTCCCCTCCGCCTGAGAAGGCGGTTCTGCCCGGTCGTGAATCGGCCTTTCCGGCGGAAGCCTTGATGTGTCGCGGCCTTCCAGCCGGAATTGGCTGCGGGGAGAAGGCCCCGCTGCGCCTCGGTGAGGGCGACTCGGAGTCACGATCGCGAGCACCGGGATCGCGTGGGGAAGGGCTGCGTGCGCTTTTCCCAAGTCGGTCCGCTCGGGTGCGCTCTGCGCTGCGTCCCCGAGCTGCGCGCCCGCGCTTGACAGCCCGGCGGTCGTCGCCCACAAGCCGAGGGCATGGACGGCCTCACCCTCTTCGGCCTGTTCGCTGTGACGGCGATGTTGGTCTGCTACGCGCTCGAAGCGCGCAGCCGCTGGTTCATCCTCGCGTTCGCCGGCGCCTGCGCCCTCGGGTCGCTCTACGGCTTCCTGCAGGGCGCTTGGCCGTTCGGTCTCGTCGAGGCGGTCTGGTCGCTCGTGGCGGTGCGCCGGTGGTGGCGAGCGCCGGGCTCCGCAGGCCAGGCGCTGACGACCTGAGGCCTGGCGGTCGTCGCGATGCTCGTGCAAGGCTCCGGCCTCGGGGAGCCTCGCCGTGGCGGTCCTCGCACTCGTCGTCTATCTGACGTTCATCGGTGTCGCGTTCGGATGGCGGATGTGGTTGCAACGCCGGCGCACCGGCGACAGCGGGCTGCGCGGCCTCTCGCGGACCGCGCCCGAGATCCTCGCCGGCATCGCGCTCTTCGGCGGCGCGATCGCCGCCTTCCTGGCGCCCGTGGCCGAACTCGCCGGCGCCCTCCCATTGCTCCGGCCGCTCGATCGTCCCGCCGCGCGGGTCGCAGCGGGCATGCTCCTGCTCGTGGGCTTCCTCGTGACCGTCCTGGCGCAGCTCCAGATGGGATCGTCCTGGCGCATCGGCGTCGATCCGCAGGAGACCACGCGCCTCGTGACCGACGGCGTCTTCCGCTACGTCCGCAACCCCATCTACTGCGGCATGCTCTTCGCGCTGGCGGGTCTCGCGCTGCTGGTGCCGAATGTCCTGTCGTTTGCGGGTGGCGCCCTGGTCGCCGCCGGGCTGGAGATCCAGGTCCGCTTCGTCGAGGAGCCGCATCTGGCCCGCGTCCAGGGCGAGCGGTATCGCAGCTACGCGCGATCGGTCGGCCGCTTCGTCCCCCGAGTCGGGCGCGCCTCGTAGTCGAACGCGTCGTGCTGGTTGACGATCGCGTAGCCCGCTTCGGCCGCTCGAGTGCGGCTCGAGCCCCGGCGGCGGCAGAGCAGCCCGAGGCAGGCCAGCGCGGCGACGGCCCGCATCGACGGCTCGGGCTCGGGGACGGCGTTCACGTAGTCGAAGCCGGAGAGGCTGGCGATCGTCGCTCCCGCCACCGGCTGTTGCTGCGCGTCGCGGACCGTCGCCTTCCCGAACGTCCCCATCTCGCCGGCGTCGACGATGCCCGACATCCTCGTCTCCACGTCGCCGAGGTGCGCGCCGCGGAGACCTGCCGTCAGCTTGAAGGTGACGTCGAAGAACACCTGCTGGCCGAAGACGAACGGGATGGTCATCGTGAACGTCTGGTCGAAGGGCTGGCTCGCCGGCCCTCCGTCGACGTACGACAGCTGCTGGCTTCCGCAACCACCGACGACGCCGCCGCAGAAGAAGCTGAAGCCGCCGGAGATGGTGGGAGGCAGCGCCGTCGACGTGGCCGGGACGTTCGCCGAGGTTCCGGAGAACCCGCCCGTCACGTGGACCGGTACCTCGACGGTCCCCGCCGTCCCATCCAGGCCCGGGGCGTGGACGGTGAGCGCCTCGAAGAGCTGGCCGATCGACTGCGACCAGAACAAGGTCTCGAGGACTCCCTCGTCATTGATCGAGACGTGCGCGCCGCCGCTGAAGGTACCCGTCCGGATACCTCCGCTGGCGCTCATGTTTCCCGAGCCCGGACCGCTCGAATCGACCCAGCCGGTGCTCTTCTCGGAGGAGGCAATGCCCGGAGGCGTCGCGCAGCGTCCGTCCGTCCCGTCCGCGATCGGGGAGGCGTTGAGGTTCAGGACGCTCGACGAGCACACGACCGGCGTCGTTGCAGCCGGCGCAGAGCGGCCGGAGACGAGCACGCCGCAGGCGACGACCGCAGCGCCCGCGGCGCGCGACAGGGGCTTCACCGACTACCTCCGATCGCCCCATCCCGAGCGAACGATACATTCCCGAATCGGGGCGCACCCCTGCGGAGAGCCGGCAAGAGCAGCGAGATGCTGGCCGCCATCCCGAGCCACGACGTGCCGGGGGCCGTCAGTGAGGCATGGCGGCGGGCGGTGCGTCCGGTCCGAGCCACTGCCGGATGCCGCCGGAGAGCGTGCTCTCGATCGGGTCCTTGGGATCGACCAGCTGGAGATAGTGCGCGAAGACGGGCCGCGCCTGCGGGTCAGCGAGCTCGCGCAGCACCGAGCCGTAGGTCCGCCAGACGGAGGCACGCCCCGGCGCGACGACGACCGCACGGGCGAGAACGTCGCGCGCCTGCGTCAGCTTGCGGAGCGGCGCGTAGTAGAGGGTGCCGAGCTGCTCGAGCACCTGGTCGTCGCGGGGATGGGTTGCGAGGAAGCGTTCGTATACCACCGCGGCGTCTGGAAACCGTCGACCGAGATACAGTGCGCGCCCGTACGCGAGCACGATCCGCGAGCTGTCCGGGGCCAGCTCGATCGCACGCGCGTAGTCGCCCATCGCCGCGTCCTGCTGTCCGATCTGGCGAAAGCACCAAGCGTGGGAGACGAGCCAGTCCGCCACGTCGGGGTCGTAGTGCAGCGCCTCGTCGAGATCGGCCAGGGCCTCGCGGCATTGGTCGAGCTTGGCGTACGCGTCGGCGCGCGCCGCCAGCACCCCGGGCCTCGGGCCGAACTGCAGCGACCGCGTGTATAGCTCGATGGCGCTCCGATAGTCCTTCGCGAGCACACGGTCGTAGGCGCGATCGGCCGCAGAGCCCCCGAGCAGGAGGACGAGCTCGGGATTCGCGGCGGCGTGTGCCTGGGCCTGCTGTGCGAAGGCGTCCATGGCCTCCCAGCTCCCTCCCCACCGCGGCTCGAGTGCATCCATGTACGTGTCGCGAACTTCGAAGCTGTTCGGGTCCTGACGCAGGGCCGCTTCGAGCGCGGCCTCGGCCCCCGCGTCGTCCCCGCGCATCCGTGCGATGTCGATCAGGCGTGCCCAGGCCGGAAGGAAGCGAGGGCGCTGGGCCAGGGCGGCCCGAAGGTCCGGCACCGCCAGATCGAACTGCTGCTCCATCGCGTCGAGCTGCGCAGGGAGCGTTTCCGAGATGACCTTGCCGCCGCGGACCCGATAGCCGCTGGCAGTCCGGCTGATGCCACGCGCCGCGAGCGCCTGCCAGGCGTGTGGATGCGTCGCGCTCCACCGCTCGATGTCGGGCTGCAGGTTGGCGTGTACGAAGGCGTGGGAGGCCTGGAACAGGACGTACTCGTTGCTCTTCCCCGCCTCGTAGTCGCGCTGGAACCCCTCGAGCTCCTTCTCGAGCGCCGCGAAGTCGCCGCGCCGGAGGAGCTCGATTGCCTGCTGGTCCCGGGGCCCCTTCCCCGCGGCGGCCCAGAACGCCTCTGCTCTCTGCTTCGCAAGCGCCGGGTCGGGAGGCGGCGTCGTGACGAGCGTGCCGGCGACCGCCGCCGCCCCGAAGAGCGACAGAGCCAGGACGAAGGTGGTGGCTCGACGACGCATCGCGTCCGCTATCGGCCACCGCGCTGGTCACCTGAACGGGTAAGCTGCGAGCGAAAGAAGACGGCTCTCCGGGAAGAACGCGGAGGCCCCGTCGCCAGGACCTCCGCGTCTTCGCCGGCGCCTCACCCCCCTTGGAGACGCCGGCTCTGCTCGTGGGGGTAGGTGGGGGATCTCGGTCCTCGCTCAGCTACACCCGCTCGTCCCGCCGCAGTTCGCGCACTTGTAGCAGGCGCCGTTGCGCACCATGATCGAGCCGCACTCGCTACACGAGGGTGCGTCGGCCTGGTTGACGATCGCGTAGCCCGCTTCGCCATGCTGCCGGCCGGCGCCCGATCCGCCGGCCACCGCGGCGCGCAGCAGCGGCCGCCCGACCTCGGCCAGGCCCGCCGCCTCGGCGCCCGTCTCCTGCTCGTCGGGGACCGGCGCCTCGCCCTGCAGGTAGCGGCTGCCGAGGTAGCGGAACACGTAGTCGGCCATCGACTTGGCGTAGGGGATCTCGGGGTTGTTGGTGAAGCCCGAGGGCTCGAAGCGCGTGTGGCTGAACTTGTCGACCAGCGCCTTCAGCGGCACGCCGTACTGCAGCGCGATCGAGGTCATCGTGGCGATCGTGTCCATCAGCCCCGAGACGGTGCTGCCCTCCTTCGCCATCTTGAGGAAGATCTCGCCCGGGGCGCCGTCGTCGTAGAGGCCCACGGTCAGGTAGCCTTCGTGGCCCGCGATCGAGAACTTGTGCGTGCGCGCGACGCGCTCGTCGGGAAGCTTCACGCGGCGCGGACGCGCCTCCTCGATCGAGATCACCTTCGCCAGCTCCTCCTTCTTGCCCGTGTTGAGCGGCTGCGAACGCTTGCAGCCGTCGCGGTAGACGGCGATCGCCTTGAGCCCGAGGCGCCAGCCTTCGGCGTAGGCGGTCATCACGTCGTCGACGCTCGCGTCCTCCGGCACGTTCACGGTCTTCGAGATCGCGCCCGAGAGGAACGGCTGCACGGCCCCCATCATGCGCACGTGGCCCATCCAGTGGATCGAGCGCTGGCCGTTCTGGGCGCGGAACGCGCAGTCGAAGACCGGCAGGTGCTCCTCGCGCAGCCGCGGGGCGCCCTCGATCGTCTCCTCCTCGTCGACGTAGCGCACGATCTCGTCGATCTGCGCCGGGTCGTAGCCGAGCTTGCGCAACGCCATCGGCACCGTCTGGTTGACGATCTTCAGCAGCCCGCCGCCGACGAGCTTCTTGTACTTGACCAGCGCGATGTCCGGCTCGACGCCCGTGGTGTCGCAGTCCATCATGAAGGCGATCGTGCCGGTCGGCGCGAGCACCGTCGCCTGGGCGTTCTTGAAGCCGTGCCGGCGACCCAGCTCGAGCGCCTGCGCCCACGCGTTGCGCGCCGCGGCCAGCAGGTCGGCGGGCACGCCGAGCGGCGCGATCGCCTCGGCCGCGGCGCGGTGCATGCCGATCACCTGGAGGAACGACTCGCGGTTCGGGCGATAGCGCGGGAACGGCCCCATCGCCTCGGCGATCTGCGCGCTGGTCGCGTAGGCCTGCCCGCACATCAGCGCGGTGACCGCCGCCGCCAGGTTGCGGCCTGCCTCGCTGTCGTAGGCGAGGCCGCGCGCCATCAGCAGCGCGCCGAGGTTGGCGTAGCCGAGCCCGATCGGCCGGTACAAGTGGCTGTTCTGCGCGATCAGCGCCGTCGGGTAGTCGGCGTGGTCGACGATGATCTCCTGCGCCAGGAACACCACGTGCACCGCGCGGCGAAACGCCTCGACGTCGAACTCGCCGTTCTCGTCGATGAAGCGCATCAGGTTGAGGCTGGCGAGGTTGCACGCCGTGTCGTCGAGGAACATGTACTCGGAGCACGGGTTGCTGGCGTTGATGCGGCCCGAGGCCTTGCACGGGTTCCAGCGATTGATCGTCGAGTCGTACTGGATGCCGGGGTCGCCGCAGGCGTGCGCCGCGTCCGCCATCTCGCGCAGCAGCTGCTTCGCGCGCAGCTCGCCGGCGAGCTGCCCGGTCATCACCTCGCGCGTGTGCCACTCGCGGTCGGCCTGCGCCGCCTCCATGAAGGCGTCCGTGACGCGCACCGAGTGGTTCGCGTTCTGGAAGAACACCGAGTCGTAGGCGCCGCCCGGCACGTTGAAGCCGCCGTCGTAGCCGGCCTCGATCAGCGCCCAGGCCTTCTTCTCCTCGTCGACCTTGGAGCGCACGAACTCGAGGATGTCCGGGTGGTCGGCGTTCAGGATCACCATCTTCGCCGCGCGTCGCGTCTTGCCGCCCGACTTGATCACCCCCGCGAAGGCGTCGAAGCCGCGCATGAAGGAGACCGGGCCCGAAGCGATGCCGCCGCCCGAGAGCTTCTCGCGCGAGGAGCGGATGCGCGACAGGTTGGTGCCCGCGCCGGAGCCGCCCTTGAACAGCACCGCCTCGGTCTTCGCCAGCTCCATGATCGAGTCCATGGTGTCGTCGACCGAGTTGATGAAGCACGCGCTCGCCTGCTGCGGCGTGTCGGCGACGCCGAGGTTGAACCAGACCGGGCTGTTGAAGCAGGCGAGCTGGTTCACCAGCACGTGGGTGAGCTCGGCGCGGAAGCTCTCGCCGTCCGCCGCGCTCGCGAAGTAGCCGGAGGCCGAGCCCCACTCGTGGAGGCGGCCGACCACGCGGCCGATCAGCTGCTTCACGCTCGACTCGCGCTCCGGCGTGCCGACGTGGCCGCGGAAGTACTTCGAGACGACGACGTTGGTCGCGAGCTGCGACCAGTTCTTCGGCACCTCGACGCCCTGCTGCTCGAAGATCGTCTCGCCGCGCTCGTTGCTGATGCGGGCCGAGCGCAGCTCCCACTCGACGCGATCGAACGGATCCTCGCCGGGGCGCGTGAAGTGGCGCTCGATCGCGAGGCCGCGGTGGGGCTCGCGGGCGCCTGCCGACGCATCGCGCGCGCGCAGCCGCGGCCGCCAGGTCCCGTTGGTCGATCGAACCGCCTGGATGTGGGATTGGACGTCCGTCACGATCTCCCCCCGGTGAGTTTGGGCGATGCGGAGCCACTGGAGGCGGCGTCCGCCCGACGCCGTCCAGCAAGACGAGACCGCAGAGAGCACTCGAAGAGATCCGGGGACGAAGAGGGCCCGGGACTGTCCCCGGGCCCCCCGAGCCCGATCTGGGTCCTCCTTCCCATCTCGGGCTCGCCACCTTCCAGCGACCGCCTAGTTACGAACCCCCCCAAGCCGCTGGAAGGCCGTTCACATCCCCGTTGCGGTGGAATACTCCTGCCGCAGGGACGGGTCAACGGAAAAGATACAAGATATCGAGTCGAGATACCGGGTGAACTACAAGCGGTCGTGTTTTCAGCGGACGCCGAGGCCTGCGAGCCCCAGCCCCGGCCGGAGCGCCGGGCCCGACGCCGGCGACCAGCCGGATCGATCGCCGAGCGAGTCCTGCAAGCCTTCGAAAACGCGAGCTTTACGCGGCGCGCTAACGCGATGCGTCAGGGATTCCGGTGAAGCGGATCCCGATCCCCTCCGCCACCTTGTAGCGGGCGTTGAGCCCGATCAGCAGCGCGGTGATCGACTCCGCGATGCGCGCGTTGGGGAGCGGGCCGCCGTCCACCGCGCGCAGCCCCGGGACCAAGGCGCAGAGCGCCATCACCGCCTTGCGCGGCGCCGGCGCACCCGAGACCAGGACGTCGCACTCGACCGGGTGCGCGAGCTCGCGCAGCCGGTGGGCCGAGACGTTCTGGAAGGCCGAGACGACCTCGACGCCCTCGGGTACGAGCGAGGCCACGAGCTCGGCGCACGATCCCTGCCATACGCCGATCGTGCGGGCGGCCGCGTCGCCGATCGCGGTGGCGAGCGGGACCCCCATCGACACCAGCGTCTGCCCGGGAGCCAGGGCCTCGCGGAGCGCCTTCACGGTGGCCGCGGTGTGCTCGAACGGGACCGAGAGGATCACGATCGCGGCGCGGCGCACGGCATCGGCGTTGTCGAGCCCCTCGACCCGCGCGCCGGCGACGGCGGAGCGCACCTCGTCGGCCGCCGCCTGCGCGCGCTCGAGCTTGCGCGAGCCGATCACCACCGGCCGGCCCGCGCGCGCGAAGCGCAGCGCGAGCCCCAGTCCCTGGTCTCCCGTGCCGCCGAGAATTGCGATCGCGTTCGCGTCCATGGCGCCGGAGGCTAGCCCGACCTACCCCTCCGTCCATGGACGAGACGCGCTACTCGCCGGCGGCGATCGCGCAGCGCGGGGCGGACGCCCTCGCGATCCGCTGGGCCGACGGCCACGAGAGCGTCTACCCGGTGCGGCGGCTGCGCCTGGCGTGCGGCTGCGCCGAGTGCGTCGACGAGTGGAGCGGCGAGCAGCGGCTCGCCGAAGCGGCCGTGCCCGCCGACGTGCGCCCGCTGCGCATCCAGCCGGTCGGCCGCTACGCGATCCAGATCGACTGGAGCGATGGGCACACCACCGGCATCTATCCCTTCCGCAGGCTGCGCGAGCTCTGCGAGTGCAGCGTCTGCACTGGAGGGGGCTGAGGGGCATCGAAGGCGACGTGTCCAGCCCGACTTTGCTCGCGCCCGAGAAATTCCGCAGCCCCGAGCGCACCGCGCGCGGCGAGCCGCGCGCGCGCGTCGCGCTGCGCGCGCTCGAGACGCTCTGGCTCAACACCGGCACGCTCTGCAACATCGAGTGCCGCCGCTGCTACATCGAGTCGAGCCCGCGCAACGACCGGCTCGCCTACCTGCGGCCCGACGACGTGCGGCCGTTCCTCGACGAGATCCGCGACGCCGGCCTCCCGACGCACACGATCGGGTTCACCGGCGGCGAGCCCTTCATGAACCCCGCCATCGCGGCGCTGCTCGCCGAGTGTCTGGCGCGCGGCTTCCGCGTTCTGGTGCTCACCAACGCGATGCGGCCGATGCGGCGCCACGCCGCTTCGCTGCTCGCGCTGCACGCCCGCCACCCCGATGCGCTCGCGCTGCGCGTGAGCCTCGACCACTACGCGCCGGCGCTGCACGAAGCGGAGCGCGGGCCCAGGAGCTTCGAGCCGACGCTCGACGGCCTGCGCTGGCTCGCCGGCGCCGGCTTCCGCGTCGCGGTGGCCGGGCGCACGGCGTGGGGCGAGGCCGAGGCGAGCCTGCGCGCCGGCTACGCCCGCCTGTTCGCCGAACGCGGCCTCGCGATCGACGCCCGCGACCCCGCCGCGCTGGTGCTGTTTCCCGAGATGGACGAGCGCGCCGACGTCCCCGAGATCACCGAGTCCTGCTTCGGCCAGCTCGGCGTGGATCCCGACACGCTGATGTGTGCGAGCAGCCGCATGGTGGCGAAGCGCCGCGGCGCCGAGCGCGCGCTGGTGTTGCCGTGCACGCTGCTCCCCTACGACCCGCGCTTCGAGCTCGGCTCGACGCTCGCCGACGCCGCGCGGACGGTCGCGCTCAACCACCCGCACTGCGCGCGCTTCTGCGTGCTCGGCGGCGGCTCGTGCACGACGGGCGCGTAGCGGCGCGCCGGGGATCCGGGGCCCCGTCAGACCAGGATCGGCGGGCGCCGTTGCGCCCAGGGCCGCTCCTCTTCGAGCTGGGCCGCGACCCGGATCAGCACGTCCTCGCGCCCGAAGCCCGCCACCAGCTGCACGCCGATCGGCAGCCCCTGCGCGCTCCAGTGCAGCGGCAGCGAGGCCGCCGGCTGGCCGGTGATGTTGAAGGGGATCAGGAAGGGCGTCAGCGCGCCGGAGCGCAGGAAGCCGCGCAGCGGGCTCGCCGGGTCCGGCACCAGCTCGCCGAGCGGCGGCGGCGGCTCGGGCAGCGTCGGCGTCACCAGCAGGTCGAAGCCCTGCGCCCACCAGGCTCCCACGCGGCGGCTGAAGCGGTGCAGCTCCTCGACGGCCTCGAGATACTGGCTCGCGCTCGTCTGGCGACCGATTTCCGTGACGGCCCAGTTGTCGCAGTCCATGTCCTCGGGCCCGAGCGGCCGCCCGAGCTCGCGCTCGAAGCGCCCGATGCTGCGCGCCTGCGCGCTCGCGATCACGCGGACGATCGGCTGCATCAGCGCCTCGTCGCCGAGCGCCTCCGGGCGCGCGTCCTCGACCGCGTGACCGAGGCCCTCGAGGAGGCGCGCAGCCTCGCGCGCCGCGGCGACGCAGTCGGGATGCACCGCGCCGGGCAGATCGGTCCACACGCCGATGCGCAGCGGCCCGGGGCCGGCGTCGGCCTCCGACTCGAAGGGGCGCGCCGGCCGATTGGCCGTGTAGGGATCGCCGGGCATGTTGCCGGCGACCGCGTCGAGCAGCGCCGCGGCGTCGCGCACGCTGCGCGTCACCGCGAACTCGAACACCAGGCCGGCCCACGACTCGCCGAGATCGGGCCCCAGCGAGATGCGCCCGCGCGAGGGCTTGAGGCCGACCAGGCCGCATTGGCTCGCCGGGTTGCGGATCGAGCCGCCGCCGTCGCTGGCGTGTGCCATGGCCACCATGCGCGCCGCGACCGCTGCGGCGGCTCCGCCGCTCGAGCCGCCGCTCGAGCGGCTGGCGTCCCACGGATTGCGCGTCGGCCCGTACGCGGCGGGCTCGGTCGTCGTCCACGCCCCGAGCTCGGGCACGTTCGTGCGCCCCGCGACGACCAACCCCGCCGCCCGGAACTTCTCGACCAGATACGAGGTGCTGGTCGCCCGGTAGCCGGCGTCGCGCAGGAAGCGCGTGCCCCAGTGGATCGGGTCGCCGGCGGCGTTGCCGCCGCCGAGGTCCTTCAGCAGGAAGGGCACGCCGCGAAAGGGGCCGTCGGGGAGGACTCCCGCGGCTTCGCGGCGCGCGCGCTCGAAGTGCTCGTGGATCACGGCGTTGAGCGCCCGGTTCAGCTTCTCGATGCGGGCGATCGCGAGGTCGAGCAGCTCGAGCGGTGAGATCGCGCGGCGGCGCACCAGCTCGGCCTGGCCGACCGCGTCGAGTTCGAGGGGATCAGCGGGCTTCGCGGCGAGGGGATCAGCGGGCTTCGCGGCGAGGGGATCAGCGGGCTTCGCGGCGAGGGGATCAGTCGAAGCCATGCGGGACCTCCCGGGCCCGCACGATAACGCAGCCGTGCGGTGGGTCCCGTCAGCCGAGCCAGCGCACCGAGCGCCCGTGCCAGTCGACCGCGGCGAGCAGCACGTCGGTCCCGTCGGGCCACAGCCGGAGCCGCAGCTCGGCCTCCTCGATGCGCGCGCCCTCCATGCGCAGCCACGCGAGCGGCGCATCGCGCGCGGCGCGCGCGCCGGCGTGTTCCATCCAGCGCGTGATCTGCTCGCGCTCCGCCTCCGGGATGTACCACCACACCACGCTCTGGAAGAGCAGCATCGTCTCGCCCGCCGCGGGCGCCACCTCGCGCTCCACCCAGGCGCCGGCAGGCGCGCGCTCGACGACGGGCGGAGACGCTGCGGCGATCGCGAGCGCCGCGCGCAGCCGCTCCATGCGCTCCAGGTGCTCGGGCCAGATGAAGGACTGCAGCTTCCGGTGCTCGGCGGGGTCGCGCAGGTCGATCGGCGCGACGTCGCAGCCGCGCCGGCTCGCGACCCGCAGCGGAGCGTCGAGATCGGGCGCGCCGCCGCTCCACTCCGTCGACAGCAGCAGCGGCGAGGCCGGATCGCCGAAGGCGTGCGGACCGAGCTGGTAGCGATAACGGTCGAAGAGGAGATTGAGCCCGCTGCTCGCGCCGATCTCGCGAATGCGCAGCGGCAGCCGCGTGCGCTGCGCCGCGCGCAGGAAGCCGGGCAGCAACACCGCGCTGCGGCGCACCTCGTTGGTCTGCACGCGGCGCTCGACGGCGGCGACGCGCAGCTCCTCGCGGTGCGCCTGCACCAGCTCGAGCAGCGCTCGCCAGGCGCCCTCCGGCTCGAAGCGACCTCCCGTCGAGGGGAAGAACGCGGCGAGCCCGGGCGCGCGACCCTCGAGGGCCATGGCGTGGACCGCGCCGAGGATGCGCAGCGGCAGCGCGTCGAGCAGGGGCTCGCCGCGATAGTCGGCGACGACATCCCAGAAGACGCCGCCGCGCTCGAGGTCCACGGCCGCGCGCTCGAGCAGCTCGGCGTAGATCGGAGAGCCCTGGCCGGCGCAGCCGCGGGCCTGGGCGCGGAAGCCCTCGCTCAGCTTCTCGCGCGTCGGCGCCGGCGCGCTCATCGCAGCGCCGGCTCGAGCGGGAACTGGCGCACGCTGTGCAGCCGGCGCGCGAGCGCCCCGAAGCCGGCGGGCAGCCGAGCGCAGTACGCCACGAAGCCGGGCAGCGTCGCGAAGGTGCGCTCGGCCGCGGCGAAGCGCGGATCGGCGCGCAGCGTCTGTTCCTGGCGCACCGGCGGCGGCGCCTCCGGGTCGACGCGGAAGCGCCGCACGTAGTCGAGCAAGCGCGCGTGGTAGCCCGCGTCCTCGACGATGGCGCCGATCGTGCCCGCGCGCGGGTGCGTGCCCGCCAGCATCTGCTCGAGCTGTCGCTCCAGCGCGTCGAGGCCGTCGGGGAAGATCTGGAGCAGCTGCAGGTCGTAGATCGGGTTCAGGTGCACCACCTGCATCACGTGACCGATGATGGTGTCGCGATCCGAGAGGAAGCCGGTCGGGTCGATCATCGAGACCGGGTCGTCGAGCACGCGCAGCAATTGGTGGAACCCGAACGAGATGCCGCGCTGCGCGTAGTAGTCGCGCGCGGCGGGCTCGATCACGAAGCGCAGCATGTCGAGGCCGCCGAACAGGATCTGCCAGCGGCCCGGCTGCTCGCGGATCGCGCCGCGCGCGGCGAGCGCCGCGAGGCGGCGGCGCGCCTCGCCGGGATCGAGCCAGAGGCGCAGGGTGCGCCCGAGGCGGACCAGCTTGCCCGCGATCGCGCGCGGGCCGCCGATCGCGCGCAGCACCAGCCGCCAGCCGGGCTCGCTGCAGCGCGGCGTCGCCATCACTCAGCGCTGCGGCGCCGGCTCGCGACCCGCGCCGGCGCGCCCCTTCCAGGTCGCGCCCTCGCGGCGCGCGTGGCGCCGCGCGGAGTCGACCGTCATCGCCGTGTACAGCGCGCCCGCCAGCGGCAGCGCGAAGCCCCAGCCCGGCGCGCGCTCGTAGAGCGCCAACGTCGGGGCGAAGGAGGCCGCCATCAGCGCCCACGCCGCGGTCGCGACCGCCGCCGCGGCCGCGTCGCGGTGCAGCGGCCAGGCGAGCACGAGCAGCGGCGGCAGCAGGTAGAGCAGCGTGAGGCCGGCGACGGTCCCCGCCAGCAGCAGCCACGAGTGGCGGAGCTGCGTGAAGGCGCTGCGCGCCACCATCTTCCACACCTCGCCGAGGCCGCGGTAGGGACGGATCGAGCGCTCGGTCGCGCTGAGCCCCAGCCAGACGCGCCCGCCGCGCTTCAGGGCACGGCCGAGCGCGCAGTCGTCGATCACCTCGCCGCGCAGCGCCTCGATGCCACCGGCGCGGCGCAGCGCCTCGCGCTGCACCAGCATGCAGCCGCCCGCCGCGCCCGCGGTGCGACTCGCCGGATCGTTGACGCGCGGGAACGGGTAGAGCATCTGGAAGAAGTAGACGAAGGCGGGAA
>Ga0335070_10000851_pt1 | contig 34930 bp, 33 predicted proteins | sample Lox_Sample_13_FD_206722 | JGI IMG/M metagenome (GOLD analysis project Ga0335070, IMG submission 206722) | Soil microbial communities from Loxahatchee National Wildlife Refuge, Florida, United States - Lox_Sample_1.3 | ecosystem: Environmental > Terrestrial > Soil > Wetlands | place: USA... | reverse complement strand
AATCTTCCCCCAACATCGTTGTTACCCGCCCTCACCGCATCGATCACTCGATCGATGGAAATGTTGTAAGCCACCAGTCGATTGGGGTCTACATTCACTTGATACTGCTTGACAAACCCGCCGATTGGTGCAACCTCAGCAACCCCAGGCACAGCTTGCAGTGCATATCGTAGATGCCAATCCTGAAAGGAACGTAATTGGGAGAGATCATTCTTGCCCGTCTTGTCAACGAGGGCGTACTGGAACACCCATCCGATGGCTGTCTCGTCTCGAGCCAGCTCCACGTTGACTCCCTGCGGGAGGCGAGGCAGGATGTTGCTTAAATACTCAAGCGTCCTAGAGCGGGCCCAGTAGATATCGGTCCCATCTTCGAAGATGATATAGACATAGGAAAAACCAAAATCGGAGAAGCCACGGATGTCTTTCACTTTGGGGACGCCCAGGAGCGCTGAGACGATGGGATAAGTGACCTGATCTTCCATGATGTCAGGGCTACGGTCCCATCGGGAGTAGATGATTACTTGAGTATCCGAAAGATCGGGGATGGCATCGAGGGTAATGTTTTTGATGGAATATAATCCCCACAAGACGGCCATTCCAATCAAGAGAAATACCAAGAACTTGTTATGGGCACAAAGCTCGATCAGCTTATTGATCATTCAAGTCCTCCGAGCTCAAAGCTCATAGCTCAAAGTTCAAAGGGAAGATTGCATAACAGCTTTGAACTTTCAGCTTTCACCTTTGAGCCTTCCTCTACTTTCCATGTCCCGAATGGTCCATCCCTGGCATGGACATCCCGCCCATGGCTTCTTTTAACTTCGATTCAGAGTCGATCAGGAAATTGGCACTGGTCACCACCCGCTCCCCAGCTTTGAGCCCCCTGACGATCTCGTAGTAATTCTCCACCTTTGAACCTGTTTTGACCTCTCGGGGCTCAAAATAACCATTGCCTTTATCAACAATCGCCATCTGACGGACGCCCGTATCGATGATCGCTCCTTCCGGAACGGCCAACTTTTGACCGAGGTGAACCTTGATCTCCACATTGGCATACATTTCCGGTTTTAGTCTTTCATGAGAATTTGGAATCTCGAACCTCACCTTGGCAGTTCGAGTCTCCGGATTCAAAGAAGGATAAATATAGATCGCCTTTCCTTTGACTGTCTCCCCGGGAATATAGGACAGTTGAATGGATGCCTCCTGTCCCAATTGGATAAAGGGAAGCTCATATTCGTAGATATCCGCATAAAGCCAGACAACCGAGAGGTCGGCCAGCTTGTACAGGGACGTTCCGGGCATCACATTCATTCCCTTATAGGCTGATTTTTCGAGAACAAACCCAGAGAAGGGAGCGTAGAGGGTGACCGTTTTTTTCGCTTTGCCACTCTCCTCCAAATCTTTGATCTCCTCATCCGTGATGTCCCAAAGCTTGAGGCGTCTCCTGGCAGATTCTGCAAAGGACTCACCGCTTTCGGCAACTTCCGGAAACGAACTCTTTGTCAGAGATTTCTTCGCCTTAAGGGCGACTAAGTATTCTTCTTGAGTCGAAACGAGGTCTGGGCTGTAGATCGTGAGAAGGGGTTCTCCTTGTTTAACGTATTTACCCGTGAAATCGACGTAGAGATCTTCAATCCATCCGCCAACTTTGAGAGAGACCGTTACGATTCTTTTTTCATCGTAATCGATTCTCCCCACGGTTCGGATCACCTTTTCAAGAGGTCTTCTTTCAACGACTCCAATTTTTACCCCGATCAGTTGCTGCCGCTCCGGAAAGATTTGAACCGTTCCGGGAGCCACTTCTTGAGCCTTTCCCTCTTTCTGGATTGACTCCATGGTCATCCCCTTCATCTCCATCTCCATTTCACTCGGCTTTTTTGCGGCCTCGGTCGAAGCAGTTTTTGCCTCTTGTTTCGCGCTCTCTTTATGAACAGTGGCAGCCTCCTTTCCTTTTCCGCACCCAAAGATAGGCAAAGCCAGGACCATGAGAAGGATGATCCCTCGCGATCTTTTCATTTTACTCCCCCCCTTCCAAGAATCGTTTCCCGACAGCCGCCCCTATGTTCGCAACATTTTTTTCGTATTCGGTTAAGGCCTGGTGATATTCCAATTCATACTTATACAGCGTCATTTGACTATCCAACAGCGTCATAAAATCAGCTTTATTGACCCGATAAGCGCTCATCGCTGAATTGATTTGAAGGCTTGTTTGGGGAATGATCCCGGTCTTATAGAGGTCGATTTGTCTTTCGCTGCGTTGGACCATAGAGGCCATGTCCGTAATCATGAAAAGGACTTCATTCTTCATGGCTCGATATTGGGCCTCTGTTGCAAGGATTTCGGCTTTTGTCTCTGCTACTTTTCGATCTTGCTTCGACTTATAGAAGATGGGAATGTTCATCTCCACCATCCCGGTCAGCATATTGTCTTGCTTCATCCCATTAATGTCAGCTCTTAGACCGTAAGCGAATAGGAACTTGAAGTCAGGATAATACTCTCTTTTGGCAAGGGCATTTGCTTTTTCTTTTGCTTCGATCATTTTTTTCATTCCCTTTAACGTAGGGTTCATTTCTAAGGCCATTTTCTGAAGTTCTTCAATGGTGAAGGGGAATTTTCTGAAAACCACTTCTTCAGGCTCACCCAGAACCGTTTCTGGAGGTCGATTGAGTAAGGCATTCAGCTTTGCTTCCAGAGCTTTTTTTCGTTGAGTCAACATGAGGAGGTCATCCACCATTTTGGAAACCTCCACATGGGCCTTCAACACATCCTGCTGAATTCCTTCTCCGACGGCATAGCGCGTTTCGGCGATCTTTGCAAAATCTTCCAAAATCCTCTTGTTCCTTTGGGTAACCTCTGTCGTCCGGTAATTATGAGAGAGATCGTAATAGGCTGTTTTCACATCCTTAATAATTTGATGTATTTTCCCCTGAATCTCTGCGGAAACAGCCTCTGCCTCCTTCGATGCCATCTCCTTCATTAAGGGTCTCTTTCCGGGAAAAGGGAACTTCTGAGAAATGGCGAGTTCCTTCATGGTCATCGGTTCCTGGTTGAAGCTAAAGCTCGTAGGAAGGTTGATAATTCCGAAACTAAACATCGGATCCTCCAAGGCGTAGGACTGGGGGATTTTTTCTTTAAAGATCTCCCACCTTATTTTTGCCGCTGAAATCTCCGGATTGCTCCGAAGCGCCTCATCAACCAATTGGTCGACATTCAACCTCGGTTTTTCTGATTGAGCTGATGAGGAAAAGGGAAATGCTATCAAGATGAACAAAAATAAGAAAAGCGTTTTCGCCAAGCTAAATGATTTTGACCCCATTTCGTCACCTTCCTTCTTCAGAATTGTCCGGTTTTCAATGAGACTATTCGATATGATTTTTTTACTGTAGCGAGAACTCATTTACAAATAAATACCTTCGATTCCCTATTTTATCACGAAAAAGATAGTACACTTCATTTTTATTAATTCAACAGCAGAGACTTACGATTTTGGATAAAACTTTAGCAAACCACCCAATTTCAATATGTTAGATGTGTGTATATTTTTAGACCCGAGGGTGTTGAAAATCAAAACAAAAAAGCTCTTGACCTGATTAGCTAAACCTTAAGGGGGGTATAGGTTTTAGCAATTAGGGGACCGGATTCGCATCAGGTCCTTGGCCAAGAGCTTTTTCTTACTATTTGAAATTATAAACTTAAAATTTCTTTATTGACTAAACCTACGGAATATCAGATCCCGAAAAACTTACATCCGTTACGGAAATAGTAGATGTTCAAAAATTAAATCAGCAATTCCTGTGCCAAGGCCCCGAACTTTATAATTCTTCACGTTCTTCCCCCTTCATCCCCGGGGAACAGAGTTTAGGCTTGAAGATTTAGGAGGGTGAAAGATCGGATTTACTAACTTATCCTTCAACAGCAGCATCTTTGTTGGAATAACAAGACCATGGAGTGGGAGACTTGAGATTTTTGAAACAACGATAATCATGATCATCGGACAGTGGAATGGATTTCCGCAATCCATCTTTACGATCCCCGAGTGACCTTCCCCCGGGCATTCATTCATGTGAAACACGGGGACATAGGACAAAAGGATTCCAATAACAAGAAGGCAACCTATAATTTTCATAACCGGTTTCTCCCATCCCAAGGAAGATGGGCCTTAAATATTAAACTTTCGAGGGATGAAGGCTCAGCAAATTTCAGATTCTTCATTTTTCAATTTGCAATCGTTCGACTGAGCTCAGGACGAAGTCCGCAATTTGGAATCTGCGATTAAGAGATGACTTTGATCTCCTCGAGATAGATCGCTTCCTTACTGATTTGAAAAGCTTTCATCACTGGATTTTCCTTTTCTTCCAAAGAAATAATGACGGAGGAGACATCCGGATAGAAAGTCAACTTCACATCGGTCTCGGATGGAAATGGGATGGTTTTGGGATGGGAATGGTAGATCGCTACCATTTCCATCGATTCCTGCTCCATTTCTTCGAACACCCTCATTTGTTCCTGAGGGGACATGGAATAAAGGAGAGGACTTTCCTCTGAATTCTTCAGCTCAAAAGCCTTCTGAACGGTCTTCTCCTTTCCGCTCAAAATTCCACAGCATTCCAGCGGCCATTCCCTTTTCGCATGGTCAAGCATCCGTTGATAAATCGGTTGGGGGATTCGAAGCATGGATAAACCCTTCATCAAGGACCGGCAGGCGGACCGGCCTCGATATTCTCTTCTGTCCTGCTCCATTCGATCCATGAACCGTCATAGTTATGGAGTTTCTCAAGAGGATATCCGACCAAATAAAGGCTCGCCAAACTGTGAGCCGAACGTACACCGGAGTGTCAGTATATATAAACGTCTTTGTCCGGAGTAATTCCTTTGGTGGAAAAGAGTCTCTTAATTTCCTCCGCTGGTTTCCAATAATGTTTATAGGAACCCGCCTCGACGAGAACTTCCTTCCACTCGATCCAGATCACTCCCGGGACACGGCCAGGTCGCGCCGCTCCTTTCTTGGTTTCCGTACCGAGAAACTCCTCTTGCGAACGGACATCGAGCACCACTTTGTCGGACTTTCTTAGCGCCGACTTCACATCGGAGAGCGTACAAAGCATGGTTCGAACCCCTTCGGTCTCTTTGGGAAACACGAAGATCGTTTTCTCTGTTTTGGGAGGAACCACCTCGGTAGGATAACCCTTAGCCTTCCACCCGTCGATCCCACCGTCAAGAAGTTTCATCTGTTCTATTGGAAACCCATAATAAGCCAGAACCCACCAAAGCCTGCCATTGTCCGGCCCGTCAGAATAGATCACGATCATGCTCTTGCTGCTTATTCCGAGGGCTCCCATCAAATCTTCAACCTGCTTCTGGACAGCCATCATTCCAGGAAGGACATGCATCTTGTCTTCAATATCCGGCCGCCACACCTGGACAGCTCCCGGGATGTGGCCGTTGAGATATTGAAGTTTTTCACGGACATCGATGACCCGGATACTGGGATCTCTTTTCTCAATCAGGACTTTAAGCTCCTCGGGTTGAGTAATCATTCCAGGATGAGCATACCCTCCGTTGGGGACGGCATGAGTGGTCTGGGTTTGCGACACGAGAAACAGAACGAGGATGAATGCGAAAACAAATGGCTTGGTCCGGTTTATAGGCTTTTTAGATTCTTCGCTAATCATTGAATCCGGCCCGATCTCTTTCAGTTAAACGGTCGCCTGGCTTCCTGTTTCCAAGCTGCAAGAATCATGGTAATCGACCAATCCCTTTATCTTCGACTCCCCGTTGCAAAGGGGACATGAAGGATTCTTCCTGATCTGAAACATCTTGAATTCCGTGTCCAGCGAATTGTAAATTAAGAATTGGCCGATCAGGGGTTTCCCCTTTTTTAAAATCAACTTCATCGCTTCGGTAGCCTGAATCAATCCAACTTGCCCGGGCACAACTCCCAGGACACCTGCTTCGTCTCAGCTGGGGACCAGACCCGGCGGGGGAGGTTCTGGAAAGAGACAGCGCAGACAGGGGCCTCCCTCCTTTGGAAAAAAAACACTGGCCTGACCCTCAAACTGGAAGACGCCTCCATAAACGTACGGCTTCCCTGTAAAGAAAGAAGCGTCATTTACCAAATACTTCGTAGGGAAGTTATCCGATCCATCAATGATGATATCGTACTTTTTAAAAATTTCGAGAGCATTCTGTGGTGTCAATCGCTCCTGGTAGGTCACAACGTTCACATCGGGATTGATTCGATGAATAGCCTCCTTAGCCGATTCCGTCTTTGGCCTCCCCACGTCGGCCAGACCGTGCAATACCTGCCGCTGGAGATTGGTCAAGTCAACTTTGTCAGAATCGATAATTCCCAGCGTCCCGACTCCCGCAGCAGCCAGATAAAGAGCGGCCGGACAACCGAGCCCTCCTGCACCGACCAGAAGGACCTTGGCTTTCAAGAATTGAATCTGCCCTTCCATCCCGACATCTTTTAGAAGAAGATGCCGGCTGTACCGGCTGAGTTGATCGGCTGTCAATTCAGAATCATTTACCACGCCATAGCCAGCCGCCTTCCAACCATCGATTCCTTTGGCCATGGAGAAGACATGGGAATACCCTTTTTCTTTCATCAGCTTGGTGGCCGCGAGAGAGCGGATACCACCTGCGCAGTAAACAATTACGGAGACATTCTTATCAGGAAGCAGGGTTTCAATTTTTTCGCTCAAGAGCCCCTGAGAAAGAAAAGTTGCTCCCTCAATATATCCCAAGGTTAACTCTTCCTTCTCCCGGATATCGAGAAGGACAATGGGCTCCTTATTTTGAAGCAGTTGATGAGTCTCCTCAACGGAGATCTCAGAGCCTTCTCTCTTGGCCTTGATGATGAACCAATCTTTGAAGGCTTTCATTATTTTTAATGTTCCCATTTTCCTATCATGCCCCTCATTTTTTTCTGTCTCCTGTATTATCCGGGTAGGTACCATCCTAAAGAGCCGCCAGCAATGGTCCCCCTTTCATCCACGACGCGATCTATGTCGTTCCACGTTCGTAAAAATATACTTTATTAAAATTATCAAGAACTATTTTATAAAAAAATACGCCTATTCAACCGAAAATTTAATTGTTCAAAAAAATGAAGAAACTCCATATAGGTTAAATAATATCATTATCTTATAGAGCATGCCTAGGAAAAATCAAATATAATACATAAACTTTTTGTAAAAATCTTTCTTGATCCCCATTTCTCTTGCCAGTCCACATAGGTCTTTAATCGTTACAGAATCAAAATATTCTTTTAACCTTTTTCCTGCTTCACTCCATACAATTTGAGTCACGCATTCATTAAATCTTTCGCATGCTTGTGTTGAGTCTTCCGTATTAACGCAACGAACTGGACTAATATTGCCCTCTGTGATTTGGATAATTTCACCGATCGTAATATCTTCGGGTTTTTTCCCCAAAAAATAGCCTCCCGAGGGACCCCTTTTGCTTCCTACAATACCAGCCCTTTTTAATTTTTGGAAAATCTGTTCTAGATAGCGTTGAGATATTCCCTGTCTTCGAGAAATATCCTTCACCTGAGCATCTAACCCTTCGGAATGATAAGCTATATCGAAAATAGCTCTTACCCCGTATCTACTTTGCGTTGATAATCTCATACTACACTCGTTTCCTCATATTTTCTTATATAATTGTTCATAAAAATTGTCAAGAAAATCTTTTCATTTTTTTCCACCAGAATATTTAGCCGGGATACGGCCTCTGCGCTTATCCGACCCAAAGAGAAAAAGAATTAAGGGTTTGAGGACTCATGTGACCGAGGGAAAGCATTCCCATCGTAGGAACTCCCAGGCACCAAACCGTAAGAATGCTGGATGAGATTGAAAGAGGTCAGTGCGTTTCTTCCAAAGAGGAGTAAAAAAGAGTTGTTTACTCGCTCATCCTTTTTTATAATTGTCGTATGCAAAAACCTAGTTTCGAACAGTTCGAAGCCACCTCTCTTTACTGCCCGAGGTGCAAGGCAGCGGTCCCTGTGAGAAAGAGATTGCTCTTAGTTTTACCCGAAGGGGACGAGTATGAATATCTGTGTGCTTATTGTTCCTCCTCGGTAGGAACCAAAATTGACAAGAATGCCCCCCCGATCGAAATGATTGTCAAACCCTGATCTCTTCAAAAACATCCGCGCAGAATCAAAAGAGTCTAAGCCGTCTACCGTTTCTTTTACAGTCCAAGAAATTGAGAAAAACCCCAAGCTGGCCAGCCGCCTTACGAAGCCTTCATGAACGGTTTCTGGGGGCAATTCTGTAACCGGTAGTTTGAGGTGCTACGACGTCGATTGTTTGCCCGACCCTTTTATTCCAGCAGTGCAGAGAGGGGAACGACTTCGATTCCCTTCTCCTTGAGCTCGGGGATTATTTCTTTTATCGACTTGAGCGTCGCGGGGTGGGGGTGGCCAATTCCGATCGCTTTCCCTTTGGACAGGGAGAGCTGAATCAGCTGCTCCAGTTGCTGCTTAATATCTTCTTCAGCGGCTGAATTGTCGATGAAAATATTCCGTTCCATGGCCTTTAAACCGACGGATTGAGCAACCTGCAGACCCACGGTCTGGGGGGTGGTCCGACTGTCTAAAAAGAAAAGCCTTCTTCTTTTCAATTCCAAAAAGATGATCTTTATCTTTCCCGGTTCTTCCATCAATCGAGACCCCATATGATTGCTCACCCCAGTGATGTAAGGGACAGCTTCAATATCTTTCATCAGCTGGCGAAGCAATTTTTTCTCATTCATCTCTCCCAGAAGAACCCCTTCCCCCGGCCGGATCTGAGGATAGCCCCGAGGTTCCATGGGAAGATGGAGAATGACCTCCCGTCCTTGTCGGTGAGCCTCTTCTGCGAGTGTCTTAGAAAAAGGGGTAAAAGGAAGGATGGCAAAAGTGATGGGAAGATCCCAATGAAGAAGTTCCTGAGAGATGTTGTCTTTGTCCCCGAGGTCGTCGATCACAAGAGCAATCTTAGGGCGGACAGCAGCTTTTGGAGTCGAGGATGGAGACGGGATAAACGTAAGCTGATGGGTCACCCGATTCAGAACCTTGATTTCCAGCTGCAAGGATTCTGAGATTTTGGAAGACCGCATCGAAACGGGTTTCCCGAGGGAAGAGAGGCTGCGCCGAAAATCTCCTTCAATCAGAGAAAAGGAATGGGAGGGGGAAACCTGGATTTTGAAGGAAGATTTCCTCCAGGTCAGGCCTCCCTCTCTTTTGGGTGACGACTGATCCAGGAAGATATTCTTCTTCGGAATGCCCATTTCATGGAGTTGACCTTGAATGATCTGATCGACGAGAAAAACTTTCTTAGAAAAATCTTCTTGAGGGAGAGGTTTTTCTCGCGTCCAATAAATGACTCCGCCCAATATCAGGAGGACACCGAGAAAGAAAGGGAAGAAATAACGCATCCATTTCTTCGACCCTCCACGCCTCTTTCGCTGTTTGGCCATTCAACCCCGTAAAACTCTTGCCGGATATCTTATCAGGGACGGTTTCCCGCCGCGCACGCGGCGGCACGGCGGGTAAACCGTGCCTTCTGGCTGCTACTTATTTTCTTTGCTTATGTTCTTAAAAATATCCCAACTTTTGAGGAGCTCAAGCGCTCGTTCCAGTTGGTTATCGACCGGCTTTTTCTCTTTGACCTCTTCTTTCTTGGGTTTTTCTTTGTCCTTGGGTCCCCCCTTCTCTACGTCGATTAAATGTCTCTCCAAATCCTTTTCTGCAGGGAGCTTGGATGGGAGGATTTCCTTCTCCTCCTCAGGCCGTGAGAGTTTGACGATGATATCAGGCATAATTCCCTTGGCCTGAATCGAACGACCGTTGGGAGTATAGTACCTTGCCGTCGTCAGCCTGAGACCCGATCCATCCTTCAACGGGATAATGGTTTGGACCGACCCCTTCCCAAACGTCTGAGTTCCGACAAGGATGCCACGGCCGTGATCCTGAAGGGCGCCTGCGACGATCTCCGCACCACTCGCGCTCCCGCCGTTTATCAGGACGATCAGTGGATAACGGGGAATGTTCCCATCCGCGTGGGCATAGAACTTCATCCTCTGATCTTCTCTTCTGCCTTCCACGGATACAATCAGGCCAGATTCGATGAATCGGTCTGATATTTTGACGGCTTGATCCAACAGGCCCCCGGGGTTATTTCGAAGATCGAGGATCAAGCCCTTTAAGGCTCCCTTGCTTTCTTCCTCCAGAGCCTTCATCGCCTTCTCGAATTCCCCGTCTGTTTTCTCTTGGAACTGTGAGAGCCGAATATAGCCATAGCTTTTTTCCAGTAATTCATAACGAACACTTCGGACGGGGATGACGTCCCGAACCAGCGTGAAATCCTTCGGCTTCGTCATGCCCTCACGCATGATGGTGATCGTCACTTTGGTTCCTCTCTGGCCCCGCAATCGTTTCACGCTATCCACGAGGGTGAAATTTTTTGTCGGTTCTCCATCAATCTTAATGATCTGATCCCCGGCCAGGACCCCGGCCCGATACGCTGGAGTATCTTCAATCGGAGAGACCACGGTCAGAATCCCGTCCTTGAGGGTGATCTCGATTCCCAACCCTTCAAACCGACCTCTCGTTTCCTCTTGCATCTCTTTATACATGTTCGGCGGCATGAAGGCAGAATGGGGGTCTAAGGTTTCCAGCATTCCCTTGATCGCTCCATAGACCAGGTCCTTTGATTTCGTCTCCTCGACATAGTCCTTCTGGATGAGGCCGATGACGTCCGTAAAAACTTTCAGGTCTTCATACATATCATTCGAAAGGGCTGAAACCTTTTGAGATTGACCCGATCCGATGAGGACTCCGATGAGGAAGACCGCTAAGATCACCGAAGCGATTTTGAAATTTCCGATTCTTTTCCACTGAGACATATCATCCTCCTTTAGTATCCTTTCTTCCCTTTCTTATCCTCCTCGGGAAGGGAAACAACTCGTTCTGAGTGAACAAGCCACTCCATGGGGTCCTGAGGTTTTCCATGATGCCGAATCTCGAAATAAAGACACGGACCTTTCAACGATCCCGAACTTCCCACTAAGGCGATCACTTCCCCCTGGGAAACGGCGTCTCCAGATTTCTTCAGTAACTCGGAGCAGTAACCCGAGACGGTGAAGGTGTGATCCCCATGGTCGATGATCACAATATTTCCGAACCCCTTGAACCAGTCCGCATAGAGAACTTTTCCAGAGAGGACCGCTCGAATCTCGGCTCCCATCGCCGCCCTGATTTCAACTCCATTCTGCCCTTTCTCTTTGAATGAACTGATCACTTTTCCCTGGACGGGCGGGGTCAACTTTCCCTTGAGGGGCTCGTATCTTGGCTTCCCGTAAGCCAACAGGCTCTTCTCCCGTTCGAGTTTATCAACGAACGTTTGAAGGTCCTTCGCTCTCTCTTCCAGTTCCAGGATGACCTTCTGGTAGACCACCTTTTGATCCTGAATGGACTTGAGCAGTACCCGCCTCTCCCCGCTGACCTTTGTGATCTCCCTCTTCTTCTTCTCTATCTCAGAAATACTTCGTTGCCATTGGAGCTGATCCTGAATCAACTCCTCCTGATATCGCTCGTTCAAGGCCACCTGATAACGATAGGTCGCAACCAAGCGAGAATCGCGGTCAAGAATCACCCGGAGGTATTTGTCGAGCCTCAATAAATCGGGGTACGATTGTGACGTCAGGAGGAGACCTCCCGTTGGAACCCTTCCCATCTTATAAAGGGCGACCAGCCTCGAAAAAAGTTCCTCTTTGGTTCGCTCCATTCCCATGCCGAGGAGGCCGATCTGCTGTTTTGTCTGGCGAAGTCTCTCTCGGGTTTGGGATAATGGCGTCTCCATCTGTTTGAGCTCCTTTTCCTTCCGGTAGAGTTCTGCTTCCAGGAGATGGAGGTTTTCAAGGATGGAAGATTCTTTTCCCTGAACCTCTTTTTCCTTCTTCTTGGCCAAATTGATTTCTTTCTTGATGTCCTTAAGGTCCTTCTTCTTTTGAGTGAGGTCCTTATCCATCTGATCGGCCTGGGCGGCCCAAGCGTCAGGCGTCCCTAAGAGGAGCAGCCCTCCGATCAGGAGACATCCAATCCCCATTCTTCTCGCACTCAACAAGCCTTTCATTTGTATCTCAGAACCCTCATCGAGGCCGCAAAACTGCCGAAAAAACCGAGAACCATCCCCCCTAACAATATCCAGGCAATCGTCTCCGGCGGTAAAAAAAGGACAGGGATCTTTTCCATCCATGCTTGCATCGAAGGGGGGATGTAAAGAAAAAGCCCTCGATGCAACAAGAAGAGAAAAAGAATGGCGAATCCTCCTCCGAGGAGGCCTTGAAGAAGTCCTTCCACGTAAAAGGGGACCCGGATGAAGCCAGGACTCGCCCCCACCCAGTGCATCACTTCGATCTCTTCCCGCCGGGAGGAGATGGATAATTGGAGCGTGTTGGATGTGATGAATACAATCCCGATGAGAAGAAGCCCTCCGAGTATCCATTGAGTGAGGCGAAGGATATGGACCAACACGGAAAATGTCTCCACCCACTCCTGGCCATACTGAATTTCCTCGAATTGGGCGATTTTTTCTAAATCCGCGACCACCTCTTTGATCTTTGTAGAATTCCGATAATCCTTCTTTAATTGAATTTCGAAAGAGGGGGGAAGCACCGTGGGTTGAATCCCCTGGAGCAGGCTCTTTTGTCTGCCCAACTTTGTTGCCATAAAATCCATCGCATCGTAGGGAGAAATATATCGGACGACTTCTACCCCTTCAAGAAGGCGTGTCTTGTTTAAGAGAGGCCCCACCTCGCTGGAGGAAGTCCCTTGTTTCAGGTAGGCAATGATCTCGATCTTGTCCTCCCATCTCTTGAGGAGGCTGGTCAGGTTGAAAGCGATCAACGTAAACGTCGAAAAGATGAGCACCGAAATGACGATGATGCTGATGGTGATGAAATTTGGGAATAGGTTTCCCGTCATGTTTTGAAAGGTCCGTCTGATTACATATTGGAAAAATAACCTCATTCCCCTGGTTTCACCTCTGGAACGGGAGGGACGTCCACTTTTCTTCCGTTCACGATTTGCCCGTTTAAAATCCGAATGACACGGTACGAATAACGCTTCACGAGCCCCGTAAATTGAGTCGCAAATACGATCGTCGCTCCCATTTCGTGAAGATCGGTGAAAACCTCCATGATTCCAAGCGTCATGTTGGCGTCCAGATTCCCCGTGGGCTCATCGGCAAGGATTAAGGGCGGCGAATTGACCAGTGCCCTTGCAATGGCCACCCGCTGCTGTTCGCCGGCGGAGAGGGCAAGAATCGGGTCCTTCTCCCTCTCTTCAAGTCCGACTCGGCTCAACATATCCGAGGCCTTCAGTCTCGATTCTTTCCGGGTATGGCCCGTGACTTCAAGAGCAAAGGCGACATTCTCGTTTACGGTCCGATCCCGCAGCAGTTTGAAATCCTGGGAAATGATTCCCATGGTCCTTCTCAATTGATAGATTTTCTTGAAACCGGGCTCGGTGAGATGCATTCCACAAACGACCACCTCGCCACTCGTCGGCCTCTCCGCGTAGGTCAGGATGCGAAGAAGAGTACTTTTCCCGGAACCGCTGGGACCGGCAATGAACGTGAATTCTCCCGGAGGGATCTTCACTGTAATCTCTGAGAGCGCAGAGATCTGGCTCGAATAGATCTTTGAAACATGATCCATCTCAATCATCGCTTCATTCATAATTTAGACAAAACTAACATGAGTCCTCGTTTTTTTCAAGAAAATTAGGGGGTTAATAATTGGAGTTGAAGTTTCTTGCCAAGTTCATGGTCTTGACAAGAAAGGTTTTCCTGATTCATCATATGGATAGAGATATGGAATGAGCTTTCAGGCAACCTTTTTTGGGGAAGCTAAGCAAAGTAGAGTGGATAGAGCGCTTTGGGTTGCCAGAGCGCTTTTCGCTTTCTAAGGAGGTGTATCAATATGAAAAGCCTGTTCTACTCGTGGATGGTTTTTCAATTGCTCGTGGGCATTTGGCTGTTCATCTCGCCCTTTGTTTTTGGTTTCGGAGATACTCATTTTGCAACGAATAATATGATCTTCGGAGCCATTGTGGTTATCCTCGGAGTAGGGACTGTCTTCTATGAGCTATACCACAAGGAAAGGTTTGACAGGGAAACAATGGCTGGAATGGAGCACGCCAAGGAGAAGGCATGATCCTCTCCTGAAGACGAGAGGTTACCCGCCAAGCAGAAAAAACCTTCGAGGTTTAGCTCGAAGGTTTTTTTGTTCCTGCCTCTTTTATTTCTTATTTTCCTGTTTCTTTTCTTCCTTATTCTCTTGAACGGAGATCAGTTCGACCTCAAAGATAAGAGTGGCATTGGGTCCGATGAGGCCGCCCGCTCCTCGCTCGCCATACGCGAGATTCGAAGGAATGAAAAGCTCCCATTTCGCACCCTCCGCCATGAGCTGCATCGCTTCAGTCCAGCCAGGAATCACGCCTGAGACTGGGAAGGTGGCGGGTTGCCCGCGGCGAAAAGAACTATCAAATTCCGTGCCGTCAATCAGCGTCCCTCGATAATTAACCGTCACGGTATCATTCAACTTGGGCCTCTTGCCAGTTCCTGCTTTGACAACCTTGTACTGCAGGCCGCTCGGTAAGGTTTTGACGCCTTCCTTCTTTTTGTTCTCAGAAAGGAAAGCTTCTCCCCTTTGCTTCTGCTTCTCCGCCATTTCCTTCTGAAAGGCTACCATGGTTTCCTGAATTTCCTCTTTGCTCAATAAGGGGTTCGCTCCGGAAAGGGCGTCCTGAATCCCTCTCGCAAGACTATTCGGATCGATATCGACCGACTGTTTTTTGAGATTCCCCCCAATGTCCATGCCAATGATGTAACTCACTTTCTCCTTCTGATTTTTCAACGCGGGTTTCTCCTGTGCATTCACCAGGCTGACCAAAAACAGAATCCCTAAAACCACGACCATTCTTGATTTCATCTAAGCTCCTTCCCCTTCATCTATTTCTTCGATAGGAAACCGATCCCCTCTATCATAACCCACGACATCCCCTTCGTGTCAAACGCGTTCATTTTAACCTGGCGATTCTGCAGACGCTCATATCGAGGGCTTTAATCAGATCCCCCGGTGAAATAAAAATCTGGGAGCCCCGTACCCCGGCGCTAATCGAAATAAAGGGAAACCCCACAGCACTCTCATCCAAAAAAAGGGGATAGCGTTTTTTGGTCCCAATCGGCGAGACACCTCCCCGGATATAGCCTGTCAATGGTTGAATCTCTCCGAGATGAACCATGTCCACGTTTTTGTTGCCGCTAAGCGTTGCCATCGCTTTCAAATCAAGTTCCGTATCGCCCGGAATGCAGGCCATGAACACCCCCGTCTTGTCTCCGCGGGCCACCAATGTCTTAAACACCTGCGCCAGGGGGAGATTTGCTTTTCTTGCAACACTTTCGGCGCTGAGGTCGGATTCATCGACGTCATATTCCACCAGCTTGTAATGAATCTTTAGGCTATCCAGATATCTTGCTGCATTCGTTTTTTTCATGGTCTGAAACCGTAATGACAATCCGGGATCCCTTTGCCCCTGTCTAACCGTTCGACCTCAGAAGGAAGGATCTTTTGTAATCTAATACTAGCGAAAGATCTCTTTTAAATCCCCCACGTAGTCAGGGAATGGAGTAGGAGTGAAAGAGAGGAAGAACGCAAGGAAAACAACCCCCCCGAGCAGCTTTCTTTTCCAGCCCAGCGGTGTTTCATCATCTAAAGGGGCCGGATGCCGAAATCCAAAAAGGATGATCAGAATGAGAAGTAGGAACCAGCCCGGATTGTAGAATACGGTGATAAAGGCCATAACGACGATGGCGATGAGGAAGATCACCCGACTTCTTTTCCCGAAGAGACCATAAACAACGTGGCCTCCATCTAATTGTCCAATCGGGAGGAGGTTGAGTGAGGTTACAAAAAGGCCGACCCATCCAGCGTATGCAATGGGATGAAGTACTACTTCACAATTGCTTGGAATATCTTGCATGACCAATTTCTGGATGAAGGAGAAGATGAGAGGGTCTGCTAGGCGGATTCCCCCCCCTTTTATGTGTGAGATAGGAATTACTGTTGAGAACTTTAAACCGATGACAATAGCAGGGATGCTGAGGATAAAGCTGGTGAGAGGTCCTGCTACCCCGGTGTCAAAAAGAGCCTTTCGAGAAGAGACCGAACTCTCCATGCGAATAACAGCACCCAATGTCCCAAAAGGGGAAGGCAACCATCCAAGAAAGGGTATATAAATATGGGGGAATGGCAAAAAATAAGGTAAGGTAGCTCGAATCCGATATTTCTGGGACATGAGATAATGTCCCATCTCATGCCCCAGAAGGATGAGCATAATCGAGAAAGAATAACTGAGGCCTAAAATGATGGAGAAAGTGAATCCACCAGTTAAGGACAAATGTGCGCCTCCAACAAAAAGAGTGGAGGCCACTGTCAAAATAAAGAGAATAATGTGAATCTTGTATCTTCGCATCAAAAACGATTATTTCTTTTTCTTATGACGATCCCGGTCGAGCTGCTTTTTGTGTTTGTGCTTTCGCATCTTCTTGCGGCGTTTCTTGACGACGCTTCCCATGATCTCCCCTCCTTTCCCCTCATGCAGAATTCAATCCACAATCACATTCGTTTGAGTTCGGATCACACCCGAAAGCCCTTGAATCTTGGTCACGATGAAATCCCCAAGGATGTTGATGTCCGGAGCCTCCACCAGGACGATGACATCATACGGACCCGTCGTCGCGTTGGCTCGCTTCACTCCTTGTATTTTTGACGCTTCTTTCGCGACGTCCCTGGCCGCCCCCGCCGTGCACTCAATAAAGACGTAAGCTGAAATCGGCATATCCCCACCTCCTCTTGAAGAAGATTATATCAAACCTCATCCGATTTCAAGCTCGAAAAGTTGAGATGACTCTATTTGAGTTTGCTCAACTCCTTCTCATCGATGTGGAAACTATGCTCCTCTGCGGGAAAGGTTCCCTTCCACACTTCGTCTCTGTAGGAATCAAAAGCCTTGAGGATCAGTTCGCTCAGATTGACATAGCGTTTGGCAAACTTGGGGGTGAAGCGATCAAAGAGTCCGAGCATATCATGGACCACTAGTACTTGACCGTCACAGTGGACGCCCGCACCGATGCCAATCGTTGGAACCTTCAGACGCTCTGTCACCTTCCTCGCGATCGGTGCCGGAACCGCTTCGAGGAGAACAGAGAAAGCCCCGGCATCCTCGAGCGACAGGGCGTCATCGATGATCTTCTGTGCGGCCTGGGCATCCTTGCCTTGAACCTTAAACCCGCCCAGCATGGAAATGGTCTGCGGCGTCAGTCCGATATGGCCCATCACCGGAATGCCCGCTTTGACGATAGCTCCCAAGGTCTCCTTGACGCTCGCCCCCCCTTCCAATTTCACGGCATCGGCCCCTCCCTCTTTCATGAATCGGCCAGCATTCAAAATGGCATCCCTTTCCGAGGTGTTATACGACATAAAGGGCATATCGCCGATGATCAGAGCATATTTTGTCCCCCGGGTCACGGCTTTGGTGTGATGGATCATCTCCTCCATGGTGACCGGGACGGTATTATCGTAACCCAGCACGGTCATCCCCAGGGAGTCTCCCACCAGAATGATCTCAATCCCCGCCCGGTCTTCGAGGAGGGCCATGGGATAGTCGTAAGCCGTCAGCATGGCGATCCTCTTTCCCTCTTTTTTCATTGCCTGAACATCCACTGGGGTAATCTTTTTACGGTCCATCTTGCCCTCCTCCATTTGAACAGGAAAATGTCAAATGACAAAGTTCAAATGATTGATGAATTTCAAAGCTCAAAATTCAAATAGGGTTTAGATTTTCAACCTTCGATATTCATTTGAAATTTGGATTTTGAAATTTGAACTTGTTTTCTCAAAAGCTTTTCTCGATGGCCTTCACCAAATCGGTCACGGCTTGATTATAAGGGACAGGAATCCCCAACCGTTGCGCTTCTCTCACCACGGCTCCGTTGATGGCGTCGATTTCCGTTTTCTGCCTGCGGTCAAAATCCTGACCCATCGAAGAGCGGTTTTCTTTGGTCGCCTCGATCACTTTTCTCACTCTCTCAACAGGATCTTGTTCAAGATGAACCCCTTTTCTTCCGGCGACCTCCGACACTTCCATCACCAGCTTCTCCATAAGTCGCGCCGTCTCGGGAAAATCGAGGAGTTGACCATTCTTAAAGCCGGTGAGAGCGGTCAACGCGTTAATTCCCACGTTGACCAACAGTTTCCCCCACACGTGGTCGTGGATGTTCGAGGAAACCTCTGCTTCGATTCCCGCGTCACAAAACATTCTGGTAATTCGAGCAACCCGATCGGTGATTCGATGATCCAGCTCTCCGATCACCGTCTTCCCCCACCCTGCATGGAGAATATGAGCGAGCCCCATTAATGTCGCCCCGTGGCCTGTGACCCCCAGCATCACTTTCTTTCGATCAATCTGCCGGCAGATGGCCTCTTCATTGCCCAGGCCATTCTGCAGGGTGAGAAATACCGTATCCTCCTTTTCAAGAACCAGGGCGTCTGAAACGGCCGCTTCGATATCGTAGGTTTTGACAAAGAAAATCACCAGGTCTGCTTTTCCAACGGAGGTCACATCGAACGTGGCCTTCATCGGAATGATCCGGATCTCTCCTTTTTCCTCAAACGTGAGGCCCCGTGAGCAGATCGCATCGATCTGGTCCTTCCTATTACCGACCAGCCAGACGTCCTCTCCCGCAAGGGTGAGGAGTCCCCCAAAAAGACTTCCCATCGCCCCCGCGCCTATCATGACAGTCTTCACGGTCTTTCCTCAATTCGTAGCAAATGAAAGTTAACCAAGGTCGGTTCGAAAATCAACCCCTTCGGCTCCCCCGGTCTCAGCGTTGATAGTGAGCAGTGCTTCCCGTCCCGTGGCCTAAAGGATGGGGTTTGGCGCTGTCGAAGTATCAGGATTTGGCATTCCCCTCGATGAATGAAGCTCCCTGCCCACAGGGTGAGGTTTCCCGAAGAGGAAGTTTCGTTTGTACAGTGCCCCCCGTGGTCGGGTCTTATCGACTTGACCCGCCTATCCCGCTTTGGCGGGACGGGGCACCTTCCGGTCAAAACGTTTCGACGATCAGAAGGAGCGTCAGACCGATCATCACGATCGAGGTGACCCAGGCGACGATGTTGAAGATAGGACCGTTTGTGTAATTCGCCATCAACTTCTTATCGTTAATCAGAAGAAGCATAAAAATGAGTACAAAAGGAAGGACCATTCCATTGAGGACCTGAGAGAAATACATGATCGGAATAAGAGGGAAGTTCGGAAAAAGGATAATCCCCGCCCCCAAAAAGATGATCAAGGAGTAGAATCCATAGAATTGAGGGGCCTCGATGAATTTTTTGTCAAGGCCCACCTCCCAGCCTAACCCTTCACAGATGAGATAGGTCGTCGAGAGGGGAAGAATCGATGCTGCGAAGAGAGAGGCATTGATGAGCCCAAAGGCGAAGAGGTAGGTACAGTACTTTCCCGCCAACGGGGCGAGCGAAAGGGCTGCATCCTTGGCCGTCTCAACCTTGACGCCGTGTTTGAAGAGAGTCTCGGCACAGACGAGAATAATAAAGAAGGCGACGATATGAACGGCAAAAGCCCCCAAGACGACATCGAAACGGGCAAATTTATAATCTTCGGTTTTGACCCCTTTCTCGACGATCGAAGCCTGCAGGTAGAATTGCATCCACGGAGCAATCGTCGTCCCCACGATACCAATCAGCATGGTCATTTCTGTGGGATGAAGACTCAAATGGGGATGCAGAAATTGTTCAAAGACATTTCCCCAGTCCGGCTTCACAATGACACCGGTAACGACATAGGAGATATAAAACAGACAGGCAACCAGAAAGACCTTCTCCACGGACTTATAAGACCCCTTGACTACCATGAGCCAGACCAGAAAGGCGCTGATCGGGACCGAGATGAATTTATTGACTCCAAAGACCTCGCATCCCGCCGCCACCCCTGCAAATTCAGACAGGACGTTGCCCATATTGGTCAGAAACACGCCGATGACCAGATAAAAGGTGATTTTGGCGCCGAATTTCTCCCGGATGAGGTCTGAAAGACCTTTGCCGGTCACCACTCCCATGCGAGCACACATCTCCTGGACCACGATCAGGGCAATCATAATCGGGACCAGGGACCAGACCAGCTTGAGCCCGTATTCTGCGCCAGCCAAGGAATAGGTGGTGATCCCGCCGGCATCGTTATCCACATTCGACGTGATGATCCCAGGCCCCATCAGGATGAAGAAGAGCCCTACCGTTCTCCATATCGACTGCTTCGAACTCGAGACCCATTTTACGTAATTTGCCATGACGCCTTCATCACCGATGAAATTCTAGAATAACCTAATTCCACGCTGAAAATAAATCCCCTACTTTAGACCTCTTGACGGAAGGGTGTTTGGCTTTGGGAGGTTGGAAATCGCTTACTGTTTGGATATTGAGCTTGGCTACGATGCTTTGGAGTCATCCACCGGGATGTCTTCAAACCTTATTTCAATACTCTCCTGCCGAGAAGCGGGGAGAAGAAGGACTCAGGTCCCGATGCCCAGGACGCTCCGGAAGCTGATCACTCCTCTGAGATGACCTTCTTCGTCGACGACGGGCAGGGCCCGGAATCCGTATTTCGCGAAGGCCTCCACCACCTCATTCTGGTCTTCACCCACCTTCACGCTCACCACTCTTGAGGGCTGAATTTCAGCGAGGGTTTGATGGGGGTGGGCCGTCAGAAGGTCGCGAATGCTGACGACCCCTTGAAGGATCTCCGCTTCGTCCAGTAAAAAAATGTAATCCATGATATCTAAATTAGCAGCTCCCGCCTTCAAACGTGCGATGGCCGTCTCTACCGTTACGGTAGGGGTGAGGCTGAGGTAGGCGGTCGTCATCAAACCACCCGCGGTCTCATCGGGGTGGACGAGAAGTTCTCTCAAATCCTCCGCTTTCCCCTGTTCCATCCCTTCCAGAATCTCTTCCGCTCTCTCTTCAGGAAGATCGCCGAGAAGATCAGCGGCATCACTGGGAGACATCTCCTCGACGATATCGGAGGCCTTCTCCACGGGAATGGTTTCGATGATCGCCTTCTGAATCTTTGGATCGATCTCCTCCAGCGTCTCCGCAGCGGTCTCGGTATCCAGGGCGTGGAAGACGGCAGATCGATCACGACCGCTGAGATCCTCGATGATATCCGCCAAATCGGCAGGGTGAAGATGGGAAAGCTTCTTCTGAGAGACACTCAAGTGGAGGAGATCTGAACCTGAAAGGAGTTGAACGTATTTCCAGGAGATGAATTGATTGGGAAGGACATAGGAAAAGAACCATCGGAGGGCCTGATCCACCAGCTTCTCCCATCCGACCCTCCTCATCAAACCACGAAATCCCACATCGACATGAACCAATCTGAGACGGGAATCCACTCGAAGAAAGTGAAGGTCATTGACCCTCACCACCTTTGCTCCGAAGGTATCCACGATCTGCTTATCCATCACCTCTTCCCGCAAGAGGATGACATCCTTTTCCGGGAGGGGGAATTTGAGGTCAATGAGTTCCTTCTCAGAAAGGGAGAACCGGGGTTCGATTTGAATAATTTTCTCCCATGGAATGAGCATCTTTCTTCCCCTGGCCCGGACCACCATCCCAGTGATCATGGGATAAGGTTCTGCCCTCTCCGCCACCAAATCCGATATTTTACCCACCCTTCCTCCGGCGGCGTTATAAACTCTCCGGTTCAAAAATTCACTGAAGAAGTAAAATTCTTTAAGCCCTTGATCCATCCGTCTTCCCAGCGATCCCTCTTCTGTTCACCCCCGGCGCCCTCTCCCCGGAAGGCTGCCCCGTCCGTTGCAAGAAACCGCTTTCGCAGCAGGAAAGAATCCCACCGAGGCGGGATGGCGCTCCTCTCCCCCGCTGAACACGGTGACTCCGAGCTTCCAAAGGAACGGGGCAGTGATTCGAGGTTTCCAGCTCTTTATAACGACTTCACCAAAAGCTGTCAAACTAAAAAGAATCTTATCCCTCTGCCTTTCTCGGGTGCCCTTTTCTTCGGGAGAGAGCGCGGACTCCTCTTTCGCTGCGTCCCTCGGTTGGATTTCAGAAAAAGGGTCACATGGCAAGTGTTCTCAATTCCCCCTCGGCCATCTCGTGCAAAGCCGCCTCGACGGATCTCAACAGATCGCCCTCAAGGTCTTTTGGAGAGCGGATCGGCAAGAGGAGGCATTTGAGCTTGGTCAAACCTTGGCTTTCCATGAATTGTCGAAACTTCTTTTCAAGCTCGACTGGATCAACCTTTCTTAAATGGGCTAAGACGCCATGGACCTCCTCGGGGCCATATCGCTCAAGGATATCGTGCTCCCGAAATTGGATCTGGGATTGAAACCGGTCGAGGGAGGCAGAATCCCCGCTGAATAAGAAAAGCGTCAGGGTTCGACTTCCAACCAGATCGCGCCTTTCCTCTCCGACTTTTTCGGGGGGGAGTTCGTAATCCAATTCCGAGAGTATCCTCACATTCTTTATAAAGGCGATCTGGTTCTCTTTAGCGCGAAACCATCGGAGAGATTCGCCCGAATGGTCCGCTCTTACAGGCCGCTCCTTTAGCCTTTTGATGGCCTCGATCTGCATCATCGTATGTTCGAATTTGGAGTAACAATTCTTTGCGACGAACCCGAATTCCAGGACCTCCTTGTCCCGAACACTGTCACGGCGGTAGTGCTGTCGATATTTCCCTTGAAGAAGTTGTTCGATGGCTTTAATCTCAGTCAGGCGGTTCCGAATCTCTTTATACATCTCCCGGATGTCGACGACAATCCCTGTCGGAACATGCTTCTCAGGACCGACCGCACGACACATCTCCTGAAAGTCCTTGACCGACTCCTTCAAGTAATGATGGTTGTTTTGAATGGTCTTTTCTAAACTTTTCACATATCTCACATCTCGGTCTTGTTGTTCCATAGGTTTATCCTAAAGAGAGCTATTCCACTCCGGCTTGCCTCACTCCCCCAGAGGCACATCCCGGTCAAAAGCGCCCAAACGGTTACGCACGGGATCATCCGCGGGAGGCATGGACAATTCTCTAAATTCCCCGGGGGTCACCCATCGTAGGGCATGGCATCCGATGGGTTTCGGAGAGCCTTTTTTAACCCGACAACGATAAACCAAGAGAAGAATGGGATAGGCTGGGTAGAAATGGAAGACGGCATCGAACAAGCCCCCCACTTCCGCCTCGACATCTAATTCCTCCCTGAGCTCTCGTCGCAACGCTCCCCTCGGATCCTCGCCCTCCTCCACCTTTCCTCCCGGGAATTCCCAGAGGAGTCCGTAGGAGGAATCCTTCTTCCGCTGCGTCACGAGAAGTTTCCCTTGTTCAATGGCCAGGCCAGCGGCGACGATCACGGTCTTCATTTCACCCTTCGATGCAATTTCGGCCAGCCCTCTTGGCCCGATAGAGGGCATGATCTGCCTGACGGATCAAATCCGTCAGTGTGGAGATGGAAGAGGAGAAGGTGGCCACTCCGATGCTTACGGTCAAATTCTTGTTCGGCTGGGCGCCCTCGTTGGGCATACGAGTATCGGCGACATTTCTCCTCACTCTTTCTGCAATCTCAAACGCCTTTTCCCTTCCAGCATTGATCAAGATCGCGGAGAACTCCTCCCCCCCATACCTGGCCACGATATCGGTCTGCCGGACTCCTCGCTGGATGAGGAAGGCAATGGCCTTGAGCACCTGGTCTCCGGCCAGATGGCCGTTCGTGTCGTTGTAATGCTTAAAATAGTCAATATCGATCATCAGAAGGGAAAGGGGGCTCGCGTAGCGCTTCTGCCGTTCCACTTCCAAGGTGAGTTGTTGAATAAAAAAACGGTGGTTATAGATGCCCGTCAGGTCGTCGGTATAAGAGAGAAGCAACGCCTCCTCCTTCATGCTCTCGATCTCCTTCATCCTTTGCTTGTAGAGGTCTCGGATCACCTGAAGTTCCCGGGCGTATAGATCCCTTTCTCGAATCTTGTCCGTGAACTCTTTTCTCATCCTTTCAACCTCCGCTTCAATCTCGACCCTCTCTCTCAAGTCTCTGAGCATGATCAGGAAAGCATCCTCCCTGTGGACCCCGAAAAGTTCGACAGGAATCCGTTCCCCCGGGCGACTGATCATCTGCGCCCTGAACCGAACCTTTTTCCCTTGCTCCATCCTTTCAAACCCCTCCCGGATGTTGCTGAGGTCTTCGAGAGGGACGATATCCATCAAGACCATTCCCTGCAACTCTTCCGGAGGATATCCCAAAAGTTCCATCCCCTTCGGGTTAACCTTTAGAAAATCTCCTTTTCGGTCCAGGATGAAGAAAGGCTCTGGGATGGCTTCGAGAATGGATCTCTGGAGACGAATCTCCCTCTCCAGTGCCTCCACCTTCATCCGGATTTCTTTGAAGGAAGGGGGTGTCATGCTTCGTTCTGAAGATAGCAAAGAGCGCAGAGTAAAGGGCATAGAGAAACGATCTTGACGCCATGCTCTATGCGTTAAGCCCTATGCGGTCTATTCGATGGGGTCAGTATACCAAATTCATCCCTAAGATACAAAGGCAATCATCCCCTTGCCTGGACCTCTTTTTCGATCTTCCGGAGTATCCTTGGATCATAGGGAGGGATATTCTTCATAGAAGGGTCAAGAGGGTTTTCCGGGTTAAAGTTCTGCAGAATGAATCTCGAGCCCGCCCTCAGCTGATCGCCAAGAATCTGGATGTCTTCTTTCTGGTGAAGTCCCGGAACGACCGTCATCCGGAATTCATAATCCACCCTTCCCTTTTTGAGGATTTCGATTGACTCCAAAATGGGTTTTAAATTGACGGGAATGCCTGTGGATCGAGAATAACGAAACGGGTCCAACGGCGCCTTGACATCCATCGAGACAAAATCAACCCCTCCTGTTTCAATCAAGCTCTCCAGTCTCTGAGGGTTTGATCCATTGGTATCGAGTTTGACCAAAAACCGGTGCCTTTTTATTTCTCGAACTAGGACGAGCAGGTCGGTCTGGAGAGAAGGCTCTCCGCCCGTGAGGCAAACTCCATCGATCCAATTCCCCAAGAAATGAAGCCGACCGAGAATATCTTCTAATGGAAGGGTCGCATAACGTTCAGGATGGAAAACCAGGGGATGATTTTGGCAATAAGGACACCGGAAATTACAAGCAGGGAGGAAAAGCACTGAGCAGAGTTTTCCCGGCCAGTCCGAAAAGGAGGTTTCCAGAAACCCTTTGATCTCGACCATCGCAGGTGCCCCCCCTCACCCTTCCCCTCTCTTCAAGGCAGGAGAGAGGGGGGACAGGTGGTGCCTTACTTCTTGGAGAGTGGGGACAACCCCTCTCCAACTCATCACCTCCTTCTCTTCTTCGTCTTCAATGATGATGGAAGGGGTGGAGAGAATGCTATAAAAGGAAGCCTCGGCCAAACCATCGATCGTATCCAAATCGTAACTCAAAACGGACGCCCCTTCCTTTTTGAGCTCTTTCCCAATCTCCTTCACGGCAGGACATCTTGGGCATTTCGCTTTGGTAAAGATTTTTATTAATCCCATATCCTCCTCCTGAATGAATCCATCCAAAATGGAAAATGATCCTTGAGCATTGATCCTTGCTCATCGTTGACTCATGAAACTTTCCCTCCCAGCCCTTCTTCCCTTTCTTTTAAGAACGTCTGGTTTCGATAACGGTTCCGGAGTTCTCCGATCTTCCCCTTATTCCAGCTGGAGATTTTAGTAAAATAGCCGGTAATCCGGGTAATCCCATCGACGTCCTCCGATCCGCAGTAAGCGCACGACGACCGAAGCCCCCGGCTGGTCCGATGGCAGCCGTTACAGGTAGTGAACTCCGGAGAGAAAGCGATCTGGTCGTTTTGAGTCAAACGAAAGGTCTTGACCACAAAATTAGCCAGCGATGACCGAAACGGTCGAGCCTCGCCCAGCCAGATGTGCGTGAGTGCGCCTGCTTCGATTAGAGGGTGAAAGAGACCTTCTTGCCTTACTCGCTCAATAGGGTTGAGAACAGCAGAATTGTTCAAGTAGGTAGAGTTCGTGTAGTAGATCTCTCCTTTGGAGATATCCCCCTTCACAATGTGCCCCGATTTTGGCGAATGATATTTAAGGTCTAATTTTGCAAAGCGGTAGGCCGTCGATTCGGCGGGTGTCTGTTCGAGCACAAAGCGCATCCCGTAGCGCTGGCTGAATTTGTCTACGAGTATTTTCATATGGGCGATCACTTTGAGGCCGAATTTAAAGGCCTCCTTGGATTCATGCATCTCCCGCCCGGTGTGAATCTGAACCAGTTCATTCAGTCCCACCATGCCCACCAAGAAACTGGCCCGGTGCATCCTCAAATAAGGGGAACCATCCCGGTCCATCGCCAGCAACGCTAGGGGACCCTTTTCTCCCAAAGAGAGAAGTTTTTCAATAAAGAGTTTCTTTTCCAGATGGGCCTTCACGGCCATTTCAATAAATCCAGCAACTTTGGAAAAGAGCATGGCGTCCTCTCCCTTGGACAGGTAAGCGATTCTCGGAAGATTGAGTGTCACGTTCTGGATGGCACAGTATCGCATTTTCCAGGGTTGTTTAGCGTCTTCGAGGTCCGTCTGATCCAATTTAAAACTGAGGCGACAGCACTCGGAGATTTTGGCCGTCTCGCCACGATCGAAGACGAAGTAGGTATTCCCTTTCTCAGAGGCGACCTCACAGATATGATCAAGAAAACCTTCATGACCGGGGGTTTGAAAGAATTTCTCTGTAATATGAACCAGCGGTTTTGGGAAGAAGAAGGGCCTTCCGGACCCGTCTCCCTCTTGGTAAACATCGAAAAGGGCTTTGGCAAATCGTTGGGATTCGTTCAGATATTCACCATAGGTCTTTCCCGTAAATTCACCTCCTGGCCCGATGGCGGGGACATTTTCAAAATGTTTGGGAATCTCCCAGTAAAGATTGAGGTCGGTGAAGATCGCCTGTCCCCCTCGGGCGACCGCTTGCTGGGAGAACTCGAAGATCATCATCTGGGCCAATTGTTCCAGCTCCCGGTCCGACATTCCCACCAGATAGGGGGCAAAGAAGAGATTTATAGAATCCCAACCAATCGCTCCAGCAAAATGACTCTGGAGCGCTGCAGCAAATTTCACCATGTGGGCCAGGAGCACCTCCGGATGTTTGGCAGGTTTTGCCATAGCGATCGAGTTGGGAAGGCTCAAGCCAAAGCGTTTGATGTATTCGAGGGATTGGCCGCTGCAATAGGGCCGGTCGATAAAACCGAGATCATGGAGATGGATATCCCCGCGCATATGGGCGTCGGCGATGTCCTGCGAGAAAACGCTGAGGAGAGCGTATTCCTTCTTGATCCGCTCGGCCAAAGTCAGATTGGTGGCTTCAGGCCCATGAGGCACGTTGGCATTTTCTTTGTTCGGATGGAGGATGAGTTGATCGACATCGTAAAGAGGCATTCCCAAACGGGTGTGCATCTTTCGGGCTTGTTCCAGCCCCCTTTCGACCAGCTTGGTGTCCACGAGTTCGCGGATGAGAGGGGCCGTGATCGATTTGATCTTAGAGGTGGCAATGAAATCCTCTACTTCCCGGGCGATTCCTTTCGCCGTATCAAAATCCACATAAGTCTCACGCATCAGGGCATCGATAATTCTCTGTCGGTCCCATCCCAACATAGCCTCGTCCGAGGTGCGGACGAAGAGGGCCATATCGGTCGTTTCCTCTTCATGTTTGAACAGTTCTTGCTGGTTCCCTTTCATTTCGATTACGGTTGCCATTTGATCTCACCTTTTGCTCTTATTTTAAATGGTTGAAAAGATGTTCAGAAGGGCTATATTTAGGGCGATCGGTTATGTTTACCACAATATGTTGTGGCTTGTCAAGCGTAAACTTGATTTGCAAAAGAAAATATTCGTATTCATTTTCTTATGGTTTTGGCCCCGAATTCCCGACTCCTGCCACTTTTCCATTTCTCTCTTTAGGATTAGAGGAAGAACTTTTTTGGAAGGGTCTCAGGGGTGTTCCGAGGAGGCGCTTGACAATCCCCCACGTGCTTTCCTCCACAATTTTAAAAGGGATGGCCTCAATCTTTGGGTCGTCCAGGCTTCCTTTCGCTTGGTAAAAATAAGAGATGAACGCCTTGTCTTTCCCCGTGAGGATGTAGCCCGCAATGGGGACGCTGCTCAATATCGTGTCAATCGTGACCAGAGGATGGACCCCTATCCTCGCGTCAATGAGATTCTTCCTCAGATCGATCGTCCCAAGAAGCGTGATTCTCATCGCATCACTATCCACGAGGAAATCGTCTGTGGTCGCCACGCCATCCATCACGTAGAAATTCCCCTGTATCTGACGATAAGGAAGCCCTTTCGTTTTCAAATCCGGGAGCCGTCCCTTGAGCAACTGGGAGACGTTCAGGATAGAGAAGATTTTCGAAAGGATATTAAATCTTTCGATCACGCCACGGTCCATCTCGAACCTCAACTTACCGTCGAGGGATCCCTTCATTCTTTCAAAATTCTCCCCTTCCCCTCTCAACTCCACTTTATCGACATGAACTCTTCCGGTGATCATCACTCTTTCTCCCTCTCCTTTTTCGAAGAGGGTTCGGATAAAAGCCCTGGCCTCCATATTGGAGATACGGGGCTTAATCTCAATTCTTATTCCCTTGTCCGTCGGTCTCACCCATCCCTCCCCCCAGAAGTCTCCCCCATTTGCTCTGAATTGAACGGAAGGGATGAACAAGGTTCCGTCGACTGTCTTCATCTCTCCCTTCAGTTCTCGGCAATGAAGGCTGCGGTATTTCACTTGATCGATCTGTATCTTGCCGTCGATCGACCATTCTGAGAGTCGATCCCTTATCCCTTCAAAAGAGATGGGGGATCCTTTTCTTTTAGGAAAGAGCGGATCGAGGTCCAATTGTGGGGAGGAGATCTGAAAGGAAAGCCTTTTCGATTCCGTCTTGCCCAACCCTCTTTCGACCTTTTGGGAGGAGGTGGACGAAAAGGGCGAACTCTGGGAGAGGGTGCCGGAAACGATGACGGGAGAATCTCCTACCTTTCCTTTCAACTCATCGAATCGAATCTGCCCTGGGGTTGCGGAGATGAAACCTTCAAAATGAGATAGCGGAACGGGTATCGCTCGATGTTGAAGGTCAATCGCCCTCAATCGTATCTCACCTTCTTTGAAAGCACTGATCCAGTCTCCCATTTTTCCCTGCCATCTCAGCCGAACCTCTGCCCCACCGTTCAGTTCTTGAATCCCTTCCATCTGCGACCGGATCTGATCCGGAAAGATCGGTGACTTCATGAGGGAAAACAATTGCTTCAGATCAACGGACCCCCATGTCGATAAGTTCACGTTTCCCTCTCTCACCCATCCGTCCACGAGAAGAGAGGAGTTGCCCAATTGGATTCTGGTCTTTGAAAAACCTACCCCGGAGTTCGAAAAGGAGATGTCTCCCTCCTTCAAGAGGAGTGGGAAGGGATTTCCTTTTTGAAGGAGCAAAGCTTCTCGTGGGGAAACCCCCCCCTCAAAAGAAAACGGCCCAGTTCCCCAGATGGATTTCCCTTTGAATGAGAATTGACTTATTCCTGAAAGCGATTCGAAGCCATCTGTTTTCGACCGCACCTCCTCGGGAAAGAGAGGTGTCCGGAGGAGGGCGAAGAGACTTCCTAAATCCATTCGTCCCTCGGCCATGATTTCCAGGGAGGGATCTTTCGCTCCATGTCGCCAAAGGCCGTTCGTCGTCAGAGCGGAATGGTCAAACGCCACCCTTGTCTCCGACCATTTGAAATCATCGTGGGAAAGTTCCAATCGTCCTTCTCCTATTTGGACCGGGAACGGGATTTGGTCATGGGTGAATTGGGTTTTTGACAAACGATAGATCCCATGCTGTTGAAACCGGATGGGGGGTTTCAGCAGACCTTTGGCAGAGAGGGAATAATCCGCCTCTCCCGAAGTGATGTGGACGGGTGACAGGGCTCGCTTGAAATCTTCAGGAATTCCTTCCATCTTCGCAAAAGAGGGGAGATCCTTCAAGTCGAATTTTCCCTGACACTCGATTTGAAGCGTCGGGACATGCAGGAGTTCAACGAAGGTGCCGTTGACTTTTTCGAGAGTCGAATGAAAGATTTTTCCTTCGACCTCGCTGAAATGAAGATTCCCTTTTTGGAAGAGGAGCCTTCCCTTGAGATTTTCAAAAAGCGGAAAGTCCCAGGGAAGTTTCAACTGAGCCCTGTCGAGCTTCGCCTCAACGGAGAGGACATGGGCATTCGCAAGCTGGTCGCAGTGATCAATTTCCGGCATCTTCCCCGAAAGCTTGACAGAGATCACTTGGAAAGAACCCTTTCCTTCCGCCCGGAAGAGCCCATCCGAGACGGGCGGAATGATGACCCCGTAAGGGATAAATTTTTTCCCTTCTGCGATATCAAAGGGGCTCGTCGATGCTTCGGCCTCCATTCCCATCTCGCTGGACCCGATGTTATAGATCCTTCCCTTGGCCTTGATCCATACCTCCGGCAATTCCATAAAGAACCGGGGAACCTTGAAATCTTTTGTGTCATACTCCGCGTCGAAGTTGAGGTTCAACCATTTGGGCTTCAGAATGAACGAAAACACTTGAGGATAGTCAAAAAAGACATTTTTCATCGTGATCTTTGCCGACGCCTTAAAGGGCCCACGGAAGTCTCCTCGATAGGTGGCTTGGAGGTCGAGGATTCCTGAAATCCTTTTCATGGGAAGGCACCCCTCGAGGTAAGGCCAAAAATGAAACGTTTCAACCCCCTTCATTTTGACTTCCGCCTCTATTCTTCCTTTTGAAAAATCCATATCTTCAGGAATATTCTGAATGGTTCCATTGACGGAAAGCTGGCCTTCTTCTTTAGAATGGACGATCTTTCCGTTGATCCAAAACGGGAAGGGGTTGCGATAGCCGACCTTGGAGACTCTAAAATTAAAAGACCGTATTTCTGTTTCCAAAGGGGAATGGCCAAGGCTCTCATCTGAGAAAAAGATCTCTCCCTCCCTGAGCGTTAAGGAGGATCCGGACACAGACGAGAGCACCTCTAGGATCTTTCCCTGTATTTCTTTCCGTTTCTCACCGGTGACAGCATTGTCGGAGAAGAGATTGAATCGACCGTTTCTATCCCTGATAACATGGAGCGTGGGGCGATCAACGACAATTCGTTTCCATTTGATTTCTCTTTTGAGAAGAGGGAGAAGCCTGACCTTTAAGATCAACCTCTTGGACTGAAGAAGATCGAAGGCCAGAGAGCGATCCCTGACTCGGAAGTCTTCAAAGGCCATTCCGACACCGCCCCATAAATCAATTTTTGCCTTCCCGATGGAAACTTCCCTGTCCAGAGCGGCCGTCAGGGACTCCTGAAGGATGTTCCGATAAAGCGTGGGGTCGAGGACATAATGAGTCAATAAGAGCGCGAAGGCTCCGACGACCAGGATCGGAATCACGATCCAGAGAATGAACCATTTTCCGCGATGACTCATCGTTGCCCTTCCAAGGATAAAAATCCGAAGCACGAAATCCGAAATCCTAAACAAACCCAGCTGACAGGAATACAAAACTCGAACATTACCCGTTTAGGCCATTTGGTCATTTTGATTGAGGGTTAGTTTCGGATTTCCATATTCGGATTTCGAATTTTGAACGCTCTTCGTTCCCCAAATTTTAATTCGTCCTTAACGCATGGGCCAAAGTCAAGACGTCCACCCTTTCCGCCCCCCCTTTCACCAACGCTTTTGAACACTCGTTCACCGTCGCTCCGGTGGTGTAAACATCGTCAATCAGAAGAACCGATTTGCCCAGGAGTTTCTTTCGCTCGGCCATGTGGAAAGCCCCCCTTAACCCCTTTTCCCTTTCTACCCCGCTGAGGTTCACTTGGGGAAGGGTCGGCTTCTTTTTTTTGAGGATTGTTTTGAGGGACGGAATGCCCGTCCGGCGGCTCAACGCTTCGGCGAGGAGGAGCGCTTGATTGAATCCCCTCTCCCTTAACCGCTGGGGATGAAGTGGGACAGGAATCAGAACATCGAAAGCGTTCAGTCCCCAATAACGCTTCAAGCCTTCTGCCATCCATTCCGCAAAAAAAAGGGTGAGGTGGGTTTTCCCTTCATATTTCCACCGATGGATTGCACCTTGGAGAGACCCTTCGAAGGCTGCCAAAGCCCTCGCCATTCTAAAATATCTTCTGTGGATCACACAAGCGCCGCAAGGATGGTCTTCCACCTCTCCGGAGATGAAAGGAGTCCCGCATACGGAGCAGAAGGGAGGTTCGATCCAGCGGACCTCCGAGAGACAGGTTGCACAGAACCCCTGTTTACCCTCGTCCAGGAATTTCCCGCAGCAGGGGCATTGGGGAGGAAGAAAAAACTGAAATGCTGCGGACCGAAATTTCATGACTGACTCCAAGAGAGGCCTGTCGAAGCCTGGCCACAGCCAGCGCGGGGAGGACGGGCGTCGTGGCCGGAAGGAAGATCGAAAATTAGAATGGAAGGTTTAGCCTTTCGGGAAAAGAAGGAGAAACGGAGGGGATCGCCTTCTCGCCTTCCTTAATCTTATAGGTACTCCACCGATGGCATTGAGGGCAGTAGGCAATCCATTCTTTGGATTCTCTTTCGCAGGTGGTGCAGTAGAAGGAGAGATAGGATGTCCCGCTCAATTCAAACGTCTTCTCGAATTCTTGAGCGGCACGACTAAAGTCTTTCTTGTGGAGGTAGATTTCTGCGAGAAGCCTGTGAAGGGCCGGGAAATCGTTTACCCTGAGACTGATGTCGTTGATCTCCTCAAGCGCTTCATCCAGCATTTCCAGCCTCAAGCAGAGCTTTGCATAAAAGAACGCAAGCACCCAATTCTCGGGGTCGTACCGGAGGGCCCTCTGATAGATACGGAAGAGGGTGCTCGGATCTTCACGGCTGAGATAAAGTTCTTCCAATCGAAGAACGAAGACAATCGATTTAAACCGGGTGAAACTCTTTCCCCAGATATTCCCGGCGGTGGTCCATCTTCCCATTTGAAGGTAGATATCTCCGAGCAATACAAACCCGGGCTGGAAGGTCTTGCGCTCTCGGATAATCTCTTTGGCTTCTTTCAGGGCATTCTCCAGATTTCGCTCGCCCCCGCGGCCCAAGAGATCTCTGGCACGCTCATATTTCAACCCCAAATAGAACTGGGTCTCCTCTTCCTCCGCCTGTTTTCCCTTGACGGATTTAAGGATGGACCTTTGGATTTGGATCGCTTCCTCCCATCGTTTGCTGCCCAGATAGATCTGCCTCAGATTTTTCTGCGCGTTGAGATTCGTCTCGTCCAGTCCGACGGCGCGGTTCAGAGTCCGGATGGCTTCGTCGAACCGCTTCATGCGCTGGTACACTTCTGCCTGGCGAAGAGGAATTTCGATATTCCTCATATCGATCAACTCCGCCCTTCCCAGCCAATGAAGCGCATCTTGTTCGTTCCCCTCTTGGAGGGCAATCTCCGAAAGTCGAAGATAGAGATCGATCTGGGTCGGATCCCTTTTTAATACCTCAACGAAGTGGGCTTTGGCCTTGGTCAGATCCCCTCGAAGGAAAACATTCATCCCTTTACTCAATTCCTCTTTGAGAGATTCTTGTTTCTTTTTTTGTCGAGATTTCTGAAAGCCCTCGATGGCCCGTTTGACATCCCGTGCCAAAAAGCCAATGAAGATCAACACGGCCCCCAGCACAAAAGAAGAGATCATCAGGGTAGAGAGATTCGTAGAAATGGTCTTCCCAAAAAAGTGGAATTCCTCCACTCCCAGGGGATTATCGAACGAAAGCCAGAGGAAAAAGGCCATCACGATAAAAAGAAAACTCAATAAAATTTTCGCCAGCATTTTTCTAAGGCTTTCCCTTTTCCAGTTTGGTGAGACAGGGGACACAATATTTAGCCACCGGTCGAACCTCGAGTCGTTTTAAGCTGATCGGCCCCCCACACTCCTCGCAGACGCCGTAGGTCCCGTTTTCAATCCGGTCGAGAGACTCGTCCACTTCTTTGAGCCTCGTTCGCTCATTCTCATTTAAGCTGAGCAGGACTTGCTTGTTATAAATATTGGCCGCCTCATCCCCGATATCCTGAATACCATCTTGCCCCATTTCCTTCGAAGATTCAACAATCTGTTTCACATCACCGACGATCTGTTCCCGTTCTTTGAGAAGAATTTTCCTAAACTTCGCGACCGTCTTTTTATCCAGCTTGTCCGCGTCTCTTCTTTGATCCACGGATTCCTTCTTCTGAACCGCTCGGGGTTTGATTTTTTCTTTAACCAACCTTTCCTCCTTCTTCGAAACTTATTCGAGGGGCGTCCACCCAAAGCCCCTCCAAATCGTAAAAATTTCTGACGGGTTCCAGAAAGATATGGACGATCACATCCTCATAGTCCATCAAAATCCATCTTCCCCCGGCCATCCCCTCCTGACCAAGGAGCCGAACCCCTTTTTTCCTGAGAGCCTCTTCAATCCCCTGGGCAATCGCCTGGACCTGACGATCGGACTTCCCGCTACAGAGGAGAAAATAATCCGTAAACGAGGTCATTCCTTTCAACTCAAGAAGAACGGGGTTTAGGGCTTTCTTTTCAAGCGCTGCCTCCAAACAGAGCAGGGATTTTGTTTTCGAGTCGGTGACCATATCCCCCTAAAGGATATTTTTAAGTTCAGCATTATACCAGAAAAATTATAGATAACAAATAAAAAAGATAAAAAAATACATTTTCGAGGCTAAGGGTTTTTTCGATAAAGCCCGTATTTTTCGATATACGCCTCCACTTCGGCGGGGATCAGATACTTCGCCGTCTCCCCTCTTTCAATC